>Ga0316624_10000040_pt1 | contig 33624 bp, 23 predicted proteins | sample OWC_Aug_N3_C1_D5_FD_207657 | JGI IMG/M metagenome (GOLD analysis project Ga0316624, IMG submission 207657) | Wetland soil microbial communities from Old Woman Creek delta, Ohio, United States - OWC_Aug_N3_C1_D5_A | ecosystem: Environmental > Terrestrial > Soil > Wetlands | place: USA: Ohio... | reverse complement strand
TATCGGCGCTGATGGGGCGTGCCTCCTCGCGCACGAACTTCATGCCGTTGTAGTCGGGCGGATTGTGGCTCGCGGTCACCATGATGCCCCCGTCCAGGTGCTCGGCGAAGGTGGCGAAGTACGAGCCTTCCGTGCCCCACAGGCCGATGTCGAGCACGTTCACGCCGAGGTCCTTCAGCCCCCGCTTGAGCGCGCCGGCCAGCTGCGGGCTCGAGAGGCGGATGTCGTAGCCCACGGCGACGCGGCGCGGCTTCACGAACGCGGCGTAGGCACGGCCGATGTCGTAGGCGAGGGACTCGTTGATCTCATCCGGGATGCGGCCGCGGATGTCATAAGCCTTGAAGGAGTCCAGATTGGCCATGCGCGGCATCCTTGGGTCGTTAGTTGGTCGTTCCCTTGCGCCCGTAGCGGTCCTCGAAGCGCACGATGTCATCCTCGCCCAGATAGGCACCGGACTGCACCTCGATGATCTCCAGCGTGATCGTGCCCGGGTTCTCGATGCGGTGCTTAACGCCGACCGGGATGTAGGTCGACTGGTTCTCCTCGAGCACGAACTCCTCCTCCCCGCGCGTGACCCGCGCCGTGCCCGCCACCACGATCCAGTGCTCGGCACGGTGGCGGTGCAGCTGCAGCGAGAGCGTCGCACCCGGCTTGATCTTCAGTCGCTTCACCTGGAAGCGCGGCCCGTTTTCCAGGCTGTCGTAGCTGCCCCACGGCCGGAACACCTCGCGGTGCAGGGAGTGCTCGTAGCGGCCGCGCTCCTTGAGCCGCTGCACGAGCTTCTTCACGTCCTGCACCCGCTCCTTGGGGGCCACCAGCACCGCGTCCTTGGTCTCCACCACGACGTGGTCCTTGAGTCCCACGGCCGCGAGCAGGCGGCTCTCCGCGTACAGATAGGACCCCGAGGTGTCCTCGGTGATGACGTCGCCGTGGCTCACGTTGCCGTGCGCATCGGCCTCGCTCGCCGCGTGCAGGGAAGCCCACGAACCCACGTCGCTCCAGCCGGCATCCAGCGGCACGACCACGGCGTCCGCGGTCTTCTCCATGACGGCGTAATCGATCGAGTCGGCCGGGCACGCCTCAAACAGCGCCGCGTCGATGCGCGTGAAATCCAGGTCGGCCTTGGCGCCGCGGAAGGCGGCCTCGCAGATGCGGGCCATCTCGGGCGCAAAGCGCTCCAGCTCCTGCAGGTAGCGGCGCGCGCGGAACAGGAACATGCCGCTGTTCCAGTAGTAGTCGCCCGAGGCGACGAACGCGCGCGCCCGCTCGGCATTGGGCTTCTCCACGAAGCGGGCGATGCGAAACGCCGCGCCGCTCGCGGCGCCGCGCTGGATGTAGCCGTAGCCGGTCTCCGGCGTGCTCGCCACGACGCCGAAGGTGGCCAGCTGCCCGGCCTCGGCAGCCGCGAGCCCGCTGCGCACCGCCCGGTGGAACGCGGTGACGTCGCGGATCACGTGGTCGGCCGGCAGCACGAGCAGCACCGGGTCGAGGGCGTGCGGCTGCGTCGCGAGTCCCTTCAAGGCCGCATGCGCGGCGAGCGCGATGGCAGGCGCCGTATTGCGGCCGAAGGGCTCCAGTACCGTGGCGCGCGGCTCGATCTTCAGCTGCCGCAGCTGCTCGGCGACCAGGAAGCGGTGCGCCTCGTTGCACACGATTACGGGGGCGGCGCCGGTGAGACCCTCCAGCCGCAGCAGCGTCTGCTGCAGCATGGTGCGCGCGCCGGTCAGGGGCAGCAGCTGCTTGGGGTACAACTCGCGCGAGAGCGGCCACAGCCTGGTGCCTGCACCCCCCGAAAGAATGACTGGCGTGAGCACCGGCGCCTCAGGGGGTCGCGAGCGGCTTGCCACGCCCGATCGCGTAGTAAGTCAGCCCGAAGCGCGCCAAGGTCGCCGGATCGTAAAGATTGCGGCCGTCAAAGATGACCGGGGCCTTCAGGTCCTGCTTCAAGCGCTCGAAGTCCGGGCTGCGAAACTCCTGCCATTCCGTGACGATGGCCAGGGCATCCGCGCCCTGGGCGGCCTCATAGGCGCTCTTGGCGAGCGTGAAGCCCGCGCGCCCGGCGAAGAGGCGCTGCGCCTCAGCCGCGGCCACCGGGTCATAGGCATGCACGCTCGCGCCGGCCTTGAGCAGCAGCTCGATGAGGGTCACAGCGGGCGCCTCGCGCATGTCATCAGTGTTGGGCTTGAAGGCGAGCCCCCAGAGGGCGATGGTGCGGCCCTTGACGTTGCCGGCGAAGTGGCGCTGCATTTTCTGAAACAGCACCGCCTTCTGCTTGGCGTTCACCGCCTCCACCGCGTTCAGGATCTGCGGCTCGTGGCCGGCCTCGTGGGCGGAGCGGATGAGCGCCTGCACGTCCTTGGGGAAGCAGGAGCCCCCGTAGCCGGTGCCCGGATAGATGAAGCTGTAGCCGATGCGCGGGTCGGAGCCGATGCCGACGCGCACCTTCTCAATGTCGGCACCGACGCGCTCGGCGATGTTGGCGAGCTCGTTCATGAAGCTGATCTTGGTCGCGAGCATGGCATTGGCCGCGTACTTCGTCAGCTCCGAGGAGCGGATGTCCATCACGATGAGGCGGTCGTGGTTGCGGGTGAAGGGCTCGTAGAGCGCCCGCATGAGCTCGGTGGTGCGCGGATTGTCGGTGCCGATCACGACGCGGTCGGGCTTCATGAAGTCGGCGATGGCCGCGCCCTCCTTCAGGAACTCCGGGTTCGAGACCACGTCGAACTCGACCTTCGCGCCGCGCTCGGTGAGCGTCCGCGCAAGCTCCGCGCGCACCTTGTCGGCCGTGCCCACCGGGACGGTCGACTTGGTGATGACGATGCCGTAGCGGTTCAGGTGCGTGCCGATGGTGCGCGCCACGGCGAGCACGTAGCGCAGGTCCGCCGATCCATCCTCCCCCGGCGGCGTGCCGACCGCGATCAGCTGGAAGAGCCCGTGCTCCACCCCCCGGGCCGCGTCGGTGGTGAACTCGATCCGGCCCGCCTCGGCGTTGCGCTTGATGAGGGCGTCCAGGCCCGGCTCGTGGATCGGGACTTCCCCGCGCTTCAGGCGCTCGATCTTGCCGGCATCCACGTCCACACACACCACGTGGTTGCCCGCATCCGCGAGGCACGCGCCGGTCACAAGGCCCACGTAGCCGGAGCCGAAAATGGTCACTCGCATCGGTTAAGTTCTTGAGTCGAAAGGAGTAAAGGCGAAAGCCTAAAGGAAGGCGGCGCCCCGCTCAAGCGCGAAGGGGTGAATTCAGGAGCCCGTCAAGGGCTTATGCGAGGGGATTTTGACCCTGCGTGGGCTTGCCGGCTTCCTGCAGGCGCCGCTTGGCCGCGAAATCCGCGACCTTGGCCGCCGGCGCGTGCGGCAGGACCGCCTTGCGGGTCCAGACGTAGTCGCGGATGTCGTTATCCGCCTCGTACTCCGCCACCGCCTCCGCGAGCAGGGCGAGCGCGCGGTGGCAATCGAAGCTCGCGAGCGCAACCAGCAGCTCGTTGAGCACCTGCTCCATCTTCGGCCAGGAGAGACGGTGCTCCATGGCGCGCAGGATCATCGGGTGATCGGTGCCGGTCACGTTGGTGCCAATGAGCAGCTCCTCGAAGAGCTTCTCCGCGGTGCGCAGACCCGTGTACTCGATCTCGATGTCCCCGTCCGGGTTGCTGGCATCGCGCACCGTAAGTCCCATCAGATTGACGAGCCGCCGCGCCAGATCATCGATGCGCACCGGGCGTCCCATGTCGAGGACGAAGACATCGCCCCCCTTGGCCATGGAACCGGCCTGGATGACCAGCTGGGCGGCCTCCGGGATCGTCATGAAGTAGCGGATGACCTCAGGATGCGTCACGGTCACCGGTCCGCCGCGGCGAATCTGCTCCTGAAACAGCGGCACCACCGAGCCTGAGGATGCGAGCACGTTGCCGAAGCGCACCATGCAGAATCGCGTCTGCGTCGTGCGCTCCTGCAACGCCTGGAGGACGAGCTCCGCAAGACGTTTGGTGGCGCCCATGACGTTGGCGGGATTGACGGCCTTATCCGTCGATATCAGCACGAAGGTCTCAACCCCGGTCTCGAGCGCCGCTTCGGCCGTGTACCAGGTGCTGATCACGTTGTTGTGGATGCCCTCCACCACGTTGTACTCGACGATCGGCACGTGCTTGTAGGCGGCCGCGTGATAGATCGTTTGTACGGCGAACGCCGACAGGACCTCGCGGACACGGTGGCGGTGGTGCGCGTTGCCGAGCAGCGGCACGACCTCCACGTTCAGGCGCTCGTGCGCCGCCACTTCCTCAAGCTCGCGCTCTATGTTGTAGAGGGCAAGTTCAGACATCTCGAACAGAATGAGGCGACTCGGACTCAGGCGGATGATCTGGCGGCACAGCTCTGAACCGATGGAGCCGCCCGCCCCGGTAACGAGTACGCATTTGCCACGGATGCAGGAGGCAAACAGCTTTGGCTTCGGCGGCACCGGATCGCGTCCCAGCAGGTCACTGACGTCGACGTCGCACAGCTCGCTGATCTGCGCCTTGCCGGCAATCAGGTCGGAGAGGTTCGGCAGCGACTGCACGTGCACGCCCAAGGGCTCAAGCGCCGCAAGGATTTCCCGCCGCCGCCGCCGCGGCGTCGCGGGCATCGCAAGGAGAATGCGGTCGATGCGCCGCTCGCGCACAAGCTTCTCGAGGGCATGCGAGCCGTACACGCGGACCCCGTTGATACTGCTGCCCTGCAACGTCTTCTTGTCGTCAATAAAGGCCACCGGTTCGTACTCGGCTGCTCCCAGCAGCACCGAGCACGCATGCGCTCCGGCGTCCCCCGCACCGTAGATCGCGACGCGCACGACCGGTTTGCCGTTGACGCTACTTCGCTGAAACAGGTAGCGAGCCGCGAAGCGGCTGCCCCCGACGTACAAGAGCGCCAGCGCCCAATAGATCCCGAAGGCCGAAAGGGGAATCTGGTGTTGCGCTATGAAGCGATCGAAAAACGCCAGCGCCAGGACCGAGAGGGTCACGCCCGCGAACACGGTCAGCATGGCCTTCAGGCCGACGAAACGGATGACCGTACGGTACAGGCCCAACACCGCAAAGGAGACCAGCGAGGAGCCCAGCGCCACCAGGAAGTAGGCGAAGGTGCGCTCGAGTGTCGGATCCAGCCGGTCAAATTTGAGTGCCAACGCGGCCCACAGGGCCAGCGGAATGCCCACAGCGTCTGCCGTCGCCATGATGAGACGCTTGGCTTCGCGGGGAAGTGCGAGAATGGACTCGGCCGTTGCGGTGCGCAGCGATACCCATCCTGCCGGCACCTGCCTGTCCTTCATGTCACCTCCATCGTGGCCGCCATCTGTCACTTATCGTGTGACACTGGCGTTACTGTTGATTCTAGATGAAACATCTCAGGCAGACTACGCCCTGACCGTCGCAAGACGGCAACCACGTCTCCGAATTACCCGCTTTCAACGTCCGCCACGGCATTTAGTTGACGTTCCGGCTGACAGGAGTGAACCCGCCGGGCGCGGGGAGCAACTTACGTTCGTTTACGCTGGCGCTGAAGTTGCTGATACAGGTCGAGCAGCTTCTGCGCCTGGGCTGACCAGTTGCATTCACCTGCCACGGCGCGCGCGCCATTGAGGCCGCAGGCGGCGCCGAATTCTGCATCCCCGGCGAGCCGGTCAATCGCCGCGGCAATCGCCGCCGGGTCAGCCGGATCGACACAAAGTCCACTGCCGGTGGCCGCGACGATCTCTCGCCAGAGCGGGAAGTCTGAGGCGACTACCGGAATACCAGCCGACATGTACTCAAACATCTTATTGGGCAGGGCATTGAGGTGGCTGGCCGTGGGAAGAAACGTCACGACCCCGACACGCGAGCGGCCCATAACCTCCGCCACGCCCTCCCGCGGAATGATCCCCTGGTAGGTCACTCGACCCCAGCCGGGCATGGCTCCCAGCTCTGCGATCGTCAGTCCGTCCCACAGTGGCCCGGCGAAGACGATCCGCGTTTGGCACAAAGCCGCGGCGGCGACTAACTCACGCACACCGCGGTTGATGCTGATACCGCCCACGTAACACGCCTGCAGATCGCGAGCTTCCCAGCTCCGCGACTGTCGTGACTCCTCTGCCCGCGGATAGTTGTAAACGCCCGCTCTGATAACTGTTTCCGGGAACCGATGCAGAATGTGGGGCGTCGCGCCCACTACGGCGCTCATGCCGCGTGATGCGAGTAGCTCACCGTGCCCGGCGACGTAAGACACTGGCCTGCGCAGCAGCGCAGGCAGGTAGTGCTTGCAAAGGATGTCCTCCGGCAGGTGCTCGTGGGTGTCGTATACGACCTTGGCACCCGACAGGCGTAGCAACAATCCCCAAGGCATAAGCTCAGGATCGTGGAAGTGGTAGATGTCCGCGCGCAGGCGCTTGGCTGCAGCGAATACCCGCGGCGCCGTCAGAAAGGCGCGCCCGGATCGACCCGCGGAGCGCAGCCCTGCGTCGACGATCTGTACCCCATCGACCAGCGCCGGCCCTTGTCCGTCGGCTACGACCAGGAAGACCTCATACCCCGCCGCGGCAAGACTGCGGCATTCCTTGAAGAAGATGCGCACGTCGTTGCGTGGATGCACGGAAGTCAGGTGGACGACTCTGGGCGCAGGTCGTGCGCTAGGAGCGGTCGGATCAGGCACTCAAGTTCTCCCGGTACGCGCGTAACCACAGTTCGAGCGAAAGCAGCTGAAAGATGTCCCGACTCGCCACAGCTTGAGCTAAGGCGGAGGACGGGTTCAGGAAGGCAGCGAACCGGGCACGCGCTACGCGCCGATTCACCAGTCCCCGGCGCACCATTTCTGCCTCCGGCGACAACAACTCATCCACGCGCGAACGCAGTTCTTCGCGCAGAATCCTGGCTTCGGGCGTGCTGAAGCCGCGCTTGTCTCGCCGCCATGCGATCGACGCAGGCAGGCTCTCGGACACCGCGCGCCTGAGCACGTACTTGGTCCAACCCCTGCGAACCTTGAAGGTCATCGGCAGGTTGACGCCGAATCGCACCAGGCGATAGTCCAGAAACGGGTTACGTACCTCGCGCGACCACGCCATCGAATTGCGGTCCTCCCAGTGTGTGAGGGCCGGGATCGAGAGGCTCTCGATGTCGGCGCGCTGTCGATCACGCACGTCGCCGCGGCTCCCTAACGACGGGCATAGCAGCGGCACGCCGGCGAGCGCCGAGCCGCCAACATCCTCCATCCGCGGAGTTAACCAGGTCGGCAAATAGCGACGCGCGTCGGCAAGATTAAATTGATTCAACACGGTGCGCTGCGCTGCAAAGCCGCCAAGGAGGCGCGCTGCAGCGAGCCAGTGACCGGAGCGTACCAAAGATTGCAGCTGGAAAGCTGCGTACTTGCGGTAGCCGCAGAACACCTCGTCCGCTCCCTGACCGGAAAGAAGCACGGTCACACCCAGCTCACGTGCCCTCTGCATCAGCAGGTTCTGCGCCACGCACGAAAAGCCGCCGAGTGGCTCGTCGCACTGGTCGGTGACTCTAGCGATAAGGGGCAGGATGTCTTCTCTAGGAAACTCGAGCCGCACTTCTTGCACCGGCCGGCCAAGATGCTGCGCGACGGTGCCTATGAATCGCGACTCGTCTGTTGCAGCATCGCCGGACACGGCCGAAATGAAGGTGAGGCGGCTGTCGGGCCCGAGGCCCTGGCTGGCAACTGCTGCGATCGCCGACGAATCCAAGCCTCCGGACAGCAATACCCCTACGGGCACGTCGCTGCGAAGTCGCAGGCGCGTGGCATCCGTCAGCAGCGCGCGCGTCTCCTCGATCGCCGCCCGCTCATCGGGCGGCTCGTCCGTACTGGCCTCGAGGGTCCAGTACCGCCTGATGCGTGGGCGCGGCGCGTCGACACCACCATCCAGCTCCGCGTAATGCCCCGCCGGAAGCTTAACCACACCTTCAAAGAACGTTTCGTCGCTGGTGTCCTGCTGCAGGGCGCGCAGGTACGTAGCCACCGCCCGTACGTTGACGTCGCAACGCAAGTTCAGTGCGCGCACCAGAGTCTTTATTTCCGAGCCGAACGCAAGAGCACCGTCGCGTGCACACAGGTACATGGGCTTGACACCGAAGCGATCGCGGGCGATGACCATGCGTGCGTTTACAAGATCGATCCACACAAAGGCCCACATCCCGTTCATGCGTTCGAGTGCCCCCGCAATGCCGTATTCCTCGCATGCGGCCGCGATGACTTCTGTATCGGTGCGGGTACGAAATGCGACTCCACGAGCCGCAAGCTCGCTGCGCAGCTCAAGATAGTTGTAGACCTCGCCGTTGTAAGCAATCAGCGAGCGACCGGACGGGGACAGCATCGGCTGATTGCCGGCAGCCGACAGATCGAGGATGGCCAGACGCTGATGCGCGAGACCCACATGGTAGGGTCCAACTCGCAGATGCTGGACGCTTTGCGCATCCGGCCCCCTGTGGCTCTGGATGGCCTGCGCCGCCTCGAGCACACCGGGCGCGATCGGCGCGCCGGACACGATCCCGAATACCCCGCACATCTAAGTGCTACGTCCCGTGCTGCGCTCATCCGTCGGTGGCTGGCTGCCAAACAGCCATAAAGCGATGATGGTGAGCCCGAGACCGTGTGTCAGGATCGTGGTAAGCAACCCGGAATTAACGAGCTGGAATGCCGGCATCCCGACCAAGGCCGCAGCGATACGCGGGTCTGTAGTGCGACCGGCAGCATCCACGGACTTGAGCAGTAGCGAGAACAGCAATGCAAAAATAAAGCACCCGGGGAATCCAAAGTTGGCGAACGCATCGCCAAACACACCGACGTTCGCCGAGGCGGCACTGCCCATGTACTTCCAGCCGATTACCTCCGCAATTGGTGCGCTGTAGTACGCCGAGGTCACCGCAGATAGCACCGACTGCGATAGCTGCAGCGGCGCCTGTCCATGGGTGCCAAAAAAGTCGTAGTACCAGTAGTGAATCTCCGCCGGAATCACTATTACGCGATCAACGAGCAGCGCCGGAACCACAGCCAGGTCAAGCCACGCGTATATCCCAAGCGCGATCGCCACTACCGAAAGCACCCCCGTGAGCGCCACCGCGGTCAAGTGCCGGCGCCGCCCAATTAGCATAAGTCCGACCAAGAGTGCCGGCAGGAGCAGAAAAGACCGGAATCCGGTCATACTGAAAAGGAACAGTTGCAGACCGAGTCCCAGCAATACGACGAGCGGCGAGCGGCGCTTAAAGCCAAGAAGCATGAGGGCCGGGTTGATCACGGATCCCTGCCACGGAACCAGATAGCCCATGAACGGCGCGAGATGCTCAAGAAACTGCTCACGGACGTCGTAGACAGCGGCAAGATTGAAATTGGCGCGCGCGAGGCCGCCGCCCGCAACCAATGAAGCGAACACATAAGCTGTAACGAGCGACGCCAGGATGAACACCGCGACGCGTACCCTAGTGCCCGCCGGCGGTACTTGCACGTCCGGCATGAGCGCTCCGAACGCGAGGACGCCGATGTACGCGAGCGCTACCACGGCGGCGAACTCTGGTCGGGCAAGCTCGAACTGCGCTGCCACCAGGGCCTGCAGCGGGATGATCACTGCGAGCAGGTGAATGACCACGATTATCCGGCTGGGACCTGGCCGCCGTTCGCAGTAAAGAGCGCACGCGGCGCTGGCGATTGCCGTGAACGCGTAGGCGATCGCGACCACTACGCCGCCGACAGCGTGCGCAGTGCGAGCGCCGCCGAAAAGATCCACGACGAGACTCGCATAGATTCTCGCGATGACCCATTGCAGCACGAGCGCCAGCAGTGTCGCGGTCAGAACGGCGCCCGACGGCAGACGCAGACGGGCCAGATAGGCCGGCAAAGGTAGGCCCTGAACCGATTGCGCCTGCGTCGCCAAGTCAAGCCTCGACAGCAAACAACTGCTGCCACCGCGCCAGATTGTATAGCCGCCAGCGCAACGTCAGGGGCAAGTCGGTAGTGCTCGGTACTTTGCGGCACAGCCGCGCGATGACCGAGCTGCGCTCAATTTGCGGCTGGAGCTGGTCGCGCAGGGCGCTCAGCCACGCTTGGGTCGGGGGTTCAAAGCCGATTTTGTCGCGCCGCCAAGCAACGACGGCAGGAAGAACGTGCGCCGCGATCGTGCGCAGGGGATACTTCGTAAAGCCCTCGCGCAGTAGGTCCGTGTCGGGCAAACGCAGCGCGCAGGACACCACCTCACGGTCTACATACGGCACTCGAGCCTCGATGGAATGCGCCATAGAGTTACGGTCCTCGTAGCGCAGCAGGGCCGGCAGTGAGAACTCGCCGAGGTCGGCGAGTCTGGCCTGGTGCAGACTGTGGCTGGACCGTGAGATGCGCTCGACGACTTCAAGTGCGCAGGAAGCGAACTCCGCACGCAGAAAGCGCGTTCGTGCAGCAATGACATGCCGCCGCAGGGACGGCAGTAAGACATAGCCGGACAGCGTTGCCACCCCGCGAACGCCGGGTCGCGAGTGCCGTGCCACCTGCAGGACGTCGCGTAGCGCAGCAAAGAGCCCGGATTGTCGCGCCCTATCCAGCCCCCAGGTCGGTATATAGCGTTCATAGCCGCCCAACAGTTCGTCTGCTCCCTGCCCATCGAGCATCACCTTCAAGCCGGCCTCACGCGCTGCTCCCATCACCCGGTATTGAAAGTAAACCGACGGGCTTAAAGCCGGTTCCCCCTGCGCGCGGATGCAATCATCAATCTGGCTGGTAAATTCCGGTGCAGTCGGGGTTACGGTCCGCCACGCAAGATCGCAATGCGCGACCACGGCCGCGGCGTACTGTCGTTCGTCGGTGCGGGGGTCACTCGAAACGGCGGTAACCGCCGTGAATCGCGGGCCTCCTTCCGCGCGCACTGCATCCGACGCCAGGGCCGCCACCGTCGAGGAATCCAGCCCTCCCGACAGGCAGGTGCCCACGGGCACGTCGCTGCGCAGATGCAGACGCACGGATTCTTGAAGTGAGGCCTCAAACTCCGCGAACGAAGCGCGGGACCCCTCTCCTGCAGCAAGGCAATCGAGTTTGCCGACCGCACGGATTGAGGCGTCCGCGCCAACGGCAATGGTATCGCCCGCGCCCAGTTGTGTGATGCCCTCAAAGAACGTGCTCCGCGTATGGTCCGTGACTCCGAGCGCCAGGTATTGGGCCGCAATGCGCAGATTCGCGCGGGCGGACAGTCCGGCTCGAATGAGGGCTTGAGGCTCAGAGGCAAACACGAATGCGCCGTTATGTGAGGCGTAGTAGAAAGGCTTGATGCCAAATGGGTCGCGCGAACACAGCAACGTTTCCGTGCGCGTATCCAGGATGGCAAAGGCCCACATGCCGCGTAGCCGGTTGACGAAGACTTCCCCCCACTGCAGATACGCGCGCGCCAATACTTCCGTATCGCTTGAACCAGCGAAGTTCTGCCCTTCGCGGCGCAACTCCTCCCGCAGTTCACGGTAGTTGTAGATTTCGCCGTTGAACACCACGACGATTGGACCGACGTTCATCGGCTGCGCGCCGCCCTCGGACAAATCAATAATGGCAAGGCGACGGTGCGCGAGTCCGAACGGGCCCTGCGTGAAAAACCCCTCGCCATCGGGGCCACGATGTACGAGCGCTGCCGCAAGATCGCGCAGAAGGCCTCGCGCGATGAGCGTGCCGCGAGGATCTACGTAACCACCAATGCCGCACATCGCTGAACCCGTCCTGAGCGCGCCAACTACCGTCGAGCGTCCGCGGGCGCTGTAGGTTGAACCGGGACTTTTTCGAGTGCCTTCAGGATCACCACGTAATAGATTGCATAGGCGATTGCGGAGGCAATCGAGAAGCAGGCAATTGCGACTAACACCGGTTGCGTGCTCGCGAAATAGAGCGTCGAGAGGGGCAGCACCACGCATATCACGTCAGCCAGCAGCTTGCGTTCCTCCCGTCCACTAAGCAGCAGTCCCCGGCTAATCGGGTTCACTATCGTCTGCGCGATGCATAATGGCGCGAGCACCGCAATCATGGTGCCAACGTCTGTCCATTGTCTTCCGAACACCCAGCCGGCGATGAACGGCGCAACGACCGCGATTGGCACATAGACCACCACGGCCAGTACTAACAGTCGTGCCGCGGTAGTCGCGAGAAACGTGCCAACGGTGCCGGGGCGCTGGCCCGCGATGCTGGCGGCGTGGGCGTGAAAGACATCACCGACGCTGCTGCCAATAAGCGCCGCCGGCAGCATTACCAAGCGTTGCACGAGTGCAAACTTGCCTGCGACTTCGAGCCCGTAGCAGGTGGCCAGGATGGGGACGGGAAGCGAGGTCGCGGCGGCGTCGATGAGCGCTGATGGCCCAAGCAGCACCGGGTACTTCCAGAATCTCTTCGCGCGTTCCTGCAGCGCGCTCTTCCCTAAGCTCGTGCCGCGCAGCGCGGCAAACAGTCCGGCGCGACCTACCATGAGCGATATGGCGCTCAAGCGCGCGACGAGTTCTGAGAGGATTAGAAGCAGCGCGGTCAGGCCGAACGGAGCGAACAGTAGCGGCAGGCCCGCTCGCACACAGCCCTGCAGCGTCAGGGAGTTCGCGACAAGACCAAAGCGGTGCCGACGCACGAGCCAGCTGCGCAGGGTCGAATAAGCGCCGGCGGCGGCGATGGTGGCCCCCGTGGCGGCCACGATCCCCCACGACAGCGCGTCATACGACCCGATGCTCAGCCACTTGAGGGCGCATAGCACGGCTACGCATAAACCCGTGGCGGGCAAGATGGCCAGCGAAGAGAGCATCAGCAGCGCCCGCGCATCGTCCCGATCGCCAGCGGAAATCGCAGCAAGTTCTAGGCGCAGACCGACCGCGGGCGCGGTGATACCTACGAACGCAAGCGCGAGACCGTATATCCCCAATTCGGCGGGCAGGCACAGTCGCGTAATGATTGGGGTAATCAGCACGAAGGGCGCCTGACCGATCACCGTGCCCCAAGCGACGCGCAGCGCGTCCCCCAATAACCGGCGCGACGAAGCCTGCAGCGATGCACTGGGGCTCATGCCGAGTCAGCGCGTCAGTAGTTCAGCGGCAATGCTACCCGCCGTCCATCCCGCGCCGATAAGTAGCTGGCGATGAGTACCTCCAGCGACCGCAGACCCTCGCGGCCGTCGGTCTCTGGCTCAGCCAGTCCGCGCAACGTCTTGATCACGTTATCGTAGTAGAGCGGGTGACCGAAGCCGTACACCGACGTGGTCTCGTAGCTCGCGGCCGCAACTTCTCTGTCTTCCGGCCGACAGTCTGCAAACTGCCATTGCTGGATCTCATTGACGGCCACCCCGCCCACGCGCACGGTGCCCGTCTCGCCGAGAATGGTCACCGATCCCTCCAAATTCTTCGGATAAGTGAGCATGGTGACGTTGACCGAACCCAGCGCTCCTGAGCGCCACCGCACACCGACCGTCGCAGTGTCTTCAACCTGAATGTCGCGCGCGAGCGTGGCGACGTACGCTTGGACACTTTCTACAGGGCCGATGAGCCAGTCAATGAGATCGACGTAGTGGCTTGCCTGGTTCATTAGCGCGCCGCCGTCAAATTCCCAGGTCCCGCGCCAGCGCGCGGAATCGTAGTACTTCTGCGGTCGACTCCAGAACACATTAATCGTAACCATGAAGATGCGCCCGAAACGTCCCTGCTCCCTCGCGCGCTTCAGCAGCTGTAAGGTCGCGTTGCGTCGATTCTGCTTGGCGACGAACAACAGCACCCCCGCTTCGTCGCATGCACGTACCATCTCAAGCCCATCGACCCAACGCGTAGCCATCGGCTTCTCAGTGAGCACGTGAATGCCGCGCTGTGCCACCTTGATCGTCTGTTGAGAATGCAGCCCGCTCGGCGTACAGAGCACGACTATATCGGCGTCCGCCGACTCGAGCAGCTGCGCAAGCGATTCATAACCGCGTGCGCCCGTGGCTGCCACGGCTCGCTCGAGGGCGGCCGTATCCGTGTCACATACTGCGATCAGTTCCGCGTTGGATGCATGCTTGCGCAGCGCCTCGAAGTGATTCGCCGCGATCCGGCCACACCCAACGACCGCAAACCGGATCCGTCGCCCGATAATCGGCACGTGTTTCATCGGACCAAAGCCCCTTCGCGAGAGCTCAGGGAACGCTGCGACGCCTCGATGAACACCAGTATCAGGGCGAGAACCAACCCAAAGAACAAGCCGCCGAAGACGAACAGCCCGCGCCGCGGAAAGATGTACTGATTGGGATCTGACGCGACGGCGGGGTCAATTATGGAAAGCGCGTAGTCGTCACTGACATTCGCCAGCAGCAGAGTCTTGTATTGGTCTTCCATTAGACGGTAGAGGGCCTGTTGAATGTCGAGAGCCTCCGCGTTGCGCGCCTCACGCTTCAGATATTCGATCGACTCCTGTGCCCGCGCGACCGCACGGCGCCGCAAGTGATCGTTGGCGCGGTGGACGATCTCATTGGCCCACGTTGCCGCCTGCACCGGGTCTCTCCAGTTAATACGCATTGTGACGAGGCCCGTGCGCCGATCCTCGATCACAACCCGGATGCCGCGGTCAAAGAGTCGCACGCCGTCATTGAGCGTGCGCGTGCGACCTCGCCACACCTGGCGTTGCGCGTCCCAGTCGCCCTTAAAGAAGACCGGCAGCAGTTTGTTGTCCTCGATGAACTCGCGCGCCAAAATCTGCGACTGCAGCATCTGTATTGCTTCGGTCCGTTGCCCCCCCTCGCCGCTGCCGATTCCCGCAAGGGCTGCGAGTCCTCCAAGCTGGCCGCCGAGCGAGTTGAGCAGCGCGCTGCGCTCATTTCCGCGGGGCAGCACCACGACCTCGGCCTCGTAGCGACGCGGAAGAGTCAGTGCCGCCGAAAGGGCGAGGAGCGTGCTCAGCAGCACCAAAAGCAGCAGCCGCTTCCAGCGGTAGCGAAGAACTGCCAGGAGGTAACCTACCGGGACGGTGCCGTCGGACGTGACCATCACGCCAACTGGGTCGGCGAGCGCTGACGCAGCGCAGTGGACTGAATGTCTTGAATCGGTAAGATAAGAATCATGCGTGCATCATGCTAGTTGAGAGTCGGCGGGGCATTTCGGTAGTCGAACGTGGCATTTTATAGTACGAACGTACGCCATTGTAGGCCGCCGCCGAACCCGCCAAGGCGGCAGGGTCCAGAGCCGGCGGCCGCCCATAGCCCTTTCCCCATGTTGGCAGGAGTCACCAGTCAACCCCTAAGTGGAAACGCGCGTTTCCCGGGCCTGGGCCCACAGCCTGCTTTACGGGTTCCGCGAGCGGGTTCATGGTCTTACCCTCCATTGGCCGGTAGGCTGCCCTTTATCGGGGCGATCCTGCAATAGAAAGCAATCGAAATAGCCATGCATTCACCACACCGCAGATACTTTCTGCGAACCTCTGTAGGGGCGTTGGGACTCATAGCGCTGCCCGGATGCGGTGGTGGCGGCAATGCCTCCGCGCCCGTCACGCCCGTGCAAAACGACGCAACCACCCCGACCGGGAGTACGCCGATGTTTCAAGTGTCCGCCGCCGATCTTGCCGGCATCATTGCGCGCCCCGAGACATTCTTGAGCACCTACCAGAAACTGGGCGGAACGACCTCCTCCGCCGCCTACGTCCAATCTCAGCTCGGGGCGTCGTTTGTCACCCTGACTGATGCGGGTTGTATGGCCACGTTCGCCAGCGTCGTCGCAAACAATACCGCGCCGCTGGGCACGACCACCCTGGCGCCATTGACCGCAACGCTTCAGCAGCTGCTCACTTCGCAGGCGCTCACTTGCGGCCACTATTGCAAACTCAATACTCTTCTCACGCTGCTCGGCAATCCCCAGCTGATCCCTCCGGATGCGGCCGCGGGCACACCCGATAAAGCCAGCATTCATTTCCTGGTGTGGCTTGACACCGTCCCCCTGAATACCGGGTTCCATTCGCAGCTGATTCTCACCAACGTGCTCGACAGCGCGTATTTGCTTCTCGATCCCACGTACGCCTATGCACTGCGCATCCCGTACGTGGGCGCAGGCCCTCAGGCGAACCTCAGCGTCATTGAAAACGCTGCAACGATGCTGCAGACGCCCATCCCGCAGGCAAACCTAGCGGTGCTCGATCCGCAAGGCGCAGTTTCAAACCCGCAGATGCTGCAAACCGTCATCAGCGGGGCGCTCGGACCGCAGTACATCTATCACGACTCCCTCTACGGCTCAGAAGCCTGGGATGCCCGGATCGCGCAGACCTTCGACAGTATGGGCTGACGCCAGCAGCAGCACCCAACGGACGGCAATTCGATATTTCTGCCCCACACCGATCCTGACGCGCCAAGGAATTCGCCAGCATCAGTCGAGAAGCGCCGTAATCCATGGATGGGTGTATCGGGCCCCGACAGTCAGCACACGGAGCCACGCGCTCCAGCTCGAATGCCTCCCCGGATGTAAGCTAGACTGCGCACCCTGCCCGCAGAGCGCGGTCCTCTCAACATGGCCGTTCGATTACCGACAGGGCCTTGAATCGCAAGATCGCAGCAACGCAAATGCGCACATTGAACTTTGCACTCGTGGGATGCGGTCGCATCTCCAAGCGACACCTGGAGCTGCTGGGTCGAGGACAGATCGCAAACTCGCGCCTCATCGCGGTCTGTGATGTCGTTTCGCAGCGCGCTACGCAGGCCGGCGAGCGCTACGGCGTACCCTTCTACACCGACATGCACCAGATGATGCGATCCGAGCCGGTGGACGTAGTCGTGGTCCTGACCGAAAGCGGAATGCACGCCGACCATGTCGTCGCGCTCGCACATTACAAAAAGCACATCATGGTCGAGAAGCCCATGGCGCTGACGCTGGATAGTGCAGACCGCATGATCGCCGCGTGCGACCAAGCCGGAATTAAACTATTCGTCGTTAAGCAGAATCGCTTCAACGTACCTGTCATGAAGCTACGTGCGGCACTCGAGGCTGGACGGTTTGGGAAACTTGTGCTCGGAACGGTACGCGTGCGCTGGTGCCGCACACAGGCGTATTACGACCAGGACGCGTGGCGAGGGACATGGGCCATGGATGGAGGGGTACTTGCCAACCAGGCGAGCCATCACATCGATCTGTTGGAGTGGATGATGGGAGATGTGGACTCTGTGTTTGCCGTAAGTACCACGGCTCTCGTGAACATTGAGGCCGAGGATACGGCGGTCGTGACGCTGCGCTTCCGCAATGGTGCTCTCGGCGTGATAGAGGCGACTACCGCCACCCGGCCCAAGGACCTTGAGGGGTCCGTCTCGATCTTAGGCGAACGCGGGGCCGTGGAGATCGCCGGGTTCGCTTTGAACCAGATGAGGACGTGGAACTTCGTCGAGACGATACCAGATGACTTGACCGTGATGGAAAAGTACTCCGTAAACCCACCGGATGTGTACGGCTACGGGCATAGCGCCTACTACGAGCATGTTGCTCAGTGCATTTTGCACGACCGCCGGCACCTCGTTGACGGACTGGAAGGTCGCAGAAGCCTCGAACTCATCACTGCGATATACGAGTCAATTGAAACAGAGCGGCCCGTGCAGTTGAAATTCAACCCTAAGCGCTGCCGACTGGGCCATTAACCTCAGCTTGCCCTTCGACCGGGAATCCAGTCGCACCATTCCAGGCAGAGGCATGTGACCAATATTCCGCTAGTCGACTTATACGCCCAGTATCTATCGATCAAGGCTTCAATCGACGGCGCCATTCATCGGGTAGTCGAGGCCACTTCGTTCATCGGCGGCCCCATCGTGCGGGAATTCGAGGAAAGCTACTCTGCCGACTACGGCGTTCGGCACTGCATTTCAGTGGGAAACGGTACCGACGCCATATACGTGGCGCTGAAGATGCTCGGCATCGGTCCCGGCGACGAGGTCATCACGACGGCGCACAGCTGGATCTCCACCTCAGAGACAATCTCCCAAACCGGTGCGCGCCCGGTCTTCGTGGACGTCGACGCGTACTACACGATTTCTCCGGACCTCATCGCACAAGCGATTACACCCCGCACCCGCGCGATAATTCCGGTGCACCTGTATGGGCAATCGGCCGACATGACGCGCATCATGTCGATTGCCCAGAAACACGGGTTGTTAGTGGTCGAAGACTGCGCCCAGGCGCACTACGCCACGTGGCGCGGACAGCGTGTCGGCACATTCGGCATCGTCGGTACATTCAGCTTCTATCCAGGCAAGAATCTGGGGGCTTACGGCGACGCAGGAGCGATCATCACGAATGATGATGCGCTTGCAGCAAAGATGCGCATGTATGCCAACCACGGCGCCCTACGCAAGCACCAGCACACCATCGAAGGCATCAATTCGCGTCTGGACACGCTCCAAGCGGCGATCCTGCACGCCAAGCTGCCTCATATCCACAAATGGACGGCGCAAAGACAGCAGGTTGCGTCCTGGTATGACGAGCTGCTGAGTGGCTGTTCCACAATCCAAACGCCGCGTGTGCGCGACCACGCGGCACACGTGTATCATCTTTACGTGGTGCAAGTGGACGAAAGGGAGACCGTTGCCGCCCAACTGGCGGCGCGGGGCATACAGACAGCGGTGCACTACCCCACCCCGCTGCCGTTGATGGAAGCCTACCGGTATCTAGGCACGCACCCGGAAGAATTCCCGCGGGCGGCGATCAATGCGGCCAGGATACTTTCTCTGCCAATGTATCCGGAGCTCACACGCGCTCAGGTCGAGTTCATCGTACAGACCTTAGCGCACGCCACGAGAGCTTAGTTCAGCCTGGGCGTCCACCCACGATCTGCGCTGGCGACAGGCGCGCGCCCCCATGGCCGGCGTACTGCTGCACCTTCGCCGAGTGAAAGTCGTTACCCCGGATTACGTACGGGGCGTCGCCGGGGGTGTTGATGTACAGACCGTACAGAGCGGCATGCGCGGGATCCACAACGTGTCGGTTGTCGAGGATCTTCAAGTTGCCGCCGATCGCGACGAAAATGCAGGCCGTGCTGCTGCTGTCCGTCACGGGCCCGAATTCATTGCCGCTCACGACCCCATCCGAATAGGCGCTGTAGCAGGCGTAGCCGCGCCAGTTAGTGACCCGGTTTTTGCTGAGCTCGACGTCTGACGTAAACGTGTGCTGAAGCGAGCACGACAGGTTATGGCTGTCGCCGTAACCGTCTATCGTATTGTCTCGAACCACGATCGACCGATGGTGAACGCGCTTGCCGCCGTTGACACTGATGCCGAGACGGTTCGGGGCGCTGATGGTTGTGGGGTCACCGTTCATCCGGCTTGTCGTGACGGTGTTGCCAGTCACCGAGTTGTGCTCGCCGGCAAAGTCTACCGCGGCGTTGGATCCACCTTGCAGCAAGATACCGTGTCGGCAGTTGTAGACGTTGTTGTTGTGCGCCTGACACTCGTACGCGCCGTGGAAGTCGATGCCCGCCCATAGCGGTATATCGGCGACGGTGTTGCCCGCGATTTCGAATCCAGTGCAGAAGGGGTTCGTCGCGAGGCGGCCGTTATCCGCAGCCGCCGGGTCCGCATCGTAATTCAGGGAGTCATGGTTGCACGAGATCCCGTAGGCATTCCCCGACGTACCCGGACCGATCGATCCGACGACATTCGAAAGGACCTTCCCGTTCTGACAGGAAAGAAACTGCATCCCTGCATACCCGCAACCTGTGACCTTGGTACGCACTACACGGACGTCACGTACGAATTGCGTCGCAATGCCGTGCGAGCCCCAGTCGAGGACCTCGACGCCCTCGCTAACCTCGAACCCACGCCGCGCCGCGCCCGTACCACTGCCGACGCACAGGATGCCGACCTCGCGGGCGACGTAGGCGCCGCGGGAAGGACCAATGATCTGACCCTTGCCCGTCAGGCGGAAGTCGTCGCCCACGACCTCGATGCCGGCGCGCGTCGGTGCTCTGAGGAACACGCCGCCACCCGTGTCGGTGGCCACCCACCGTAGGCGCGCTCCATCACCCAGCGTAATGGACGTACCAGCGGGCGCCGTAACCCTGCCAGTCAGCTGATAGTCCGCATCGGCGCCGGGAATCGTCACTTGCCCGCCGACGTTGGCGTTCAGACAGCGCTGCAGCGCCCCAGCGTTTACGGCGGGAGTTGCGCTGGGCGCCATGCCGTAACTACGCGCGTCGCCGTTGGCGGCCTTTACGTTGGCGAACGGCGCGGCGGCGCCGAGACCCGCAAGCAGCGCAATCGCGTCACGACGGTTCATGAGAGCAACTCCAAACGTGTTATTGCGGCGACATCCTACGCAGGCATCGGAGTCAACCGCTCTCGTGGCGGTTGCTGATCCCACAACTGCTTTGCCAGTCTACTCCACGGTACGGGACGTGACGATGGCATCAGCGCCCGGCGGAGACAATGGGCGCAGCGGCTCGTCGCGCAGTACGAAGCGACACAGATCCTCGGGCGCTCCGGTCCTGCGTAGAAGTGCCGAGATCCGCCCCAGTGTCCAGCGGCGCGCGAACAGCGCGCTGACCGTGTAACACATTATGTGCAGGTCGTTTACGAGCGATGCGCAGCGGACGTAGTGCAGTCCAAGGCGGCTTTTCCAGGGGCGCACCAGCTGGTTGTACGCAATATTGGGATCGGAGGCATTGGCCAGCGCGCTGGCGAGATCGGCGAACACGATCGAAGCTACGTCGGTAATCCCGGGTCGCACGGACAGCAGCGCGCGCTCCTCAGGCGTGTACAGAGCAACCTCGCGCGGCACGTTCGGTCGCGGGCCGACCATGCTCATGCGGCCCATCAGTACATGCAGGAATTGTGGCAACTCGTCGAGCTTCAGTGCACGGAGCCAGCGTCCGACAACCGTGACGCGTGGGTCCCCGGCCACCGTCGTGTCAACCGCGCTGGCGCTCGCCCGCGGCACCATGGTGCGGATCTTAAGAAAGCGAAACGGCTGACCGTGCAAACCCACCCGCTCTGAGATGTACCAGGGAGCGGAGCGGTCGTATAACCAGACCGCCGCCGTGGCAGTGAACAGAAACGGCAGTGTCAGCGCCAAGGCACTGAAGGCCCCCACGAGGTCAAGGGGGCGCTTGAGCAGGTAATCGCCGTGACGATCCCGAGCCGGCACTGCGCTCACGACTGGCCCGCGCTTGCAGGCGACGCGGGCTCGCGCGAGGCAGCGTCGAGTTCCGCAAGAGCATCGTCCGGCAGATTCAGTCGCAGCGCGCCCAAGGCGTCGCGCAGCTGCTCGGCCCGCTTGATGCCGACGAGTGCGACGCTTCCCGCGACGGTGTGCAACACCCAGGCGATCGCCACTTGGGTCGCAGAAGCCCCAAGCCGTTGAGCCTGCTTTATGACGACCTCAACAATCCGGGAATTGCGCGCCCGCCGCTCGCCGTGAAAATTGCGGTAGCGTAGACGCGAGCGGCGATCGTCCGCCGCGAAACGGTCGCCTTCGCGGTACTTACCGGAGAGAATTCCCTGTCCCAGGCTCCCGTAGGCCAGGAACGTCAGACCGGCAGCCGCAATCTGCCGAGCCGCGCGTTCGTGTACGCGCTCTACCAGACTGTACTCCAGCGACGCGCTCACAAACCCCGGGTAGCCAGCGGGCACCAATTCTTGCGGCACCTGATTCGTGATTCCGTACCAGCGAATCTTTTGGCGCTCGCGCAACCTCTCCAGAGAGTCAAACAGTGTACGTAACGGCGTTATCCCGTCCCAATAATGCATCTGTAACAGATCAACCATCTCTGTCCCCAGACGCGCCAAAGACGCATCAAGCGCCTGCGCCGCCCACCCCGGGCTGCTGTCGTACCAGACGCTGCCGGAGTCGCTGAAGCGCACGCCGAACTTGGTGGCCAGAACGACCCGGTCGCGATGCGGTGCCAGTACGCGCCCCAGGCGCCGCTCTGATGCGCCACGGCCATAGCAGTCTGCGGTATCAAACAGCGTCACTCCATGCTCGATACCAAGCTCTATGGCTGCCGTGATCTCGCTGGGATCCATGGTGCCCCATTCATAGCCGCCGAGTTGCTCGCAACCGAATGCCAGACGCGTGATGGCCTGCGGGGAGCGTCCCAGGCGGGTGACATCGCTTGTCACTAAAGTCTCAGGCAGCGGGTTTCTTGGAGAGCAGCTCGAACGTAAACATCCAGGACATGAGCTGCACTCCGGGAATGCGCGTGAGCACGCGATCGAAGCCGTTAAGAAGCGGCAGCAGGCCCGGAAACCACACACCCAAAATACTGGTCATGTGGAAGTAACGGATTTCGCCAACGTCGAAGTAGTCACGGGCCAGACGCACTTCCTTGAGGCTGAGAATGTGTGCCTTCTCCCACTCGGTGCGCTGGTGAGCGTTGCGATTCCTGTAGAGCTTGACCAGCGGGTTGTAGTCCAACGCTTCAAACGCGATCACTCGCCCCCCGGGGGCAAGAATGCGCTGAATCTCCGGAAACGCGCACCTGACATCCAGATGGTGAAGCACGCCGGCGCAAATCACTACGTCGACCGAGTCCGCGGGTAACCCCGTGTTCTCACAGTCGGCGCGTAGAAAGAAGGTGCTCTCAGTAAGTCCGCGCTCCGCGGCAGCGCGCCGCGCATTCTCGATCGATACCTCGCTGATGTCGATGCCAATGGCCAACTTCGCGCCGGCCGCCGCTGAACGCAGTGCAACGTCTCCATCGCCACAGGCAAAATCAAGGACCGTCTTGCCAGGAGAGTTGCGCGTCACCCAGCCAAAGAAATGGGCGCGCGACAGGTTCGCAGTGCGATAGAAGCGATGATTGGAGAAGAACTCCTCGTACTGATCCTTACCGACCGCGGCGATGCGCGCCGTATCACGCATCTTGTCGTGGAACTCACTCTCTTTCTGCTTGCGGCTCTCGAGGGATGCATACCACTCATCGTTGGTCGCGCGTGCAAGGCGATCCAAGTCTTCACGTAGAGCGTCCCTCGAAATCATGTGCCGACTCCGAAGCATGCCGTCACTCGGCTGACAATCGACTCTACATCGGGGTAATAGTTTGCTTCCAGCACTGCCGATGTCGGCGCGGGCGCGTCCGGGAGCGTGACTCGCAACGGCGCCGCCTTCCACGCAGATGGATGCACCGATTCTGCAACGCGCGCGCTCACCTCGCCAGCAAGCCCGCAGGTGCGCCACCCGCCGTCAATGACGCACAAGCGCCCCGTACGCTTCACAGACGCGATCACCTCATCGACATTGAGCGGATTAACCACGCGCAAATCCCACACGTCGCAAGAGATGCCGTGCGCGGCGAGCCGCGCGGAAACCTGCAGTGCCAGACGCGTCGAATAGCTCGCCCCCACAATTGTCAGGTCAGAGCCTTCGACCCGTCGTTCCGGGCCCTCCTTGCGTAAATCGCGAACTCGCACCGGCGCGACGGTCTCTTGTTCCTCGTACAGCCAGCGATCATCGATGTACAGCACCGGGTCGTCACATAGCACACTAGCGATCAACAGATCACGCGCGTCGGTAGGAGTCGCGGGCATTACCACTCGCAGCCCAGGTATGTGAGCGAACCAGGCGTGCAGGGCCTGGGAGTGTTGTGCGCCCTGCTCACCACCGCGGTTCACGATCGCGCGAATGGTCAGACACGGCCCGTTCTTCCCGCCGAGCATGTGACGCCACTTTGCCGCTTGGTTCACGATCTGATCGACCGCCAATAGCATGAAGTCGAGGCGCGGATGGATGATAATTGGGCGATACCCGCACAGCGCCGCGCCAAGCGCGGCGCCTGTGCAGGCAGCCTCCGATACTGGGGTATCCAGCACCCGATGCCGGCCGAATTGCTTATCGAGGTCTGTCATCGAGTTACCAACGTACCAGGGGCTCCACAGCCCTTGGCCGATCGCGAACACCTCGGCGTGCCGCGACATTAGCCAGGAAAATCCATCGCGAATAGCCTGACCGTAGGCAAGAATGCCCTCGCTCGGCGGCGCGCTAGCGAGCATACACAAAGTCCAGAAGAGTGCTTGCCTCCGGCCAAGGCGCCTTGAGCGCGCTCGCCGCGACTTCGGTGACCCGCGCGCGAACCTCTTCATGGAGGGCGGCGAGCTCGGCGGCATCTGCACGACCGGCAAGGGACAGCGCCTCCTCCAGGCGCCGCACCGGGTCGCGGTGCTTCCACGCCGCAAGGTGCGTCATGCTGCGACGCACGCCGACGTCGAGGTCTTCCTTCGGCCCGACGTGTCCGCGCCAGCGATAGGTAATTGCCTCAAGAAACACGGGCATCGAGTTTCGCCGCGCCGCGTCCACCAGATCCGCGGTGGCTCGCGCGACCGCCGTTACGTCGTTCCCGTCCACAGTTTGCGCGCGCACGCGGTGCGCCTCCGCATAGCGTGTCAATCGGTCACTCGGCTGGCGCAACGCGATATCCAAGTGACTCGAATACTGGTTGTTCTCACAGACAAACATTACCGGCAGCGAGTAGATCGCCGCGAGATTGAGTGACTCGTGCAGCACGCCCTCTTCACATGCGCCGTCCCCAAAGAAGGCAACAGCAATGTCGGTGCCACCGTCCATCTTCGCGGCAAGCGCTGCCCCGACGGCAATGGGGATGGTACCGGCGACAATCGGCACCGAGCCGAAGAATCCGTGCTGCCGGCTCTGCAGATGCATCGAGCCGCCCATGCCATGCGAGCAGCCGTCAGCGCGCCCAAGGACCTCAGCGAGTAGGCCGTACAACTCGCCACGCGCCGCCAGATAGTGCGCGTGCGAGCGATGATTGCCGAACAGTCGGTCGCTGGAACGCAGCGCGGCGGCCACGCCGGTGGCCACCGCCTCCTGTCCGATCGACAAATGGCACGGGCAATGGACTTGGCCCTGCTCAACCCACACCGCGATTTGCTCTTCGGCCGCGCGAATCAACAACATAGTGCGCAGGAACCCGTTAAGTTCCTCATCCGAGTAGCCCGTTAGAGAGCAGGGCTCCAGATACACGGGGGCACTGGGATCGACAAGGTCACCCAGTTCCGAGACATGCCGCTCACTCACTTGCATATGCGAATCCCGTCCGCCTCCGTTAGCGGCGACGCAATGTCCGAGCGTGCGCCCGCAATCACCTCAAGCCGCGTGATTAGCCGTCCGTAGACCGCGTCCGCAGAAAGTTCCTGCTGATACGCGGCCCGCGCGTTGGCGCTGAGCCGCAAACGCCGCGGCGTATCGCCGCGTAACTGCCTCACCAGATCCGTCAGAGACGCGGACGCCCCCGCTTCGAACTGCAAGCCGCACTGCCGTTCGGCCAGGAACCGCGCCAGCGTTCCTCGCAGGCAGGTCGCGACCGGTACACCCGCGGCGAGATACTCTCCCACTTTATTGGGGACCGACATGACAAGGTCGGGACTATTACGGTAAGGCACAAGCCCAAGGTGCGCTCGGCCAAGTAAGTCGCTGATCTGCGCCGCCTTCAGCCAGCCTGGGAAGATAACGTTGCTGCAATCGCGCGCCTGCTCCCGGTACGCCGGCAGATCATCGCCATCACCGGCCAGGATGAACGTCACGCGCTCGCCGTCACCCTGCAGCTCGCGTGCCGCGGCAATTACTGTATCCATCTCAAAGCGGCGCTTGGTCATCGAACCAACCAGCACCACGTTGAAGCTGCCGACACGCGTGACACCGTGCTGATTCCAGAACTGGGTTGCATCCACCATCGTCGCGTCATCCGCTGACGCCGGGGTCGCCTCCGGGTAAGCCAGTAGAAACGCGGTATCCCACTCGCGTCGCGGGCGCCCCGCGAAAGCCAGGCCCCAAGACAAGAATTCATCCGTGATGGCGAACAACGCCGTAGCGCCCCGCAGAGCTTCGCGCGCCCGGGCGCGCCAAGGCCACAATGCCGCGCGCGCCACCGGCTTCACCGCGAGCGGCGCACGCTCGCTGAATATGTCAGGCCACATGTCCCGCAGGTCCACCACCACGGGTATCCCTCGCTCTCTGCCGAACCTAACGCAAACCGAGGCCGCCTCGATCGTCGGATAAGCACAAAAGATGATGTCGGGTGCCGCCGCTGTCTCAAGTGCACGACTGAATGCCCGGCCCCACAACACGTGATCGCGCACGCGCGCCAGGGAGACAGACTCGCGGTAGCCCGGGCTGTGGATCATCCGGATTGTGCCGCGCCCTCCAAATGGCAGCGTCGTATCACACTGAGCCCGACTGCGCCGATTGGCGTGGTCAAAGGTCGACATCCACCAGGTGACATTGTGACCGCGCGCGTCCAACATGTGCGCCACGACCCCCGATCGCAGCAACCGTCCGTTACCGCTGTCCGTCGCAAGCATCTCGCTAGTCTTGACGACCCAGATGTTCACGCCGCACCCGCCTGCTGGGATGACATTGTCGTCGCGGATACGTTGATCAGATTGGGCCCGCGCCGAGCACCCGATTGCCATGCAGCAACCTCACGACGCTGCGGCAACAGCATGCGGGTGACGCCAACTCTAACAAGCGCGAATCTGATGCGCACCGACGAATGAGTCACGTGTCGCTGCTCCAGCGCAAGCGCTGTCCCATCAACGTGCTACGCACCGCGCGGCCCGGTCACGTTTCTTACCTCCACGCACGTGCCTTCGATCAACCCGAGACCTGTACGAGCCCAGATCCGCTGCGCCGAAAGCGCCGCGTGCAGTCAGGGCAGGCGAATTCACCGGGCTCGCCGGCTTCGGGGATTGCGCTGACCGGGAGCTGAACTCCGCACCAGCATGTCCAGCCCTGCAGGCGAGCGGGATTTCCGTAAACCGTCGCGAACGGCGCCACATCGCGCGTTACAACTGCCCCCGCCCCCACAAAGCAATATTCGCCCAGTGTCACGCCGCACACGATTGTTGCATTTGCGCCGACGCTCGCCCCGCGTTTGACAAGCGTCGTCCGAAATTCCGATTTGCGCTCAATGAAGGCGCGTGGGTTGATGACATTAGTGAATACCATCGATGGCCCCAGAAATACCTCGTCTTCGACGGTAACGCCCGGATATACGGAAACGTTGTTTTGTATCTTGACCCCATTGCCGACGATGCACCCCGACGAGATCAGGACGTTCTGACCGATGATGCAACGCTCGCCGATGCGACAGTCCCTCATGACGTGAGAGAAGTGCCAGATCTTGGTGCCTGCCCCAATTTGACAAGGCAGATCGATCACCACCGTCGGATGCGCGAAGTACTGCGGCGCGTCGCCCAAAGTTGACTCCTTCGCTCGCCGAGCGAGTTCAGAGCGAATGCACCGCCGCGACCGCAATCGCCACGTTGTAAAGTATCGTGGTGACGGCCGTCCAGAGCGGCAAAGCGGGCATGTGCTCAGTATCCAACGGCACAACTATCGTATCGCCCGGCATGATTCTCACGTTGGAGGAATCGAACCACCGGCTGCCGGCGCTTGCGACCACGCTGCCGTTGGCGCGCACGACGTATATCTTGCTGCGGTCCGCGCGTCGTGTGGTGCCGCCGCTCAGGGCGATGTAATCGTCGCGCGCCAGACGCGCGCTGTAAAGATGCGAAGTCGTGCTCTGGACTTCGCCAATGACGGTCACCTGTTGCTGGAACTTTGGCACGATGAGCTGATCGCCGGCGCGCAGAATAACGTCTATCGGCGAGCCCTCCCGGTCACGCATCAGACGCGGCAGGTCGATCACCAGACGTCCCACGGCCCGTGCTGAGCGCAACTGTGTAAACAGTGCCTGGCCGAGACTCAGCGAGGAAACGCCCCCGCCCTGCCCGACTGCTGCGCTCTGGATCGCAAGAACGGTGAGATCGGTCTGCATCCGGCTAGCGAGCATGTCGAGTTGCTCCTGCTCGCGGCGCCGCAGTTCCTCGCGTGTAAATACACTGCCTTCCGCGAAGGCATACTCAGTTAATCCCCCCGCGCGCTGGATGACCGACTTCAAGGTCTCTCCGCGCCGAATCGCGTAGCTACCCGGGAAGCGCACCTCGCCCTTGAGGATGACGCTTTCCTGCGCTTCCCAGAGCGAGACTTCCTTGACGCTCAGGACATCAAACGGCTGCAGCGGGATGTTTGCGGCTGCCTCCCCGCGCACGGCACTGGTGAGGTCGACCTGGATGAGGTCGGTGCGACGCGACTGACCGTTAACGACCACGTAGCGGGTGAGTTCAGCGTTTCCGCCATAAGCGCCATCGCTCAAGCCGCCGCCGGCGCGCACCAAATCGGCCACGGTCATGTTGGGCTCGAGCGGGTAAGCACCGGGCACTTTCACCTTACCCTCTACGTGCACTACTTCGGTCGGAGCTCCTGCGGTGCCTTGCAATCTCAAATCATCAAGCACGGGCTGAATCACTTGATCGCGGCTCGAAGCCAGATCGAAGACGGTGATGCGGTCATGCGGTTGCAGCGCGACGTCGGCAGCCGATCCAGGCGCACGCAGCGCAGCCGCCAGGTCGGCCGACAGGACGCTGATGCGCCGATCGGGCGGTAGCTCGCGGCGGATAAGCAGATAGTGCAGATCCGCATTGGGCATGAGTTCGTCAACGGAATGAATGACATCGGTGAGATGCATCCCTTGCCGAAACGCAAAGGCCCCTGGGGTAAACACGTGTCCCTGAACGACGACTCCGGAATCGAGGGTCGGCCGCAGTCGTGAGACGCGCAGCAAGTCGCCGTTACGAACCGTCGGGGACTTCGCTTGCGCCGACAGATCGACCGCGAGCACCACCCGGCTCTGGTTCTGCTCGATGCGCGTCAGCATTACGTTCGCAGTGTCCGCTTCGGGCGTAAGACCACCCGCCAGCTGCAACACATCGGCGACGGTTGACTCGTTGCGGGTTTCGTAGATTGCCGGACGCCGTACTTCACCATCCACACTGACGGTCGTGCCGATCGGAGGGATGAAGATGACGTCTCCCTGGAGCAGCTTTGCATCGTCGCTGCTGTCGCCACGTATCAAGAGGTCATAAAGATCGAGCTGTCGCACCAGCACGCCGCGACGCTTCAGCTGGATGTTACGCAGCGAGCCGATTGGCTTCGCACCACCGGCGGCGTATAGGGCTGAAGTGATCGTGCCCAGGCCGCTGATTGTGTAGCTGCCCGGCTGCCGGGCCTCGCCGAGGACAAAGATTCGGATCGAGCGCGTGTCGCCCATCGAAACACTGGCCCGTACGCCAATCAACTGGCGCTGCACGTAGCTTTCGATCCGCGACTTGGCCGCGTCAAAGGTAAGACCGCCGACTGTGATCGGACCGATACCGGGCAGATTGACGTGGCCGTCTCGGCCGACGGTCTGCTTTAGATTGCGATTTTCCTTGCCATAGAGCTGGACGTTGAGCTCATCGCCCGCACCAACGATGTAATCCGAAGGTACAGGAACGTCAGTGGCTGGAGCGAAGGTCGATACGGCGCGATCAAACACGTCGTAACCGAACGGTTTGAGGCCTTCCATCCCAGTTTTCTTGAGCGGCAGCCGCGTCACACGGATGTCGATGCCACGCAGGGCGGGTTCGACCTTCAGCCGCAGTGTTGCCTGCTCCTCAGTCAATCCAAGCAGCGCGATCGGAGGAAACCCGGGAAGAGTCAAGGAGCCGTCGCGCGAGAGTCGGTAGGGGTTCCTCGCCCGTATCGACGCCATCAGTGCATCCATCCGCTCCTTGTCGGCGTCCGAAAGCTGAGCGCCCATTCGTGCGCCGGCCGCCGAACCCGGCGCTCCAGATGTACCGGGCGCACCGGATGTACTGTTGGCCGGCGGCGGCACTCCAGTACCGGCCGCTGTCCCGGCGGTTGCGGCCGGTGGCGGGGCGGCCGCAGCGGCGGCAGCGGAGGAGGCGCCGGACATGCCTTGGCCAACGTAAAGAGACTGCAGGGACGGAGAGAACAGACGCGGGGGGAGCTGGTAGTCAATCTCAATAACGAGCCAATCCTCTCGCTTGAACACGGGGATCAGCGGTTCTTTCTCCTCTTCCTCCTCCTTGGACGGCTCGGCCTTCCTCTCGCCACGCTGCTCCTGATCCTTTGCCAGCCCCGATCGCCCGCGGAGCTGGTCAGAGGAGCTCGTGGAACTCGAGCTATCGCCCCCGCTCATCGCCTTGAGGATCGCGTCACGCTGCTCGGGAGACAGACCCTGGAACAGCTGCAGTTGGTCGGAGCTGGGCAGCGCGGACTGACCATAGCTGGGCTCCCCGGCGGACAGGAAACATCCGACCAAGAGCAGCAGTATGGTCAACAACCCCCGAAGACGTCGCGTCAGGCGCATCACGACCCCGTGTTCCCCACTTATTGAGAATGGGCGATTGTACTGAAGCGCGAAGATTCTTGTGGCCGGGATCTCGCGCGCGGAACCTTGAATGAGGTGAGCGTCGCTCCGGAGGACCGGACACGCTCGGGCTGCCCCCTTCGGGGGCCGTCCGAACCGCGACCCGTGCCATACTTAAACGACCCTAAAGAGTCGGGACACGCAAATTTGAGAACCACGGAGAGCGCCGTGACGATCGCGGCCGGGGTGCTGTTACTCGGGGCGCATACGGCCGCCGTCGGACGTGGTGTCACTCCCTATCTGCCCCTGAACCTCGAGCCGGAAATCGAGGCCCAGATCGAGCGCGTCCTGATCCTGGCGGACAAGCCCGTGATGCGCCGGCCCATCGCGGCGGCAACGGTACTCGATGCCCTGCCCGCAGCCTGCAAGGTCGATCAGGCGCTGTGCGAGCGCGTGGGGCGGTTCCTCGAGCGCTATACCCACAAGTCAGGGCTCACGCATGCCAGCCTCGAGGGGGCGGGTACCCACGGAGCGGACACGACGCTGGCGAACGGTTACGGGTTTCACAATGGCAGTGCCTGGGATGCCTCCCTGGGGTTGTACCTGCAGCCGAGCGATTACACGCTCGTGAGCCTGGGCGCGGTTGCCTATGACGGTCGCGTCGACTACACCGGTTCAATGCTGAGTGTCGGGTTCAGCAAGATGCAACTCGACATTGGTTACAAGCCGCACTGGTTGTCACCCCTCACCGACAGCAGCATGCTGATGAGTACCGAGGCACCCACGATGCCCTCGGTGAGCCTGTCCAACTACGAGCCCCTGACGCGCCTCGGGCTGTCGTACGAGATCTTCGAGGCGCGCATGTCCAAATCCGACCAGATCGCGTGGCAGAACGGCTTTACGACCGGTTACCCGCGGCTGGGTGGCTTGCAGATCACGATGGAGCCGACGAGCGGCTTCGCGTTCGGTATCAACCGTCTGGTGCAATTTGGCGGCGGGGCGCGCGGCGGATCGTCGGTTACCGACCTGCTGCGTGCGATCTTCAACCCCTCCCGCTACTCGAACGAGAACCCGGCAAACACGGCCGACCAGAAGGCCACCAACCAGGAGGCCTCCTTCACCAGCAGCCTGCTCATCCCCGGACCCGTCCCGTTCGCCGTTTACGCCGAGTATGCCGGCGAGGACACCTCACGCGGCCGAAACTACCTGCTGGGTAACTCATCGCTCTCCTGGGGCATCCACTTCCCGCGTCTGGCAAAGCGATTTGACCTCACACTCGAGGCCTCGGAATGGCAGAACGGCTGGTACACGCACTACATCTGGCAAGACGGGATGACCAACGACGGACTCAGCGTCGGCAACTGGTTTGGCGATCAGCGGGTCTTCGGCGACGGGGTCGGCGGGCGCAGTGCCATGGCGCGGCTGATCTGGGACGCTACGTTTGGTGGCCAGGTGGAGCTGCGCTACCGCACGCTCGAGAACCAAGTGTACGGGATCATGCCCTACCAGCGCTACCACGAAGGGACGCTCGGCTACTCGCGCCCGTGGAAAGGACTGATCGTGGGCGGCGAGCTTGACTCCGGGCGCGACGTGTTCGGCAACACTTTTGGCAGAATCACCGGATTCCTGCGCTACGACAACCCGAACGCGCCGCTCAATGCGGGAATCAGCGGCAGCGATGAAGAAGTCACCGCAGACACGCGCGGACAGGTGTTTGTGGAGAGCGGCGTCGCCGCGCTGCGCATTCGCACCGACCTCACCGGACTTACGCCGAAGACGACCGGACCCCAGACCGAGGGCGTGCATGTCGGGCTGGGCGCACGACGTACGGTGTCCGAGCACAGCGACCTTGGTACCCGCGTGGAACTCGACGAGATCAGCGGCCGGAGCCTCATCGGCGTGCGCCTGATCGACTACCGCTACCGCTTCACCGGCCCGCTTGCCATCGGAGCGTTCGTGGGCGCCGCGCGCTATTCGCTGGCGACCCCGGCCTACGGCGTTTACTACGGCCTAGGCGTGCAATGGCGCAACCTGCTGCCGCACCTGGACCTGGGCCTTGAAGGCCGCTACTACGACAGCATCGCGCGCGATCACCTGCTGCCGGCTGACCCGCAGAGTACGCGGCCGGACAGTTTCTACGACATCTTCGGCGGCGTACTGACGCTGAGCTACCATTTCTGAACGGCGACGGCCGGCGTTTTTCAGCGGCGCCATTGGTCCACGGTTGCCAGGAGCTTCAGCACCGCGGCCGGCGCCGGGTGACCTCCGGCAGGATCCTGCACTGCGGGCGCAAGCTGTTCGCACAGCTTCTTGCCGAGTTCCACGCCCCATTGATCAAACGCATTGATCCCCCAGACAACGCTCTGTGTCAGCACGCTGTGCTCGTAAAGCGCAATCAGCCGTCCCAGGGTCGCCGGGTCGAGCCTCTGAAAGAGGATGATCGTGCTGGGGCGGCTGCCCGGATCAACCTTATGGGGTATGAGCGCCTCGATCCGCTTGGCGGGAAGACGCTGCCGCTCAAGTTCCGCACGCACGGTCTGCGCTGACTGGCCATTCATGAACGCCTCGGCCTGCGCAAGACAGCTGGCGATCGCCAGGTCCTGCTGCGCCTGGTTGCCGCAGGAGGAGCGCGCGGGCAGGAGAAAGTCGAGCGCCGCGCGTGCGCTACCCTGGTGCAGGAGCTGAAAAAACGAGTGCTGTGCGTTGTTACCGGGCTCCCCCCAGATGACCGCCGCGGTATCGCACGCAGTCGCCTCGCCATCCAGCATCACCGACTTGCCGTTGCTCTCCATCTGCAGCTGCTGCAGATACGCGGGGAAGCGGCGCAGCGAGTCATCGTACGGCAGCACGGCGAGCGTCGGCAGGCGCATGAAGTTGATGTTCCACACGCCCAGCAACCCCATGAGTGCGGGCAGGTTCTCCTGCCAAGGGGCCGCACGAAAGTGCTCGTCGATCTCGTGTCCGCCGCCCAGAAAATCAAGGAAGCTCTGCGCGCCGATCGCGATCGCCAGCGATACGCCGATCGAGGACCACACCGAGTAGCGGCCCCCCACCCAGTCCCACATCTGGAAGCGGTACTCGGAGTGTACCCCGAATTCATCCATCGCCTCACGGTTCACGGACACCGCGGCAAAATGCCTCGGTACCGCCTGTTCCCCCACTTTGGCGACAAGCCACGCGCGCGCGGTGTGAGCGTTCGTGCGGGTCTCGAGCGTCGTGAAGGTCTTGGAGGAAACAATGAAGAGTGTCGTCTGCGGATCGGCCGCGTCGAGCACCTCCGCAAGACGAACGCCGTCGATGTTAGAGACGAACTCGCAGCGCGGGGACTTTACGGTAAACGCGCGCAGCGCCTGCACGGCCATCGCGGGACCCAGATCGGAGCCGCCGATGCCAATGTTGACCACGAGCGAAAAGGCCTTGTCGGTGCTGCCGCGGATTTTTCCGACACGCACGCCTTCG
>Ga0316624_10000039_pt1 | contig 33836 bp, 33 predicted proteins | sample OWC_Aug_N3_C1_D5_FD_207657 | JGI IMG/M metagenome (GOLD analysis project Ga0316624, IMG submission 207657) | Wetland soil microbial communities from Old Woman Creek delta, Ohio, United States - OWC_Aug_N3_C1_D5_A | ecosystem: Environmental > Terrestrial > Soil > Wetlands | place: USA: Ohio... | reverse complement strand
TTACTGTGCGCGGCGTTTCAGGTCGATCAGCCGCAGGATCATCGGCGTGAAGATGAACTGCATCGCCAGTCCCATCTGCCCGCCGGGCACGACGATGTTGTTGGGGCGGCTCATCCACGAGTTGTGCAGCATCGAGATCAGATACGGGAAGTCGATGCCCTTGGGGTTGGCGAAGCGGATCACCACCATCGATTCATCCGCGCTCGGAATGTCGCGTGCGATGAAGGGGTTGCTCGTGTCCACGGTCGGCACGCGCTGGAAGTTGACGTGCGTGCGGCTGAACTGCGGGCAGATGTGGTTCACGTAGTCGGGCATGCGGCGCAGGATCGTGTCCACCACCGCGTCTTGGCTGTAGCCGCGGTGCGTGCGGTCGCGGTGCAGCTTCTGGATCCACTCGAGGTTGATGATCGGCACCACCCCGACCAGGAGGTCGACGTGGCGCGCGACGTCGACGCCGTCGCCCACGTAGGCCCCGTGCAGGCCCTCGTAGAAGAGCAGATCGCTGTCGGGCGCCATCGGCTGCCAGTCGGTGAAGGTGCCGGCGTCGCAGCTGAACTCCTTGGCCTCGGCGGCGTCGTGCACGTAGTGGCGCATGCGCCCGCGGCCGCTGGCGCCGTATTCCTCGAACGTCCCGGCCAGCTCGGTGAGCAGGTTCGCCTCCGGCCCGAAGTGGCTGATGGGCGCGTCGCTGCCGCGATCCGCCGCGAGCACGCGCTCGCGCATCTGCTTGCGGTCGTAGCGGTGGAAAGAATCGCCCTCGATCACCTGCGCCTTGATGCCCTCGCGCCGGAAGATGTGCGCGAAGGCCTTCATGACCGTGGTCGTGCCGGCGCCGGAGGAACCGGTCACCGCGATGATGGGATGCTTGATCGACATGTCGTGCTTCTCTAGGCCCGCATCAGGGCGCCGCGCTCACTCACAGCCGCGCCTCCGGCCTGAACAGTGAGCGCTCGTTGAAGAGGGGTGAGGAGAACGGCCGGTCGGCGCCGCACAGCCACTCGGCGTGGTAGCGCTCGATGCGCGCCACCTCGTTAGCCGAGCCGAGGATGAGCGGGATGCGCTGGTGCAGGCTCTCGGGCTTGACCTCCATCAGGCGCTGGCTGCCGGTGCTGGCACGGCCGCCAGCCTGCTCGACCAGGAAGCTGATCGGGTTGGCCTCGTACAGCAGCCGCAGCCGTCCGGGCTTGGTGCGGTCTTTCGTGTCCTTCGGGTACATGAAGACCCCGCCGCGCATGAGGATGCGGTGCACCTCGGCCACCATGGAAGCGATCCAGCGCATGTTGAAGTCGCGGCTGCGCACGCCGCTCTTGCCGGCCTGGCACTCGGTGACGTAGCGGTGCACGGGCGGCTCCCAGAAGCGCGCGTTGCTGGTGTTGATCGCGAACTCGCTCGTGTCGGCCGGGATCTGCAGGTCCGGGTGCGTGAGGATGAAGTTGCCGATCTCCCGGTCGAGCGTGAAGCCGTGCGTGCCCTTGCCCACCGTGATAACGAGCATCGTGGCGGGTCCGTAGATCGCGTAGCCCGCCGCCACCTGCTGCGTGCCGGGTTGCAGGTAGTCCCCCGCGACCGGCGGGTCTTCGCTCTCGTGGCGCAGCACCGAGAAGATCGTGCCCACCGAGACGTTCACGTCGGTGTTGGAGGAACCATCGAGGGGGTCGAAGACCAGAAGATAGCGGCCGCGCGGATACTCCAGGGGCACCGCGTAGGGCTCTTCGAGTTCCTCGGACACCATGCCGGCGAGCAGCCCGCCCCACTCGCAGCTGCGGATCATTACCTCGTGGGCGAGCACGTCCAGCTTCTGCTGCGCCTCGCCCTGGACGTTCCTGCCGCCGTGCTCGCCGAGGTAGCCCCCCAGCGCCCCCTTGGCCGTCATGGCCGAGATGGCCTTGACCGCGGCCGCCACGTCAACGAGCAGCGCCCCGAGGTCGTTGGCGCCGGGGATGCCGGTGAGCTGCTGGATGAGGAACTTCGAGAGTGTCGTGCGCCCGAGATGCATGTTCGGGACTCCTTTATTAAGGGTTCTGCGAGGGCGCGGCCTGAAACACCCGGCTCGCGCGGATGTCCGCGGGCGCAATGCTGGTGAGGTCCTCCGCGGTGAGCTCGCGCTCCTTGTCGGCGAACAGCCGGCTGGCCTGGCGCAGGCGCGCGCGATCGAGCGCGTTGCGCACGCTGCGGGCATTGGCGAAGTGGGGCTGCCGGATGCGGTGCGCGAGGTATTCCTCGAACGCCTCGCGGGCCCCGGGGGCAAAGTGGTAGTTCTGCTGCGTGAGGAGCTTGTCGGCGATGCGCAGCAGGTCCCCCGGGGAGTAGTCCGGGAAGTCCAGGTGGTGCGCGATGCGCGAGCTCAGCCCGGGGTTGGAGCGAAAGAAAGTGTCCATGCGGTCCTTGTAGCCGGCGAGGATCACGACGAGGTCGTCGCGCTGGTTCTCCATCACCTGCAGCAGGATCTCGATCGCCTCCTGCCCGTAGTCGCGCTCGTTCTCGGGACGGTAGAGGTAGTAGGCCTCGTCGATGAACAGCACCCCGCCCATCGCGCGCTTGAGCACCTCCTTGGTCTTCGGCGCCGTGTGCCCGATGTACTGTCCCACGAGGTCATCGCGCGTCACCGCCACCAGGTGCCCCTTGCGCACGTAACCGAGCCGGAACAGGATCTGCGCCATGCGCAGCGCCACCGTCGTCTTGCCGGTGCCCGGATTGCCCGTGAAGCTCATGTGCAGGCTCGGCGCCTGCGCCTGAAGTCCCAGGTTCATGCGCAGCTTGTCGATGACGAGGAGCGCGGCAATGTCGCGGATGCGCGCCTTGATCGGCGCCAGCCCCACGAGATCGCGGTCGAGTTCATCCATGACGGCGCCGGCCTGGCTCTGCGCCAGCACCTCGCTCACCGTGCGCGCCCCACCCGGTTGCGCGGGCCCCGCGGCGGGCAGGGGCTGCGCTGGCGGCGCGGCAGGGGTCCCGGGGATCGAGTACAGGGGCGAGGACATGCTCAGGCGACCTTGCTCACGGGTGTAGCGCCGCGCAGCTCGTGGCGCATCGCCTCGATCACCGCCTGGTAGTCGGCGCAGCCGAAGATGGCACTGCCGGCCACGAACGTGTCGGCGCCGGCGGCGCCGACCCGCTGGATGTTCTGTACCTTGATGCCGCCGTCGACCTGCAGGCGGATGTCGCGGCCGCAAGCGTCGATGATGTGGCGCGCACGCTCGATCTTGGTGAGTGCCGAGTCGATGAAGCTCTGCCCGCCAAAGCCCGGGTTGACGCTCATGATGAGCACCAGGTCGACCTTGTCGATGACGTACTCGAGCGCCTCAAGCGAGCTGGCCGGGTTGAAGGCGAGGCCCGCCTGGCAACCGGCGGCCTTGATCAGCTGCAGCGTGCGGTCCACGTGCAGCGAGGCTTCCGGGTGAAAGCTGATCAGGCTGGCGCCGGCCGCCGCGAAGGCCTCCACCAGCGCGTCGACCGGCTGCACCATCAGGTGCACGTCCAGGAGCGCGCGGCCGCCCTGCGGGCGCCCGAGGTAGGGCCTGAGCGCCGCCGCCACCGCCGGCCCGATGCTGAGGTTCGGAACGAAGTGATTGTCCATGACGTCGAAGTGGATCCAGTCGGCGCCCGCGCCGATGACGCGCTTCACCTCTTCGCCCAGGCGGGCGAAGTCTGCGGACAGGATCGACGCGGCGATCAGCTGCATGACGGTGTCCCCTCTTGCGGCCTGCCGTGGCATCAGGCCTTGCCGTTGCCGCGCTCGCCCTCCGGGCGATCCGCGACGTAGCTGCGCACGCTGTAGCGCAGCGTGCGGCCGTGGGTCTCCTGGCGCTCGAGCGCGAAACCCGGCTCGTGCGCGGGCCGGTTGACGATGAAGCTCATGGCGATGCTCTCGATGCCGCGCGTGGAATCAAACGCCATCAGGCGAATGTAGTGCTGCGGGAAAGTCTTGCGGCAATTCTGCAGCTCCATGAGCACGCCCGCCGCGTCCTGCAGGTCGAACATCGGCATCCCGAACATTTCCCAGTAGGTATTGCGCGGGTGCGGGTCGTCGGTGTACTCGACGCTCCAGGCATAGCCCTGCTTCAGTCCATACTCGATCTGCAGCGAGATCTCCGCATCGGTGAGGTCGGGCAGGAAGCTGAACTGTCCCTGGGTGATGCGTCCGGTGGGGTTGGTCATCATGTGCTGGGTGCTCCGCGTAACCTTGAAGCTCAGTGCGCCACCGCCGGGGTCGGCTGGTAGTCGGAGGCATCGGTCGAGGTGTAGTTGAAAGTAATGTCGCCCCAGGTATCGAGCGCCTGCTGCAGGGGGCTACAGAAACGCGCGGCCTTGCGCAGGATTTCCGGCCCCTGCACGGCGATATCGAGGCCCTCGTTGCGGGCCTTGACCATGGCCTCCAACGCCACGCGGTTGGCCACCGCGCCTGCCTGGATGCCGGCGGGGTGTCCGATCGTGCCGCCGCCGAACTGCAGCACCACGTCGTCGCCGAACAGGTCGATCAGCTGGTGCATCTGGCCCGCATGGATGCCGCCGGAGGCGACCGGCATCACCTTCTTGATGTCGCACCAGTCCTGGTCGAAGAACACTCCGCGCGGCAGGTCCTGCTTGGTGAAGCTGTCACGGCAGACGTTGTAGTAGCCCTGCACGGTGAGCGGGTCGCCCTCGAGCTTGCCGACGGCGGTGCCGGCGTGCAGGTGATCGACGCCGGCCAGGCGCAGCCACTTGGCGATGACGCGGAAGCTGACGCCGTGGTTCTTCTGGCGCGTGTAGGTGCCGTGCCCGGCGCGGTGCATGTGCAGGATCATGTCGTTGCGCCGTGCCCAGTTGGACATGCTCTGGATCGTCGACCAGCCCACGACCAGGTCGATCATGACGACGACCGAGCCTAAGTCCTTGGCAAACTCGGCGCGCTCATACATGTCCTCCATCGTGCCGGCGGTAACGTTGAGGTAGGAGCCCTTCACCTCCCCGGTCGCCGCGCTCGCCTTGTTGACCGCGTCCATCACGTAGAGGAAGCGGTCGCGCCAGTGCATGAACGGCTGCGAGTTGATGTTCTCATCATCCTTCATGAAGTCGAGGCCGCCCTTGAGGCCCTCGTAGATGACGCGTCCGTAGTTGCGGCCCGAGAGTCCGAGCTTGGGCTTGGTGGTCGCGCCGAGCAGCGGCCGGCCGAACTTGTCCAGGCGCTCGCGCTCGACGATGAGCCCGGTGGGCGGACCCTTGAAGGTCTTCACGTAGGCCGCGGGGATCTGGATGTCCTCCAGGCGCGCGGCCTTGAGCGGCTTGAAGCTGAAGACGTTGCCGATGAGGCTCGCCGTCATGTTGGCGATCGAGCCCTCCTCGAAGAGGACGATGTCGTAGGCCACCCAGGCGAAGTACTGCCCGGGGCTGTTGGGCACCGGCTCGACCTTGAAGGCTTTGGCGCGGTAGTTGTCGCAGGCCGTCAGCCGGTCGGTCCAGACAACCGTCCAGGTGGCGGTGCTCGACTCGCCCGCGACCGCCGCGGCGGCCTCGACCGGGTCGACCCCTTCCTGCGGGGTAATGCGGAACAGACACACCGTATCGGTGGGCTTGGGCACGTAGTCCGGCTCCCAGTACCCCATCTGGCGGTACTTCAGGACCCCCGCCCGGTAGCGCTTCTTGGCGTCCGTGATGGCCGTCGCCCCTGCCCCGTCGCTCCTGGCCTTAGTCCCCGTGTCCATCGTTTCCGCCTCGTGTCTGGGATGCTTGAGCACACTGTAGATGCTGGGTATTATTAAGAGAAGTCACTTTAAATTACCGACATGTTCAGAAAATCTTAATGAAGAACGCAAGCCTGCGGCAGCTGAGGGTCTTTTCGGCCGTTTCGCGCCACCTGAGCTTCGTGCGGGCGGCCGAGGAGCTGGGCTTGAGCGCGCCGGCCGTTTCCATGCAGATCAAGGAACTGGAGACGGAAGTGGGGCTGCCGCTGTTTGACCGCTCCAGCCGCAAGGTCTCCTTGACCATGGTGGGGGAATACGTGCTCGCCTACACGCAGCGCGTCCTCGCCGCGATGCGCGACGCGGAGGACATGGTGGCGCGTTTCCGGGGCCTGAAGACCGGCGTGCTCGACGTGGCGATGGTGAGCACCGCGAAGTATTTCCTGCCGCGGCTGCTGGCGCGCTTCCGCGACGAACACCCGGGCGTGGAAGTGCGGCTGCAGGTCGCGAACAATCGCGAAGAAGTGGTCGCGCTCATGCGCGAGGGCGCGGTGGAACTCGCCGTCATGGGCCGGCCGCCGAAGAACTGGCCGGCGCGCGCCGAGCCCTTCGCGATGCATCCGCACGTGCTCGTGACCGCTATCGACCATCCCTTCGCGCGCGCGGAGAAGGTCGCGGCGCGCGCGCTCATGAACGAGGGCTTCATCGTGCGCGAGCCCGGCTCCGGCACGCGCGCCGCACTCGATGAGTACATGGAGGCGCACCAGATGCGCCCGCAGGTGGTGATGCAGATGTCCAGCAACGAGGCGATCAAGCAGGCCGTCATGGCCGGCATGGGCGTGGCGCTGCTCTCGCTGCACACGGTGGGCCTGGAACTCGACCACGGCCTGATCGCGGCTCCCGAGACCGAAGGGCTGCCGGTGATGCGCCGCTGGCACGTGGTCAACAATCTCGCCAAGACGCTCTCCCCGGCAGCCGAAGCCTTTCGCTACTTCGTGCTCGAGAGCGGCGAGGCCTTCCTCGCGGAGCATTTCTCCCAGGGCAGCGGCCCCGTCGCCGAGCGCTGGACACTGCGCTGAGGCGCGTCGCCCTCAACCCGCGCCGCCGCTCCGGATCGTGACGCTACCCGCACGGATGAGGAACACGTGGCGCGGCTTAAAGCCGCGGCGCGAGTTCGTCGCGCGGCTGCGGCGCACACGGCGGCGAAGACGAGTGCCTAGGGCGGTGAGGCCAGCTCAGTTGCCGAGAAGCCGGCTGCGCGCGCCGCGCGGCGCAGCTGCTATGCTCGGCGACAATGCCGGGGGCGGCAGCTCGGTGGCGGTGCGCTCGTGACTCTCACGCCTTTTCATGTGGCCATACAGGTCCGGGACATCGCCGAAGCGCGGCGCTTCTACGGGGAAACTCTCGGCTGCCGCGAGGGTCGCAGTGCCGCCGACTGGGTGGATTTCAACATGTACGGCCACCAGTTCGTCTGTCACCTGAACCGGCACCTCGGCGCGGACGGCCGCATCGACGCACACTTCAATCCGGTCGACGGTCACGGCGTGCCCGTACCGCACTGCGGGGTGGTGCTGCAGCCGGGGCAGTGGCAGGAACTGGCCGCGCGCCTGCGGCAGTATCCGGTCGAGTGGGTGATCGAGCCGTGCGTGCGCTTCAAGGGACAACCGGGCGAGCAGTCCACGCTCTTCATCCTGGATCCATCTGGCAACGCGCTCGAATTCAAATCCTTCGCGAATCTGCAACAGCTGTTCGCCACCTAGCGCCTGCCCGCGCGGCTCCTCCCGCGCCAGACCGTTTGGACCCGATGCCGCGTCCGGCCGCTCGTATCGGGTTCACGCGCGGCTTGGGATCTTCCGCAGCACCGAGAACCGCCGCGGCCTCCAGCGTCGATGGGCGCCGCCGCGCGCCTACCGTGAAGGCACGTTGTAAAGCGCCGCCGATGCCTCGCTCATGGCGACCGTCAGTTGCGCGCGCGGCATCGCGCGCAGGGCGTCGGCAGTCGCCGCGCCCACCGCGTACCAGACCGCGGTGCTGCCCAGGTGCTCGAGCGCGCCGCGCGCCACTGCGTGCGCCTGCATCGGCACGTAGCCTTTCGCGGCTGCGGCGCTGAAGGACAGTCCCGAGCGGCGCATCGCCGGGGTGTCGGTGAGCCCGGCGACCGCACACAGCACGTCGATGCCCTCGCGGGCGAGTTCCCAGTGAAGCCCCTCGCACAGGGCGATCTGGAAGGCCTTCGTCGCCGCGTAGGTTGCGACCAGTCCGCTGCCGCACACCCCGGACATCGAGGAGACGACGATGAGGCCGGCGCCGCGCGCGCGGCGCCGGGTGAGTGCCTGATGCGCGAAGGTCACCGGCACCAGGCAGTTGAGCCGCACCAGATGCTGCGCCTTCTGCAGCGGTTCATCGAGGAAGGCGCCCACGCCGTGCGTCGCGCCGGCGTTGCACACCACGAGCCCGACGTCGTGCTGCGCCAGGACTTCGGTGGCGAGCACCCCGAGGCCGTCCGCGGTGAGATCACGCGCGCAGCATGCAACCGCGACACCGTGGGTGGCGCGGATCTCGGCCGCCGCACTCTGCAGCGGCTCGCTCGTGCGGGCGAGCAGCACCAGGTCGAATCCGGCCGCGGCAAGCTCCTCGGCGAACTGCCGCCCGATGCCTTCCGAACCGCCGAGGATCAAGGCGGTGGGGCCGTACTTGTCTTTGAGGATGTTGGTATTCAAAAGCGCCTCCTTCGGTCAATCGCGGCGCCCGACCGCAGTCCCTGGCCGGGGCTGCGGCGAGCCGCTGGCACCGGCACGGCGGCCGGTACTTGTAATCGTGTGCGCCAGGTCACAACTCGCTGCGCAGCGGTGCAGTTCAAGACCCTGTTAGGAAGCGGAAGCGTGACATAAGCACGGAAAGGCCCGGGAACAGGTCCGTAAGATTGCCCGCAAGTTCATTGGCACTCGATTTTTCTTCACTAAGGTTAGGAACAAGCATCATGCGCAATTCACTCGTCATCAAGGGCATTCTCGCTGCCGCCGCGGCCGCGGTGCCCATGCTGTGCAGCGCCGAGTCAAATTTCCAGAATGGCGCGGGCGCGCTCACGGCCACGGCCCACGTGGACTTCCAGATCACGATTCCGAAGTTCCTGTTCCTGCGCGTGGGCTCAGGCACGGGCACGGCCGCCGGCGGCTTCGGCACCCTCGGCACTATCGACCTGATCACCTGGGCACCGACGGCCGCGCAGGTGGGCAACGGCACGGCGCTGGCCGGCACCGGCGGTGACCTGACCGGCGGCGTGGAGACCGCCGTCGTCGTCGCCAACAACGGCAACGTCACGCTGAGCTCGACCACGACCGGGCCGCTGAACGATGGCGCAGGCGATGCCATCAGCTACGGGAAGATCACCACGACCGCCACTGCCAACACGACGGCGACCACGCTCGCCGCCCCGGCCCTCGCCGACGGCGCGACCACGACGGTCACGCTGACCGCGGTGGGCAAGGTCGTGCAGCAGGACGCGAAGTGGGCGTACACCTACGCCAACAACACGACGCCGCCGGCGGGCACGTACGGTGGCGTCAACTCCAACGGCGGCCGCGTTACCTACACCGCGTCCTTGCCGTAACAAGCAGGGCCTGACGAGCGGTGCATCATGTCCCCCGGGAGGCGCGACCTGCACGTGCGCCCCCGGGGGCACGACCGGCTCGCCGTCGCGCGGCCTCTGGCCACCCAGGCTCTGGGTCTTGCCGCACTGCTCGCGCTCGCGGATCAGGCCTTGGCCTTCACGGCGACCCTCACGCCCTCGGCGCCCAGGACGATCTATCTGCAGATCGGCAACGGCACCTTCAACGGCGGCAACTACACGCCCATTAAGGCCAACGGCCAGCCGGCCGGCAACCCGGCGAAGAACCCGACCATCAACGTGGTGAGCGTGAGCGTCCCGGCGGCCAGCGTCGGCAACAGCACCGCGCAGGCGATGACCACCAACAGCGCAGCCGCGAACAGCTTCTGGGACGGGTTTGCCTACTGCAACCTGCCGCAGCAGCTGTACATCGGCGGCTTCTACCGCACCACCGGCGCGGGCGGCGGGACGATCTCCGTGATCGCCACGGTGCCCGCCTCGCTGATCGATGGCGCGGGCGACACGATCCCGTTTTCCCAGATCAGCTGGACCAGCGCCGGCAACCTGGACTCGGGTGCCGAACCGTTTCCGGCTGGCAGCTTCAGCAGTGGCTCCCTCAATGTCGGCAGCATCGGCCAGAACCAATGGGCCGAGAGCTGCTGGACGTTCTCCTACAAGAACACCGTCGTTCCGGCCGCGGGCACCTATACGGGCCGCGTGCTGTACACGCTGACGGCGCCGTAGCGCGTCGCGCAAGACTCACCCGCCATGCGTCCGCTCTACACCCTGTCATTCTGCATAATCTGGCTCGCGGCGGCCCCCGCGCACGCCAAAACGGTGCCCATCGACGACTCGGGCACCCTGCCCTACAACGCCGCGCTCGCCATGCGCTGGCAGGAGCCCCAGCCGCGCGGCCCGTCCCGCCAGCAGATGCTCGGCACGCTGCAGCTGCGCGTGCGGTTGAACGTGGCGCCGTGGCTGCGGCACATCGGGCGCATCTATCTGGTTCTGCCCGCGCAGCAACCCGGCGCCATGACGGTCTCCTGGACCACCCAGGGCCGCCTGCTGCCGGGGCAGCTCGCTTCCGGTGGCCGCACGCTCGTGTACGCCGGGCCGTTCACCACGCCCTTCATCGAGGACATGGTGCAACTGACCATCGCCGTGGACGGCCGACGCATGTTGCAGAGCTACCCGGTCAACTTCCGCTTTGAGATGGACGAGGACTAATCGTGCGACGCTTCATCGTAACCGCCCCCTTGCTGCTCGCATCGCTCCTCGCCCGGCAAGCCGTCGCCGACGGCTTCGCCGCGCTCGTCTCGCCGCCGCGCTTTGAGGTCAGCGGCAAGCCGGGCACGACGCTGCGCCAGGTGATCGAGATCACCAACCGCGCAAGCACGCCGACACAGTTTCGCATCCACACCGCGGACTTCGTGCTGGGAGCCGACTACGGGGTGACGTTCCACGACGAGCTGCTGCCGGGCAGCTGCCGCCCCTGGGTGGCGATCGAGCGGCCCAAGGTCGCGCTGCCGGGCGGGGGCACGATCCGCTACCGCTTCGAAGTGCAGGTGCCCAAGGACGCCCCGGCGGGCGAATGCCGCTTCGGCATCATGATCGAGGCCGATGAGCCCTCCGTGACCCAGGCTGGCGCGGTGCAGCTGCCGATCGTCGGACGCATCGGGGTCATCGTCTACGTGGCGGTGGGCGATGCGGCGCCGCAGATCGAGGTCTTCGGGCCGGACGTGGTCACCCTCAACGGCCGGCGCGTGCCGGCACTGCGCGTGCACAACTCCGGTAACGCCCATACGCGCATGGGCGGCTTCCTCTCCGGCAAGGATGAGTCGGGTAAGACGTACGATTTCACGCCCTCGGATCTGCCGATCCTGCCCGGCGAGGTACGCGAGGTCTTCCTCACGCCCTCCACCGCGGACAACGAGAATCCGACGCTCAGCTTCCCGGTCACCGTGCAGGGCACGCTCGAATGGGCTGATCAGCGCACCGAGATCCGCGAGCGCTTCAAATGAACTCCGCCACAGCGCACGCGTTACGCCTGGCAGCGTGCCTGTTCGGTTGGGGATCCCTCGGGCTCGCGGCCGCGCCGGCGCGGGCGCAGTCGGCCGCCGCCGCGCCCGCGCCGCCTCCCGAGGCGAGCGCCTACGAGGACCACTACATCGCCGGTGGCAATCTCGCCCCGGACATCTCCGCCGGCGACTTCGCCACCAGTGATAGCAGCGGGCTGGCGCGCTCGATCCGCGCCGACGCGGTCGCGAGCGTGCTTTCGCAGCAGGGCGCGAACGCGGGGCCGGCGATCCACGAGAACGGCGTCGTGCTCGATGCGCAGTGGGAGACGAGCGCCTACGGTGACTGGTCGGCGGACGCGGCAGGACGCATCGGCCCGGACGAGCTGCGAGGGACTGGCGCCGGCACCGACCGGTTCTCCTTCGCGCTGCACGAGCGCGCCATGCCGTTCGACGGTGGCTGGCAGACTGACAACGGCCTGGGCGACCTGAACACCCCACTCATCAACCTGGAGCGCGCACAGCCGCGCTTCCTGCTCACCTCGGGCACCATGCTCGGGGCCAGCACCGAGTGGCGCGGGCCCTCGGGGGTGCAGATCGTGGCCGGCGCCGGTGAACCGGGCCTCTTTGACGGCATCAAGGTGCCGACCTTCGACACGCTGGGCGGCTCGACCGCGAGCATTGGTGCGCAGTGGTCAGCGGCGCCGCACTGGACGCTCGGCGGGGAATATGCCGGCGCCCGCGATGCGAACATCTACTACCAGCCGCTGGATTCGACGCTGCTGCCAGCGCAGGTCTCCAACCAAAGGATCTCCTCGAACACGGGGCTCGTCAGCGCCGCCTGGCAGGACGCAGGCACCCGCGCGCAGGTGAATTTCATCGACGGCACGCTCGATGGCAACGCCAACGCCTTCGGCGTGTGGGCGGACGCCTCCCGTACCCGCGGCGCGCTCACGCAGAGCTTCGGCGCCTTTCGCATCGATCCGAACCTCGCCTGGGGCAACCAGCTGATCACGAGCGACGTGCAGGGCGGCTACTATCGCGTCGGCTACCAGAGCCGCCGCTGGACTGCGGACTTCGGCGTCGATGAGGTCATCTCGGTCTCCGGCCACGGCGCCGACAGCACGTTCTTGAATGGTGACGCGCGCTACCAGCTGTCGCGCGACCTGGGCGTGGGTGGCGTGGCGAACGTCCTGCTGACCCGCGACGGCAGTCACAACACGGCCTGGTCGCTCGAGGGGTATTTCGACAACGTCAACCCCTACGGTACGGGCCGCTTGCAGGCCGACTACGCCACAGATCCTGTGACCCAGGACGCGAGCGTGACGCTGCAGCAGACCTGGACGCTGCGCGCCGGCGCGCGCCTGGCAACCTCCGTTGCCGCCGACCGCATCCACAGTAACGCGGTCCTCGGCCTGCCCGAGCAGAACAGCACCATCGTGCGCCTGGCGCTCAACGGTGGCGCGGATCTCACCGCGCGGCTGTCGCTGGACGGCACCGTGCAGTGGGCGGATGCCGTGCAGGGGCGCGCGGCGCCCGCCACCGCCGCCGACGTGACCCTCAACTACCAGCTCGCCCGCAACTGGGGCGTGCACTTCAGCTACTACGAGAACCGCATCGGCGCCTGGACGCCGCTCGTGGTGAACTCGCCGCTGACCCCACCCACGCCGACGCCGCAGGCCTCCCAGGGCGAGCGCGGCTTCTTCCTCACCCTGAGCTACCAGGAGGCGCGCGGCGCGCACTTCGTGCCCCTGGGTGGCGCGGTGGGCTCCGGTTCCGGGCGCCTGAGCGGCGTGGTCTACCTCGATGCCAACGAGAACAGCCGCTTCGATGCCGGCGAATCGGGGGCCGCGAACGTCACGGTGATCCTGGACGGACGCTTCTCGGTGCGCACGGACGTCAACGGCCGCTTCGACTTCCCGGCGGTCGCCTCGGGTCATCACGTGATCACGGTGCAGTCGGACAACCTGCCGCTGCCGTGGACGCTCACGAACTCCGGCCGCACGGAGGTGGAGGTGAGCACGCGCGAGCGCAGCGAGGTCAACATCGGCGCCCTGCGCCTGAAGTAAGCGGCGCCGCGGCAGCCCTCAGTCGACTACCGCGGTCTGGATCGCGATGCCCCGGCGCAGCAGCGCGGTGACCGGCGTCTCGTCCGCCACCTGCAGCAGGTGTTGCTTCTGCTCGGCGAGCAGCGGCTTAGCGAAGGACAGCCGCCGCTCGATGTGCTCCCGACCGTCCTGCTCACGCGACCAGCGCACCCCCACGGTGATCTTCCCGACCTGCCAGCCATGCTGCGCCGCATGCCGGCGCAGCGCGACCGCGGTGCAGGCGCCCAGGCTTGCGAGCAGCAGTTCGCGCGCGGCAAAGCCCGCGCCGCTGCCGCCGCTGGCGAGCGGCTCGTCCGCCGTGAGGTGGTGGTGGCCGGAGACGACCTGCTGCACGTGCGCGTGCTCGTTGATCACGGTGACATAGGCCATGTGCAGCTCCTTGGAGTGTCAGCCGGGCGCGTGCCCCCGTCGTCCCGCGAGTGCCCCGGCGCGCGCCGCGCGATCGAACATGCTGCGCGCGATGCTCCCCAGACTCGTGCCGGTGACGTCCTTGAGCGAGTACGGGGTGCCCTCGAGGATCGCCCGTGCGGCGCGCAGCCCGCTGCGTACGGCCGGCCCGATCCCTTCCCCCAGATCGCGCGTGGCAAGGCCAGCGGCATCGCCGGTGATGAAGGCGTTGTCGCGCCGCACGACCTCTACGTTGCCCCGCAGGTAGTAGCTGTAGCCGCTCGGATCGTACGCGGCCCCGGGCGCAAAGCCGGCCTCGAGCATCGCGGCAAGGTAGCCCCAGTGCTCGCGGATGTCATGGCCGCCGTCCTTCATGCGCGCCGCGATGCCGCCAACGCCGACGTTGAGCCAGCCGCGCTCCTTCGGCACGTACCAGGAGTAGCCGGGAAGGCCGTGGCCGAAGAACCAAAGGTGGCAGTCGCGCTCCTGCCAGTCGTAGCGGATCTCGTGCTCGAGGGTCACCAGCTGCAGCTCGCTCGCGCGCGGGTTCAGCTCCTTGAAGAGGGTGCGGTACACCGGGCAGCGCGTGCCGCCGGCACCGATCAGGTAGCGGCAGCGGTAGGCGTCGTCGATCACGTAGCCGTCACCGTCGGGCACGACGTGCCGCACGTTGTGCTGCACGCGCGGCGCGCCCGAACGCTCGAGCAGCCAGGCGTCGAACTCGAAGCGGCGGATCGAGTGCTGCACGCACGGCACGGGCAACTGCCAGCGGCCAAAATGCATGCGCAGCCGCGGGTAGGTGATGAGGCTGTGCGGGTAGGCATTGACGTCGATGCCCAGCTCCTGCACCACCTCAGGGGTGATCCAGCCGGCGCACAGCTTCAGGCGCGGGAAGCTTTCGCGGTCGAGCACCAGCACCTCGCGCCCCGCGCGGCGCAGCTGCCAGGCGGCGCTCGCGCCCGCAGGTCCCCCGCCGACGATCAGGACCTCGACTGAGCGCATCGCCGCTCCCGGGTCAGGGCGCGTACAGGTGCGCGCGCGTCAGGGGCACGTCGTTGCTTTCCCCCGGGGCAAACAGCACCTGGAAGAGCTGCAGGGTGCCGGTGGTGAAGGCGGCCACCGAGCCGGCCAGGTACAGCCGCCACATGCGCACGAACTTTTCGTCGAACATGACCCGCACCCGCTCGCTCGCGGCCTCATACCGGGCGAGCCAGTCACGCAGGGTCTGGGCGTAATGCAGGCGCAGGTTCTCGACGTCGAGCACCGAGAGGTTCCAGGGCTCGAAGATGCCCATCATCTCTCCGAGGGAGGGAGGATAGGCCCCGGGGAAGATGCGCCTCTCGATCCACGGCTGCAGCGGCGCGGGCTGGTTGCGGCCGATGGAGTGCACCAGTCCGCGGCCGCGGCCGTTGAGCGTGCGCTGCACCACGTTGCCGAGCTCGGCGTAGTTGGCGACCCCGACGTGCTCGAGCATGCCGATGGACACGAAGGCATCATAGTGACCGCTGATGTTGCGGTAGTCATCGAGCACGTACTCGACCTGGCCGCCGAGGCCCTCGCGCGCCGCGCGCTCGCGCGCATAGGCCACCTGCTCGCGCGAGATGTTGAAGGCCCGCACGCGCACGCCATAGTGGCGCGCCATGTGCAGCGCCAGCACCCCCCAGCCGCAGCCGGCCTCCACCACCGACTCCCCGGACTTCAGCCGCAGCTTGCGGCACACGTGGTCCATCTTGGCGACCTGGGCTTCATCGAGCCCCGCCGCAGGCGTCGGGTAGTAGGCGCACGTGTAGGCCATGGTGTTGCCCAGCCACAGCGAATAGAACTCGTTGCCGATGTCGTAGTGGTGGTGGATGTTGTCGCGCGAGCCGGAAAGCGTGTTGCGGTGCGGTCGCCGCAGGGCGCCCGTGGCGCGACGCAGGAACGAGTCGGACTTGCCCGCGGCGCCGGAGTGATAGATGGTCTCCAGCAGGCTCACGAGATCCCCGTCGATCGCGACGCTGCCGTCGCTGTAGGCATCCCCGAAGCGCAGCGGGGGGTCGGCGAGGATCGACATGAGCGTGCGGCGGTTGGCGAAGGTGACGCGCGCCACGGCCGGCACGTCCGCCGGGCCGACCAGCGCCTGGCCGAACACCGCAAACTCCACCGGCGGGTCGCCCAGGAACGAACGCAGCCGCGTCAGCAGCCACGTGTCGATGGAAGGTCCGGGGGGCGCAGCGGTAGAGGCTGCTTCATCCGGCAGTGGGGGGCGCTGCGCTGCAGATATACGCTCCGGAGTCGATGCCAGGCTCTTCTGAACGGCGTTCACGGCTTACACACCTCCCAGCTGGAAGGCTTAATCTAGCACGCGCCCGCAAGGCTGGCAGCGCATGGCCACCGGCCGTGGCGTCCGGCTCCGGCGGCCCCTAGATTCAGCCTCCGCCGAGGCTCTGATTCAAGAGGTTGGCCAGCCGTCCGCCGGCCAGGAGGAGTCGCTCACGCACCAGGTCGCTGCCCTCCCCAACATACGCGGCGTCCAGCAGCACGATGCCCGCCCCCGCCCGCCCGCAGGCGAACCCGGGGTAGCGGTAGGCCACATTGCGCGCAAGGTTGTTGGATTCAAAGACCCAGCTATCGGGGCTGCCCTGGCCGGCACGGGCAACCAGCGCGCGCGCCTCGAGCGCCAGTGCCTCGATATTTCCGGGCACCTGCTGGGGGTTGCGGGCGCCGAGCGCGAGCCTCACCAGATCAGAGTCCCAGGCGCGGTGCAGGCTCTCGCGCCCGCGCGTCCGCACCCCGGAGAGCGCCACCTGCACGCGGTTGCCGCCGCGATCGTCGTTGTCGGCCGCGTGCAGCGGCTGGTGTAGGTCGCCGACCAGGTGCACGACCCACTTCAGCGCCTCGTTGCGCTCACGCGGCACGGCACGCGGGTCGGCCATCACCGCGACGAGGCGCTTGAGCTGCCCGCTGCCGCACTCGGCATCCGGGCAGACGCGTGCCGGCACTGCACTGGCGCAGACCGGCACGTTGTCGTAGTGCCAGCGGGCGTGGGCCGCGGGTGTCCCGTAGATCTCGTCCGCCCAGACCGAGACGGCCTCGAGCGACGTACGCCCGGACGGCCGGCCGAACTTGTCGCGGTCGCCGGCGAGCAGTTGCTCGACCGCCGCGTGCGCCTGGGGCGTGAGCAGCCGGTCGGCGAGCGCGCCCACCGTGCGGTGGCCCTGCGGGCCCCACGCCAGGGCGAGCGGCGGGCACGCCAACGCGAGCAGCAGCACGGCCGCGCATGCCCTAATCTTGTTTACCGCCCGGGAGCGGCGCTGCCCCGCGGGCCGCCCGGCTGTGGCACGCGCTCGTTCGTGTAGACCGCGCGGCCTCCCCGGGCGCCCGTCGCCTCCCGGAATACCAGGAACACCCGACATGAATCGCACGTCTGTCCTCCCCGCCCTGCGCACCACGGTGCTCGCCGCCGCCGTGACGCTGACCGCCGCCCTCACGGTGGCCGCGCCCGCCGCCCGTGCGGCGCCACTGCACCTGGAGGGCATCGACCGCGCCGTCGCCCCGGGGGACGACTTCTTTCGCTTCGCCAACGGCGCATGGCTCGCGGCGACCGAGATCCCGGCCGACCGCTCCTCTTATGGGACGGGGGCCATCGTGGATGAGTTGACCCTCAAGCGCACCGCGGACCTCATCAAGGGCGCCGCCCAGGACGCCGCGCCGCAGTCGAGCGCGCACAAGGTCGGCGCCTACTACGCAGCGTATCTGGATGAAGCAACGATCGAAAGCCTGGGGCTCAAGCCCCTGCAGCCGGGGCTCGCACGCATCGAGGCGATCGGCGACCGCACCGCCCTGGCCCAGGCGCTGGGCGCCACGCTGCGTGCGGACGTCGATGTCCTCAACAGCGCCGACCTGCACACCGAGAACCTTTTCGGACTGTGGGTCGCGCAGGACTTAAGCGACCCGCAGCGCTACTCGGCCTTCCTGCTGCAGGGCGGGCTCGTGATGCCCGACCGCGACTACTACGTGAACCCCTCGCAGAAGATGGCGGACATCCGCACGCAGTACCAGGCGCACATTGCCAACGTGCTCAGCCTCGCGCAGGTGACAGATGCGAAGGCGCGCGCGCAGCGCGTCTTCGAACTCGAGCGGCGCATCGCGCAGGCGCACGCAAGCCGCGAGGAGTCCGAGGACGTCCTCAAGGGCAACAACCACTGGAGCGTGGCGGACTTTCCCAAGCGCGCCCCGGGACTCGACTGGAATGCCTACTTCGCCGCCGCCGGACTTGCCCGGCAGGGCGAGTTCGTGGTCTGGCAGCCGGGCGCGCTTACGGGGATATCCGCGCTGACGGCGAGCGAGCCACTGGAGAGCTGGAAGGACTGGCTGCGTTTCCACCTGATCGAGCACGCCTCGCCCTACCTGCCTAAGGCGTTCGTCGATGAGCACTTCGCCTTCCACGAGCATGTCCTCTCGGGCACGCCGCAGCCGCAGCCGCGCTGGAAGCTCGCCGTCGCCGAGACCAACCAGGCACTCGGGGAAGCAGTCGGGCAGCTGTACGTCGAACGCTACTTCCCGCCGAGCGAGAAGGCACGCGCCGAGGCGATGGTGAAGCACCTGCTCGCCGCCTTCGCGGTGCGTATCGATCACCTCAAGTGGATGGCGCCGCAGACCCGCGCGCGCGCGAAAGCCAAGCTCGCCGCGCTGAAGGTCGGCGTCGGCTACCCGGACCACTGGCGCAGCTACGCGGGGCTGCAAGTCACCGCGCGCGATGCCTTCGGCAATGCCGAGCGCGCCCGCGCGTTCGAGTACCGGCGCAACCTCGCTAAGCTTGGCCAGCCGGTGGACCGCTCCGAGTGGGTAATGGCGCCGCAGGAAGTGAATGCCGTGAACCTGCCGGCGATGAATGCGCTCAATTTTCCCGCCGCGATCCTGCAGCCGCCGTTCTTCGACCCCGCGCGCGAGCCGGTCATGGATTACGGCTCGATCGGGGCCGTCATCGGGCACGAGATCAGCCACAGCTTCGACAACCAGGGAGCGCTGTTCGATGCCAACGGGCGGCTCCAGAACTGGTGGACCAAGGAGGACTTCGCGCACTTCGAGGCGGCCGGCAAGCAACTCGCCGAGCAGTACGATGCCTACCGGCCCTACCCCGATATCCACGTCAACGGCCAGCAGACCCTGGCCGAGAACATCGCCGACGTCGCCGGGCTCGCGGCCGCCTACGACGCCTGGCGGCTGACGCTGAACGGCAAGCCGCCCGCGGGTGCGGACGGCTTCAGCGCCGACCAGCTCTTCTTCCTGAGCTTCGCGCAGAGCTGGCGCAACAAGCTGCGCGAGCCGGCCATGCGCCGGCGCATCGTGACCGATGGCCACGCGCCGGGCGAATACCGCGCCGACACGGTGCGCAACCTCGACCCCTGGTACGCGGCCTTCGATGTGAAGAGCGGGCAGAAGCTGTATCTCGCCCCGGCCGATCGCGTACGGGTGTGGTAGCCAGTCCGCGCTCCCAGACCCCAGCGCAGGTCGTCCTGATACGCAGTCGACCCAGGACTGCCCGGCAGGTTCGCGCGCCGATCGTGCGGCCCCGCCACGGCGCCGACCGACCGGCAAGCCCCCGATTAGCCGCCTAGCCTCTCGCACGGGTGAACAACGTCCTTAGAAATCACACCTAGGCGGCCCACTCGCGCCAGATGGCCGTGGCGACGCCCAGGAGCACGGGCCCGACGAACACCCCCACCAGCCCGAAGGCGGCAAGTCCACCCACTGCGCCGAACATCGCCAGCAAGAACGGCACCCTTGCGACGTTGCTGATCAGCAGCGGACGCAGCACGTTGTCGGTGGGGTGCACCAGCACGGCGCCCCAGGCGAGCAGGACGATGCCCTTCCATGCCGGACCTGTCAGGAGCAGTCCCGCCCCGAGCGGACCCCAGACCACGGCCGTGCCGAACAACGGCACCGCCGAGAGCAGTCCCGTCAACACGCCCAGGAGTACCGGCGCCTCAAGTCCGACGATCCGGTAGCCGATTCCTGCGATCAGGCCCTGGGCAAACGCGGTGACGAGAAGTCCGTAGAGCACGGCCCGTGTCATCGTTCCCGCCGTGCCGACATAGCGATCGAGGCGATCACCGAAGAACCGCCGCACGATCCGATGTGCCTGACGCACGATCGTGTCGCCGTCCCGATAGAAGAAGAATAAGGTCATCATCGTCAGCAGAAGCTTCACGGCATTGCGACCGACTTCGCCGAGCATCGCCGCCAGGTGCCCGGCCGAGTTCTGCAACCATCGGGTGACCTCGCGCTGGAGGGCCAGAGGATCCGCGCTGTATTGATCCAGTTCGCTCTGAAGCTTCTCGCCGATCCACGGCAGGTCGCGAACTGCGCTCGGCAGCGCGTGGGGCCCGTGAGACAAGAAGGCGGCGAGTTGCCGAGAGGCGCTGATGACCTCCTCTTGCACCAACACCAGAAGCCACAGTAACGGCACGACCACCAGACACGTCACAAAGACGGTCATAAGCAATGCCGCGAGCATGTTGGGCTTGCGCGCGGCGCCCAGCACGCGCCGATACACAGGCCAGCTCGCGTACGCCAGGATCGCGGCCCAGGCGATGGGGGCCAGGAATGGCTTCAGCACCCAAAGGCACAGCAGGCCGAGGAGCCCCAGCAGGAGGCCGAGGAGAATTCGCCGCATCAGCGGCCCTGGGTCAGGTTCCAGCAATTCTGCCTCCGCTCAGAGTCTGTCCTAGGGCTGCACTGAGAAACGGCCTTCCCCTGCCGGGAGGCTTTCCTAAGCGCGACCGAAGCGCTCGACGGCAAGCTCTCCAGGATGAGACTGCCCGCGCATTTCACGACACCCGTGGCGCCATTGCCCGACATACTAGCCCTCATGCCCGTCAAACGGCCCGATGCGACAGAGTGTGGCCCTGCGGGTACGCGCACGCAGCGTACGTAGTAGAGTTGCGCTGGCGGCGCCAGCAGCCCTCCCCGCACCATACCACCTGGCACGCCAGAGCTTCGCGCGCGCCGCAGGAGATCGAGGTCCGTGAGCGCAGTTATCTCCGAAGCCGCAGACGGGCGTGGCGGCCGCACGAACTTCAAGCAGTTTGATCTCAGCGGCTTTTCCGGTCTCGATGATCAGGAAGTCGCTGCAAGGCTCCTGGCCGACGGGCCGAATGAGCTTCCTTCGAGCAAGGCGCGCGGGTTGCTCGCCATCGCCTTCGAGGTGGTCCGAGAACCGATGTTTGTACTGCTGGTCGCCGCCAGCAGTCTGTACTTCGTGATGGGCGAACTCGGGGACGCACTCGTGCTCCTCGGCTCCGTCTTGATCGTGATGACGATTACGGCCGTCCAGGAGCGGCGCACGGAGCGCGCTCTGGACGCCCTGCGCGACCTGTCCAGCCCGCGGGCACTGGTGGTGCGCGACGGCCAGCGACGGCGCATTGCCGGGCGCGAGGTCGTGCGCGGCGACATCCTGTTGCTGTCAGAAGGTGACAGGGTGCCCGCGGATGCGATCCTGCGTCGCTGCGCCAACTTGAACGTGGACGAGGCGCTGCTGACCGGGGAGTCCGTGCCGGTAAGAAAGTCAGGTTCGCCTAATGCGCAAATCCTGCAGCGTCCCGGCGGTGATGACTCGTCCTCGGTCTTCGCCGGCACCCTGATCACCAGCGGTCAGGGCGTCGCCGAAGTCATCGCCACGGGACCGCGCAGCGAGCTCGGCCGTATCGGCCACGCCCTGCAGCAGATTGCACCCGAGGCGACGCCTCTGCAGCAGGAAACGAGACGGCTGGTCCGCATCGTGGCGGTGCTCAGCCTGGCTGCCTGCGCCCTGGTGGTCGTGACCTACGCGGCTCTGCGGGGGGGCACCTGGCAGGTCTGGAAGCAAGGGTTCCTGGCCGGCATCGCGATGGCGATGTCTTTGCTGCCGGAGGAGTTTCCGGTCGTGCTGACGATTTTTCTCGCCCTCGGCGCATGGCGCATCTCGCGCAGCCGCGTCCTCACCCGTCGCATGCCGGTCATTGAGACCTTGGGATCGGCGACCGTGCTGTGTGTGGACAAGACCGGCACGCTCACGAGGAACCAGATGAGCCTTGCGGCGCTCGCAATTGAGACGGACACCGTCAGGGTCGGCGCATCCGGCGCCCCCCTGCCCGTGCAGTTCCAAGCGTTGCTGCAAACGGCCATCCTGGCGAGCAAACCGGACCCTTTCGACCCGATGGAGCGCGCGCTGCACGCGGCGGGCGCGCGCTTGCTGCCTGCAGACCCGCTCGCGCCGCAGGAATGGTCCATGACGCACGAATATGCGCTGACGGCAGAACTGCTGGCGGTCAGCCACGCTTGGCAACGCAGCGCCGAGGGCCCGGTGGTCGTTGCCTCCAAGGGGGCGCCCGAGGCGATTGCTGAGCTGTGTCAGCTGCCCGCGGAACGCCGTGCCCGGCTCGCCGTGCAGGTCACCAGCCTCGCCTCACAAGGTCTGCGGGTCCTGGGGGTAGCGAGCGGCGAGGCCGCGCGCGGCGCGCTGCCGCAGGAGCAGCGGCAGCTTCAGCTCAGTTTCACGGGCCTGATCGCCTTCGAGGATCCGCTGCGCGATCAGGTGCCCGCGGCCGTCGCCGAGTGCCGCTCGGCTGGCATCCGCGTGGTGATGATCACCGGGGATTACCCGGATACCGCGCGCAGCATCGCGCGCCAGGCGGGGCTGGCCGCGCCCGACACGGTCATCACGGGCGGGGAACTCGAGACGATGGCGGACACCGAACTGGCGCTGCGCGTTCGCGCTACGCAGGTGTTCGCTCGCGTAGCGCCTGAGCAGAAACTGCGCCTGGTGACAGCACTCAGGGCAAACGGCGAGATCGTGGCCATGACCGGCGACGGAGTGAACGATGCGCCGGCCTTGAAGGCCGCCCACATTGGCATTGCCATGGGCGCTCGCGGTACCGATGTGGCGCGCGAGGCGGCTGCGCTCGTGCTGCTGGACGACGACTTCTCCTCCATCGTGGCCGCGGTGAAACTCGGCCGCCGCATCTACGACAACATCAAGAAGGCGATCACCTTCATCATCGCCGTGCATGTCCCGATCGCCGGCCTGTCGATGGTGCCGGTGTTCCTGACGAGCTGGCCGCTGCTGCTGCTTCCGCTGCACATAGCCTTTCTGGAGCTCATTATTGATCCTGCCTGCTCGCTCATCTTCGAAGCCGAACGCGCCGAGGCCGACATCATGCGCCGCCCGCCGCGACGCCCAAGCGAGCGGCCATTTTCCCGCCGCACGGTCGGGTTCGCGCTGCTGCAGGGCCTGAGCGTACTCGCCGTCTGCCTGAGCGTCGTGTCACTCACGCGCCCGAGTCACGGACCGGAGGCGGCGCGCGCGCTCTCCTTCGCCACCCTGGTCGCATCACTCGTGACCCTGATCCTCGTCAACCGCTCCTGGACGCGGCCGATCCTGAGCATGCTGTCCGTCCCAAATCCGGCGCTCTGGTGGGTCATCAGCGGAGCCGGACTGCTGCTGGCGGCCGTGCTGCTCGTGCCCTCGCTGCAGGGACTGTTCGGTTTCGCGCCCTTGCACGCCTATGACCTCGCGCTCAGCCTGCTCGCCGGAGCCGGCTGCCTGTTGTGGTTCGACCTGGTGAAGCTGTCCTGGCTGCGAGCGCGCCACGGTGCGAATAGGCCGGCCTAGTTGCGACACGGTGCGGCGGCGGCCGCCTGGCCGGACACGGCCCCTGGCGACCGCGGCACTAGAGCAGGGAGTGAAAACGATGCGGCACGATGGGATTCATCTGGCGGGCGCACTGGTGGCGATAATGTCCACGACATTTTTCGCCCAGCGCCTGGAGGCGCAGCCGCCCGCCGCGGATCCGGTTGCGGAGATCCGTGCCCTCGAGGCCGCGCACAACGAGGCCATCGTCCACGCAGACGTCGCCGCACTCGACCGCATGACCGCGGAAGACTACACCTTCATTACTCCGCGTGGATTCCTGGTCACGAAGGCGGAGATGCTCAAGGGACTCGGCCGCGGGGCGTTCAGGTACGAGTACCGCCAGGTCTACGAGCTGAAAATCCGCGTGTATGGCGATGCCGCCGTGGTGACGGGTCGCTCGGTACAGTCAGGCCAGGAACGCGGGCAGGACTACAGCGACGCCTACCGCTTTACCCGTGTCTACGTGCGACGTGAGGGACGCTGGCTCTCCGTCGCCTGGCAGACGACACGCGATGAAGGCGCCCGCCGCGAGGAGTAGGCGCATCCGGCCGCGCCCGGCTCGGGGCCGCGCGCCGGCGCGCCACCTTAGCGCGGCTGCGCTCCGGGCAGTCCCTGCAGCCACCCGATGAGCGCGCGGCTGAGCGCGACGCGCGCGTCGGAGTAGGAGTGATCGGTCGCCAGATGCAACAGCGTCACGTGCCGCGGATCCGCGGCTTGCGCTGCGGCCCCGATCGCCTCCGCCTCCTTGCGGAAGGCGTCGTCCGACGACACGACGAGCACCGCTCGTCCCTGCCACTTCGGGGCGAGTTCGATAAGATCCCAGTCGCGGGCGTGCATCCTGAGCTCGCGGGCGAGCGACGCCCCGCTGGTGCCACGCAGGGGTGCGAGCTGCGCATCGAAGTGCGCCCGCATTTGCGCACTCCACCCACGGTCCTTCATCTCCAGCGCGCGGTTCGCCGCTGAGATCATGGCCACGCCGAGCACCGCCGGATCGGCCGCCGCGACGATCCCGGCCAGGTGGCCGCCGACGCTGTGACCGACGAGCACGAGTCGGTCCGGGTCAGCGCCCAGGCGCTGCGCATGGGCGGGCGTGCGCAGGTAGGCGAGCACGGCCTGAACGTCCTCGATGCAGTGCGTAAAGGAGTAGCTGCCGGTGCTGCCCCACGCGCCGCGGTAGTGGAAGATCAGCGCGTTGAAGCCCGCGCGGCGCGCGACCTGCGCGAGGTCCTCGTTCTGCTCGAAACCGGGGAAGCCGTGCAGGAAGAGCACCGTGGCATGCGCGCTCGCGCCCGCGGCACGATAGTAGGCCCCATAGAGCTCTGCGCCGTGGCTCGGCACGCTGAGTTGCACGATCTGCGCCGGGTGGGCGGCATCGGGCGCGGGATCCGCGCCCACCGGGTCAAAGGGCTGCGGCGTGGCCGCGCGCACGCTGAACGCCACGAACGCCGCCGCGAGCAGCCCCAGGCAGCCGGACCTGCGGCGCGCGGTCCTCATGGGGTCCTCAGCTGCGCGTAGTACACGAGCGTGGCGTAGGGGAACACGACGGTCCCGTCCCGCGCGTGCCGTTCGAATAGCGCGCGCAGTCCTGCGACCAGCGGCGCGTGCTGCGGGTGCCCGGGTTCGGGCGCATAGGAGGAGGACATCAGCCGCCCGAGCAGCCCCTCGTAGTCAAAGACCTGCTGATTCGGGAAGGATGCCCGCTGCAGCGGGCCGCCGAAGAACTCGCGCATACTGACCTCATCCGCGCGGCTGCCGACCACCCGGTCGTACTCGGGGGCGTGACGGCGCACGAGTGCCTCGTAGTCGCCGAGAAAAGCACTCGCCCGCGGCGGGTGCTCATTCCACAACAGGGCCCCGAATCCCCCGGCGCGGACCACGCGCAGCGCCTCCCGGCGCGCCGCCTCGACCTTGAACCAGTGGAACGCCTGGCCGGCGACGATAAGATCGACGCTGGCCTCGGCCAGCGTGGTGGCCTCGGCCGTCCCCCGGACGCTGCGAAACCGCGGCTCGGCCCCGAGCGCTCCTTCGGCCGCGCCCCGCATGCCGTCGTTGGGCTCGACCCCGATCACTTCGGCGCCCGTGGCGAGCAGCAGCTGCGTCAGGATGCCCGTGCCGGAGCCGAGGTCGGCCACCACGGCGCCGGCGCGCAGCCCGCAGCGCTGCTGCAGCAGTGCGATCGCCGCCGGCGGGTAGCTCGGGCGGCAACGCACGTAGTTGGCGACCCGGCTCGAGAAGCGCTCCGTCGGATTGCTGGCGGCCATCGGCGTAGCTAGCCGGGCCACCGTACCGGGCCACGGGCAGCACAGTGCCGGGCCAAGTGGCGACCCGTGTCTCTCCATAAAGGCATAAGGACACGGTAGCGTATCCGCACGACAATGGCACGCGGGAGAAGCCCATGACCCAGACCTACCGGCGCCTCGAAACCCAGCTCGTCCATGCGGGTGAGCCGCTGCCGCGCATCGCCGGCGCCGTGGAGATGCCGATCTTCCAGTCGGCGACCTACGTCTACGGCGGCGAGGGCCGCTACGACGACGTGCGCTACCTGCGCAACAACAACACCCCGAGCCAGCTCGTCTTGCACGCGAAGCTGGCCGCGCTGGAGGGCGCCGAGGCCGCGCTCGTCACGGCGAGCGGCATGGCGGCGATCTCCGCGACGCTGCTCGGGCTGCTGCGCGCGGGCGAGCACGTGCTGGCGCAAAGCTGCCTCTACGGCGGCACGCACGATCTGCTGACGCAGGGGTTCCCCGGGTTCGGGCTCGCCGCGGACTTCATCGACGTGCAGCGGCCGGAGAGCTGGCGGGCGCAGCTCAAGCCCGGCACGCGGGCCATCTACGTGGAGTCCATGACCAACCCGCTGCTCGAGGTGGCGGACCTCAAGGCCATCGTCGCGTTCGCGCGCGAGCACCGGCTGGTGTCGATCATCGACAACACCTTCGCAAGCCCGGTGAACTTCCGCCCGCTGCCGGCCGGGTTCGACCTGTCCGTGCACAGCGCCACCAAGTACCTGAACGGCCACGCCGACATCGTCGCCGGCGCGGTCTCCGGCAGCGCCGAGCTCATCGAGCGCATCCGCCACCGCCTGAATCTGCTCGGTGGCGCGCTCGATCCGCACGCGGCATTTCTCTTCAAGCGCGGGCTTAAGACGCTTGCGCTGCGCGTGCGCTACCAGAACGACAGCACCCTTGCGATCGCGCGCTTTCTCGCCGGGCACCGCGCCGTGCGGCGCGTCAACTACCCGGGGCTCGAGTCCCACCCGCAGCACCAGCGCGCGCGCGAGCTGTTCGCCGGGTGTGGCGGCGTCCTGAGCTTCGAGCTCGATGGCTCCGCGCGCCGCGCGGACGAGTTTGCCGCCCGCGTGCGCATTCCGGCGATCGCGCCGAGCCTCGGCGGCGTACAGACGCTGCTCACGCGACCGGCGACGACCTCGCACGCGGGCCTTGCGCGCGCGGACCGCGAGCGCCTCGGCATCAGCGAGGGGCTGCTGCGGCTTTCAGTCGGGATCGAGGCGACCGAGGACCTGCTCGAAGACCTCGAGCAGGCGCTGCGCTAAACGGGCATAGTGCCGCTGCGCAAGGATCGGGTGCCGTGCCGCGCGCCCGCGCGCGGATACTGTGCGCATCACAAGCAGTCATGAGTTCCAAGACATGTCCAGTTCCAACAGTACCGCCAGCGTGACGCGCCCCCCGGTCGGGGCAGCCGCAGCCTCCGAGGGTGCCTTGGGGCGCACGGCGCTCGAGCTGACGCTGCTCGGGGCCATCTGGGGCGGCTCCTTCCTCTTCATGCGCGTCGCGGCGAGCGAATTCGGCCCGTTCCCGCTGGTCGAGGCGCGCCTCGCCCTCGGGGCGCTGATCCTGCTGCCGTTCCTGTGGCAAGCGCGCACGCACTTCACGCCCGCGCTCTGGCTGCGCATTACCGGCATCGCCGCGGTGAATTCCGTCATCCCGTTTGCGCTCTTCGCCTGGGGCGCCGAGCGCGCCCCGGCGGGCATCGGCGCCATCAGCAACGCCATGACCGTCATGTTCACGGCGCTGGTCGCCTTCCTCTTCTATGGCGAGCAGATCGGGCCGCGGCGCCTCGGGGGACTTGCCGCCGGCTTCGTCGGCGTCGCCGTGCTCGCCACGGGCAAGACCGGGGGCACGAGCGTCTGGCCGGCCGCGCTCGCCGGGGCCGGTGCGGCGCTGCTCTACGGCATCGGCATCAACCTCGCGCGCCGCTACCTCACCGGCCTGCCCTCCGGCGCGGTCGCTGCGGCCAACCTGCTCAGCGGCAGCCTGCTGCTCGCCCCGCTCGCCCTCTACACGTGGCCGGCGCACCCGATCAGCACGCGTGCCTGGGTGAGCGCGGTGCTCCTCGGGGTGCTGTGCACGGGCATCGCCTTCGTCTTTTACTACCGACTCATCGCGCGCATCGGCGCCGCACGCACCTCGACCGTGACCTACCTGATCCCGCTCTTCGGGGTGATCTGGGCGTGGCTGATCCTGGATGAGCCGCTCACCCTCACCATGGCGGTCGCGGGCGCCCTGATCCTCGCGGGCGTCGGATTGAGCCAGCAGCGCCAGCGCAAGGGCTGATGCAGCAGCGGCTGCACTTCCCCGCGCTGCTCAACGCGCGCGATCTCGGGGGCTACCCGACGGTCGATGGCGCGCTGACCCGCTCGCACTCGCTGGTGCGCGCGGATGATCTCGTGCAGCTCACCCCGGAGGGGCTGCGGGCGCTCGAGGATTACGGCATCCAGACGGTCATCGACCTGCGCTGGCCGGAGGAAGCGGCCCGATGGCCGAGCCCCGTCCCGGCCGCGCTCCCGCACCTGCGCTTCGAGCACGTCTCGCTGCTCACCCATGCCGAGGCGGAGTGGCGGCTGCGCAGCCGTGACGTCGCCAAGGAGTTGTGGAAGTGCGTGGTGCTCGAGCGCGTCGGCGCCGACCTGCGGCGCGCGCTGAGCACCATCGCCGCCGCGCCGCCCGCGGGCCTGCTGTTTCACTGCGTCGCGGGTAAGGACCGCACCGGACTCATCGCGGCGCTGCTGCTCGCGCTCGCCGACGTGGAGCCTGAGGCGATCGCGCAAGACTACGCGGTGAGCGCGCAGCACCTGCGCGAGGGATATCTGCAGCGCTACCCGGACACCGAGCCGGCGCGCATCCTCGAGGCGCTGCGCTGCCCCGAAGAGGGGGCTTACAACATGCTGAAATTCCTGGAAAACGCAGGAGGAATCCGCGCTTACCTCGAGCAGATCGGCCTCACCGCCGCGGAGATCGGTGCGCTGCGGGGGCGGCTGCGTTCCTGAGCTCCGGGGAGCGCGCGCGCCCCTGCGGGCGTGCGCGGCTTCATTCACCACTCGTTCAGGGCCGCTTCGCGATACTTCACTCGCACCGGTTTGCAGGCGCTCCCGAACGGCCCTCCTTATCGCGCGGGCACATTTTCAAGCACGTTCCGGATTTGAGCGCCGCACTCCGGTGCACTCCCCTTACACTATCCGGTGCCGACTCAGCCCTCTCACTCAGCGTCGGGAGTTCAAGCCGTCATGGAAATTACAGGAGGCTGCCTGTGCCGCGCGGTGCGCTACTCCTTCAGTGCCGCGCCGCTGGTGACCCGCGTATGCTGGTGCCGCGTGTGCCAGTACATCGGCGCCGGCAGCGGCACGGTCAACGTGTGCTTCCCGAGCGCCGCGCTCAGAGTCACCGGAGAGCTGCGCGACTTCTCCCTGGTCGCCGACAGCGGCAACGTGATCCACCGTCGCTTCTGCCCGGCCTGCGGCACACACGTGTTCAGCGCCGCGGAGGCGCGGCCGCACCTGATCTTCGCGCGCGCCGGCACGCTCGATGACCCGGAGGTCGCGCAGCCGGCCATGACCATCTGGACTTCCGCGGCCCCGAGCTGGGCCTGCTTCGATGAACAGCTGCCGCAGGTCGCGCGGCAGCCCCCGCCCGCCGCGTAAAGCAAGCCGCCGCTACTTGAGCTTCAGCGCCTGGCGCAGCTGCGCCGCGGTGAGGACGCGCGTGTAGGGCATGGTGCCGACGTCAAACTCGCGCGCGCGGCTCAAGCCCCCGACGACCACCGGGTCAAAGCCCGCATCGCGCACCAGCTGCTCGGCGACGCGCAGCGCCTGCGCATCATCCCCCGCCAGCGGAATCGCGACGCGCGCGCCCGCGCGGTGCGCCTCGCGCGCCAGGTCACGGTAGCCGATCGCATTGAAGGCGCGCACCAGACGCACGCCCGGAAGAAACCGCGGCGAGGCGACGCCGGTGCCCTGCGCGCGCGCCTCGAGGGCCATCGGCCCGTCGCGCTCAGGGTAAGGATTGCAGGTGTCGAGGACGACCTTGCCGGCCAGCTCGCTCTTGAGGTCCCGGCCGAGGTCCGGCAGCGCCTTGTAGGGCACCGATACCAGCACGACCTCACCAAAGAGCGCCGCCTCGCGCGGGGTGCCGACGTGCGCCTTCGGACCCAGCGACGCTGCGAGGGACTGCAGGTCTTGCGGGTGACGCGAGGAGATCAGCACCTCGTGGCCGGATTTGACCCACAAGGTGGCCAGCGCCCCGCCGATGTGCCCGGTACCAATGATCCCGATCTTCAGCGGCTCGGCGGCCTCGGCGGCGCGCGCGGCTGCCGACGCGCCCCCCGCGAGCACCAGCGCGAGCGCGAGCGCGACACCGCACGCGCGCCTCACGCCGGCGCCCCCACGGCGCCGCCTGCGCAACAGCCCTTGTCCGCGGACAACATGACTTTCAGATCACGTCCGACGGCACCCCTGCACCGGTTCACTTCTTGCGGCGCGCTCCGGAACGCTTCGCGGCGCGGAACGAGATGCCCGAGCGCATCGCCTTCTGCTGGACCGCAGCCGCGGTGCGGCCGAGCTTCTTTGCCACCTGCCCGGTCGGTGTTCCCGCCTTGGCGAGCGCCTTGAGTGTCTGCAGTTCACGGGCGCTCCAGGAGGCGCCATCATTCGGGGGACGTCTTGCCATGTTGTATCTCCGTCAGCGGAAGGGCCGGGGCCGGCGATCATACACCCCGGGTGCTGTAGGCGCGCGCTTCAGTACGATCTGCAACATGTTGGAACAGCGCGGACTCAACGCGTGCACGTCTTTCTAGGTGTTGCTTCGATGCCTACGCACGATCCAACTCGTAACTTGCGCGTCGCCCACCTGCGCCGTGCCAGCAATAGAGCATTGCGCGCCGCGTTGGTTCAACAGCACACGCAAGCTTGGCAACACCGCGCCGGCACGGGGATTTGTGCGGCAGACGCCGCGGTCGCGCCCGGCGCAAGACGCTGCGACGCGCCCGCATCGGCGCGCCGCCGCGCGCTGCGTACCGGCCCCTGCGTGCGTGTCACCCGGGCCACAGCCTGTCACGTTGCCCGGCAGGAAGTCGTCGGTGAATGCCGACAAACGCCGGTGCGGGTGACCGCGAGGTCACCGCGGGCGGCACGCCCTTTACTCGCTGAGGCCGGCCCTGAGGTAGGCGGCGTCCACCGCGTTGGAGAGGAGCATCGCGATCGTCATGGGTCCTAAGCCCCCCGGGACGGGCGTGATCCAGCCGGCCCGGGCCGCGGCACTCTCAAACTCGACGTCACCGACCAGCTTGCCAGATGGCGTGCGGTTGATGCCAACATCAAACACCGCGGCCCCCGGGCGGATCCATTCCCCCGGCACGAAGCCGGCCTTGCCGACGGCGGCGACCACCAGGTCTGCTCGCTCAACCTCGGCGCGCAGGTCGCGCGTGCCGGTGTGGCATACGGTGACCGTGGCGCGCGCCAGCAGCAGCTCGAGCGCCATCGGGCGCCCGACGATGTTGGAAGCCCCCACCACGGTCGCGCGCAGGCCCGCAAGCTCGATGCCGTACTCCTGCGCGAGGCGGATGACGCCAAAGGGCGTGCAGGGCCGCAGCCGCGGGCGCTTCTGCGCCAGCAAGCCGGTGTTGAGCGGGTGGAAGCCGTCGACGTCCTTGGCCGGGTCCACCGCATCCATGACGCGGTTGGTGTCCACGCTCTTCGGCAGCGGCAGCTGCACGAGGATCCCATCGACGTGCGGGTCGGCATTGAGCGCATGCACGAGGGCGAGGATCTGCGTCTCGCTGGTGCTCGCCGGCAGGTCATGCGCGTAGGACTCGATGCCCGCTTCCAGCGAGGACTTGCGCTTGTTGCGCACGTAGACGCTCGAGGCGGGATCCTCGCCCACCTGCACGACCGCAAGCCCGGGGCGGCGGCCGCAGCGCGCCGCAAACGCCGCGGCACGAGCCGCCACCTCGGTGCGGACCTTGGCCGCGACGGCCTTGCCATCGAGCAGGCGCGCTGCGCCGCTCGTGCGCGGGGGCGCCGTTGCGGCACCCCCTTCCACGCTCGAGGAGCCCATCAGTAGCGGTAGTGGTCGGACTTGTAGGGTCCGGCCTTGTCGACGCCGATGTAGCGCGCCTGCGCATCGGTGAGCTCCGACAGCTCCACGTTCAGCTTCTTCAGCTGCAGCCGCGCCACCTTCTCGTCCAGGTGCTTCGGCAGCACGTAGACCCCGACCGGGTACTTCGCCGTGTGCGTGAAGAGCTCGACCTGGGCGATCACCTGATTGGCAAAGCTCGAGCTCATGACGTAGCTCGGGTGTCCCGTGCCGCAGCCGAGGTTCACCAGGCGCCCTTCCGCGAGCAGGATCAGCCGCCGCCCGTCCGGGAGGATCACGTGGTCGACCTGCGGCTTGATGTTCTCCCACTTGTACTGCTTGAGACTAGCCACGTCGATCTCGTTGTCGAAGTGCCCGATGTTGCACACGATGGCGTTGTGCTTCATGCGCGTCATGTGCTCGTGCGTGATGACGTGGTAGTTGCCGGTGGCGCTGACGAAGATGTCGGCCTTGTCGGCCGCGTAGTCCATCGTTACGACACGGTAACCCTCCATCGCCGCCTGCAGCGCGCAGATCGGGTCGACCTCGGTGACCCATACCTGCGCCGACAGCGCCCGCAGGGCCTGCGCCGAGCCCTTGCCGACGTCGCCGTAGCCGCACACGAGCGCGACTTTGCCCGCCACCATGACGTCGGTGGCGCGCTTGATGGCATCCACGAGTGACTCGCGGCAGCCGTAGAGGTTGTCGAACTTGCTCTTGGTCACCGAGTCATTGACGTTGATGGCGGGGAAGGCGAGCTTGCCCTCCTTGGCCATCTGGTAGAGTCGCTTGACGCCCGTCGTGGTCTCCTCGGTCACGCCCCTGACCTTGGCGATGCGCGTCGAGTACCACTTGGGGTCCGACTTGAGCTTGGCGCGGATCGAGGCGAACAGCGCCGTCTCCTCCTCGCTGGCGGGCTTGGAGATCACGCTCGCGTCGTTCTCGGCGCGCGCGCCCAGGTGCAGCAGCAGCGTTGCATCGCCGCCGTCATCGAGGATCATGTTGGTATGGCCGCCGTCGGGCCACTCGAAGATGCGGTGCGTGTAGTCCCAGTAGTCCTCGAGCGACTCGCCCTTCCAGGCATACACGGCCGTGCCCCGCGCGGCGATCGCCGCCGCGGCGTGATCCTGGGTGGAGAAGATGTTGCAGGAGGCCCAGCGCACGTCGGCACCGAGCGCCTGCAGCGTCTCGATCAGCACCGCCGTCTGGATGGTCATGTGCAGCGAGCCGGTGATGCGCGCCCCCTTCAGCGGCCGCGTGAGCGAGTACTCCTCGCGGATCGCCATGAGGCCGGGCATCTCGGTCTCGGCGATGACGATTTCCTTGCGGCCCCACTCGGCGAGGGCGAGGTCGGCGACCTTGAAGTCGGCGGCGCGGGTGGCAGCGGGTTTGAGTGTGGCATTCATACTCGGTACTCCGATCGACAGAGTGAGCGCCGTATGGATGATCCGTGTCCCGCTGAGCCTGGCAGGCTCCCCGGGTCGTGTGCCCCGCTAGCCCGTCGCAGCGCTCCTCAGCAAGCGCGGCTGCCGCTTACGCGGCGGTGTGCTTACATTCTACGCGGCCCGCATCCCTTTGCCTTCGGCAGCCAGCGTCTCGGCCAGGTCGGTGCGCTCCCAGGTGAACTCCGGCTCGGTGCGCCCGAAGTGCCCGTAGGCGGCGGTCTTCTGGTAGATCGGCCGCACGAGGTCGAGCATCTCGCGCAGCCCGTACGGGGTGAGGTCGAAGTGCTTGCGCACGAGCTGCGTCAGGCGCTCGCGCGAGAGGTGGCTCGTGCCGAAGGTCTCGACCATGATCGAGGTCGGCTCGGCGACGCCGATGGCGTAGGACACCTGCACCTCGCAGCGCTGCGCCAGGCCCGCGGCCACGATGTTCTTCGCCACGTAGCGCGCCGCATAGGCCGCGGAGCGGTCGACTTTGGAGGGATCCTTGCCCGAGAACGCCCCGCCCCCGTGGCGCGCATAGCCGCCGTAGGTGTCCACGATGATCTTGCGGCCCGTGAGGCCGCAGTCCCCGACCGGGCCACCGATCACGAAGCGCCCCG
>Ga0316624_10000038_pt1 | contig 33850 bp, 29 predicted proteins | sample OWC_Aug_N3_C1_D5_FD_207657 | JGI IMG/M metagenome (GOLD analysis project Ga0316624, IMG submission 207657) | Wetland soil microbial communities from Old Woman Creek delta, Ohio, United States - OWC_Aug_N3_C1_D5_A | ecosystem: Environmental > Terrestrial > Soil > Wetlands | place: USA: Ohio... | reverse complement strand
GTGGAGTTTGTGAAGCAGGGGGCGGAGGTTTATCACAAGGCGTAAGCCTTTGGTGTTCAACAAAACAAACGGGCCGTATTGCGGCTCGTTTAGTTTTCAACCATTAGTATTTCGCGCTTGCAGCCAAGGCATTCGTTTACAAAAACTCGCCCCCCTTCGATCTCCTTCACTGAGAGAAACTCAAGGCGTGCGCCACAGTATCCGCAGGTATCCGGCTGGTCGGACATGATGAAATAGCTCGGGAATTCCGGCGACGCATCTGAAAGTTGCATTTTGGTTTTTCTCCTCAGATCTCAGCAAAGCCAATGTCCTTCAAGTATTTGAAGGTTTCATCATAGTACTGTGGGCTGCGCGTGTGGTCTTCGATGTCGCCGCTGGGTACTACTAAAACCATTCCTTGCCGCGCTCTAGTCATTAACACTCGGTAGGCATTTTTTAAATACTGCTTCCGCTCATCTTTATTAATTCTGTTCCAGCCATTCCCACGAAATGAATGGTGGCTCCAGCCGCTTTTTGTATAGCGGAAATCAGCGTCCCACGTTACACAAGTCCAATCGAGTTCAAGCCCCTGCACGTGAAACTCCGTCGCCACATCCTCTAGGTAGTAAGACGAGCGAACATCGTCTTTTTCATTTAAGAACCAATTTACCGGGTCCATCGGAGATCTAACGTCGATTGCATGAGGCTTCAGCCGCTCTGCCTGAGACGACACGACTATTCCGTAGCGCTCACTGCCTCGTGCGTGGTGTTTAAGCCAAGTCTTTGCCTTCCCTATGTCCCTTGTAATTGCGATCGGATAGCGCGCCTTGATGCTTTGATAGGTACGTTTAGCCGAAATGTCTAGATCAAGCAACTGCTTCACTAGCAAAGAAACATCTTCTGCGCGGAAAGAACGCATGGATACGCCCAAATGCAGCTCATCCAGGTAATTCACGTTAGCGTGTGACTCCAACTGCTTTAGAGCTTCACCAGCTTGATATTCACTATCCGTCAATCGCGATGAAACATAGATGTGCCAATCTGGGAAAGAACGAGTTATTGAATTAATCCATTCACCAATCCCGGCCTCACCTGTATTAATTTCTTGGCCTCCACCCACAAGGCAAACAATGGCCGCCCAATCTTTATGCCTATCCATGCATGAAATTAGGAACTCCGGTTCTGACTGGCTAAAGTGTGGATGACCCTTCTTTCGCCGCATAAATGAAGAAGTTTGCTCAAGGTTCCAAGCACGTTGTGCTTCATCAAAAATTGCCACGTGCTCTATCGGAGCCGCGTTTGCGTCCCGCAAACAATCATCTCTGAAATGATGAACATTTTGAATAAAGGCTTTTACCGAGCTTCTTGCCTCCCCGATCTTTACACGGTCGCCCCTGCTTTTTCCACGAGACACCTGATCGCGAGCGAGTGCCTCACAAAGAATTTTGACTAGCGGACCATTGCCGGACAAATAGACGCAATACAGATCGTCTTTTGCCTCCGAGTGCTTTGTCGCCACATCTAGGCCCACCAGAGTTTTTCCTGCTCCCGGCACACCTGTTACAAAGCAGAGGGATTTTTGAGATTTTTCCTTCGAACGTTGAACGACTTCGGATATTGCGGAAGACGTAAGTCTCAAATTGGTTGCGCCGGCATCAGATCGAGTGATATCGGCAACTGCGTGGTTGTTATACAAGGCCATCGCCGCTTCAATGATTGTGGGAGTAGGACAATAGCGACCTGCTTCCCACTCAGAGCTTTCAAGCTTTCCCTCCCCAACAAAACTCAGCACTTCGTCTATTACATCCCCGAGTTGATCCTTATTGGTCTTTACTGGAAATAGCAGTTTGTCGTTTCGCGCAGTAAACGAAACAGAAATGGGGGACTGTGCTGCCTCTGTCGCAACCAGTACTGGCGCTATGAATTGTTCATGACTTGATTCGTGAAAATTCTTCAAGTCCAAGGCATAGTCGAACACTTGGTCAAAAGCAAAGCTGGTGTGAGTTCTTTCACCGACCTTAAATTCCACCACGAATATCACTGGGCCAATCAACAAGACTACATCAATCCTGCGGCCCATTCGTGGGATCGAATATTCGAAATATATCGACCCTTCATAATTAGCTAGGACGGTGCGAAGAATATCAATTTGAGAAACCCATGCGTCGCGCTGTGTTTGAATTAGCGCATAGTCATTACTGAGCGATAGCTTACCGACAATTTCTTCTGTCGAGCTTCGAAGAAAGTCATGAATTGATGCTGAGTAGTACGCTCTATTCATATCATGTCACCGATGTTCATTATTCAAGCACCGCTAGCCTGCTCCAGCGTAGCCACCGGCAGATACAGCGCCAGCGGACTATCGATGCAAGCAATGAATCCCAGCTTGATATAAAACGCTTTGGCCTTGTCGTGTTTGGCATCGACCACGACGGCATACAGCCCCACGCGCTGCGAGAATTCCACCGCCAGGCGCAATGCGAACGCCAGCAGGTCTTGGCCTATGCCTTTACCCTGATGGCGAACATCCACCGCTAGGCGGCCAATGCGCAAGATGGGGGCGGGATGGCGCGGTAGTTTTGACTGAGCGGGTAGCGATGCCGTTGCGATTTGGCCCGCGCTCACGGTGACGAAGCCGATGACGGTTGTGCCATCTCTGTCCAGTGCCACATAGGTTTTGCCGAAGCCGCGCCGTTGCTGCTGGCCCGCCTGACGCTGCAAGAATTCGTTAAGCGCCGCGTCGCCGCAATCAAAGCCATTGCGGTTGTGCCGCTTGCCGAGCAGTTGGATGACAGCCACGTTTACCGGCGCGCCATGAGTTTGCGCAGTGCGGCTTTTGGTTTGGGCGGTTTTTCCATGGACGAGGCAAATGCCTCAAAGTCGCGCTGGGTGAGCATGAGTGTGTCGTAGTCCGACACCACGCGCCGCGCCGCCTCATATGCGTTCTGCAACATGAAGCTGGAAACGGTCGTCCCCATCAATGCGGCGGCACGTTCGATCATGGCTTTGGTGTCGGCGCTGGTGCGCAAATTGATTCGCGAAGATTCATTGGTAGTGATTGCTGACATGGTTGTTACTCCCGATATACCGATGCGAGCATTGTACGTCAATTTTACGCACACAGCGAATTCGGCCGCCTACCTTATGGCCGCTTGGGGCCAAGCACGTCAGGAACATCCGGGCTGGCGCGGATATAATCGCGCCCCATGACCTGCCGCCCCTACTGCGCCGCCTGCTGCATTGCGCCCTCCATCACCTCTCCCCTGCCCGGTATGCCGCAAGGCAAGCCCGCCGGGGTGCCATGCATTCAACTCGATGACGAGTTGCGCTGCAAGGTGTTCGGCCGGCCGCAGCGCCCGGCCTTTTGTGGCGGCCTGCAACCCTCGGCTGAGATGTGCGGCGCCTCGCGTGAGGAGGCCATGAGTTGGTTATCGCAATTGGAACAGGCCACGCAGCCGGTATAATCGCGCCCCATGCACGCAACCGACACCCTCCCTGAAGTCACCTCCGATTCACCCTGCATTGGCCATTGCACCACGGTGCTGGGCGATGACGTCTGCCGTAGCTGTCTGCGCACCTTCGATGAGGTCAATCGCTGGCTGGAGATGAGCGAAGCGGAACGCAGGCAGGTCAACCAACGTATCGCATCTTTTAAAACTACTGGACTCCGGCCTGCGCCGGAATGACGCACCTATGGACATTATCCTGCTCATCAAAGCCGCCATCCTCGGCGTAGTCGAAGGCCTGACCGAATTTCTGCCGATCTCATCCACTGGGCATTTGATCATGGTCGGCGACTTGTTGAACTTTAACGACGAGCGCGGCAAGGTGTTCGAGATCGTCATCCAGTTTGCGGCGATCCTGGCTGTATGCTGGGAATATCGGGCCAAGCTGGCTGCGGTCACGTCCGGGCTGATGCAGAAGCAGGAGGCCGCGCAACGCTTTACGCTGAATCTGTTTGTTGCCTTCCTGCCTGCGGCCGTACTGGGGTTGCTGTTTGCCAAAGCGATCCATGCGCATTTGTTCGCCCCCATTCCGGTGGCGCTGGCCTTCATCATCGGCGGGTTGTTTATTCTGTGGGCCGAAAAGCGCCAGCACACGGTCCGCATTGAGAGTGTGGATGACATGCACTGGAAAGACGCGTTGAAGATGGGGCTGGCACAGGCATTGGCGCTGATCCCCGGCACGTCCCGTTCCGGCGCCACCATCATCGGCGGATTGTTCTTCGGTTTGTCGCGCAAGGCAGCAACGGAATTTTCTTTCTTCCTGGCCATCCCCACGCTGACCGCCGCAACGTTTTATGAAATCGTGAAATACCGCAGCCAGTTTCATGCCGGCGATCTCGACCTTTTCCTGGTCGGCTCCATCGCCTCCTTCATCAGCGCCTTCATCGCGGTACGCGGCCTGCTGCGCTACATCAGCCGCCACGATTTCACCGCGTTTGCCTGGTACCGGATCGTGTTCGGCCTGCTCGTGCTGGCGACCGCATACAGCGGCCTGGTTGACTGGTCGGCGAGCTAGGTTTGTTCCCAGGGCAATTTTTTGAGACGCCAGCCGCTTAACGTATTCCGCTGTTTGCTGGCGTTTTTGTCGCCCTCGAATCCTTCCAGGATGTTGTAGCACTCGGCGTAGCCTGCCTGAGTCGCCCCCATTGCGGCACTGTGCGATCGATGTGCGCTGCGGCACAGGAACATGACCAGCGCTTCCTTGTCGACCTGCTGTTCCAGCGCTGCCATGAAGTTTGGATTCAACTTCAAGCCGGGATAGGTCACCCACTCGATCTCCACTGCACCGGGAACGCGCCCGACCCAGTCGAGCTCGGCGCGGGTGCGCACGTCGACCAGCTTCGCACCCGGCGCGGAGCGCAGCAGCTCGTATGCTTCTTCCGGCTTGAGCGCGCCCGCATAAGGCAGGTTCAGCTCTTTCGCGCGTTGTCGCGCGATGTTCAAAATCTCGGAGATTTTTCCCATAGTCTTCACCTGTGTTTAACCTTTAACATGCAGATGCTATCCTGAGCAGCACGCTTGCATACTATCCCAACAGCAATGAAAAATCATATGCCCCCTCTCGGTCACGACAAGTCTGCGGCCTTCGAACCCGCACACCCGGTGCGCTTCGCGGCGGCACGCAAAAGCACGTGGATAAGCATCTTCATCAACCTCGGGTTAACGGTGATGCAAATGCTGGCGGGTTTCTTCGGCAAGTCGCAATCGTTGATGGCTGACGGCCTGCACTCGCTGGCCGACCTGCTTTCCGATGTGCTGGTTCTTTTCGCCAACCGGCACGGCAACAAACATGCCGATGCCAACCATCCCTATGGCCATGCACGCATTGAAACCGCCGCCTCCTTGATTCTTGGCGCCAGCCTTGCCGCGTTGGGTATCGCCCTGCTGGTTGCCGCAGGCATGCGCCTGCAGCACCCGGACCAAGTGCAGGCCGTGCACCCCGCTACGCTGTGGGTAGCCATTGTTGCGCTGGCCGCAAAGGAAGGCATGTTCCGTTACATGCTGGCAGTGGCGCAGCGCGTCCGCTCGCAAATGCTGGTTGCGAATGCCTGGCATGCACGCTCCGATGCTGCTTCTTCGCTGGTAGTCATCATCGGCATCGTCGGCAACCTGCTCGGCTACACGTTTCTGGATCTGGTTGCCGCTGGCGTGGTCGGCGTCATGATCGCCTATATGGGCATTCAGTTTGCGCGCGACGCATTGCTCGAATTGGTGGATACCGGTCTGGATGAAAAAGAGGTGCGCGCCATTCGCAATACGTTGAAGGCGGTGCCGGGGGTGATGGGCCTGCATGAGTTGCGCACCCGCAAGATGGCCGACAATGCCCTGGTCGACGCGCATATTATCGTCGAGCCGAAGATCAGTGTTTCCGAGGGGCATTACATTGCCGAGGCTGCTCGCAGCGCAGTTTTGAAGAACCATCATGTGATGGACGTGATGGTGCATATCGATTCGGAAGACGATGCCCAGGCCAAGCCCAATGCTCATCTGCCGCAGCGGCATCTGTTGCTGGCGCATCTCGCCAATCGCTTGGGCGAAAACCTGCCACCCTCGGCGCATATTGTGCTGCACTATCTGGAAGGCAAGGTGGAAGCCGAGTTGCTGTTCGAGACGCCGGTCGACATCGTTGCATTGCGCAATAAATGCGCCGCCATCACCGCGAACGATCCCTACTTCCGCAGCATCATGCTCTATCAAGGTGGCGCACCAAAGTAGTGCACATCATCAATTCTGCGCTCCATTCTGGGGCGTTCGACGTGCGCCCTTCCCTTGGCAAATATGGCACAATGCGCCTCTTGCAGTCGTTTTGTATTGGCACGGTTTCTGCTGAGTTTCTGTCCCGTTGCACCAACAATTTTGTTTCACAAAAGAGCATCGTTTTAATTTTTCTTGGGAGATTCGAGTATGTCTAAATCAGCCGCCGACGTTCTGAAACTGATCAAAGAACAAGGCATCAAGTTCGTCGATCTGCGCTTCACCGACACCCGTGGCAAGGAACAGCACGTAGGCGTGCCTGTTTCCCACTTCGATGCCGATAAGTTCGAAAGCGGCCACGCTTTCGACGGTTCCTCCATCGCCGGCTGGAAGGGCATCCAGGCTTCCGACATGTTGCTGTTGCCGGATCCCGATTCCGTTTATGTCGATCCATTCTTCGACGAGCCGACCATCGTTCTGTCCTGCGACGTGATCGAGCCAACCGACGGCAAGGGCTATGACCGCGACCCGCGCTCCATCGCCAAGCGCGCCGAGGCTTATCTGAAGTCCTCCGGCATCGGCGACACTGCCTACTTCGGTCCGGAACCCGAATTCTTCATCTTTGACTCCGTGCAATGGAACATCGACATGTCCGGCTGCTCCGTCAAGATCAATTCCGAAGAGGCTGCCTGGGCAACAGGTCACGAATTCGAAGGCGGCAACATCGGCCACCGTCCGATGGTCAAGGGCGGCTATTTCCCCGTTCCCCCGGTGGACAGCCTGAACGACATCCGCGCCGCCATGGTTATCGCGCTGGAAGAGATCGGCATCCCCGTTGAAGTGCACCACCACGAAGTGGCAACTGCCGGCCAATGCGAACTGGGCACCAAGTTCAACACGCTGACCAAGCGCGCCGACTGGACCCAAACGCAGAAGTACGTGACCCAAAACGTTGCACACCAGTACGGCAAGACCGCGACCTTCATGCCGAAACCCATCGTTGGCGACAACGGCTCCGGCATGCACGTGCACCAGTCCATCTGGAAGGATGGCAAGAACCTGTTCGCAGGCAACGGCTATGCCGGTCTGTCCGAGATGGCGCTGTATTACATCGGCGGTATCATCAAGCACGCCAAGGCGCTGAATGCGATCACCAACCCCGGCACCAACTCCTACAAGCGTCTGGTTCCGCACTATGAAGCTCCGGTGAAGCTGGCCTACTCCGCCAAGAACCGTTCCGCCTCGATCCGTATTCCTCACGTCGCCAGCGACAAGGCACGCCGTATCGAGACACGTTTCCCGGATCCTTCTTCCAACCCGTACCTGTGCTTCGCAGCACTGATGATGGCCGGTCTGGATGGCATCCAGAACAAGATCCACCCTGGCGACCCTGCAGACAAGAACCTGTACGACCTGCCACCGGAAGAAGATGCAAAGATCCCGACCGTGTGTGCTTCGCTGGATGAGGCCCTGGCTGCTCTGGACAAGGATCGCGAGTTCCTGACCCGCGGCGGCGTGTTCTCCAACGATTTCATCGACGCCTACATCGAGCTGAAGATGGAAGAGGTCAACCGCATCCGCATGACCACTCACCCGGTCGAGTTCGACATGTACTACAGCCTCTAAGATACTTTAGGATGGCGTAATGGGACGGAGCCTTCGGGCTCCGTTTCTTTTTGCGCCTCGTCTTCTCAGCGCCTGCACCTTGACCTATACTGTACCAATCGTCATCCGGGAACAGCCATGAAACTTCGTTACCTATTCGTTTTGTGTTGCTCGGCGCTTGTCGCTGCCAATGCGCAAGCGGAAATCTATAAAAGCGTAGATGAAGATGGCCACGTTACTTATTCCAGCACGCCCATCAAGGGCGGCAAGAAACTTCATCTCGAGCCGCTACCAACCATGGGGCCGCCCAAGGCTCGCAGCAACTCTGAATTCCGCGTCGATAGTCAAACACAGAGCAAGCGTGACGACAAACGCCGAAAAATACTGGAGGATGAGCTGGCCACCGAGCAGAAGGCGCTAGAGGATGCGCGCGCCAGGCTGCAAGAAGCGAAGGACACTCCCCAAGTCTACAAGGGCGCCGACGGCAAGACCTACCGCAATGTCGCCAAATTTGAAGAAAACGTTAATGCGGCACAGGAAGAAGTGACGTCGCACGAGCAAAACGTCAAGGCGCTCCAGACCGAGCTTTCAAATCTAAAGTAGCGGCGTGCTGCGTGGCATGGTTTCTGCTCCTTAAACTGCATGCCGACCGCTCCGCTTCCTTCGCTGGAATACATTGCCACTGCCGTCATCCTGCTGGATGAACAGTCCCGCATTGCCTATCTCAATCCGGCGGCCGAACATCTGTTCGGCTTAAGCAGCACCAACCTGATCGGACATCCGCTTCAATTCGCCTTTGCGCAAACCGAGCAACTGTTCGGTGCCATCCAGTCGGCGCTTGCCAGCCGCGCCAGCCACATCGAGCACGAGTTGACCCTGGGCACGCATACCAGCGGGACAAAATTGCATTTGAGCTGCACGGCAACGCCGCTCCAGATCAAGGATTACGCGCTGCTGCTTGAGTTTCATACCATCGATCGGCCGTTGAAGCTGGCCCGCGAGGAGCAAATGCTGGATCAGACGCAGGCGAACCGGCTGCTGTTGCGCAACCTGGCCCATGAAATCAAGAATCCGCTCGGCGGCATCCGTGGCGCGGCACAATTGCTGGAACAGGAACTGGAAAAACCCGCGCTGCGCGAATATACGCAGGTCGTCATCCAGGAAGCCGACCGCCTGCGCTCGCTGATGGAGAAGCTGCTTACCCCGCAGCACGTGCCCCATTTCAGTGCACTCAATATCCACGAAGTGCTGGAGCGAGTGCGCAGCGTAGTGCTTGCCGAACTGCCGGAAGGCTTGACCATACAACGCGACTACGACCTGAGCCTGCCCGAGCTGAATGGCGACAAGGAGCAACTGATCCAGGTGGTGCTCAACATCGTGCGTAATGCAGCGCAGGCCATGCATGGCAAAGGAAACATCCTGCTGCGCACGCGCATCACGCGCCAGGTCACGCTGATGAAGAAGCTGCATCGTCTTGCCGTAATGGTACAGATCATCGACAACGGGCCAGGCATTCCCCAACATCTGCGCGACAAGATTTTTTATCCACTGGTCTCCGGCCGTCCCGACGGGCACGGATTGGGGCTGACACTGGCGCAGGATTTCGTCAGCCAGCACCAGGGCAGCATCGAATTTGAGAGCGAACCGGGACGCACCTGTTTCACGGTGATGCTGCCACTCCCCTATCGAGGAAAATAATTATGACCCAACCTGTCTGGATCATCGACGATGACCGCTCTATTCGCTGGGTGCTTGAGAAAGCCCTTGCCCGCGAGGGAATCGAGTACAAAAGCTTTGCGTCAGCCGACGAGGCGCGGGCCGAGTTGCCCGCCAACTTGCCGCAGATGGTGATCAGCGACATCCGCATGCCGGGCAGTTCCGGCCTGGATTTGTTGCAGAAGCTCCGCAGCGAGCACCCCGGCCTGCCGGTGATCATCATGACCGCCTATTCCGATCTGGAAAGCGCGGTGACTGCCTTTCAGGGCGGGGCGTTCGAGTATTTGCCGAAACCCTTCGACGTGAACCACGCGGTCGCATTAATCCGCCGCGCGATGGAACAGAACCAGCGCAAGAACCACCTTGCGGAAGACGCCCAGGCCGCGCCGGATATCCTCGGACACGCTCCCTCGATGCAGGAAGTGTTCCGCGCCATCGGCCGCCTTGCGCAATCCAATGCCACCGTGCTCATCAACGGCGAATCCGGCACCGGCAAGGAGCTGGTCGCCCAGGCGCTGCACCGTCATAGCCCGCGCGCCGACAAGCCTTTTGTCGCCATCAACACCGCGGCGATCCCCAAGGACTTGCTGGAATCGGAACTATTTGGCCACGAGAAAGGCGCGTTCACCGGTGCGACGACCACGCGCCACGGGCGCTTTGAGCAAGCCGAAGGGGGCACGCTGTTCCTCGACGAGATCGGCGACATGCCCGCCGAATTGCAGACACGGTTGCTGCGCGTGTTGTCGGACGGGAATTTCTATCGCGTCGGCGGCCATCAGCCGATCAAGGCCAACGTCCGCATCATCGCCGCCACACACCAGAATCTGGACGAGCGGGTGAAGCAGGGCCTGTTCCGCGAAGACCTGTTCCACCGCCTCAACGTAATCCGCCTGCGCTTGCCGCCGCTGCGCGAACGCCGCGAGGACATTCCGCTGCTGGCGAAACACTTCCTGCAGAAGAGCGCAAAGGAACTGGGCGTCGAACAGAAGACGCTAAGCGAAGCCGCGCTGAACTACCTTGCCGCGCAGGACATTCCCGGCAACGTGCGCCAACTGGAAAACCTCTGCCACTGGCTCACCGTGATGACGCCGACGCGCGTGATCGAGATCGCCGACCTGCCCGCCGAATGGCGCGACACCCGCGCCAGCAGCACGCTCAATCACGACTGGCGCAGCGCCCTCGCGCAGCAAGTTGCCCTCGCCCTGCAACGCGGCGAGCCGAACATCCTCGACACCCTCACCAAGCAGTTCGAGAGCACCCTCATCACCCAGGCGCTGCAGCACACCGGTGGACGGCGCATCGAGGCATCCACGCTGCTCGGCATGGGGCGCAATACGCTGACGCGGAAGATTCAGGAATTGGGGTTGGATGGGGAGCACGAATAGGGGCATGCGCACCATCGAATCGAAAACCGTTGGGTATCACGGTGCTCATACATCTGCGCGGGCTTCACCCTGTGTAGGGTGCAATAAGCGTAGCGCATTGCGCCGGTGCTTAAACATACGGCGCAATGCCCGTTGGTTATTGCGCCCTACGAGGGCTCAAAGCCCACCGCCCGTTTCGGCGGCTAGAGCCCGCCGGTTCGGCTTGTCATTTCCACCAACCCTCTGCCGCGCCAGCCTGTGCGCTCTCATTCAAGTACGGCAAACCATACATTTCTTCAATCATGCGCAGCACGCTGTAGTGGTTGATGCGCAACGTGTACTGTCCCGGCTTGACCATCGCGCCGACAAAGATGGTGGCGATGCGGTTGTTGCTTGAGCCGTCGTCTTCGTCCCAAGTCACGATGAGCAGGCTGTTGTGCTGCATCGCCCAGTGCGCGTAGTGTTCGATGTTCCGCTTCAGCCATGCGTCGCCACGCTCAACGCTGCCGTCGTGCATGTCGTTGAGCTGGTCGGGCACGACGAAGGCGACAGTGGGCAGTTGCGCGTAGTCGGCAGGAAATGCGCTGAACGGCTGGTTGGGCGCAACGAAGTCTTTCCAGTTCGCCCCCGGATTGTGTTTGCGCCTGTAGGCACTAAAGAAGCAACCATCGTAGCCGGCTTCCGGCATCGATTCGGAATAGCTGGCAAAGCTAAAGCCCTTTGCCTGCAACTGGCTGGCGAGGTTGTCGCCGCTGAGCGCCAGCGGACAGACGTCACTGGTGACGCTATGCGTGCCGCCAGAGAACAGCGCGAGGTAATTCGGCTGGCTGGGGTGGGTGACGCCGTAGGATTGGGTGAACAGTGCGCCGCGTTTAGCCAGGTCATTGATGTAGGGAGCTTCGCGGTTGCCGATGATCCGGGTGAAGGGCTTGTTTTCTTCGATCACAATAACGATGTGATCCGGGCGCGGCAGTTCGTCGCTTAGCGCCGGCTGCGCAACCAGCAACATTGCCAGCAGCCAGCGCATCATCACGCTACCTCCGCAACCACCAGAGTGTGATCGGATGGCCGTTCCAGCTTGCGCGGCGCCTTGTCGATGACGCATGAGATGCATTGCAGGGCCGGGCTGATGAGGATGTGGTCGATGCGCAGCCCCATGTTGCGGCGGAAGGCCATCATGCGGTAATCCCACCAGGAATAGCTTTTCTCTGCCTGCTCGAACAGGCGGAAGGCATCGCGCAAGCCCAGTTGCAGCAGGGCCTTGAAGGCATCGCGTTCCGCATCGCTGACCAGCACGTTGCCTTGCCAGGCAACCGGGTCATACACATCGCGGTCTTCCGGTGCAATGTTGTAGTCGCCCAGCAGCGCCAGCCTGGGATATTTCGCCAGCTCGTCATGCAACCAGGCTGTGAGCGCGGCCAGCCATTTCAGTTTGTATTGGTACTTGTCGGAGCCGACTTCCTGCCCGTTGGGAACATACACGCACACCACGCGCACGCCGTTGACGGTGGCGGCAATAACCCGCTTGTGGTCATCATTAAAATCGGGAATGCCGTATTGCACATCGCTGAGCGGGTGGCGGCTCAGGATCGCCACGCCGTTGTAAGTCTTCTGCCCGCTGAAAACGCTGTGGTAACCCGCGGCCTGCAGTTCAGCCTGCGGAAAATTTTTGTCCTCGGACTTGGTCTCCTGCAGACAGACCACATCCACCGGGTTCGCCACCAGCCACTCCTGCAGCTGCGGCAGGCGCACCTTGAGCGAGTTGACGTTCCAGGTGGCCAGCTTCATTGCGCAGGCGCTGCAGGTGGTGCAGGCGGCTGCGGAGCGGCGCGCGGACGATAGTTCGGGGAGGCGGTTTTTGGGTAGCCCGCGTAATCCAGTTCGTTGTTCCAGCGTTCAGCCAGGAAGCCTTTTACCCAGGTTTTGCCGATTGTCAGCGCCGGGATATTGGCGTCTCCGGAGTCTTTGCGATATGCGTCGATGTCTTCCTGTTTCACCAAGCTCTTTTCCGTAAAGGGAACCCCGCGCTTGTTCAACAAATCGCGCCCTTGCTGGCAGATTGATCCGCAATCCGGGTACGTATACAGCGTGACGGGGAAATTTTGCATGGCGCGTTGCGTCTCATACGGCAGACTTTCGTCGGGCTGTGGCCCCTTGCCCAGCTTCAGCTGCTCCACATCCTCCGAGCCCTGTAGCGGCCGGTCGCTGTAATGCACGTTGCCGCTGCTATCAATGGAGCGATACAGTTCGGCGGCGTGCGCATTCGCCAGCACCAGCAAACTCGCCAACAAGATATATTTTTTCATCATTGCCCCCTATTGCCTATGCATCCACCAGGCCGTTATGCCTCAACAGCGCGTCGATTCTGGGTTCACGTCCGCGGAACGCAATGAAGGAATCCATTGCATCGCGGCTGCCGCCGACCGCCAGAATCTGTTCGCGAAAGTGGCTGCCGGTCGCCGCGTCCAGCACGCCGTTCTCCTCAAACAGGCTATACGCGTCGGCGGACAATACTTCCGCCCATTTGTAGCTGTAATACCCCGCCGCGTAGCCGCCGGCAAAAATGTGCGAGAAGCTGTTCTGAAAACGGTTGAATGCCGGCGGAATCATCACCGCCACTTCGGCACGAACCTCATCCAGCATCTGCTGCACGGTCTGTGTGCCGTTGGCATCATAGTCACTGTGTAAGCGCAGGTCGAACAGCGAGAACTCGATTTGGCGCAGCATCTGCAGGCCGCTCTGGAAATTTTTCGCCGCGATCATCTTGTCAAAGAGCTCGCGCGGCATTTTGGCTTTGGTCTCGCTGTGGCGCGTCATGCCCTGCAGCACATCCCATTCCCAGCAGAAGTTCTCCATGAACTGGCTGGGCAGCTCGACCGCGTCCCACTCGACACCGCTGATGCCGGAGACGCCCAGCTCTTCTACTTGAGTCAGCAAATGATGCAGTCCATGCCCGAACTCATGGAACAACGTGATGACCTCGTCGTGCGTGAACAGCGCCGGTTTGCCGCCGACCGGCGCGGCAAAATTGCAGTTAAGGTAAGCCACTGGCGTCTGGATGCCGGTCGCTGTGCGGCGCCGCGTGATGGCGTCGTCCATCCAGGCACCGCCACGTTTGCTGGCGCGGGCGTACAGATCGAGATAGAACTGGCCAATCAACATGCCCTGGTGGTCGCGGATGTCGAAAAAGCGCACCGCCTCATGCCACACTGGCGCCGTAGACGATTTGATTTTGAGACCGAACAGGGTCTCGACCAGGCCAAACAAGCCGTGGAGCACCGCATCTTCGGGAAAGTATTGCTTCACTTCCTGTTCGGAAAACGCGTAGCGCTGCTGGCGCAGTTTCTCGCTGGCATAGCCGACATCCCAAGCCTGCAGGTCTTTAATGCCTGCCTGTGCAGCAGCGAATTCGCGCAACTCGGCCAGATCTTTTTCCGCGAACGGCCTTGCGCGCTGTGCCAGCTCGCGCAGGAACCCTGCCACTTGCTGCGGCGTATCCGCCATTTTGCTCGCCAGCGACAATTCGGCGAAGTTGGCGAAGCCCAGCATCTGCGCCTCTTCTGCGCGCAGCTGCAAAATCCGTGTCATCAGCGGCGTATTGTCCAGGCCTTCCTTCACCCCCTCCACCATTTGCTCGCTCGCGCGCGTGGTGTAGGCCCGGTACATGCGCTCGCGCAGGCCGCGATTGTCGGCATACTGCATTACCGGACCATACGACGGCGCTTTCAGCGTGAACAGCCAACCCTTCTTGCCGGCTTCCCGCGCGGCCTCGGCCGCGACCTGGCGCTCGTCCGGCGGAATGCCGGAAATGCCTTGCTCATCTTCCACCGTGCAGGTGTAGGCGTTGGTGGCATCCAGCAGGTTGTCGGAGAACTTCGAGGTCAGCTCGGAAAGTTCTTCCTGTATCGCCATGAAGCGCGCTTTCCTGTTTTCCGGCAGTTCGGCTCCGCCGAGACGGAAGTCGCGCAGCTCGTTCTCGATCACTTTCTTCTGCGCCGCACTCAATGCCGCGTAGGCGTTGCCGTTGCGGATCGCCTTGTATTTCTCGAACAGCGCATGGTTCTGCCCCAGCTCGGCGTAATACTGCGTGACCTTGGGGAGGTTGGCGTTGTACACCTCTCGCAATGCGGGCGAGTTCATCACCATGTTGAGATGGCCGACCTGTCCCCATGCACGCGCCAGATGCTCGTTGGCATCCTCGAACGGTTGCACGAAATTTTCCCAGCTCGGCGTGTCTATCTCAGCCAACAGCTTGGCCAGCAACGCGCGATTGCGCGTCAGCAACTCCTCGACGGCGGGTGTCACGTGTTCGGTTTTAAACTCCGCAAAGCGCGGCAGACCCGAGAAGTCCAGTAAGGGGTTCATACGATCAACTAAAGAAGAGAATAGGCAACTTTGCCTTCGACGACGGTGTGGCGCACCCGCCCCTGCATGGTATAGCCGTTGAACGGCGTGTTCTTGCCCTGGCTTTTCAGCGCGGCGGGTTCGACCTTCCAGGTGGCTGCCGGATCGAACAGGCACAGGTCAGCATGTGCGCCGACCGACAGGTGACCCATCTTCACGCCGAGCAACTGCGCCGGATTGATGGTAACGCGTGCCAGTGCCTCCGGCAGCGGCACCTTGTCTTCCTCTGCCCATTTCAACACCAGCGGCAGCAACAGCTCCATGCCGGTCGCACCCGCTTCGGCTTCGGCGAACGGCAGCTGTTTGGCGTCTTCGTCCACCGGCGAATGGTTGGAGCAGATCGCATCGATCGTCCCATCGAGCAAGCCGGCGCGCAGCGCCGCTTTGTCGAACAGGCTGCGCAATGGTGGCATCAGGTGGCAGTTCGCATCGAAGAAGCCGATATCCATTTCGGACAGGTGCACGTGGTTCATCGACACATCGCAGGTCACGGCCAGGCCCTGGCGTTTTGCCGCGCGCACCATTTCCACGCCCGCTGCACTGGAAATGCGGCAGACATGCAGCCTCACGCCGGTTTCGCGCGCCAGTTGCAGCATGGTTGCAAGAGCGATGCTTTCGGCCACGACCGGGATCGCGGGCAGCCCCAGACGCGTCGCCACTTCGCCGTCGTGCGCCACACCGTCTTTGGCAAGAAAGGCGTCCTGCGGACGCAGCCACACGCGATAGCCGAAGGTCGCCGCATATTGCATGGCGCGCAATAGGACGCGCGTGTCGGTAAGGGTGGTGTCGGCTTGGCTGAATGCCTTGCAGCCGGCCTCGGTTAATTCAATCATCTCGGTCAGCTCGGCGCCCTTCAAGCCGTAGGTCAACGCCCCGACCGGGAACACGCGCGCCTGATTGAGCGACCGCGCCCGGTGCTTCAGCATTTCCACCAGCCCCGGCTCATCCAGCGGCGGGTCGGTGTCGGGCGGGCAGGACAACGAAGTCACGCCACCCGCCATCGCCGCATCCATCTCCGATTCCAGCGTGGCCTTGTATTCGTAGCCCGGTTCGCGCAGGCGCGCGGCGACATCGACCAGGCCGGGTATCACGATCAGACCGCTGGCATCGATGACCTGTTCGGCCGCGAAACCTTGCGGCGCCTTGCCGATCGCCGCGATGCGCTGGTCGGCGATGAATACGTCCAGTGTGGCGTCAATCTTGTTCAGCGGATCGATCAGCCGGCCATTTTTGATATGAATATTCATGCTGCCTTCCCTGCGAGCGTGCTCATCACCGCCATGCGTACCGCGATGCCAAACGTGACCTGCGGCAGAATGACCGACTGCGCGCCGTCGGCGACGCTGGAATCGATCTCCACCCCGCGATTCATCGGCCCCGGATGCATGACGATGGCATCGCTCTTTGCCAGCGCCAATCGTTCCTGCGTCAGGCCGTAGTATTTGAAATATTCCTGCGCCGAGGGCAGCAGCGCGCCCTGCATGCGCTCGTGCTGCAGGCGCAGCATCATCACCACATCGACATCCTTCAGGCCTTGCTCCATGTCGTGATAGACCCGGACGCCGAGCTTCTCGACCTGGGTCGGCAGCAGCGTCTTCGGTGCCACCACGCGCACTTCCGGCACGCCCAGCGTGGTCAACGCATGAATCTGCGAACGCGCCACGCGCGAGTGCAGCACGTCGCCGACGATGGCGACGCGCAGGTTGTGGAATTCTTTCTTGTAGTGGCGGATGGTGTACATGTCGAGCAACCCTTGCGTAGGGTGCGCGTGGCGCCCGTCGCCTGCGTTAATGACATGGATCTCCGGTGCGACATGCCGGGCGATCAGGTGCGCGGCGCCACTCGTCGAGTGCCGCACTACGAACATGTCGGCATGCATCGCGCACAGGTTATCTACCGTATCGAGCAGAGTCTCGCCCTTGCTGGTGCTGGACGAGCCGATGTTGAGGTTGACCACGTCGGCGGATAGACGCTTGGCGGCGATCTCGAAGGTGGTGCGGGTGCGCGTGCTGTTTTCGAAAAAAATGTTGAATACGGACTTGCCGTGCAGCAACGGCACCTTTTTGATCTCGCGCCCTTCGGCAACGCTCAAGAATTCGGTCGCCTTGTCCAGAATGGCGCGCAGGATCGGCGCGGGCAGACCTTCGGTGGTCAGCAGGTGCTGCAGCTCGCCGTTCTTGTTCAGTTGTGGATTGTTCATGCGAGGGTTCCTGCGCTGGGTTCATCAAAATACGCTTGCAGTATCTGCTGCGCGGCATACTGGTCGATGAGGGTTTTCTGCTTCCTGCCGTGTATCCCTTCGTCATCCAGCACTGAGCTCGCGGCGGCGGAAGTATAGCGCTCATCCACCAGCAAGGTGGGCAAATCGAAACGCCCTTTGAGGCGGTTGGCAAAACGGCGGCAACGTGCAGTCATTTCGTGCGGCGTGCCATCGTCGTTGCATGGCAACCCTACCACCAGTGCGGCTGGTTGCCATTCCCGAATCAGCGCGGCAATCGCAGCAAAGCGCGTCTCGTTCATTTCATCGTTAATGGTTGTCAGCGGTCTCGCCGTGGCAGAAACAGTATTTCCGACCGCGATACCAATGCGCTTGGTGCCGAAGTCGAATGCGAGTAGCGTGCCGGAATTTGGAAATTGCTTTTCTCGTTCGCTTCCTCGCCCGCTTGCGGGATAACCAGCGACTTGCCCGTTGTCGTTTGACGGGCTAGTCGAATGGCTAGTCGTTCCATCAGAGGATTGAGGAGAGGGCTGCGAACCGGGCACTTCTTCAGGCATGCGCTTTACCACGCTTGCTAGGCATGGCCCGCCTCATCGGAGAGCGAAGCGAAATCGATCCCGAGCAGCGCCATTGCGGCGGGCAATCTTTCCTCGGCAGGCAGTTCAAAAAGAATGTGTTCGGATGCGGGCACGCTGAGCCACGCATTGTCCGCCAATTCCTGTTCCAGCTGTCCCTCCGACCAACCGGCATAACCCAATGTAACCAGCAAATGCTTCGGGCCTTGGCCCTCGCCAACGGCCTGCAGAATGTCCTTGGAGGTTGTAAGGCCTATGCTGTCGTTGACCTGCAGGGTGGATTGCCACGGCCCGCTCTTGTCGTGCAAAACGAAACCGCGGTCGGTCTGCACCGGCCCGCCAAAGTGCACTAGCACATCTTCGAGCTCGGTTGGCTTGAGCGGCATGTTGATCTGCGCGAACAGTTCGCTCAAGGTCAGGCTGATCGGGCGATTGACCACGATACCCATGGCACCCTGCTCGTTGTGTTCGCAAACGTAGGTGAGCGACTTGGCAAAAAATGGGTCGGTCATCGCCGGCATGGCGATCAGGAAGTGATTCGTGAGATTGAACTCGGGCATGGCGCCATTGTAATCCGGCCGCGCCCTAATCTCAATTTGGTGCTTGTTTTGCCTTGATAAGACGTGCGATGGTTCCCAGCAGTTCTTCTTCCTGGAAGGGCTTGCCCATATATTCGTTTACGCCCAATTCCAGCGCATAGCTACGGTGTTTTTCGGCGGTGCGCGACGTGATCATGATGATCGGCAGGCCCTGCGTGCGGCTGTCCTGGCGCACGCGCTTGGTCACTTCGAAACCGTCCATGCGCGGCATTTCCACGTCCAGCAGCATTACATCGGGCAGCACCTCGGCGAGTTGTTCCATGGCATCCACGCCATCCTTGGCGGTGAGCACCTGGTAGCCCGCCCGCTCCAGCAATCGGCCGGTGATCTTGCGCACGGTCAGCGAATCGTCGACCACCATCACCGACGGCACATGGTGAACCTCTTCCTCCATTACGACTGGCTTCGCCACCTTTCGCGTTACGACGATGCGCTGAGTGAAGGCGATAGGATTGATGATGAGGATGACCGCGCCGTTACTGGACACCGTTGCACCGGCGATCCCGGGCAGGCGCGACAGTTGCGGCCCAATGTTCTTGACCACCGCTTCCTGGTTGCCCAGCAATTCATCGACATGTACCGCAATGCGGTTGTCGCCGGAACGCAGCTGCAACACCGGGTTGTACGGCTGACTCACCAGCTCAGCCTCTTCGTCACCCAGCAATCGCGCCAGATAATGCAGCGGATAGTGCGCGCCCTGCCATTCGGTGTATTGCTGCTTATAGCTCTCTTCCAGTTCGGCAGGCTTAAGCTGCTGCACATTTTCGATCATGGCCGAAGGCAGCGCGTAAATATGTTGCCCGGCGCGGACCAGCAAGGTCTTGGTCACCGCCAAAGTCAACGGCAGGTGAATGGTGAAGCGCACGCCATGCCCCAGCTTGGAGGCCACGTCGATACGCCCGCCCAATGCGGTGATTTCACTGCGCACCACGTCCATGCCGACGCCACGGCCGGAGATTTCCGTTACTTCCGTGGCGGTGGAAAGCCCGGGCGTAAAAATCAGTTGCATCGCCATCTCGTCGCTGATCTCTTCGCCTTCCTGCAACACGCCGTTCTCGACCGCCTTTTGCTTCACGCGCGCGATATCCAAGCCTGCGCCATCGTCACTGAGCTCAAAAACCACTTCATTGCTCTCTTGGCGCAAGGAAAGGCGGATTTCGCCTATCGGTTGCTTGCCCGCGCGTTCCCGCTGCTCCGGCGCCTCCAGTCCGTGCGCGATCGCATTGCGCAACAAATGCTCGAACGGTGCCGTCATCCTCTCCAGAACGCTGCGATCCAGTTCAACGTCGGTACCGGACAAGTCAAGATTGGCCCGCTTGCCCAATTCTTTGCCGGTTTGCCGCACGATGCGATAGAGACGCTCGCTGATGCTGGCAAACGGCACCATGCGCATGGCCATCAGGCCTTGCTGCAGGTCGCGGTTCAGATGCGCTTGTGCCGAAAGTGCCGCCTCGGTTTCCGCGAGATTTTTCAGCAGCGTCTGCTGCACGGTCTGCACGTCATGCACGCTCTCGGTCATGAAGCGTGTCAGTTCCTGGAAACGCGTGAAGCGGTCGAATTCCAGCGGGTCGAATTTCTCGGCGCTTTCGCCGCTGACCGCAACGCGCGCCTGCATTTGCCCTTCCGCATGGATCTCGATCTCGCGCAATTGCTTGCGCAGATGGTTCACGCTCTCGGTCAGCTCCAATACGGCGGCCTTGAGTGAGCGCAATTCCATTTCGGCGCGCGAACGCGCCACGCTGACCTCGCCTGCTTCGTTGACCAGGCGATCCACCGTATCGGAGCGAACGCGCAGCAAGGCTGCCTGCAACGCGCGCTCGGCGCCGATTTCCAGTGCTTGCGGCGGGATGATCTGCGTCGTCTCGAACTGCGGCTGGGGTACTCTCGCAGCGGCAGGCTGCTGTTCAGGTAGCGCCCGCTCTACCGCTTGCGGCTTCTGCAATTGCTCGATGGCGCTGCTAATACGATCGAGATAGTTATCCAGCTCGTTCCAGAATTCCGCATTGAGCGCAAGCGCGCCTGCCGCCGCCGCTTTTTCGACGCGATCTTCCACGCGGTGCGTCAGTTCACCCAGACGCATCGCGCCCGCCATGCGGGCACTACCTTTGAGCGTGTGCAGGCTACGTTGCAGATTGCGGCCGAGTTGCGCATCGGTCGGCCGCTCCCGCCATGCGCGCAAGGTGCTGCCGATCTGCGGATACAGTTCGTGCACCTCTTCCAGAAAGATGGGTAGTAATTGTTCGTCTATCTCGTCATGCACCGCACGCTCTTGTCGTGGCAGCTTGGGCTGCGGCTCTTCCATGCCCGTTGTGGCGATGGTTTCCTTCGCTTCGGGCCTGGTGCCGGGTACATGAATGGCGGCTTCCGGCAGGCCCTCCATCGGCAAGGAAATATCCAGCGCTTCCGGTGCAGGCTCGGCCATGGGGGGCGCCATCGTCTCCGCCATTGCCGCGCTTGGAGCTTGGACAACTTCTGCTGCTATCGGCGCTGCGGGTACTTGCGCAGGCTCGGCGATTGCCGCCTCGCCCTCCACTGGCGCAAAAGCCAGCGAGATTTCAGGTACACCTGCCGGCTCCTCCGTGGCTATCGCCTCCGCCTTCACTTCAGCGCCGGGAACTTCGAAGCGTGGAATTTCGAACGCCTCCGCCGCCCCCTTTTCCGGCACCTGCAAGGGCTCGGCAACTGCCGGTTGGCTTTCCGCTGCGGGCGCCAGATCCAGCCTGATCTCGGGGGCGGGGCCCGGCTGTTCCGTGGCAACCTTTTCCGCCATTGCTTCTGCGCCTGGAATCTCGAAGCTTGGAAGTTCGAAAATTTCCGCTGCCGCCGGCGTTGCCTGCTCCGGCAATGCCTCGGCGGCAGGCGTTTTGGTCTCGAGGAAAGCAAAATCCAGTGCTATCTCAGGTGCGGCCGGCTCAGCGACTTTTTCCGCTGGTGCTGCGGGCAGTTCAAGCTCCAGTGCCAGCGGTGCCTTCTCCGCAATTGCAGCGCTCGGCAGCTCTAGACCTTCGATTGGCGTTGGTATTTCCAATACTTGCGGTGGCTCGGCAGCTGCCGGCTTACTTTCCGCCGCAGGGGCAAGGTCCAGCGCTATTTCGGGCATAAAGGACGGCTTGGCGGCGCTCTCGACCGGCACCGCAGGTAGCTCGAACTCCAGCGCCGACAGGACCTCGGGCGCTGCTGCCGGCGTTTCCGCCGTTGCGACAAGCTCTTTGCTTGCCTGCAGCTGTGCAATCAGTTCCGGTTGCGCGGGCGGTTCCTGATGTTGATCGCGTACCAGCGCACACATTTCGTCCAGACGCTGCACCACTTGGCCGATGAGTGCGGCTTGCTCTTCATTCACTGCCTGTGGCTTGTCTATGCGTTCTTCCAGCCAGAGCTCCAGCGCATACGCCAGCTCGGCGATTTGCACAAAGCCCATGGTACGGTTCACGCCAGCCAGGGTATGTGCGGCACGCATGAAATCGTAGGTGACCGTGTGCGCGTCAGTTTCATGCAGCGCCGCAAGCTGGTCGTGCAAAGCCTGTACATGGCCCGCGGCTTCCTCGGTGGCAATGTCGAACAGCATCCGCGATAGACTGACTCCGCCTATCGCAATATGCTCTGGCTGCTCTGGCTGCTCTGGCTGCTCTGGCTGCTCTGGCTGCTCTGGCTGCTCTGGCTGCTCTGGCTGCTCTGGCTGCTCTGGCTGCTCTGGCTGCTCTGGTTGCTCTGGTTGCTTCGGTTGAAGTTCGGCGGCCACTGCTTCTATCGCTGCCACGGCTGGGGCGGTAGGTAATTCAACCTGCGGCTGAGGAATTTCTTTGCCGTTTTCGATGCAGTCCGCCACCTTGAGCAAGTAGGAGGTATCAATAGTGGCAGTGGTACTGCCGCTGCGCAGCATATCCACCCAATGCTGGAACAGCACTTCGGCATCGCCAATCATATCGAGCAATGCGGGCGTAGTAGGCTTGTTGTCCTGCAGCCATTTATTCATGGCGCGCTCAACCGCCCAGGCGACTTCGCCCAACTCGGTCAGCCCAACCATGCGCCCGCTGCCCTTAAGAGTATGAAAGCCGCGCCGCATAGTTACCAATGGCTCGCGGTTATCCAGGTTCAGGCGGCTTAGCTCCAAATTGCTGCGCAAGGTCTCCATGACTTCGCGCGCTTCTTCCAGGAAGACTTCCAGCAGCTCTTCGTCCTCTCCGCCGGCGCGGATCGAGACGCCAACCGGCGCGGCGGCTTCTTCCGGGGCCGCAGTTTCCTCGTGCCCTGAAGCTGCCCGCATTTCGGTGATATTCTGCAAAGCACCACTCAGGGCCGAAGGGTCGGGCTTCTGGCCAAGCACGAGACCCTGGACATAATCTTCCAGCGTACTGACGGCAGCAGCCACGGTACGCATCTCGGCGGCCGCGGGAGTCTCGCCCTTCACATAGCGCTCGGTCACTTGGCGCAGCACGCCCAACAACTGCACCGCAATATCGAGCGAGAGCATGTGAAGGCCGCCTTGCACCTGATTCAGCAGGCGGCTGATCTGGGACAATTCCGCGCGTTTTGCCGCGTTGTTGAAGAATGCGTTCAGGTTCTGCTCGATGTTCTGCAGATTGCCCTGCATTTCGGTGGCCAATGGGACCATCACCTCGTTCTGCTCTATCTGGCAGTACAGCGAAACCAGATTGGCAGATTTGCTTGCGTCTTCCGGCGTGTGCGCCAGGTCGGTTTGCAGGCGCGAACTCAGGATACGGGCCAGTTCCTGAAAACCGCTCCCCAAGTGCTGATAGTGATCGATACCGCTATCCAGCAGGAGCAGCGCCATCGCCATGTCCATGGAAACGCGTTGGGCTTGTTCCTGCCCGTCAGCATGCAGGGCTGCGGTATGAATCTGCTTGCTTAGAAACTGCAGGGTGTTGCGGTCAAGCCGTTCCGACAGCGCATACAACTTTTCCATGTCTTCGGCGAACTTCCGGCAGGCTCCGCCATCTTCGGAAACGCAATGCTCCCATGATTCTTCCGCGGCATTAAGTTGTCCGCGCATTTCGTCAAGCAGAGCAGCACTTTCGCCCGGCGGGATAGGTAACTCCTGCGGCAGGTAAACATCCAGCGCATAAACGTTTCGTATTTGCTCGACCGTGTCGCTCACCGAGTGGCTGCGCGCAATGACGTACAACGCCTCGCTAAGTGCCACCTCCTCGTCGAAAGCGCTGCCGTCGATCAGCGATTTCATTTTGAGGTCGATGCGGCTAAGCGATTTCTTGACATTCACCTCGAGCGGGACACCTTCATGGATCAGGCAATCCAGCAAGCCGAACGCGACCCACCAGAATGCGCGCTGCTGGTTCTGCGGCACGCATGTGATGACGCCGCGCACTGCCGCCATCATCGCCTGCAGCGCCTCGGTAACTCCGTCCTGGCGCAGCCATTTCAGCAACGCCTGCTGGTACTGCATGCGGCCAGCCTTGATGCGCGCTGCGGCGTCGCTCACCTGCGGCGGCTGCAACAGGGATTCCGGCAATTCCACCTGCAGCGACGGGAAAAACAGATCCACATCGAAGGCCATTTCCAGGCCGCGCGCCTGCAGCACTTCCTGGTATTCGTGAAAGAGACGCAGCGTGGCATTGGTAGCCCCATCAGCCAGGGCGTCCAGATAATGCGTCAAGCCAAACAACGCGCGACGGATGACGTCGCGCTGGGAGACATCAACTTCATGCACTTGCGCGATTTCCTGCAGGAGCTTTTCCAGCTCTCCGCAGAAGACCACCAGGCCGGTCAGCGACAGCATCCGCAGCACGCCACCGGTGCGGTGCAATTCCACCAGCGCATTCTGCAACGCCTGTTGATCTTTTCCTGCGGATGAGAAGAAACTTTCCAGTTCGCGGCTAATGTTCGCCAGCGAGCTGTCCAGCCCGGATTTCACCGATAACAACGGCAGCGAGTTGAATTGCGCCTGCACGGTCGCCCTTTACAGTTTGAAGCCCGTCACCGAGCTGTTTAGTTCTGAGGCAAGGCTTTCCAGCTGCATGACGGAAGCACTGGTTCGTTGCGTACTTTGCGAGGTTTGTTCGGTAATCTTCAGAATGTCGCTCATGACACTCGCCACTTCACGCGCCATGTCGGTTTGCACCTGGGTGGAAACCGAGATGCTGTTCACCAGGTCGGCCAGCTCACGCGTGGAGTGTTCGATCTCGCGCAGCGCTTGGCCGGTCGTATCGGACAGCCTGGCTCCGTCGACCACGCCTTGCGTGCTCTTTTCCATCGCCGTCACCGCATCCTGGGTATCGCTCTGAATGGTTTTGACCAGCACGCCGATCTGCTTGGTCGCCTCGGCCGAACGTTCCGCCAGGCGCTGCACTTCTTCCGCCACCACCGCGAAGCCTCGTCCCGCTTCACCCGCCGAGGCCGCTTGAATCGCCGCATTCAGCGCAAGCACGTTAGTCTGCTCGGTAATGTCCGAAATCAGGTCCACAATTTCGCCGATTTCCTGCGAGCTTTCACCCAGCCGCTTGATGCGCTTGGATGTTTCCTGGATCTGCTCGCGAATGGCATCCATACTGGCTACCGAGTTCTGCACCGCACGGGTGCCCTGCTCGGTCACCTCCAGCGTGCGCCGCGCCACTTCGGAAGATTGTGCCGCGCTGCTGTCAACTTCCTGAATGGATTTGGTCATCAGTTCGACCGCACCACCCGCATCGCGGATTTCTGCCGCCTGTTTCTGCGTCGCGCCCAACAGTTCCTTGGTCACCGTTCCGGCTTCGCCCGTGGCGCGCGCCACCTGTTGTGAGGCTGTTATTACGCGCGAGACGAGCTTGCGCAATTCATCGGTGGTGTAGTTGACCGAGTCGGCGATCGCGCCAGTAATATCTTCCGACACTGTCGCGCGAATGGTCAGATCGCCGTCGGCGAGATCCGACAGCTCGTTCATCAAGCGCAAAATGGCCTGCTGGTTATTACGGTTGGTGGAACCCGCCTCGCGTTCGCGGCGCTTGGACTCGTCGAGATAAATCTTGGAGAGCAGCAGCAGCAGAAGCAGCAACATGCCGCCTGAGAAGAACACCATGAAGCTGGTCAGCCGGCTGGAGGTCGAGCCTTCGTAGGTGTTCACCAGCCGCTGCGTTGACGACAGCAATTTGTCGCTTTCCTCGAGAACCCGCTGGCCTGCCAGACGCGAAGTCAACACGTTGCCCGCATTGGCGACGATAAAACCGACCACCGATTGGTAGCCCTCAAAGTCATCTTTGAGCAGCATCACCGTCGGATCGTCCTGCGGCAATTCGCCGATCAATCCCTGCGCTTCGCGCAGCTTCGGCTCCAACGCAGGCAAATCTTCTGTCGAAGCCGAGGTTAACACCATCTGGATGGTGCTGGTCAGCTGCTCGATCAGGCGGTTCAGGCGATCAGCTTTCTGCGCGTAAGCCGGTGCGGCTCGTTCACTCACCTGGTTCGCCAGGTTCAGCATTTCGCGCTGCCCCGCCGCGCCGCGCTGCAGGGTCACCAATAGCGGGCGGCCTTTTTCCAGCTCGTCCAGCAGCGTGCTCATGCGTTTCCAGTGCGCCAGCAGGTCATTCAACGAGTCCCGGGCGATGCCTTGGGTGCTGGGCAGATTTTCGTTGCCCTTGTCCAGCACGTTCAAGATGGTTGAGAACTCATCCCGCGTCGCCTCCAAATCCTCAAATGCCGCCGAGTCACCGGAAAAGCTGGCGGCGGCGTCTTTCGCCAGTCGTTGCGACAGCATCAGCAGTTTGGAGGTTTCGCTGACGTAGCGCGAGCCGTAGGAGGTGTCGCGTGTGTCGACGTAGGTAAATGCCGCAGCGGCAAGCAGGAAGAGCAGCAGTAATGCACCGAGGATACGGAGCTGCTTATCGAAGGATTGTTTGCTGAACCATGGGATGTTGAGGGTATGGACCGCTTTCGGAGTCCCGTCACTTCTTTTGACAAAACCTTGGGGCGATTTCTGCGGCCATTTGAACGGTAACTTGAAAGCCATTTTCTTCTCCTCTTGGGCGAGCGCTACGCACCGATCTGTAAAAATTCCGGTTGCATCAGCAACTTCGCCATTTCCAGTTTGCGCCACAACTGGCCATTGCCATCCTGCAGGCGCACTTCTCCATTTTGCTCGACTCGCTGCCAGTCCCTTGCATCGCGCAAGCCCAACACGCGCGACACCAGCAGCCCGGCATTGAAGGCGAATTTCTGCCCCACCAGGAGCACCCGGCTTTGCCCCTCCAGCGGAATCCAGCCGCCGCCGGTGTACGAGCCGAAATCAATAATGCTGTACAGATTGCCGCGGACGTTGGCGACGCCGCGATACCACGGCTTGGTCAAGGGCACGTGCGTCAACGGCGGCGGCGACAGAACTTCGTTGATATCCGACATATCGACAAGCCAGAATTCTTCGCCCACCTGCACGCCCAGCGTAGATACGTGGCCGCCGCCGCCCTCAACCTGGGCCTGCAGGCGATCCAGCACGCTCTGCTGGAACTCGCGCAGATTAAAGCGCTTTGACATGCCGGTCCGCGGCCTAGCCTAATGCCGCGATCTTGCCGAGCAGTTCCTCTGCTCCGATCGGCTTGGTGATGTAGTCCTTCGCGCCCTGACGCATGCCCCAGATTTTGTCGGTCTCCTGCCCCTTGGTAGTGCAAATGATAATCGGGATATGTTGCGTTGCCGGATCCTGCGTAATCGCTTTAGTTGCCTGGAAGCCGTTCAAGCCAGGCATCACCACATCCATCAGGATCAGGTCGGGCATCACGGTCTTGGCTTCTGCCACCGCCTGTTCGCCGCTCTCGGCATACACCACCGTAAAGCCCTTTTTGCCCAGTAAGTCTCCCAATACGTGGCGCTCCGTTGCGGAATCGTCCACGACCATCACTTTATTAATTGCCATAATCCATTCCTTCCGAGTGCTTTGTTGTATGCATAGTGACCGCCTCAATGAGGCTTTTCTTGCTGAAGGGTTTGGTCAGATACTGATCGGCGCCGACCAGTTTGCCCCGCGCACGGTCGAACAGGCTGTCCTTGCTCGTCAGCATGACAACCGGCGTATTCTTGAATTCATTGTGGCTTTTGATCAGCGCGCAAGTCTGATACCCGTCCAGACGCGGCATCATGACGTCGACAAAGATAATGTCAGGTTTGGTGTCGACCACTTTGGACAGGCCGTCAAACCCATCCTCCGCCAACACGACCTTGCAGCCTGCTTGCGTCAGGAATATCTCGCCGCTACGACGTATGGTGTTACTGTCGTCGATAAGCACCACACGGATACCAGCCAGATCTTCGCTCACGATGCCACCCCTTCACTGTTTTTCAGCCCCCGCTATTACGGCGGACACTCCCAGCCACGATGCTACCGCATTTGCCATTGAACGTTCAATGTTTCCGCGCGCCTGGGGATGTCAGCGTTTCCAGAACGCGGGCGTAAACAGGATCAGCAAGGTGAATATTTCCAGTCGCCCGATCAGCATCGCCAGCGTGCATACCCAGATTTGAAAATTCGTTAATACCCCGAAATTGCTGGCGGGGCCGACCACGCCCAGCCCCGGTCCGGCGTTGTTGATACAGGCAATTACGGCGGAAAAAGACGACATGAAGTCCAGCCCGCTGATCAGCAACGCGAACGTCAGTGTCGCAATGCTTACGAAATAGAGAAATAGAAAGCCCAATACCGCGAAGACGATGTTATTGGCCACAACCTGGCCGCCGATTTTCATTGGATTCACTACTGCCGGGTGCAACAGCCTGACAAATTCGCGCCCCGCCTGCTTCACCAGTACCAGGGTGCGGATCATTTTGATGCCGCCGCCCGTAGAACCCGAACTTGCGGCAATACAGCTCAGCAGCAGCATCCACAACGGGGCAAAAATCGGCCATTTGTTGAAGTCCACGCTGGAGAAACCGCAGTCCGTTGCCAACGAAACAAGGTTAAAGCTGGCATGGCGCAACGCCGTCCAGAAACTCGCGTAGGTGCCCTGCCACCACAAGTACAGGCCGATGCCAAGGCAGCTGCCGACGATCAGCGTCACCATTGCCAGTGCCTCGGCGTCGTGCAGGTAAATCCTGAGGCTTTTGCCGCGCCAGGCAAGAAAGTGCGTGGCGAAGTTCATCGCTGCCAGCAGCATGAACACGATCAGCACCATTTCGATTTCGGGCGAATTAAAATAGCCCACGCTGGCGTCGTGGGTGGAGAAGCCGCCCAGCCCCATCGCCGCGAAGGCGTGGCAGACAGCGTCCAGCCAATTCATCCCCGCCAGTTTCAACGCGGCGATACAGGCCAGCGTAATGCCGGCATACACCAGCCAAAGATTGCGCGCAGTCTCGGTGATGCGCGGCGTAAGCGCGTCCTTCTTCGGCCCCGGCGTCTCGGCCTTGAATAATTGCCGTCCGCCTATGCCGAGTAGCGGCAATACCGCCACCGCCAGCACGATGATGCCCATTCCGCCCAGCCAATTCAGCTCATGCCGCCACAGGTTGATGGCCGGAGGAAGATTGTCCAGCCCGGTGAGCACGGTCGCACCGGTGGTGGTAATGCCGGACATGGTTTCGAAATAGGCATGGGTGAACGAAAGCTGGTTGATTACCAGCAACAACGGGAACGTCGCCACCGCAGGCATCGCCGTCCACATTGCCACAACCAGCAGGTAGCCGTCACGGATGGATAATTCGCCCCTGTAGCGGCGGGTCAATATCCACAGCAGCACGCCGGTGCCCGCAGTCCACAACATCGCAAACAGGAAATCGATCAGCGTTCCGTCGTGATAGACAAGCGAGGTCAAGATGGGCAGCGCATAACTTATGCTGAAAACCACCAGCATTAACCCCAGCACATGGAGAACCGTGAGCGTGCGCCGCATTAAAAAAATCCCGCGCTGACTTGAAAGAGCTTTTCTACCTTCTTCAACATCTTTTTATCGACGACAAAGACGATCACATGATCTTCCGCTTCGATCACCGTGTCGCGATGCCCCATGATGACTTGATCGCCGCGCACCAGCGCGCCGATGGTCGCTCCGTTGGGCAGGTCGATCTCGTCAATGCGTCGACCGACCACGCGCGAAGACTCGCGGTCGCCATGCACCACCAGTTCCAGCGACTCCGCCGCGCCGCGGCGCAAGGAATGCACCGCCGCCACATCGCCCTGCCGCACGTACGCCAGCAGCGAGCCGATGGTGACTTGCGCCGGCGAAAGCGCAATGTCGATCTTGCCGCCCTGCACCAGATCAACGTAGGCGCTGCGATTGATCAGCGCCAGCACCTTGCGCGCACCACCCTGTTTGGCCAGCAACGCCGACATGATGTTGTTCTCGTCGTCATTGGTGAGGGCACAGAACACATCGATCTCATCGACGCTCTCCTGCTGCATCAGCTTTTCATCCGTGCCATCACCATGCAGCACCAGCGCGTTGGTCAGCTCGCCGGCCAGTCGCTGGCAGACTTTCTTGTTGAATTCGATGACCTTGACCTGATAATTGCTTTCCAGCGCCTTCGCCAGCCGCCGCCCGATGTTGCCGCCGCCGGCGATCATCACGCGCTTGGCGGGTTTGTCCATGCGGCGCATCTCCTTCAACACACGGCGGATGTTGTCCGTTGCCGCAATGAAGAATATCTCGTCGCCGTCCTGAACCACGGTGTCGCCTTCCGGGATGATCGCGCCATCCTGGCGAAATATCGCCGCGACGCGCGTCTGCACTTGCGGCATATGAGTGCGCAGGTAGCTCAACGGCTTGCCTACCAGCAACCCGCCTTTGAATGCCCGTACGGCCACCAACGAAACCTTGCCGTCAGCGAATTCCAGCACCTGCAACGCTTCAGGAAACTCGATCAGCTTGGTGATGTAATCAGTGAGGATCTGCTCGGGACAGATGGAGAAATCGACGCAAAAGTTATCCTTGTTGAACAACGCCTCGCGGTTCAGATAGTCGGAAGTGCGGATGCGCGCGATGCGTGTCGGGGTGTTGTAGAGGCTGAACGCCAGCTTGCAGGCCACCAGATTGACCTCATCGCTTTGCGTCACCGCCAGCAGCATGTCGGCATCGGCGATGCCTGCCTGTTCCAGCGTGGACGGATGCGCGGCGTTGCCGGTCAGCGTGCGCAAGTCCAATCGGTCCTGCAGCAGGCGCAGTTTTTCACCGTCCGAATCGACCACGGTAATGTCGTTCGCCTCGCTGACCAAATTCTCTGCCACGGTCGAACCGACCTGCCCGGCGCCAAGAATCAGGATTTTCATGCCGGGTCTTTCCGGCCGTTACTCATGCCTGTTCTCTCCACTTGATGGAACAGCCCATGCTGGCAATCTGCTCGCGCGGTCCCTGCCCGGTTCTCGCCACTTGCAGCATGGCATTGAACAGGTCGCGCGGCGCATCCGGTACCGCTTCCTTGCGCGAAGCGTCCAGCCGCCCGCGATATTGCAGCTCCAGATTCGCGTTGAAGCCGAAGAAGTCCGGCGTGCACACCGCGCCGTAATCCTTGGCCACCTGTTGCGTCTCATCCCAGACATAGGGGAAAGGATAGTTGTATTGCTGCGCAACCAGCTTCATGTTGTCAAACGAATCTTCCGCATAGTCGGCAGGGTCGTTGGACATGATGGCGATGCTGTTGATGCCGTGCTGTTGCAGTTCGCGTACATCGCGGATGATGCGATCGCGTACGGATTTGACGTAGGGGCAATGGTTGCAGATGAACATCACCAGCAAACCGTTCTTGCCGCGCGAGTTTTCCAGCGTATAGCGTTTGCCGTCCACGCCAAACAGATCAAACGGCCTGGCCTTCCAGCCGAAATCACACAGGGGGGGTTGTAGACTGACCATGATTATTCACTCCCAAAAATCAGCGTTATTGTTGTAGACATTATATTATCACGCCCGTTCCGACGCCCTTTACCGACCATGTCCGCGCCACGATTCTACTGTCCGCCGCCGCTCCCGTTGAACGCCGATGCAGAGCTTCCCCCGGAAGCCGCACACCACGCCAGCCGCGTGTTGCGTCTGCGCGTTGGCGACGCAGTGCAGATTTTCGACGGACTGGGCAATGCGCTCGACGCCACCATCAGCGCCATCAACGGCAAGCACGTACTGCTGGGCAACCTGCAGCCAGTCATGAAGCAGCTGGAATCCGGCCTGCGCATTGTGCTGGCGCAAGCCATGAGCACTAGCGAAAAAATGGATTGGGTGGTGCAAAAAGCCACCGAGCTTGGCGCCGCCGAAATCGTACCGGTGCAGACACAACGCAGCGTGGCAAAACTCACCGGCCCACGCGCTGAAAAACGCGCCGAACACTGGCGCAACGTCACCATCTCGGCCTGCGAACAGTGCGGCCGCAACGCGCTGCCGCAGCTGCACGCGCCACAAGAGCTCGGAGCCTGGCTGGGCGAGATGCGACATATGTCCGCGAGCAAATTCATCCTGCTGCCTGGCGGCGCCGGCAATCTGCCCATGCAGCCCAAACCGCAGGGCAGTGCAACCTTGCTCATCGGCCCGGAGGGCGGCTTCACTGCGGACGAGGCCAAGGTCGCGGAACAAGCCGGGTTCGTCCCCGTTCTGCTCGGTCCGCGCGTGCTACGCACAGAAACCGCCGCGATCGCGGGCATCGCTGCGCTGCAGACGCTGTGGGGAGAATTCAGCTAGTACCGAAAGGAAGCCGCCATGCCATACGCCAACACCCGCATCCCGCCACCCTGAACCGTGAACAGATAGCCAGGATCGCCGAGGAAGTGACCAATACGTTAGAACGCGTAGCTTGTGTCAACTGCATCGCGCAGATCGCCTATTGACGATCATCTTCGCAGGATAGTGTGAGTAAAACAGTGCCACAACCCCATCATGCCATCCCGTCCATGCCCATGATTTGAAATATAATGCCGCAACGAGTTCCTACTGCCTCTCACCGATTGAAGGAGTAACCAAACCGCCATGCCTGCCGCCCCCATTGCTTCTGCGCCCGATTTTGTCGCCTGGTTCCGTTCCGTCGCGCCGTATGTCAATGCCTTTCGCGGCAAGACGTTTGTGGTGGCTTTCGGCGGCGAGGTGGTAGCGGACGGAAAGTTTGTCGAACTGACACATGACTTCAATCTGCTCGCCGCGCTGGGCATACGCCTGGTGCTGGTGCATGGCGCACGGCCGCAGATCGAGCAGCACTTGGTCAAGAACAATCTGGCGGGCACCTATCATCAGGGCATCCGCCTCACCGATGCCGAGACCCTGCAATGCGTGAAAGAAGCGGTGGGGCGCGTGCGGCTGGAGATCGAGGCGCTGCTGTCGATGGGACTGGCGAACTCGCCGATGGCGAATGCCGACATTCGCGTGGCGGGCGGCAATTTCATCACGGCGCAGCCCATCGGCGTTATCAATGGCGTGGACCTGCAGCACACCGGCAAGGTGCGCAAGGTGGACGTCGCCGCGTTGCGCGACCGCATGGAATTCGGCGAGGTGGTGTTGCTGTCGTCGCTGGGCTATTCGCCCACGGGCGAGGTGTTCAACCTGACGCTGGAAGATGTCGCCACCGCCACCGCCATCGCGCTGGATGCCGACAAGCTGGTGTTCCTGATGGATACCGACGGTGTGCAGGAGAAGAAAGGCAAACTGTTCAAGGAGCTGACCATCGCGCAAGCGCAGGCCGTGCTCGACAAGAAGCGCGCACTGCCGGACGACGTGGCCTTGTTCCTGCCGTGCGCCATCCGCGCATGCGAAGCCGGGGTGGCGCGCACTCATCTGATCAGCCGCCACACCGACGGCGCACTGTTGCAGGAACTGTTCAGCGACGAAGGCATCGGCACCATGGTGGTCGAGTCCACGCTCAACACGCTGCGCGCGGCGACGATCGAAGACGTGGGCGGCATCCTGCAGTTGCTGCGCCCGCTGGAAGAGGAAGGCATACTGGTGCGCCGTTCGCGCGAATTGCTGGAGCGCGAGATCGCGCGCTTCGTGGTGCTGGAACACGACCACCGCATCGTCGGCTGCGCGGCGCTGTACCCGTTCCCGCATGAAGCCTCCGCCGAGCTGGCTTGTCTGGCGGTGGACGCGCAATGCCGCGACCGCGGCTACGGCGAGGCGATCCTCACCCATATGAGCAACCTGGCCAAGGCGCAGGGCATGGAAAAACTGTTCGTGTTGACCACGCGCACCGCGCATTGGTTCATCGAACGCGACTTCCAGGAAGCGGGCGTGAACCAGTTGCCCAAGGAGAAAAAGGAGCTGTACAACTACCAGCGCCGTTCCAAAGTATT
>Ga0316624_10000037_pt1 | contig 35449 bp, 42 predicted proteins | sample OWC_Aug_N3_C1_D5_FD_207657 | JGI IMG/M metagenome (GOLD analysis project Ga0316624, IMG submission 207657) | Wetland soil microbial communities from Old Woman Creek delta, Ohio, United States - OWC_Aug_N3_C1_D5_A | ecosystem: Environmental > Terrestrial > Soil > Wetlands | place: USA: Ohio... | reverse complement strand
CCGGCGCGCTTGAGCGTGTCGAACAGCCGGTCCGGCCAATTGATGGTTTGCGCGGGCGCGTTCATGAGCGCTCGTCTCCTTGGCTTTCGGGCGGGCGCTCGCCGTCTTCGTCCTCCGCCTCCTTCACCGGCACCACGTAGACGCCCTTGAGCCAGCGATTGAGATCGACATCGGCGCAGCGCTTCGAGCAGAACGGCCGGAACGCCTGGTCGGTCGGCTTGCCGCAAAGCGGGCAAACCCCGGCCGGCGAAATCTTGCGGTCCACTTCGTTCATTGGCTTTCCAAAACCCACTTCCAAAGCGCGAAACCCATGCCGCAGCCGGTGCCGGCGGCCGAGCGATAGCACGGGATATATTCTTGCCAGACGTTTTTCAAATGCCCGGCAGCGCCAGCGACCGTGATCCAGTTGCGGATTTCGGAACTACCGGAATTGAGCTTCTCCACCGGAATCGAGGCCAGCGCCTCGCCGTCATTGTTTTGGCAGGCCGCCAGCACGCCGCGATCGAGTTCTTCATCCACCGTGAAATGGCTCAGGCCGCCCGATGCCAGAATGCCGACGCGCGCGCCGCCCTTGGCGCTCTGCACCGCCTTACGGATCGCACGGCCAAGATCGTAGCAGCGGCGCGGGCGCGGCTGGTTAGGCGGGAAATAAGTATTGAGCGCGACCGGCACGATCGGCACGACATGGCCGTTCATCATGCGCCGGTGCACGAAGCCGAAGGCGTGGCCCTCGCCGTGCTCCTTGGCGAGGCGCTTGGACTGGCTGACGTCGAAGCCCTGCGCGATCAACTGCTCGATCAGATGCAGGCCGAGCTTGGCGTCAACCGGATAATCGCGCGTCTGCGCCGCCTCATGATATTGCGAACGCGCCTTGCGCCAGAACTCGGGCGCATCCTCGTCCATGTGCAGCGGATTGTTTTCGATCTTCTCGCCCCAGTAGACGAGGATGGCCGGCATATTGTCCTCGAAGAACTGCTCGTGCTGGTCGTCGCCGATGATGATGAGCGCGTCGAGCCTGGCATCGGCCAGTTCGCGCGACAGCCGCGCGATGTTGTCCGTGCAGCGCGCCGAACGTTCCTCCAGCACCTTCGGCTCGATCTGCTGCTTGATCGAGGGGTCGGCCTTCTCCAGCAGCTCGCCGTAAGTGCAGGGCTTGCCGTTCTTGTCGATGAGCTTGCGGCCCGAGGCATCGATGGCGGCGTGCTTGGGATAGTCCTCGGCCGGGCTGTTGAGCAGCGGGCTGTGCGAGGTTCCGATCGCGAGGACGATATCAGCCATTGCTCACTCCGATCTACGTTGCTCGCGGCCGGCGTCTAAGGCGCGCAGCTCGGTCTTGAGAATCTTGCCGTAATTGTTCTTCGGCAGCGCGTCGACAAACACATAATCCTTCGGCCGTTTGAAGCGTGCAATATGCGCAAGACAGAGCGCGTCGAGCTCGCTCGCCTGCGCCTCACCGACCACGTAGGCCACCACCACCTCGCCCCATTCGCGGTCGGAGCGGCCGATGACGGAAACCTCGCGCACGCCGGCGTGGGTCAATAGCACCTCCTCCACCTCGCGCGGATAGATGTTGGAGCCGCCCGAGATGATCAGGTCCTTGGAACGATCCTTCAGGTGCAGATAGCCCTCCTCGTCGAATATGCCGACGTCGCCGGTATGCAGCCAGCCGCCGCGCAGCGAGGCCGCGCTCGCCTCGTCGTTACGCCAATAGCCAGCCATGATCACGTCGCCGCGCACGAGGATTTCGCCGGGCTCGCCTTGCGCCACCGGCCGGTCTTGCGCGTCCGCGACCATCACCTCGACATTCGCATAAGGCTTGCCGGCGGAGCCGAGACGCTCGCGCCAGCGCGGATGCTGGCGGTCGGCGATGTCCTCTTTCGACAGGGTAGTGATGGTCATCGGCGCCTCGCCCTGGCCGTAGATCTGCGCCAGCCGCGGCCCGAAGCGGTCGAGCGCGGCCAAGGCGTCCTCGACATACATCGGCGCGCCGCCCCAGACCAGCGTGCGGATATTCTGCGCGTTGCAGTCGGCCGGGCAGGCGACCAGGCGCTTGATCATGGTGGGCGCCGCGAACATCGATAGGCGCGGCCAGGCGTTGAACAGCGCGACGATTTCCTCCGGCTCGAAGCCGCCGCTTTCCGGCACCACCTGCACGCCGAGGCGCGCGACGTGCGGCATGATGTAGACGCCGGAGCCGTGGCTCATGGGCGCGGCGTGCAGGACAGCGTCGCCGGGCGAGACGGAGTCGACTTCCGCAAGATAGGCAAGAGAAGCCTGCACCAGATTGCGGTGGGTGAGCATGGCGCCTTTCGGGCGTCCCGTGGTGCCCGAGGTGTAGAACAGCCAGGCGAGATCGTCGGGTGCGCGCGGCACCAGCGCGATAGGGTCCGCTGTGAACAGGGAGTCGTATTCCGTGCCGCCGACTGTGATCAGATGCTCAAGGCTCTTGGGCGCGTGCGGCGCGATCTGGCTGTCAATGCCCTTGGACGCGAAGCAGACGCGCGCGCCGGAATGCTCCAGGATGTAGCCGAGCTCGGCGCCGTGCAGCTTGGCATTGGCCGGTACCGCGGCAAGCCCGGCGTGCCAGATGCCGTAGAGCAATTCGAGATAGGCGGTCGAATTCTTGGCGGCGATGGCGACGCGGTCGCCGACGTTGAGCCCCAGCCGCCCGCGCAGCGCGCCGGCAAGCCGGGCGGCGCGCTCCCCCAGTTGCGCGTAGCTCGCGACCACGCGCGTCGCGCTCGCCGCCGCCGGACGCGCGGGGTGACTGAGTGCGGAACGTTCAAGCCACGACGCGATGTTCACGGCGCGCCCCCAGCGGGCTCAGACGACGGCACTCAGCCAGCCGAAGCGGATCGGATAGCCCTCGCCGGCGAGCAGGCTCATGGTCTCGTACAGCGGCAGGCCGACCACATTGCTGTAGGAGCCGACGATCTTCACGATGAACGTGCCGGCGATGCCCTGCGCCGCGTAGCCGCCGGCCTTGCCGCGCCATTCGCCGGAGGCGAGATAGGCCTCGATGTCCTCGTCCGAGAGGCGCTTGAAGCGCACCCGCGTCTCCACCAGACGCTGGCGGAAGCCTTCCTTCGGGGTCACCACGCAGATGGCGGTGTAGACGCGGTGATTGCGGCCCGACAACAGCCGCAGGCACTGCGCCGCCTCGTCGAGCAATTCGGCCTTCGGCAGGATGCGTCGGCCGACCGCCACCACGGTGTCGGCGGCCAGGATATAGGCCCCGCGCAGCTCGTCATCGAGCTTGATGTTTTCGAGCGCGGCGGCCGCCTTGGCATAGGCGAGCCGCTTGGCCAGCGCGCGCGGAATCTCGCCGCGGTGCGGGCTCTCGTCGATATCGGCCGGCTTGAGCGCGTCCGGTTCGATACCGGCCTGATTGATCAAAGCGAGCCGGCGGGGCGACCCGGAAGCGAGCACGAATTTAGGCCGGCCGATCATGTGTTTAGCGGTGCTGGGGATGGCGTTGAAATCGGCGCGGAAGCTAGCGGAACGGAGCCGGTTTAACAACCCGAAGCGCCTGCGGTACCTGCGCTACTCATTGCCCCAGCCCGGCTTGCCGAAACGCTCGCGGATGCGGGCCAAGAGCTGGTCGCGCAGCTGCCGGTAGGCCTGCATGCGCTGCTCGCGGTTCCCCTCTTCCGCGGTCGGATCGACGGTCGGCCAATATTCGACCTCGGCGCCCGAGGTCCGCGTCAGCTCCAGCGCCTTGTGGTGCGCCGGCGGCGACAGCGTCACGATCAGATCGAAATTGAGCCCTTCCAGCTCGTCCAATTCCTCGAAGGTCACCGGCTTGTGGCGGGCGATGTCGATGCCGATTTCGGCCATGGCGGCGACCGCGAAGGGATCGAGCTCGCCCTTCTGCACGCCGGCGGAGCCGACATGGGCGGACTTGCCGAACAGCTGCTGGAACAGGCCGGCGGCCATGGGCGAGCGGATCGCGTTCAGGCCGCAGGCGAACAGCACCGCCTGGGGACGCGCGCGGCGCTCTGACGCTGCCATTGCGAGTTATTCCTTGCGCATGATCTTGTCCGAAAACCGGTACCCACTTTTCGGGATCATGCGCTCAGCCCTTCCAATGCAGCACGCAGATCAACGTGAAGAGGCGGCGCGCGGTGTCGATGTCGAGCTTCACCTTGTCCTTGAGCCGCTCCATCAGGATGCGCGAGCCCTCGTTGTGGATGGAGCGCCTTCCCATGTCGAGCGCTTCGATCTTGTCGGGCGTGGCGGTGCGGATCGCCTCGTAATAGCTGTCGCACACCGTGTAGTAGTCCTTGACGATCCGCCGCAGCGGCGTGAGCGAGAGCAGGTGGGCGATAATCTGCTTGCCGTCCTGCGTGCGGATGTCGAACGCCAGGCGGTTGCCGGTGACGCTCAAGTGCAGCGCATAGGGGCCGCCGGCGTGGCCGACCGGCGCGAACATGTTCTGCTCGAGCAGATCGTAGATCGCGACCTGCCGCTCGTGCTCGATGTCCGGATTGGAGCGGCCGATCGTCTCCTCGTCGAGCGTGACGGCGACCAGGCGCTGCTTGGCAGCGGGCGGTGTCTTGGCCGCGCTCATCTCTGATTGAGCCGGATGGCGACCGAGCGCGCGTGGGCGGTCAAGCCCTCCGCTTCGCCGAGCGCGATGGCGGCGGGGCCGAGCGCGCGCAACTGCTCCGGTCCGCATTTGAGCAGCGAGGTGCGCTTCATGAAGTCGAGCACGCCGAGCCCCGAGGAAAAGCGCGCCGAGCGCGCCGTCGGCAGCACGTGATTGGAGCCGGCCACGTAGTCGCCAATCGCTTCGGGAGTATGCGCGCCGATGAAGATGGCGCCGGCGTTGCGGATGCGGCCGGCGAGCCGGTCCGCGTCGGCGGCTGCGATCTCCAGATGCTCGGGCGCCAGCCGGTCGACCAGCGCGATGGCATCGTCGAGATTACGCACCAGAATGATGGCGCCGAAGTTTTTCCACGACGCGCCAGCGACCTTGGCGCGCGCCAGCGTTTTCAACTGCGACTCCACCGCCGTGGCGACATGATCGGCGAGCGCTTTGTCATCCGTGATCAGGATCGATTGCGCGCTTTCGTCGTGCTCGGCCTGCGCCAAGAGATCGGCGGCGATCCAGTCGGCATTGCCGGTCTTGTCGGCGAGGATCAGCACCTCGGAGGGGCCGGCGATCATGTCGATGCCGACTGCGCCGAACACCAGCCGCTTGGCTGCCGCGACATAAGCATTACCGGGACCGACGATCTTGGCCACCGCCGCGATGGACTCGGTGCCGTAGGCGAGCGCCGCAACCGCTTGCGCGCCGCCGACGCGATAGACCTCGTCGACGCCGGCGAGTTTCGCTGCAGCCAACACGAGCGGAGAAAGTTTGCCGTCCGGCGCGGGCACCACCATGACGAGGCGGGGGCAGCCGGCGACCTTGGCCGGCACCGCGTTCATCAGCACCGACGACGGATAGGCCGCGGTGCCGCCCGGCACATAGAGCCCGACCGCCTCGATCGCGGTCCACTTCGCGCCCAGCTCGACGCCGAGCGCGTCGGTGAAATGCTCATCGGCCGGCTTCTGGCGGCGGTGATAGGCCTCGATCCGCTCGCGCGCGAGCTTGAGCGCGGCGAGCGCTTGCGGCTCGCAGGCCTTCTCCGCGGCGTCGATCTCGGCGGCGCTCACGCGCAGGCCGGTCTTGGCGAGATCGAGGCGGTCGAACTTGGCGGTCAGCTCGATGAGCGCACGGTCGCCGCGCGCCTTAACCTCGGCGATGATGCCGCGCACGGTCTGTTCCACGTCCTGCGCGGCCTCGCGCTTGACGGCGAGGAAGGCGCGAAAGCGCTCGGCAAAATCGGCGCTTCGACTGTCCAACAGGAGCGGCATGACCGGGGCCCGGATACTCGGAATCTTTAGCTCAATGGGTGATGCGCCGCCTCGCGTCAACCCTCCCGGCCGCCGCCAAAAACAAAGGCTCCGCAGCGGGCGGAGCCTTGTCAGGAAAGAGGTTCGGACACCTCACATCTTCTTTGCCTTTTTCTTCGCGGCCGGTTTCATCGCGGCCTTGTGCTTCTTGGCCACATGCCGCTTGACCGCGTGCTTTTTGACCACCGCCGGCGCCGTATAGGCGCAGGGTGCGACACAGAGGCCGCCCATCTTCATGTTGCAGTCGAGCACGGTCGGCATGCAGGCCGAGGGCGCACCGAGTTTCACACATTCACACCCGACGTCGGCTCGCGCCGGCGCGCCGGGAACGAGCGCGGCCACCAACAGCAGCCCCGCCAAAACAACAAGTCTGCGCATCGAATCACCCCTCATGAGAAGAGAGCCTGACTACGCCATTTAGCCTGCTCCATTTCAAGCAATGGAACCAGCCCGAGCCGGCCTAAAAAGAGTTCTGAACCGAAATTTTGTGACGGAGTGTGTTCAGCCCGCCTCGCGCTCGGCGGAGGCGTCGCCCTCGGCCACGTCATGGGCGGGGCAGCCGGTGGCGGTCCAGGTGGGGCCGAGGTCGGCCAATTCGGCCTCCAGGCATTCGACAGTGAGCCGCAGCGCCGCCCCGCCGGAAAAGGTGAGCATGACCACGCCGCCAGGCGCGTCGCCCTCGGTGAATTCGACCGCCAGCAGGTTGAGGACCGCGTCCTTGCCGGCCGGATCGACATCCCGGCATTTGCAGGACAGCACCCGCTCGAACCGCAAGGCCGCGCGCCGGCGGCGATATTGCGGGTCGCCGTTTTGCGCGCCTTCCCAGTCGAAGCGGTTGAGCGCGACCACCACCCGCTTTTCCTGCGGCCGCCACATGACGTCGGAGGCCTTGACCACGGCGTCCTGCACGTGGGCGGAGACGACCTCCAAGTCTTCCTCGTCGAGGACGACGAATTTAAGCAGGTCCATGGGCGTTTCCCTCTCCGGCTAGTTAGGCAAGGCCACGCATGCCTGCAAGTCCGCTAGCCCGCCGGAAATGCCGGCTCGAGCCCGGCCTGGGACCAGCGGCCGCGGGTCGCGGGATTCGTGAGCACGCGCAGCAAAACCATGGCGGCCTCACGTTGCGTGCTCTTGGCGGGAAAGGCGGCCGTGTAGGTGTTGGCGTGATAGAGCTCGCCCGGCAGCGGGCCGATCACCCGGACGCCCTTCACGGTGAGGATCTCGCTGATGAAGGTGGTGCCGAGCTCGGCGCGGCCATCGACCACCGCCTGCGCCACCTCGTAGCCGCGCTTGCCCAGCACGGCCTTTTTGCCGATCGCGTCGGCGATGCCGAGCTTTTGCAGCAGCCCGGCGAAATAGGTGCCGGACGAGCCGCCGGCCTGCGGGTCGCTAAAGGAGACGCCGCAGGCCTTGAGCAGCGCGGCTTTGAAGGCGGCGGGCGTCGATATGTCGGGCGCGGCCGCGCCTTCCTTGACGCAGACGCCGGTCACGGTGCGGCCAAGGTCCAGGGCGCTGCCGGCGGCGCAGAGGCCCGCTTTCTCCAGCGCCGCGACCACGGCCGCCGGCAAAATGACCAGATCGGCGCCCTCGCCCGCTTCGAGCCGGCCGCGCAGCGCGCCGGCGGTGCCGAAATTCAGGTCGAGCTTGTGCCCGGTGGCTTTTTCGAAGGCGGGACCGAGTAAACGGATCATGGGCTCGACGGCGCCCGCACTCATTACTTTGATATCGGCCACTGTTGGCTCCCCGGTTTTTTGCGGGCGGGATGGTAGCGAGGCGGGCGATTGCGTCTAGGGTGCCTCTCCGCTCGGCGCTCATGCATTTTCAACCGTCATCGTCCGCGAAGCCTGTCCCCGCGCAGGCGGGGAGCGGACGATCCAGTAATCTCGGCGTTGCTTGCGTTTACTGGGTCCCCGCCTGCGCGGGGACGACACTTTAGACGTGCGTAATCGCCCGCATTCTTTGGCCGGCCCCGGGTAGGCCGCAGTCCCATTCCGTCCGCCTCCGCCCTTGCGGGCTTCCGCCTTCGCCCTCACGGGCTTCGGCGGACAAGTCGGCGGATAAACCGCCCGCTCCTCGAAAAGCACCGAGGGCGCGCGGGACGCCAAGGGTCCAGATCGGATCCGCGGGCCTCGACGCCTCGCGACATCGAGGCTTGTCGAAGTCCTGCCCGTCTTCGCGCTTGCGCGCTACGACGGGTAAACCGCAAGTCCGCCAAAACCCAAGGCGTCCCGCGCGCGGTGTTTGAGGTTTGCTCCACGCCAACCCCGGTGGGCAGACAAATGTTTTTTACCCACCGCTGGTGACCGCCTGCCGGGCGGCCGGATCGTGCGCGGCTTGGACCGCCGGGCCCCTGCACCGCATCTCCGATGCAAGGTCATTCCCCGGCCACCGCTCCCCGCCCCGCGTCTGAAGATGCTGTACAGACACCCCTCGGTACGAGGCGGGATGCGCGAGAAGATAATCGCGCCCAAGCGAGCGAGGATAAGTTTTTTTGCGGAAGAATTTTTGCCGTGCGGTCAGGCGCATAACAGCGTCACGCTGTTTCTCCCGGCATCTGGTGCAAAGCGTAGCCCGGGTGGAGCGTTAAGCGACACCCGGGTTATCCCGGATTTCGCTGCGCTCAATCCGGGCTACCAGCCCGCCACGCCATCCGGTTCACCGCGATCCCCGACACCGGGTTCTTGTCCTCGCCGGCATAGGCAAAGCCGTGCTTCTGGTAGAAGCGGATGGCGCGGAAATTGTCCTTGTTGACCAAGAGATCGAGGCCCTTCGGCGAGAGTCGCTTGGCCTCGTCGAGCAGAGCGAGCGCAACGCCCGAGCCCCAGGCTTCCGGCGCCACCACGATCTGGTCGAGATACATCGTCTTCGGATCGACGGTGACGAAGCCGACGAGCGCGCCGTCCTGCTCGGCCAGCACGATGCGCGCCACCGGCACCAGCTCGTTGCGCCAGCGCTCGCGCCACCAGGCAACGCGCGCGTTGAAGTCGATGTGCGGATAATGCTTGGCCCAGGTGCGCCGCCATAATTCGATCGCCGCGGCTTCGTCGGCGGCGGAATAGGGGCGCAGGGTGAGATTGTGCGACACGCGTGCAGCGACCTCTCTTCACCTCTCCCATAGGGAGAGGTCGACCGCGCGAAGCGCGGGCGGGTGAGGGGTTATAGCCTATTGAGAGCCACTTGCCCCCTCACCCCAACCCTCTCCCCGCAGGGGAGAGGGAGCGCGCCTTGCTTGCGGCACCTCATCGTTTTGTAATGACCGGCTTGTTCTAACCATCGGCGCGCCGCTTCGCGCGCACCTGACGGTAGACGGCGACGATCTCGCCGCGATCGCAGACCCGCGCGCCCAGCGCGATGGCGCGGCGCCGTTCATACGCGGTCAGATCGTAATGCGGTGCGGAGGTTTTCGGCGGCCCTTGATAGGACGAGCGGTGCAGCCCGAGCAGGGTGGCGAAACGGTGCAGCTCGTCGATATCGTCGGCGAGCAGGTGGCACCACTTGCGCCCGTGCCAATCCCAAATCGCATCGTCGACATAGACCGCCATCGAATTACACCTCGCCCGCTTCGAGAGGTCGCCGCGCGGCATGTCTGATGTGGAGAATCAGGACTTCTCCAGCAACGACGCGATAATAGATACGGTATGGGTATCGAGTCGAATAGACGACCCGCGCATCGAATTCATCGGATCGCTGGCCAGATTCGGGAAAATCACCCAGCCGCAAACAATCATTTCGTTCAGCGCGACGACTCTGCCGGCTGCCGCCGGATTATGTTGGGCGATGTAAGTGCGAATGCCTTCGAGATCGGAGAACCCGCGCGGCGTATATCGGACCTTCATGCCCGGTATTTGTTGAAATACGCCGCGACAACGTCATCCGGGACGAACTCGCCGCGCTCCGCTTGCGCGAGACCTTCGCGCACCGCCGCTCGTTCATCATCCGACAAACGGTAAACGCCGAAATGCTTGGCTTCAATATCGACAATGGCTTGCATCAATTCCTCCTGCGCCTCCTTGGGCCAGTCGGCGATGCGGCCGAAGAATCGTTTCGGCAATCTTGTTCATTTCATCCAGGCTAGCACGATCCGCAGAGGCAAAAAAGCGCCCGCTCAGCGCTCGGTCAGCTTGAACTCGATGCGGCGGTTGCGGCGGTAGGCTTCCTCTGTCACGCCGGGGTCGATCGGCTGGAATTCGCCGAAGCCGGCGGCGACCAGGCGCTGCGGCTTGACGCCCTTGGCGATCAAATACTGCACCACCGAAATGGCGCGCGCCGCCGACAGGTCCCAGTTCGACTTGAACTGGCCGCCGGTGCCCGAAATCGGCCGCACGTCGGTGTGGCCGTCGATGCGCAGCACCCAGGCGATGTCAGGCGGAATCTGCTGCTCGAGCTGCAGCAGGGCGCCCGCCACCTTGTCGAGCTCGGCGGTGCCTTCCGGCTTGAGGTCGGCCTTGCCGGTGTCGAAGAACACCTCGGACTGCAGGACGAAGCGGTCGCCGACGACGCGCATGTCGGGCCGGTTGCCGAGGATCTCGCGCAGCTTGCCGAAGAAGTCGGAGCGGTACTTGGTCAGCTCCTGCACCTTCTGCGCCAGCGCGAGATTGAGCCGCTGGCCGAGCTCGGTGATGCGGCCTTGCTGCTCCTTGCTCTTCTCCTCGGAGGCATTGAGCGCGGTCTCGATCGCGGCCAACTGACGGCGCAGCGCGGCGATCTGCTGGTTGAGCACCTCGACCTGGGCGAGCGCATTCGCCGAGATTTTCTTTTGGCCTTCCAGCTGGCTGGTCAGCTCGCTCACGTGGCCTTGCGCGGCGGCGGCGCCGGCGCCGGCACTGTCGGCAAGACCCTTGTATTTGTCGCGCTCGCTCTGCGCGCCCGAGAGCGTGGCGCGCAGGTCGGCGAGCTGGTTCTCCAGATCGGCCTTGCCGGTCTTCTCCATCGACAGGAGATCGGTCAGCTGGGCGATCTGCGCGTTGAGGCGCTGCAGCGCGGTGTCCTTGCCCTGCACTTCCTGCTGCAGATAGAACTGCACCACCACGAACACGGTGAGCAGGAAGATGATGCCGAGGATCAGCGTCGACAGCGCGTCGACGAAGCCCGGCCAGTAATTCATGCCGCTTTCGCCGCGGCGGGTGCGTGCAAGGGCCATGTTAAACCGCCTTCGCCAAGTATTCGGCGTCATGCGCGGGCTTGACCCGCCTGCGGGCCGAAGCGTCCTTCGATAAGCCCGCGCGGCAAACCCTTCGGCGGGCGAAGGCCCGCGCATCCATGATGAGTTGCACCGTAGTAGGACTTACGAACGTCATTGCCTGCCGATCTGCCTCATGGATTGCCGGGTCAAGCCCGGCAATGACAGCGGAGAGGGCGTGGCCGCGCAGCAACGGCTTCACCGGTCCACCCGCTCGCGCACCATGATCTCCAGGAGCCGCTTGATCTCGCGCTGCTGCTCGGCCTGGCTGTCGACCCAGTCGCGGATCATCTGCTGCTCGGTGCGCATGTGGTGCACCAGGCCCTGGATCGCCTCGGCGAGATTGGACATGGCGGCGGAGGCGGCCTTGCTGCCACCGGCCTCGTTGACCGCCTCGCGCAGCCGTTCCATCGCGGTGCGTACCTCGCCAACGCCGCCGGCGGCGGCGATCGGCTCGGCGGCGTGGTCGTAGACCGTGGTGGAGAGCCAGTCCTCCAGCTCGGTGTAGAAGCGGTTCTGCGCCTGGCTCGACTGCAGATCGAGGAAGCCGAGCACCAGCGAGCCGGCAAGTCCAAACAGCGAGGACGAAAACGAGATGCCCATGCCGGAGAGCGGGGCGGCAAGGCCTTCGCGCAGCGAGTCGAACATGCTTCCGGCGTCGCCAGTCGCCTTCAGCCCCTGGATGACGCCGCCGACTGAACTCACCGTCTCGATCAGGCCCCAGAAAGTGCCGAGCAGGCCGAGGAACACCAACAGGCCGGTCATGTAGCGGGAAATATCGCGCGCCTCGTCGAGGCGGGTGGCGATCGAGTCGAGAATGCCGCGCATCATCTGCGCCGAGATCGCCATGCGCCCCATGCGCGAGCCGAGGATCGCCGCCATTGGCGCCAGCAGCACAGGGGGCTTGTCGACCGCGAGGCCGGGATCGGCGAGACGGAAATTGTTGACCCAGGCGATCTCCGGATAGAGGCGCAGCACCTGGCGCAGCGCCAGCACGATGCCGATGACGAGCACGGCAATGATCAGCGTGTTGAGGCCGGGATTGGCCATGTAGGCCGTCTCGATCTGCTTGTGCAGCAGGAAGACGACCAGCCCGCCGAGCACGACGAAGACCAGCATCCGGAACAGGAAGATGCGGGGTGAGGAGAGCTTGAGCGGATCGAGTTCTTTGGCCATGGGATTTAAGAGTTAACGCCGGGTCGGTCCCGCAATATGGCACAGACCCATGACAAGGAAAAAGCAAACGTGCCGGAACCCTTAAAGGGTTAAGCGGGGGAATGAGTTCAAATTGGGGTGACTGTCATTCCGGGGCGCGCCGCAGGCGCGAACCCGGAATCCGGGAGCGACACGGCACTTGGCTCTGGATTCCGGGTTCGCGTGCTGCGCACGCGCCCCGGAATGACAGTGGAAAGCGCGGCGGGCGCCGCCTCAGCTCTTCCCCGCCTCTTTGAGTACGCGCAGGATTTCCTTGTGGACGGTCTCGTTGCCGGCGGCGACGTGGCCCTTGGCCATCATCTCGTCGCCGCCGTCGCAATCGGTGGCGAAGCCGCCGGCCTCGCGCACCAGAATTAACCCTGCCGCCATGTCCCAGGGCTTGAGGTCGCGCTCCCAGTAGCCGTCGAGCCGCCCGGCCGCCACCCAGGCAAGATCGAGGGCGGCAGCGCCGAACCGGCGCAGGCCGGCGACGTGTTCCTGCATGCGGTTGGTTTCCTTGGCCGAGAGCTTGAGGTCGCCGCGGCCGATATGCGGCAGCCCGCAGGAGATCACCGCGTCGGCGAGCCGCTTGCGGGCGGCGACGCGGATGCGCTGCTCGTTGAGGAAGGCGCCCTTGCCGCGCTCGGCCATGAACATCTCGTCGGTGGCCGGATTGTAGATGAGGCCAGCGACCACCGTGCCCTCGCGCTCGAGCGCGATCGAGATGGCGAATTGCGGAATGCCGTGCAGGAAATTGGTGGTGCCGTCGAGCGGATCGACGATCCAGGTGTGGGTCTTGTCGGCGCCTTCTCGCGAGCCGCCTTCCTCGCCGAGGAAGCCGTAGCCCGGCCGCGCCTTGGTGAGTTCGGCATAAAGCGTCTCCTCGGCGCGGCGGTCGGCGGCGGAGACGAAATTGGCCGGGCCCTTGAGCGAGACCTGCAGCTTTTCGAGCTCGCCGAAGTCGCGCTTGAGCGCGCGCGCGGCCTTGCGCGCGGCGGCGATCATGACGTTGAGCAGGGCGGAACGGAGCATGGCGCGTGCGGTCTGCCCGCGCGCGGGCGCAAGGTCAAGAGCGCGGGCCCGGGCCGGCGGTCGACAGCCACTTCTGGGCCTGCTTCTCGGCGGCGGCGCGCACCTCGGCGGTCTGCTTGGACGTGAAGACGTCGAGGTCGGGATCGCTGGCGCCGCCCGCCTTGGCGACGATGTGCCACATCACCGCGCCGGTCGGATCGGCGGGCATGCCGCGCCCGGCCATCAGGATGCGCGACAGCCGATCCTGCGCGACCGGGTTGCCGCGGTGCGCCGCCTTGAGGAACAGCTGGGCGGCGGCCGCCTCGTCCTTGGCCAGGCCGGTGCCGTTGAACTGCGCGATGGCGTATTCGACCATGGCGTCGACATTGCCGGCGACCGAGGCGAGCCCCATCAACTGCATGGCCGCGTGCATGTCCTGCGGGACGCCGCGCCCGTCCTTGTACAAGGTGCCAAGCGCGTATTGCGCCTGCGAATTGCCGGCGGCGGCGGCCGCGCGGAACAGCTCGGCGGCGCGCTTGTAATCCTGCGGGAATTGCTGGCCTTGCAGATAGAGCAGGCCGAGATCGTATTCGGACGCGGGGTGGCCGAGCTTGGCGGCTTCGCTGAGATATTTGGCGGCCGCGTCCGGATCGTGCGGCCCGCCGCGGCCTTCGAACGCGAACATGGCGAGCGCGAACATGGCGTTGCGGTCGCCGTGGTCGGCGGCGAGCTTGTACCAAGAGGCGGCCTTGGCGTCGTCGCGGCCGACGCCCAGCCCGTTGGCGTAGAGCTCGCCGAGCAGCGTCATGGCGACGGGGTCGTTGGCTTTGGCGCGCTTTTCGGCCTCGTTGAGCGCGGTCAGGTAGAAGCCGCGCTGGTAGGCGCCGTAGGCGAGATCGACATTGCCGGTTTCCGCCGGGGGCGCCGGCTCCGGCGGCGGCGTTTTCTTCGCGGGAGGCTGCGCCAGCGCCGGCACGGCGAGCGCGAGCGCGGTGAGGGCGGCGAGGATGCTGCGCGCGCCGCTCATGACGCGGTCACCGGCAGCTTGAGGCCGCTGGCGGCGGCGGCGATTGTCGCGCCGATCGCCGGCGGCTCGCGCCAGAGCCAGTCGCCGAGCGCGACGAAGTCGGCGCCGGCTTTCACCAGCGGCGCCACCTCGTCGAGCGACGCGGCATAGCCGACGCAACGAATCTCGAACACCTCCGCCCACCAGGCGACGCGGTCCTCGACCGCGGCGAAGCCGGGGCGTTCGCCGTCCGCGTCCGGCTCGCCGAACATCACATAGTCGGCGCCTTGCTCGGCCGCGGTCATGGCGTCGTGCCGGGTGGCAAGGCCGCCGATGCCGGCGATGCGTTCGGGCTTGAGCTGTTCGAGCGCTGCGCCGAATTCGGCCAGGCCGGTGAGATGCGCGCCGTCGGCGCCGGCGCGCGCGACCAGTTCGGCATGGCCGTCGATGAGGAGCGCCGCGCCCTTATCCTGCACCACGGGGCAAAGCGCCTTGGCGCAGTTGATCAGACTGCGTTCGTCCCCCTCGGCGAGGCGCAGCAGCACGGCGGCGACGTCGCCGGCCGCCAGTGCCGCGGCGAGCGGCGCGGCAATGGCCGCGGCATCGGCGATACGCGGCGTCACCAGATAGAGGCGCGGCGCCGGGCGCGGCTCGGCTCGTTTGGGTCGCTCAGCCATGGTGCCCGCATGGTAGCGCAATCGGGCGGAAGATTGACAACCCTGCTTCGACCCTTACGCGCAGCACGCAGGCGCCGTTTACGGCATCGGGATCGGGCCCATGTCCTTGGGCACGGCGTAACCCTTTTTCACCGCCGGGCGCGCGGCGATTGCCTCGTACCAGCGCCGCACGTTGGGATATTGCTTCATGTCGATGGTCTGCCACTCGAAACGCGAGATCCACGGCCAGATCGCGATGTCGGCGATGGAATAGTCGTCGGCTACGAATTGCCGGCCTTCCAGCCGCGTGTTGAGCACCTTGTAGAGCCGGTGGCCTTCCTTGAGAAAGCGCTCCTCGGCATAGGGCGCCTTGCCCTTGTTGTACTTCACGAAGTGATGCACCTGGCCGAGCATGGGGCCGGGCCCGCCCATCTGCCACATCAGCCACTCGATCACGCGGTAGCGCGCCTCGCCCGATTTCGGCAGCAGCTTGCCGGTCTTGTCGGCGAGATAGATTAGGATGGCGCCCGACTCCATCAGCGTCATGTTGTTGTTGTCGCGGTCGACGATGGCCGGGATGCGGTTGTTGGGCGCGATCTTGAGGAATTCCGGCTTGAACTGCTCGTCCTTGGAAATGTCGACGGCGTGGGCGGTGTAGGGCAGGCCGAGCTCTTCCAGCGCGATGGAGATCTTGCGGCCGTTGGGCGTGGTCCAGGTGTAGAGATCGATCACGGGAATATCCTTTGCGTTTTTCTTCGTCATGCCCGGCCTTGTGCCGGGCATCCACGTCTTAAAAATTCAGCAAGCGACGGGAAGGAAGTAAGACGTGGATGGCCGGGACAAGCCCGGCCATGACGCGTTCATTTATCGCAACTCTTTGCCGCCGTCACGCCGCCTTCTTCTCCATGTCGGCCTTCCACTGGCCGAGCGCGGCGAGGCCGTTCATGTGGGCGCGGTGCGCGAAGGCGCGCTGGGCTGCGGCGACGTTTTCGGCCTTGCCCTTCCACGCCGTCTGCGGCGCGTGCTGCAGCGCGCGGCCGTAGGAGAAGGTGAGCCGCCACGGGAGGTTGCCGATCCTGTTCATCGCGTCGAGATGGGCGGTGGCCTCCTCGTCGCTCTGGCCGCCGGACAGGAAGGCGATGCCGGGAACGGCGGCCGGCACGCAGATCTTGAGCACGGTCACCGTCTGCTCGGCGACTTCCTCGACGGAAGCCTTCTTCCCGCTCTTCTTGCCGGGCACCACCATGTTCGGCTTGAGCACCATGCCTTCCAGCATGACGTGCGCCTCGAACAATTCGTTGAACACGGTCTTGAGCACCTGCTCGGTCACGCCGAAGCAGCGGTCGATGTCGTGGTCGCCGTCCATCAGCACTTCCGGCTCGACGATCGGGACGATGCCTAGCTCCTGGCAGAGCGCGGCGTAGCGCGCGAGCGCATGGGCGTTGGCGCTGATGCAGTTGCGGGTCGGATAGCCCTTGCCGATGTCGATGACCGCGCGCCACTTGGCGAACTTCGCGCCGAGCCCGCGGTATTCGGCGAGCCGCTCGCGCAGGCCGTCGAGCCCTTCGGTGATGACCTCGCCTTCGTGGGCGAGCGCCAGCGGCTTGGTGCCCTTATCGACCTTGATGCCGGGCAGCGCGCCCGCCTGCTCGATCAGCTTGACCAGCGGAGTGCCGTCCTTGGCTTTCTGGCGGATGGTCTCGTCGTAGAGGATGACGCCGGAAATATGCCGCATGCCCTCCGCCGAACGGAACAGCAGCTCGCGGTAATCGCGCCGGTTGTCTTCCGTCGACTCCACGCCGATGGCGTCGAAGCGCTTCTTGATGGTGGTGTTCGATTCGTCGGCCGCGAGAATTCCCTTCCCCGGCGCCGTCATGGCCAGCGCGACCTTGTTCAGTTCGTCGAGATTCATGGTTCCCTCCATCGCTTCCCGCGCCCCCGGGATTTTCGCCGTCATTTTACTCTGAGGACCTCGACCCCCGGCAAGGCCTTGCCTTCCAGCCATTCCAGGAAGGCGCCGCCGGCTGTGGATACGTAGGTCAGGCGGTCCGCCACGCCGGCGCTATTGAGCGCCGCCACGGTGTCGCCGCCGCCCGCCACCGAAACAAGTTCGTGGGCGCCGGTCAGTTCCGCTGCCGCTTCCGCAACTTCCACGGTGCCATTGTCGAACGGTTCCATCTCGAAGGCGCCGAACGGGCCGTTCCACACCAGCGTCTTTGAACGCGCCAGCACCGAGACGACGAATTCCACGCTGCGCGGGCCGATATCGAGGATCATGTCGTCGCTGCCGACCGCATCGATGCCGACCGCGCGCGAGGGCGCGTTGGCCTTGAATTCTTTCGCCACCACCACGTCGACCGGCAGCACGATCTCGCGCTTGGCGCTTTTGGCCTTGGCCATGATCTCGCGCGCGGTGGCCACGAGGTCCTTCTCGACCAGCGACTTGCCGACCGGCTTGCCCTGCGCCAGCAAGAAGGTGTTGGCCATGGCGCCGCCGATGATCAGCGCATCGACTTTCTTCAAGAGGTTGGCGAGTAGATCGAGTTTGGTGGAAATCTTGGCGCCGCCGACGATCGCCGCCACCGGATGCGTGGGGTGCTCGAGCGCCTTGCCGAGCGCCTCCAACTCGGCCTGCATGGTGCGGCCGGCGTAGGCGGGCAGCACGTGGCCGAGGCCTTCGGTCGAGGCATGCGCGCGGTGCGCCGCCGAGAAGGCGTCGTTCACCCAGATGTCGCCGAGCTTGGCGAGCGCGGCGACGAATTGCGGATCGTTCTTCTCCTCGCCGGCGTGAAAGCGCGTGTTCTCCAGACAGAGAATGTCGCCCGGCTTCATCGCGGCGACCGTGCGCTCGGCCGCCTCGCCGATGCAGTCGTCGGCGAAGGCGACCGGCCGCTTGACGATGCGCGCGACCTCGGCCGCCACCGGCTTGAGCGACTGCTTCGGATCGCGGCCCTTGGGGCGGCCGAAATGCGAGAGCAGGATGACCTTGCCGCCCTTGTCGGCGAGCTCGGTGATGGCGGGGGCCACGCGCTCAATGCGGGTGGCGTCGCTCACCACGCCGTTCTCGACCGGCACATTGAGGTCGACGCGCATCAGCACGCGCTTGCCCTTCACGTCGACGTTGTCGAGGGTGCGGAATTGCGACATTGAGGACTCTCGCCTGTCATGGCCGGGCTTGTCCCGGCCATCTACGTCTTTGCGAAACGAAGCGATCGTAAGACGTGGATGCCCGGCACAAGGCCGGGCATGACGAAATCAATTTTGCTTAGAGCAACTTCCCCATCGCGACCGCGGTGTCGGCCATGCGGTTGGAGAAGCCCCATTCGTTGTCGTACCACGCCATCACCCGCACCAGCGTGCCGTTCATCACCTTGGTCTGGTCCATGTGGAAGGTGGCCGAGTGCGGGTCGTGATTGAAGTCGATCGAGACGTTGGGATCGTTGGTGTAGGCGAGGATTCCTTTGAGCTGCTGCTCGGCCGCCCGCTTAAACGCGGCGTTGATCTCCTCCTTCGAGGTCGCCTTCTTGGCGACCACCTTGAGATCGACCACCGATACGTTCGGCACCGGCACGCGGATGGCGACGCCGTCAAGCTTGCCCTTGAGCTCGGGCAGCACCAGGCCGATCGCCTTCGCCGCGCCGGTCGAGGTCGGGATCATCGACAGCGCGGCCGCGCGCGCGCGGTAGAGATCCTTGTGCATGGTGTCGAGCGTCGGCTGATCGCCGGTATAGGCATGGATCGTGGTCATGAAGCCAGTCTCGATGCCGACCGCCTCGTTGATGACCTTGGCGACCGGCGCCAGGCAATTGGTGGTGCAGGAGCCGTTGGAGACGACCTTGTGCTCCTTGGTCAGCTTGTCGTGGTTGACGCCGTAGACGATGGTCATGTCGGCGCCGTCGGCCGGCGCCGAGACCAGCACGCGCTTGGCGCCGGCGGTGAGATGCGCGGAGGCCTTGTCCTTGGCGGTAAAGAGGCCGGTGCACTCGAGCGCGATGTCGACGCCGAGTTCTTTCCACGGCAGCTTGGAGGGGTCGCGTTCGGCCGTGATCTTGATGGCACCGTTGCCGACGCTGATGGTGTCGCCCTTGACGGTGACCTCGCCGGGGAAGCGGCCGTGCACGCTGTCGTAGCGCAGCAGGTGCGCGTTGGTCTCGACCGGGCCGAGATCGTTGGCGGCGACAACCTCGATGTCCTTGCGCCCGCTCTCGGCGATGGCGCGCAGAACGTTGCGGCCGATGCGGCCGAATCCATTGATGGCTACGCGGACTGTCATTGAAATCGCTCCCGGCTTTTCTCTCTTTTCCGTCATGGCCGGGCTTGTCCCGGCCATCCACGTCTTGAGACTAAATAGTAAGACGTGGATGCCCGGCACAAGGCCGGGCATGACGATCTAACCCAATCGTTTCAATGCCGCCTCGGCTATCGCCTCCGGCGTAATGCCGAAGTGCTTATAGAGTTCCTTATAAGGCGCGCTCGCCCCGAAAGATGACATGCCGATGAAGGCGCCATTTGTGCCGATGATGGCGTCCCAGCCCTGGCGCACCGCGGCTTCCACGGCGACATTGACCTTTGCGTCGCCGATCACGGCGCGGCGAACGGCCGCCGGTGCTGCGGCCAGCAGCTCGAAGCAGGGCACCGATACCACGCGTGCGGTCACGCCCTTGGCGGCCAGCAGCTTCTGCGCCTCGACGGCAATCGATACCTCCGAGCCGGTGGCGAAGAGCGAAACGTCGGCCTTGCCGGCGGCGGGGGAGATTTCGTAGGCGCCGGCGGCGCAGCGGTTGTCGGCGTCGAAGGTGCGGCGCAGCTGCGGCAGGTTCTGCCGCGTGAGCGCCAGCACGCTCGGACGGTCTTTGTTTTCGAGCGCGAGCTGCCAGCATTCGACCGTCTCGACCGCGTCGGCCGGGCGGAACACCAGCAAATTGGGGATCGCGCGCAGCGCCGCGAGATGCTCGACCGGCTGGTGCGTAGGCCCATCCTCGCCCAGGCCGATGGAGTCGTGGGTCATCACATGGATGACGCGCTCGCCCATCAGCGCGGCAAGGCGAATGGCCGGGCGGCAGTAATCGGAAAACACAAGGAAGGTGCCGCTGTACGGAATGATGCCGCCGTGCAGCGCCATGCCGTTCATGGCGGCGGCCATGCCGTGCTCGCGCACGCCGTAATGGATGAAGCGGCCGGAGAAGTCGGCCGGCGCGATCGCTTTCATTGATTTGGTGCGCGTGTTGTTCGAGCCGGTCAGGTCGGCGCTGCCACCGATCATCTCCGGCAAGGCGGGGATGAGGCTCTCGAGCGCGAACTCGGAGGACGAACGCGTGGCGATGTCCTTCGGCGTGGCGGCAAGCTGTTCCTTTACCTTGCGCACCGCGTCGGCCAGCGCTTGCCTCGGCAGTTCGCCCTTCATGCGGCGCTCGAATTCGGCGCGCGTTGCGGCATCGAGCGCGGCCAGGTGCTTGCTCCAATCGGCATGCGCGGGCTTGCCGCGCGCGCCGGCGGCGCGCCATGCGGCGAGCACGTCGTCGGGCACCTCGAACGGCTCGTGCTCCCAGCCGAGCGCGCCGCGCGCGCCGCTGATCTCCTCGGCGCCGAGCGGCGAGCCGTGCGCGGACGCCTTGCCGGCCTTGGTCGGCGCGCCGAAACCGATCTGCGTCTTGCAGGCGATCAGCACAGGGCGATCGGATGTTTGTGCATTTGCGATTGCTGACGCAATCGCTTGGGGATTGTGGCCGTCGATATGCCAGGCGTTCCAGCCGCAGGCTTCGAAGCGCTTCACCTGGTCGACCGAGTCCGACAGCGACAGCGCGCCGTCGATCGAGATGCCGTTGTCGTCGAACAGCACGATCAGCTTGTTGAGCTTCAAGTGCCCGGCGAGCGCGATGGCCTCGTGGCTGATGCCTTCCATTAGGTCGCCGTCGGACGCGATCACGTAAGTCTTGTGATCGACGACCTTGTCGTCGAACACCGCGGCCATGTGCCGCTCGGCGATTGCCATGCCGACCGCATTGGCCAGCCCTTGCCCGAGCGGGCCGGTGGTGGTCTCGACGCCGGGCGTGTGGCCGTATTCCGGATGGCCGGGCGTGATCGAGCCGAGCTGGCGGAAGCGCTTGATCTCGTCGAGCGTCATCGCCTTGTAGCCGGTGAGATAGAGCAGGGCGTAGAGCAGCATCGAGCCGTGGCCGGCCGACAGCACAAAGCGGTCGCGGTCGGGCCAGGCCGGATCGGAGGGATCGAATTTCAGGAAGCGCGTGAACAGTACCGTCGCGATGTCGGCGGTGCCCATGGGCATGCCGGGATGCCCGGATTTGGCCTGCTCGACCGCGTCCATCGCCAGCGCGCGGATGGCGTTGGCCATGCCCGCATGGGCGACGGCGGAACTCTCCGCCGCGCCGCGGCGTCCCGAGGTCGCCACGGCTGCCGTCGACGAAGCGTTTGCACTCATGGAAAAGGCCTGTTTGCGTGGGTGGATAGCATGTGAGGCCCTTGAGTCAATGTGACGGCGGGGCCGGCCGGGCGCCATGCACAGGGCGGCGAAAACATCGGGGTAAATCTGCCGGCTGGCGTTGACGGCATGATCGCGCAGCACGTAAGGTTCTTCGCCTAAACGTCTGCCGCCGCAAGGCTTTTTGTGACGTGGGACGCGTGGCGATGAGCGACCAAATCGCGATCGATCAGGCGGTGAAGCGGTTGGCGCTGGCGCTCGATGCGCTCGATGCCGCGGTCGAGCGCCGGCGCGAGGGCGACGGCCGCGAGGACGCCCTGTCGGACCAGCTGCAGACGCTCGCGGTCGACCGCACGCAGCTCGCCGCCGCGCTCGATGGCGAGACCGCGCGTTCGCGGCGCCTCGAAACCACCAACCGCGAAATCGCCGGCCGGCTGGACGCCGCCATCGCCTCGATCCAGTCGGTGCTGGACGCAAATGAGTAGCGCATGATCCCAAAAAGTGGGGACCGGTTTTCGGAAAAGATCATGCGCCAAAGGAAAAAGTCATGGCCCAGGTGACCGCGACGATTGCCGGCCGCCAGTTCCGCCTCGCCTGCGAGGACGGGCAGGAGGACCATCTGCAGGCGCTGGCCAAGGACATCGACGCGCGCATCACCGAGCTGCGCAGGAAATTCGGCGAGATCGGCGACACCAGGCTGACAGTGATGGCGGCGTTGATGGTGGCCGACGAGCTGTCGGAGGCTTCCCGCCGCCTCCGCCGGCTGGAGGAGGAAACCGCCGGCTTGCAGGACGCCCGCGTGGTGGCGGCCGACCGCGCCAAGGCGGCCTCCGCCGCGGTGGTTAACGCTTTCAACTCGGCCGCCGAGCGCATCGAGGGCCTGACCAAGAAGCTCAACGCTACGGTGACCAACGGCGGCGGCGTGGCGATCGGGTAGCCGCTGCAGCGCTACGCATTCGGCCTTCACCTCTCCCATAGGGAGAGGTCGGCGAGCGAAGCGAGCCGGGTGAGGGGTTATAGCCTCACGATGTGCCCTAACCCCTCACCCGACCGCCTTCGCTGCGCTCGGCGGTCGACCTCTCCCCATGGGAGAGGTGAAGAGCGGCTGTGGCGCCGCCCCGCCATAACCACTACATTCCGCTTCGCGGGGCTGCGAGGTGCGACAGAGACACATTCCCCGGGGCCTTACGATCCTAACGGGAGCTGTCCCTGGCCGAGCTCGTGGGTTCGGTCATATGGCGCCCACCTACTTATGTAGGTTCCCGGGATCACGCTCTGACGGCCATCGCGGCTCCGCACTATAATTTTTTGATGTCCGACCTCGCCCACCAGGAATCTCCGAAAGCCAAGCTGCGCGGCGAGGCGCTGGCGCGGCGCGACGCACTGCCGGCGGAGATGCGCGCGCAGGCGGCCGAGCAAATCGCGGCGCGCGCGTTTCCCGTTGCCGTAAAGCCTGGCACAATCGTCTCCGGCTTCATGCCGATGAAGACCGAGATCAATCCGCTTCCGCTCATGCGCAAACTGGCGGCGGCGGGCGCGCGGCTCGCGCTGCCGGCGATCGCCGGCCGCGGCAAGCCGCTGATCATGCGCGCCTATGCTTTCGGCGACGAGCTTGCGCGCGGGCAGTGGGGCATCCGCGAGCCCAAGCCGGAGGCGCCGGAGGTGGCGCCCGACATCCTGCTGGTGCCGCTCGCTTGCTTCGACCGCGCCGGCCACCGCATCGGCTACGGCGCCGGCTATTACGACATGACCATCCGCGCACTGCGTTCGAAGAAGCAGGTCACGGCCATCGGCCTTGCTTTCGCCACCCAGGAAATTTCGCAAGTCCCCGCCGCGCCCCACGACGAGCGGCTCGATCTCGTGCTAACGGAGCGCGAGGTGATCGATTTCCGCGGGTTATAGTCAGGCATGCGCATCCTCTTCATCGGCGACGTGGTCGGGCGCGCGGGGCGCGCGGTGGTGCTCGAGCGCATGCCCAAGCTGATCGCCGACTGGAAGCTCGGCCTCGTGGTGGTCAACGGCGAGAACGCCGCCGGCGGCTTCGGCATCACCGAGGCGATCTACAACGAGCTGATCGACGCCGGCGCCGACGCGGTCACGCTCGGCAACCACGCCTGGGACCAGCGCGAGGCGCTGGTGTTCATCGAGCGCGCGCCGCGCCTGATCCGTCCGCTCAACTATCCCGCCGGCACGCCCGGCCGCGGCGCAGCGCTAATCGAAAGCAAGAACGGCAAGCGCGCACTCGTCCTCAACGCTATGGGCCGCATTTTCATGGATGCGCTCGACGATCCCTTCGCTGCGGTCGACCGCGAGTTGACCGCCTGCGCGCTCGCGCGCGATGCCGACGCCGTCATCCTCGACATGCATTGCGAGGCGACCAGCGAGAAGCAGGCCATGGGCTATTTCTGCGATGGCCGCGTCAGCCTCGTGGTCGGCACGCACACCCATGCCCCGACCGCCGATCACCGTATCCTGCCCGGCGGCAGCGCCTTCGTGTCCGACGTCGGCATGTGTGGCGATTTCAACTCGGTCATCGGCATGAACAAGGACGAGCCGCTCAACCGTTTCCTGCGCAAGATCCCGACCGCGAAATTCGAGCCGGCGAACGGCCCCGCCACATTCTGCGCGATTGCCGTGGAGACCGACGACGCGACGGGGCTTGCCAAGCGCGTCGGCGCCGTGCGGCTCGGCGGCGTGCTGGAGGAGGCGCGGCCCAATTTTTGGGCGTAAGCGCCTTTGCTTTGCCGTTGACCGCGACTCGCCGCGATGATTCGTTAGTGAAGGTGATTCGCCGGCCCGTGCTGCGTCCGGCTTCAAGACCGCAGCACGGTGGAAATGGCGCTCCAGACCCACAGCAATCTCGCGCGCGCACGGGCGGCGGACGCCGCGCGCTGGTCGCAGACGCAAGTCCACGAGCCGGCGCATGACGAGCGCGCCCAATTCGCCGCGCAATTCATTCCCGCCGGCGCGTGCGTTCTGGAACTCGGCTGCGGGCGCGGGACGCTACGAAGATACCTGCCGAACGCCTGCCGCTATCAGGGTTGCGATCTGATCGCGCGCGACGAGGAAACTGTCGTCTGCGATCTCAATGCCGGCGAGTTCCCGACCGAGGCCGCCACGCAAGCCGACGTCATCGTTATGCTCGGCGTGCTGGAAACCATCGTCGACGTGGATACCTTCTTCACGCATCTGCGCTTCTGCAAGCGCGACGTGATCCTGAGCTACTGCGCGACCGACCTGACCGGCAATTGCGACCGCGCCGCGCTCGGCTGGGTCAACAATTTCAGCTATTTCGATCTGGCGCGGCTGTTCGACCGCTTCGGCTTCCGCATTGCCTGCACCGCGCCCATCGACAGCGCGCAGGCGCTGATGCGGCTGACGCCGGCCGAGCGTCTTAAGCCGGTCGCGCCCTGCAGCGTGGCGGTCGTATCGGATGACGACGCCGGCCACTTCGGCGGCCGGCTTGGGCGTCACATGATCAACGCGCTGCTGCCGGGCGAAGCCGAGGTGCATCATTTGACCTTCGGCACGCTGCATGAGGCGCGCGCGCATTACGATCTGGTGGTGCTCGGCACCGGCAACAGCCTGTTCCAGCCGCTGTTCGGCGACGCGGTGCTCGATCTGCTCGGCCGGGCCAAGGCTTCGATCGGCATTTTCGGCACGCAATACCGCGAGCTGATCCCGCGCGCAGGCATCGAGCGGCTGATCGACCGGTTGGACACCTGGTTCGCGCGCTATGAGGACGACCTATTGATCTACGGGCGCGGGCGCAAGAACGTCGAGCATCTCGGCGACTGGCTGATCGACTTTTTCCCGCTGGCGCAGGCGACCGACGACGAGCCGCTCACGATCGGCAGCGACGAGCCGCTCGACGGCGCGATCGAGACCATCCAGCGCCATAAATCCGTATTCTCCACCCAGCCCTATCCGCTCTTGTGTGCGCTCACCTCGGCCGAGATGGCGGCCTATGCCGACGCGCCGTCCGCGCAGGCGCCCGGCATCGTCTCCGACACGTTCCGCAGCATGCTGGTCGATATATTCGGCCGCAGCTATCCGGAGCGGGAGTTCTTCCTCATCGACCGCGACGCGGTCGCCCGCTACAAGGGGCGCGTCCACGGCAACGTCGCGACGGTGCGCCGGCGCATCGACACCGTCCTGCGCAACGTGGCGCTGGCGGCGGGGTAGTCCAGCCGCAAACCTTGATCCGTCACCCTGAGGTGCGCGCCGAAGGCGCGCCTCGAAGGGCGACGGCCGGGGCCGATCATCCTTCGAGGGCCGCGCTACGCGCGGCCACCTCAGGATGACGGTTAGAGCGCAGTTTATTTTCTCCGCGACCCGGCCTATATAGCCGCCGGCATCAACACTTAAGTCCTAGTCATGGCCGGTCATTCCCAGTTCAAGAACATCATGCACAAGAAGGGACGCGCCGATAAGGCGCGTTCCAAGCTGTTCTCCAAGCTCGCGCGCGAGATCACGGTGGCGGCCAAGCTCGGGCTGCCCGACCCGGCCTTCAATCCGCGCCTGCGCGCCGCGATCCTGGCGGCCAAGGCCGAGAACATGCCGAAGGACAATATCGAGCGCGCCATCAAGAAGAGCCAGGGCGGCGACACCGAGAGCTATGACGAGATCCGCTACGAGGGCTATGCGCCCGGCGGGGTGGCGGTCATCGTCGAGGCCTTGACCGACAACCGCAACCGCACGGCCGGCGAGGTGCGCGCGATCTTCACCAAGAACGGCGGCAATCTCGCCGAGACCGGCGCGGTGTCGTTCATGTTCTCCCATGTCGGGGTGGTTGAATATGACGCCAAGGTCGGAAGCGCCGACGCCATGCTGGAAGCCGCCATCGAGGCCGGCGCCGAGGACGTCATCTCCAACGACGACGGCCATCAGGTCTTCACCACGCCCGACACCCTGAACGAGGTCGCCAAGGCGCTGGAGGCGAAGTTCGGCGAGCCGCGCAAGGCGGCACTACTGTGGAAGCCGCAGAATACGGTCGCGGTCGACGACGAGGCCGGCGAGAAGATCTTGAAACTGATGGAGGCGCTCGACGACAGTGACGACGTGCAGAACGTCTACGCCAATTTCGAGGTGTCGGACGCGCTGGTGCAGAAGATGAGCGCGTGAGCCGTCCGCGCCGGATTGCCAATCAAGAATTTGCGCATTTTTTTCTTGACGGCGGAAACCGATAGGTCCACGGAAAATTGTTGCTGCATTTTGTCCCGATCAGGACATCAGTGGAGCCCATGCCGAACGATAGTCCTAGTCCAATGACCGGGCCGGTAACGGCCGCCGCGGCATGATCGGCTGATCCTGCTCACCGCGGCTGCCCTTGCCGGCGGGCCGCAGTCAGGTGAGCCATGCAAGAAACCTCCGTCGTGCCGACCATTCCGCCCATGCTGGCGGACGATCTGCCGCTTCATCACGTCGCCGACAACGTCGAATTTCTCAACACGCTGCAGCCGGAAGTGGCGGCCGAACTGCTCCTCCGCCTGCCGCCCGAGCGCGCGGCGGAAATTCTCGATCAGCCGGAGCTCTACACCGCGCCGGAAATCATTCGGGTGCTGCCGGGTGAACGCGCGGCCGCCCTGCTGACGGCCATGGCGGCGGACCGCGCCGTCGACGTGCTGCATTTGCTCGAAGCCCCGGTGCAGGCGGGGCTGCTCGCCCGCCTCGACCCCGAAACCCGCGCCTCGATCGAACGGCTGCTGGTCTACCCGCCGAACACGGCGGGCAGCATCATGACGACCGAATTTGTCAGCGTGCCCAGCACCTGGAAGGTCGGCGAAACGCTGCAATATATCCGGCAGGTCGAGCGCACGCGCGAGACGGTCTATGCGATCTATGTCCTCGACCCGCAGACCAAGCGCCTGCTCAACGCCGTGACGCTGCGCCGGCTGATTTCGGCAGATCCCGACGCGCCGATCCTGTCGGCAGCGCGGCCCTACGCGCCAATCGTGACCTCGCCGCTGACCGACCGCGAGGAGGTCGCGCGCCTGTTCCGCAAATACGACCTGCTGGCGGTGCCGGTCGTGGACAATATCGGCCGCGTGCTCGGCATCGTGACGGTCGACGACGCGATCGACGCCATCCTGGCCGAAAGCACCGAGGACGTGCAGAAATTCGGCGGCGTGACGGCGCTCGAGAAGCCCTACATGCAGATTGGCTTCGGCTCGATGCTCGGCAAGCGTGCCGGCTGGCTCTGCGCGCTGTTCCTGAGCGAAATGCTGACCGCCAGCGCCATGCAGCATTTCGAGTCGGAGCTCGAAAAGGCGATCGTGCTGACGCTGTTCATTCCGCTCATCATGAGCTCGGGCGGCAATTCGGGCTCGCAAGCGACCTCGCTGCTGATCCGCTCGCTGGCGCTGCGCGAGTTGCGCCTGGGCGACTGGTGGCGGGTGGTGCTGCGCGAACTGCCGACCGGCATTGCGCTCGGCGCGATTCTCGGCGTCATCGGACTGATGCGGATCACGCTGTGGCAGAAGGTCGGCCTGTTCAATTACGGCGAGCACTGGTTCCTCGTCGCCTTGACCGTCGCGGCGGCGCTCATCGGCATCGTTACCTTCGGCTCGCTGACCGGCTCCATGCTGCCGTTCATCCTGCAGCGGCTCGGATTCGATCCGGCCAGCGCCTCGGCGCCGTTCGTCGCGACTTTGGTCGACGTGACCGGGCTGGTGATCTATTTCAGCGTCGCCACGATCATTCTCCGCGGCACGCTGTTATGACGGGGCGTCACCGCAGTGCGTCGAAAATCGGCAGGCTCACCAGCACGGCCAAGGCGATGATCGCATAGGTGGCGCGCCGGTAGAGCGCCTCGCTGCTGCCGTGAAACCAGAACACGCCGATGGCCATCGCGGCGGCGAACGGCAATCCCAGCAAGAGCGACAGCAGCAGCGCCTTTGGCGTGAACAGCCCGTTCAGGAAATAGATGAGGCAGGACAGCGCGTCCTGCACGATGAAATAGACCATGATGTTGGCGCGCACGGTGGCGGCCGTGTTGGCGCCGCCCAGCCAGAAGACCAGCAGCGGCGGTACGCCGATCTGTACGGCGCCGCCGCCGAAGCCGGCGAGCGCGCCGGTGGCGAGCGAAGCGGCGAGCGTCGGCTTGCCGTGATAGCGCCAGCCGGAAACCAGTGCCGCCAGCGCGGCCAGCACCGCGGCTGCGATCGCCCAGCGCAGCGTCAGTGGGTCGATCACCATCAACGCCATTACGCCGAACGGCAGCACCAACGCCGCTGCGATCGATACCGGCGCGACCTCGCGCGGGGTGCATTGCGGTGCCGCGTGCAGCGCGAAGGGCAGGGCGCAGACGGTGTCGATCAGCAGCAGCGTCGGCGCCGCGATGCGCGGCTCATAGACCGCCGATATCAGCGGCATGTAGATCAGCGCCGAGCCGAAGCCGGAAAAGCCGCGCACCAGGCCCGAGAGCGCGGCGATCGCGACCGCGGCCAGAAAGCGCGGATCGGCGGCGAGGGCGGCGATGTCGGGAAATGCGGTCACAGGCGTCGGGACCCGGCGGGCCCTTCTGCTTATCAGGCGGGATGCCCATGCGCGACCGCCGATTGGGCATTGCGCCCATTCCGGCCTAGGCCGGGGCGGGCGGCGGGGCTATCAACGGGGTCATGACCGGGCACCCGATTCGCATTCTCGGCATCGATCCGGGCCTCCGCCGCACCGGCTGGGGCCTGATCGAGGCCGACGGCAACCGGCTGATCCACGTCGCCTGCGGCTCGCTGGAAACCAGCGAGCGCGCCGCGCTCGGCGCGCGGCTGGTGGCGATCCATGATGGGCTGATCGAGGTCATCGAGCGCTACCGCCCGCACGAGGCGGCGGTGGAGGCGACCTTCGTCAATTCAAACGCGGTGGCCACCCTCAAGCTCGGCCAGGCGCGCGGCATCGCCATGCTGGTGCCGGCCAAGGCAGGGCTCGTCGTTGCCGAATACGCCCCCAACGTCGTGAAGAAGACCGTGGTCGGCGCCGGCCACGGCGAGAAGGCGCAAATCCGCATGATGATCGGCGTGCTGCTGCCGAAGGCCGATCCGCAGAGTGAGGACGCCGCCGACGCGCTGGCGATCGCCGTCACCCATGCGCATCATCGCACCAGCGTGATGCTGAAGGTGGCGGCGCGATGATCGGCAAGCTGAAGGGCATCATCGATTCCTACGGCGAGGATTTTGTCATCCTCGACGTCAACGGCGTCGGCTATCAGGTGCACTGCTCGGCGCGCACGCTGCAGTCGCTGCCGGCGCAGGGCGAGGCGGCGGTGCTTTCGATCGAGACTTACGTGCGCGAGGACCAGATCAAGCTGTTCGGCTTCTTGAGCGACGTCGAGCGCGAATGGTTCCGCCTGCTACAGACCGTGCAGGGCGTCGGCGCCAAGGTGGCGCTGTCGGTGCTCGGCACGCTCAAGGTTTCCGAACTCGCCAGTGCGGTCGCCATGCGCGACAAGGCCACGGTGTCGCGCGCGCCCGGCGTCGGCCCGAAGGTGGCCGAACGCATCGTCACCGAATTGAAGGATAAGGTACCAGCCTTCGCGAATATCGATCCCGCTGTCGTGCATCTGGCCGGTGTGCTCGACGAGAAGCGCGCGCCGCGGCCGGTGATGGACGCGGTGTCGGCGCTGGTCAATCTCGGCTACGGCCAGCCGCAGGCAACCGCGGCGATTGCCGCCGCCGCGCGCAACGCGGGCGAGGGCGCCGATACCGCGACGCTGATCCGGCAGGGGCTGAAGGAGCTGGCGAAGTGAGCGGGCAAAACTTGAGCGAGCAGAACCTGCGCGAGCAAGAGCCGGAGGCGCTCGACGAGCAGGAACTCGGCGAAGTGGACGTCGACGAGCAAGACACTGCCGCGAACGGCGACATGCCGGCGTGGCTGCGCACCCTCGGTATCGTGGTCCTGTTCCTGTTCATCGGCCCGCCGATCGGCGGCTACGCGCTCTTGGCCATCATCTTCGTCATGGGCGCGGTAGATCACGGCATCAACTGGGCGAAGCTGTCCGACGCTTTCGTCGGCGCCATGTTTTTCACCGCGGTCTTTTCCTATGTGTTCGGCGGCATTTTGGCGCTGATCACCGGCATCATGGTCGCCGTTTCGCGCATCGTCGGCGGGCACACGACGATTTTAACGCCGATCTTTGCCGCCGTCGTTGCCAATGGCGCGGCTGTGCTGCTCAATACGATGATCGCGACCAAATCATTGGAGCTCAGCTTGCCGGGCAAAGTGCCACTGACAGCCGGCCTGCTGCCGAGTTCGATATTCGCGGCGATCCTGTGCTGGCGGCTGGCCAAGTGGTGGAGACTGGCATGAGCACCACACCGCGCCGCCTGGTGGCCGCCGACCGCCGCGACGACGACGTCGATGCCTCGCTGCGCCCGCAGCGGCTCGCCGACTTCGTCGGCCAGGACAAGGCGCGCGCCAATCTGGCCGTGTTCATCGAGGCGGCACGCGCCCGCAAGGAGCCGCTCGACCACGTCCTGTTCGTCGGTCCGCCCGGCCTCGGCAAGACCACGCTGGCGCAGATCGTTGCGCGCGAATTGGGCGTCAATTTCCGCGCCACCTCCGGCCCGGTGATCGCCAAGGCCGGCGATCTCGCCGCGCTGCTCACCAATCTCGAGCCGCGCGACGTGCTGTTCATCGACGAGATTCACCGGCTCAATCCGGCGGTGGAGGAAATCCTCTATCCGGCCATGGAGGACTTCCAGCTCGACCTCATCATTGGCGAGGGGCCGGCGGCGCGCTCGGTGAAGATCGATCTGTCGCCGTTCACGCTGGTCGGCGCCACCACGCGCGCGGGGCTGCTCACCAACCCGCTGCGCGACCGCTTCGGCATTCCGGTGCGGCTGAATTTCTACACGGAGGCCGAGCTCGAGCAGATCGTCAATCGCGGCGCGCGCGTGCTCGGCATCGGCATGACCGCCGACGGCGCCAACGAGATCGCGCGGCGGGCGCGCGGCACCCCGCGCATCGCCGGACGGCTGCTGCGCCGCGTGCGCGACTTCGCCCATGTCGATGGTGCGGAGAAGATCGACCGCAAGATTGCCGACCGCGCGCTCGGCGAATTGGAGGTTGACGCCGCCGGTCTCGACGCCATGGACCGGCGTTATCTGTCGACCATTGCCGAGAATTACGGTGGCGGGCCCGTGGGCGTCGACACCCTCGCCGCCGCGCTCTCCGAGCCGCGCGACGCCATCGAGGATATCATCGAGCCGTTTCTGATCCAGAAGGGCTTCATCCAGCGCACGCCTCGCGGGCGTTTGCTCACCGCCGCCGCATTCAAGCATCTCGGCCTGCCGGAGCCGCAACGCGATCCGAGCCAGTTCGGGTTGTTCGGAGGCGAAGAGGATGAGTGAGAACGTCATCAGCGTGGTGGCGGCCCTGATCCGCGACGATGCCGGCCGCGTGCTGCTCGTGCGCAAGCGCGGCACCGCGGCCTTCATGCAGCCGGGCGGCAAGCGCGACGCCGGCGAGAGCGACATCGCCGCGCTCGCGCGCGAGATCGTCGAGGAACTGGGCTGCTGCGTCGACCAGGGCAGCGCGCGGCCGCTCGGCGTGTTCGATTGCGCGGCGGCCAACGAACCGGGCTTTCAGGTGCGGGCCGCCGTCTATGCGGTCGATGCCGAGGGTACGATCGAGCCTGCGGCCGAAATCGACCAATTGGTGTGGGTCGATCCAACCGCGCTTCCGGACTTGCCGTTCGCCCCGCTGACCCGCGACCATGTGCTGCCGCTGGCGCAGGCCGGAGCGTAGCTTATGAAAATGATGCAAGGCGGCTGTCACTGCGGGCGGGTGCGTTTCAAGGTCACCGCCGACCTCGATCGCGTCACCTACTGCAACTGCTCGATGTGCAGCAAGAAGGGCTTCCTGCATTTGATTGTGCCGCCCGAGCAATTCGAGTTGCTGAGCGGCCGGGACGATCTCACCACCTACGAGTTTAACACCCGCACCGCCAAGCACACATTCTGCAAAGTCTGCGGCATCCATGCCTTCTACGTGCCGCGCTCCGATCCCGACAAGATCGACGTCAACGTGCGCTGCATCGACGACGTCGATCTGTCGGCGCTCACGATCAAGACCTTCGACGGCAAGCACTGGGAAGCGGCGATGGGCCAGAGGGTGCCGTGGCGATAAGCGCGCTCGACGGCGAAATCCGCGACGGCAAGCACCACCAGCAGGTGCGCGTCTACTACGAGGACACGGATTTTTCCGGCGTGGTCTATCACGCCAGCTATCTGCGCTTCATGGAGCGCGGGCGCACCAATTATCTGCGCCTGATCGGCGCCGACCACCGCGCGCTGTTCGAGCAGGCCGCGGCGGAAGCGCCCGGCTTTGCCTTCGTGGTGCGCCATATGGGAATCGACTTCCGCAAGCCCGCGCATATGGACGACGTGCTCGACATCGTCACCACGCCGGAGGAAGTCAAAGGCGCTTCGGTCACGCTCAACCAGAAGGTCATGCGCGGCGCGGAACTGCTGGTCGAGGCGCATGTGCAGGTCGCCTTCGTCTCCGGCGGCCGGGCAAAGCCGATCCCCAAGCCGCTGCGGATCGCGATGGCGGCGGACCAGAAAGCGGGTGGGGTGACCTGACGTTGGGTGCTATATTTCCCACATGATGGAACAGCGCTTTGCGCTCTTCGAAACGACGATCGGAACTTGCGCGATTGTATGGACCGCGCGCGGCATTTGCGGCGTGCAGCTTCCCGAAAGGGACACGGCCGCGACACGGGCGCGGGTGCAGCGTCGCCACCCAACGGCCGTTGAGGCTGTCCCGACCGCCGAGGCGCGCCGCGCCATCGACGGCATAGTCGCCCTGCTCGCCGGCGAGAAGCGTGATTTGGCCGACATCGCGATCGACGATGAACGACAAGCGGACTTCAACAAGCGTGTCTACGCGATTGCGCGCGAAATCCAGCCCGGCCGGACCATGACCTATGGCGAGATCGCGGAGCGCCTCGGCGACAAGACCTTGGCGCGCGCGGTCGGGCAGGCCATGGGCGAGAACCCGACGCCGCTCGTCATGCCCTGCCACCGCGTGCTCGCCGCCGGCGGCAAGACCGGCGGCTTCTCGGCGTCGGGCGGCGTCATCACCAAGCTGCGGCTGCTCACCATCGAAGGCGCGCAGCCGGGCGGGCCGACATTGTTCGATCGTCTGCCGCTCGCCGCCCAGCCGCGCCGCCGTGGATAGAAGCGCTCAGGCCGCCTTGTGACGCGCCTGCTCTTCGGCATAGAGCGCGCCCTCCTCGGCGACAGCCTTCGCGACGCTCGGCCGCTTGCGCAGGTTCGACATGTAGGCCCCGATCGCGGGCCATTTGGTAAGATCAATCGGCGTAGCGCGGCTCCAATTCAGCACGGTGTAGAGGTAGGCATCCGCGACGCTAAAGCGGTCGAGCAGGAATTCACGGCCAGTCAGGTGCTTGTCGACGATGCCGAGACGCGCGTCGGCAAGTCCCGCCGCGTAGGCCTTCGCTTCGGCGGGTTGCTTGGCTTGCAGCAGCGGCAGGTACACGGCCTTGTGCAACTCGGTGCCGATGAAGCTCAGCCATTGCTGCAAGCGCGCGCGCTCCATCTTGCCGACCGGCGTGAGCCCGGACTGCGGGAAACAGTCGGCGACGTATTGCAGGATCGCGGCGTTTTCGGTCAGCAGCTCCCCTTCGTCGGTGCGCAACGTCGGCACCATGCCGAGCGGGTTGATCTGGTAAAAGTCCGATCCGTCCGCTAGCCGTTTGTTGCGATCACGCTGGATGTAGCGGGCGTCGGCGCCGGCCTCATAGAGGGCGATGCGGGTCGCCATCGAGCAGGCCAGCGGTGCGAAATAAAGGTCCATGGGACTCTCCCTCGTTTGACTTTTGTACCGTTCCGCATGAAATAGCCGGCGTCAAGGAGTTTTTTGCGATATGGTACAAAAAAAGAAGGATGGGGCGCCGAAACGGCGCGGAAGGCCGCGGGCCTACGACCCGCAGGCTGCGCTCGCGCGCGCGGCCGCAACCTTCTGGAAGGCGGGTTATGCCGGCACGTCGCTGGACGACCTGTCGGAAGCCACCGGCATGAATCGGCCGAGCCTTTATGCGGCCTTCGGCGACAAGCGCGACCTCTATCTCAAGACGCTTGAGCATTATCGCGAGGAGTCGCGCGCGCTGGCGCAGCAGGTGCTGGCGGACAATCCGCCCTTGCGGGTGTTCCTCAAACGCTTCTACGACAGGGCGCTCGATCTCTATTTCGGCGATGGACCGCGCGGCTGCTACACGATCGGCACCGCGGCCACCGTTGCCGCCGTCGATGACGACGTGCGGCGGTTTCTCGCGGAGGGGGTGCGCGGGGCCGACGCTTTCCTGAAGCGCCGGATCGAAAAGGCCAAGGAGGAGGGCGAGATTTCGCGCGACGCCGATCCGGCAGCCCTTGCGTTTATCGCGACCGCCACGCTGCACACGCTTGCCGTCCGCTCGCGCGCGGGCCTGTCGCGCAAGGAGCTCGATGCGCTGGTCGACGCGGCGATCAACGTCATTTGCGGGCCCAAGCGCTAGCGCGCCGCCCATCGACGCGCCCCAAGGACTCATGTAAATGCCCTTCACATGGGATTCACAGCATGACTTGGGGCAGGCGCGGCCATCCGCGCGGCTACCACCACGGCAACCTCAAGGAAGCCCTGGTGCGCGCCGCGCTCGAACTGATCGCGGAGAAGGGGCCGGCCGGCTTCACCTTCGCGGACGCAGCGCGCTGGGCGGGAGTGAGCCCGGCCGCGCCCTACCGGCATTTCCGCGACCGCGACGCGCTGCTGGCGGACGTTGCGCGCCGCGGCTTCGACGCATTCACCGCCGCGCTGGCCAAGGCCTGGGACGAGGGGCGGCCGGATGTGCTCGCCGCGCTTGACCGGCTGGGCAAGGCGTATCTCGATTTTGCCAAGCACGAGCCCGCCTATTATTCGGCCATGTTTGAGGCCGGCGTGCCATTGGACGTAGATCCGCAGCTGCGCGAGGCCGGCGAGCGTGCTTTCGGCGTGCTGCGCGGCGCCGCCGAGAAGCTGGTGGCGCTTATGCCGGCGCAGGGGCGGCCGCCGGCGCTGATGGTGGCGCT
>Ga0316624_10000036_pt1 | contig 35806 bp, 32 predicted proteins | sample OWC_Aug_N3_C1_D5_FD_207657 | JGI IMG/M metagenome (GOLD analysis project Ga0316624, IMG submission 207657) | Wetland soil microbial communities from Old Woman Creek delta, Ohio, United States - OWC_Aug_N3_C1_D5_A | ecosystem: Environmental > Terrestrial > Soil > Wetlands | place: USA: Ohio... | reverse complement strand
TTGAGGAATTTTTCATGATCGGAGCCGCGCTCATCGATGCCGAGGATGATGCTGTGCCCCTCGTGGTTGCCCCGTTTGAAGGTGAACTGGTAATAGCGCGTCATGAACGCCTCGCGCCAGTTCAGGATGGATGTGCGCAACTTGCCGGTGATGACCTGGACGGGGATTTGTTCGGCAATGCCGTCGGCCCGGCAATAGGCGTTCTTTTGTATGGAGTCGATGGTCGCAGGCGCATCCAGACCGAGTATGAAGATCTGGTTTTCATCGACACGGTAAGAACCTTCATAAGGTTCACTCTGGACAATGGCCGGGCCGCCGGTATTGAAAGAGTAGGGGGCCGCGCTCCTGACGGGACTGCCCTTGAGCGAGGCCAATCCCTTTTTGATCGTAAACGAGCAGACGACACCGGCGGGCAGATCGTTGTCGAAGTCGTATATCCAGTTACGCTGGTCGGCCCAGCGCCCTTTTCCCGCTGCCGGACAATTGATGTCAAAAGGATTGACCTCGCGCGGGTCGCCAAATGCGACCATCTGCTCGGAGAAGCGCACCGCAACTTGACGCACCTTTTTGATCTCGCCCGACGGCGAGAAGAACTCGACCTCGGCAGCGTGGGCGAAATGCGGCAGAACGGACAGCAACAGAACAAGGGCTAACCGAGCATGGCGATTGACAATGACCATTTGACACTCCCTGAAACTGGTTAAAATTTATTAAATGGTTGGTTTTGTGAGAGACAAGAAAACACGCGCCGTTCGGCATGAACTTGTTGAAGGCCAACACCGATAGTTTGTTCTTGGGGGTGTAAGCGGGACGGCGTGATGAGAACATGGAATAGCCAGCAATTGAATCCCCTTTGGTGCAGTCCAGATTGACTTCTTCTTCTCGCAAGGGTGCCGATTCAGAGATTGACGCCTTGCATTGTGCTTGCGCCCCATCCTGAGTTCCGGATTTTCACCATTCGTTTCGCACGATTTTTATGGAGTGCAGTGCGCGTGAAGGGCGGAGCTGCAAGACTGTCGGATTGTGCGGGGGCGATGAACGGGTTGTCAATCCTTGGCTGAGGATAGGGTTTAATGCGCCGTGTTTTGCCTAGCGGGTCGCGCAGTCAGCGTCGTGATGCCGAGGCGAGGAAGCTATTTCAAGTGAAGGATTTATCGCCGTTAATTGGCGTTAAGGCGGATGGCTGTTGTCCCCGCTTTAGTCCTCGGGACCCCCCTGCCTTACCGCTCATCCTGAAATCCAACACCGTTCGTCGAATAGACTTGACTCCGTTACTGCTCATAAATTAGGCTGCACGCACTTGGCAAACTTATCGAAAGGTAAGGACGCAAAGTCACCGGCCTAAGGGAAACTATGGTAGCGGGACCGCGATACGGATGTTCGTCCGTATGACTTATGCAGCATTAAAGTTGCCTACGCGCGCCCGAACTATTAGCTCCTTTCTGCCATCCGGTTAATGAGGTAGAGGAGTGCTGTCATGCGCCCAATCAATGCAAAGTTGTTTCAAAATGCGCTGCTGTTGGCGTCAATATTTTTGACCGCATGCGTCGGTAGCGGTGGCGGCGGCACCACCACAACTACGGCGTCTACTACTTCTACCGTCTACAGTTCCATGGGGACGGATTTCTACCTGACGCTTCCCGACCATCTTTGCGTTAGCAGCCCCGCCCTGTGCAATAACGTCCCCGTCACCAACAAGCTGATTGTGGCTGCAGCAACCGCAACCACCGGCCAAGTGACGTTCAACGGCGTGGTTACCCCGTTTTCCGTTGCAGCAGGCAGCGAGACCTTGATAACGCTCGATCCTGCCGTGGTCCTCACCGCGAACGAGACGATCGAGAACAAGGGCATCCATGTGACGGCCTCGGCACCGGTTTCGGTGCATGTGGTCTCGGAAAGCGCAACCTCTGCTGACGGCTACCTGGCCCTGCCGACAGCCACTCTCGGAACCACCTATTACGTGATGTCTTACGCCAGCGCCACCTACGACGGTTCGGAGTTTGCCGTGGTGGCCACGCAGGACAACACTACCGTCAACATCACCCCTACCGCCGCCGGCGCAACCAGGGCGGCCGGGGTGGCCTTTACTGTCACACTGAACAGCGGTCAAACATACCAGCTCCAAAATACGGCTATCGCGGACATGACCGGAAGTCTTGTGTCGGCCGACAAACCCGTTGCGGTGTTCAGCGGCCACCGTTGTACCGAAGTGCCCGCCGGCGTAGGTTACTGTGACTACCTGGTCGAGCAGATGCCGGACGTGTCGGTCTGGGGTACGACTTACCATACCGTGCCGTTCAGCGGCCGCGCACGTTACACGGTGCGTGTCATGGCCTCCCAGGATGGCACGACCTTTACCACGGTGTCCGCGGGGATGATCGGTACTTTGAATGCCGGGCAGTTCGCGGAAGTCACCCTGTCGGGTGTCGGCGAATTCGTGGCCAGCAAGCCGGTGTTAGTGGCGCAATTCATCCGCGGCTATGCGGATGATACTGCTGGCAAAGGCGACCCCAGCATGGTTCTGGTCACACCGACGGCAGTTACCTCCGACCAGATGGGGACGGCTAATTCTACTTTTGGTGTTTACGGCCTTGCCGGAACCAGCGGTGAACTGATGAACGTGGTTACCCAGACATCCGCACTGGCAACTCTGAAGCTGGACAATGTTCTGGTCAACCCGGCGCTCTTTGCTCCAATCAGTGCGACCAGCATCTATTCCGCGGGCACGATTCCGGTCGCCCCGGGTTTACATACGCTTGCGGGCACGGTGCCATACAGCGCCCTGGTCTACGACTATGGCATCGCGTGGAATGCGGTTTCCTATGCCTACCCTGTTGGGGGAACGCTGACTATCACGACATCAACCACGACCACGACATCGGGCACGACAACGACATCGGGCACGACAACGACATCAGGCACGACAACGACATCAGGCACGACAACGACATCAGGCACGACAACGACATCAGGCACGACAGCGACATCAGGCACGACAGCGACATCAGGCACGACAACGACATCAGGCACGACCACGACATCGGGCACGACCACGACATCAGGCACGACCACGACATCAGGTACGACCACGACATCAGGCACGACCACGACATCAGGTACGACCACGACATCAGGTACGACGACATCGGGTACGACGACATCGGGGGGCGCCCCCATATCCCCGGTCTGCGCGGGGCACACAGGGAATGGCTCTGGTTACCTTAACCGCACGATAGACGATCGCCACGCCGCTCAGACTGGCAATGACGACTGCAGCTGTACCCGCAACGGCTACGCATACGGCATTGGCAATGGAAACGGCAATGCCTACGCCTACGGCCTCTGCAATGGCAACCATAACCATGAGGACGGGCGCGACGATGACAGCCATCAATGACACAACAGTTGGCGAAAATGATCATGAATGAGCTCAACTCCAAACCTGCACTCTGGCTGCTGTCCGGCTTGTTGATGGCGGCAGGCACGGCACATGCGCAGGCACCTGGGCGGGATACACGCCAGCCTGCCGACTTGGCTGCCCGTGAATCAGACAGCGCCAAGGCTTACGAAAAGCTGTTGCAGGATGCCGACGAGTTGATCAAAAACGGCAAGCCTGCCGAGGCCTACACGCTGCTGGAGCCGCTCGAACTCGACCACGCCGGCGAAGTGCGCTTTGATTACCTGATTGGCATTGCCGCGCTGGACAGCGGCCGGCCGGACAAGGCGACGTTGGCGTTCGAGCGCGTGCTGGCAGTAAGCCCGAATCATGCTGCCGCGCGGCTTGATATAGCCCGTGCCTATTATCAGTTGGGCGATTTTCCGCGCGCCCGAACAGAATTCGCGGCCGCTCTGAATCAGAATCCGTCCGCTGCGACACGCGCCAACATCCAGAAATATCTGGATGCGATCGATGCGCAGCAACAAGGAAAGCGCACGCGCTTCTCCGCGTACGTGGAAGGTGGGTTCGGGCGGGATAACAATATCAATCTCTCCACCAGTCAGTCGCAGGTGTTCGTCGACGCTTTTTCAACCGTGGCGCAGCTGAATCCATCCAACGTAAAGATGGCCGATAATTACTACGCATTGGCTGCAGGCGGCGAAGTCAATCATGAACTGAATGCCAATTGGGGATTGTTCGCCGCGGGAGATTTGCGCAAGCGCAACTACAATACCCATGCCGAGTTCGATTCCATCAACACGGATGTGCGGGCGGGAGTTATATATGCGGCGCAGGCTGACCGATTGAGTGTGAGTCTGGTCGGCAGCCAATACGATCTGAACGGCGCACGCAACAGCGACATCACCGGCTTCAAAGGCGAGTGGCGCCATGTGCTCAGCCCGAGCAATCAATTGAATGCCTTCGCCCAGTCTGTGAAGTATCGTTACGCCGACCCGCTATTGCAGCCGAATGATGTCGACCAGCAGGCACTCGGGCTCGGCTGGCTGCATGTGCTGTCCGACGGCAATGCCACATTGTCCGGCAGCACGCATTACGGCACCGAGAATGACGTTGCGCCCATCATCACAGTGCCAGGAATCGGCGTCATCAATCCCAGCGGCGGGCGCAACGATGGCGCCAGGCATTTCGGCGGATTGCGCGTTGGCGGCCAGACGGCTTACGGCGAGAAAATCACTTTGTTCGCCAGCGCCGGTGTGCAGCCGAGCGATTATGACAAGGTCAACTACCTGTTTCTGCGCAAACGCAAGGACCGACTGTATGACCTGAAGCTCGGCTCGGATTGGCGTTGGGACAGGCTTTGGACGCTGCGTCCGCAACTGAGCTATTACAGGAACGATTCCAATATCGATATTTACAGCTATGACCGGCTGGATGTCTCTCTGACGGTTCGCCGAGATTTTCGGTAATTTTGCAGTATGGAGGTGCAAGCATGAAACTGACCAAGCATAACGCTGCCTTTCTGGGGATGTTGTTAACGGCTGCTCTGACTCTATATGGGCAGGCGGCTTACGCGGACATTGCCGGGCAGGCGCAATTTGTGAATGGCAACGTCCAAATCACCAACGCGGCAGGACAGGCGCACGCCCTGCAAAAAGGCAGCGCGGTGCATGAGGGTGATACCCTGACGACAGACAAGGGCGCTTCGGCGCAAGTCAAGATGCGGGATGGCGGCTTTGTGGCCGTGCGCCCCGACTCCAGACTCAAGTTCGACAAGTTCGTGTTTACCGGAGAAATAGACGGCAACGAGAAAAGCTTCTTCTCTTTGCTGAAAGGCGGCTTCCGCGCTATCACCGGCCTGATCGGGCATAAGAACAAGGAAAACTTCCGCATTACGACGGCCTCGGCGACCATCGGTGTGCGCGGCACCGATCACGAGACGTTCGTGGTTTTGCCGGGCAGCGAACTGGCGGCGACCGTGCCGGCCGGCACTTATAACAAGGTCAATGCCGGGGAGACCGTCATGACCACCGACAAGGGCACCATCCATATTCTGCCGAACCAGATGGGCTTTGCCTCCGCTGCCGACCAGCTGCCGCAACTGCAGCCGGTCAACCTCAAGCTGTTCACCGCCGTGCCGCCCCCGGCGCAGCAAGCGGGCGCAACCGAGGGAGCGGCGCGCGCAAGCACGGTAGTGGATGGCGCCATTCAGGACCCGAACGTGGCTCCGGAAAATGCGGTACCTGCCAATCCGAGCCTGCGCCCGATCATCCAGGATCGCGGGCCGACTACCCCGCCACGGGTGTTCTGAAGCGGAAATGCCGGAAAAACTGGCCAGCTCCTTGGGCTGGCTGGATTTTCGGCGTTCCGCTATACATCCTGATGGCGGCGGCTCTGCCTGGCTAGTGCGCCGTGATCTGCTGAAACAACTTTAACCGCCGCTCGTCGATCTTGCCTGCCTCCGTCGCCTTGCGGATCGCGCAGTCCGGCTCGTGCGAGTGGCTGCAATTGGCGAAGCGGCAGTGGCCGAGGTAGGGCAGGAATTCGGGAAAGCTTCTTTCGATCGCGGCAAAATCCAGATGATGCAGGCCGAACAATTGCACGCCGGGGCAGTCGATGAGATGGCTGTCGGCGTTCAGGTGATACAGCTTGGCATGGGTGGTGGTGTGCTTGCCGGAATCGAGTACGGTGGAGATTTCCCGCGTGGCGGCCTGCGCTTCGGGGATCACGGCGTTGATGAGCGTGGACTTGCCCATGCCGGATTGGCCGACCAGCACACTGATGTGGCCCTGCAGATAGGGCAGTAGCGGTGCAGAGTCTTGTTTGGCGGAGAGCTCCAGCACGCGATAACCGATGGCGCGGTAGGGTGCGAGCTGAGCCCGGGCCGCGTCGATCTGTGGCAGGTCACACTTGTTCAGCACGATGAGGATATCCAGCTTCTGGTCGTGCCCGGCGAGCAGGCAACGCGCCAGCAACTCGTCATTGAACGAGGGCTCGGTGGCGACGACAATGATGAGTTGGGTGACGTTGGCTGCGATGAGCTTTTGCTTGTAGGCATCGGAGCGGTAGAGCAGAGTGGAACGCGGCGCGATGCGTTCGATGACCCCTTGGCCGGTGCCGGAGCGCTCCACCTCGACCACATCGCCGCAAGCGACCTCACTCTTCTTGCCGCGCGGCACGCACTCCAGTATCTCCCCGCCGGGGAGTTCTGCCAGGTAATGGCGGCCGTGGGCGGCGATGATTTGTCCGCGCAGCGTATTGCTCAAAGCTTGAACAATGCATCCACTTTCGCGGCGCAGATGAAATCGTTCTCGGACAGTCCGCCGATGGCATGGGTCGAATATTCCACGCGGCACTTGTTGTAGCCGACTGTCATGTCGGGATGGTGGTCTTCGCGGTGCGTCATCCATGCCACGGCGTTAACGAAGGCGATGGTCTGGTAGTAGTTCTTGAACTCGAACGTCTTGTCGATAACATTGCCCTTCAGCGTCCAGCCGTCGAGTTGCTTGAGCAAGTCGTTCGCTTCATCCTGGGTCAGCGGCGGCACGCCGCCTTCGCAGGGCTTGCAGTTCTTGTTGGTCAGGTCGCAGACAGTGTTGGCCATGATAAACCTCACTTGAAATGGTAATAGCGCTGGTTCAGCAGCGCGGCGAGATCCAGTTTTTCCTGCGTGCCGAGCTGTTTTCCGATCGCGCCGGAGCATAGTTCCATTTGCTCAATGAGATTGTCGGCGCTGGTCACGCGGCGATTTGGGCGGGTGTAGATGGCGCTACCGTCACCGCCCACCTTGCCTTTGTGACAGCTGTTGCAGTCATATTTGGCGAATAGCTTCTTACCGTTTTCGGCATTACCGCCGGCGAATGGATCGGCGTGTGCGGCGCTGGCGGCGAGGAATAGCAGAAAGAAATATTTTTTCATTTGGCGGCTCCTAGTTGTTGCAGATGTGCGATGCGGATCGGTGCAGGTGGATGTGATTCGTAAAAGCTGGCGTACACCGGATCGGGCGTCAGCGTCTTGGCATTGTCCTGATACAGTTTGACCAGCGCATTCACCAGTTCGTTCGCATCGGTTTGCTCGGCGGCGTAGGCGTCCGCCTCGAACTCGTGCTTGCGCGAGTAGGCCGAGGCGATGGGGTGCAGCAAAAAGGTGAACACCGGCAGCGCCATGAAGAATAGCAGCAATGCCAGGGCAGTGCTTTGTGAGGTGACGCCGAGGCCATGGTAGAACCATTCGGCATGCAGCAGTTGCGCCAGCAGCCACAGAAAACCCAGGCTGACGATGAAGGTGTAGGCGATGCGCTTCAGCACGTGGCGCCGTTTGAAATGTCCCAGTTCGTGCGCCAGCACGGCATCGACCTCGTTCGGGGTAAGGCGCTGCAGCAGCGTATCGAAGAACACGATGCGCTTGGTCTTGCCGAAGCCGGTGAAGTAGGCGTTGCCGTGGGTGCTGCGCTTGCTGCCGTCCATCACGAACAGGCCGCTGGCGGCAAAGCCGCATTTCTTGAGCAGCGCTTCGATGCGGGCCTTCTCCGCTTCATCCTGCATCGGTTCGAAGTCGTTGAACAGCGGCGCGATGTAAGTCGGGTAGATGAACAGCAGCAGCAGGTTGAACACCACCCATACGCTCCATACATACAGCCACCACAGGTCGCCCATGCGTTCCATCAGCCACAGCACGCCAAGCAGCAGCGGCAGACCGAGTGCTGCGCCGAGCAATATGCCCTTGAGCGCGTCGAGCAGGTAGAGCTTGAGCGTCATCTTGTTGAAGCCGAAGCGCGCTTCGATGTTGAAGGTGCGATACAGATCGAAGGGCGATTCCAGCAGCGATTGCACTACGAGCACCGAGACGATGATGGCCATGCCCTGTACCAGCGGTCCGCCGAAGGTGGCCGCTGACCAGGCGCTGAGCCACTGGATGCCGCCGCCCAGGGTAAAGCCCAGCAACAGAATCGTGTCGAACAGCACGTTGAGCACGCCGAGGCGAACCAGCGCGCGGGTGTAGTCGGCGGCTTTCTGGTGTGCGGCAAGATCGACCTTCCCGCGGAAGGCAGCAGGCACTTCGGCGCGGTGCGCGGCGACATGGTCGAGCTGGCGGTAAGCCAGCCAGAACTTGATAGCCAAGTTCGACAGCAGGGCAGAGATAAACAGGATGGTGAAGTGAGAGGCGGTCATTGGCATGGATTGCGTGGCGTTGCTGTGCGACAATGCGCCACATATTTAATTAAGAACTGCGTTGAATTATGGCACAAAACCAAAACAACCTCGTCTGGATAGACATGGAGATGACGGGGCTTTTACCGGATACCGACCGCATCATTGAAGTTGCGCTGGTGGTGACCGACAGCGAGCTGAACACCGTTGCCGAAGCGCCCGTGCTGGTCGTGCACCAGCCCGACAGCGTGCTCGACGGCATGGATAACTGGAACAAATCCACGCACGGAAAATCCGGCCTGATCGACAAGGTCAAGGCTTCCACGCTGGATGAGGCGACTGTGGAAGCACAGATGCTGGCCTTCCTGCAGGAATACGTGCCGACGCGGACATCGCCGATGTGCGGCAACTCCATCTGCCAGGATCGGCGCTTCCTCGCGCGCTGGATGCCCAAACTGGAAGATTATTTCCATTACCGCAATCTGGACGTAAGCACCCTGAAAGAGTTGGCGAAGCGCTGGAAACCCGAAGTCGCGCAGGGCTTGAAGAAGCATGGCAAGCATGAGGCGCTGGCGGATATCTATGAGTCCATCGCCGAGATGAAACATTACCGGGAACATTTCATCAAGCTATAAAAAGCAGGTTTGTCGGGCAGTGTTGGGCGCAAGGTGATGAAATGAACATAATCAAACGAGGGTGGCGGGCGATCGGCGTGCAGGAGAAGCTGCATATCCTGATCCAGGGCACGCTCATCGTGCTGTTCTTCATCATGATGGTATGGGTGCTCGAGCGCTTCGAACTGCAGATTGAGCGCGCCGCCGAATCGCGTGCCGAAGAGACCGCCGATGGTCTGATCAACGGCATGAACATGCTGATGCTTACCGGGCAGATATCCTCCCCGGAGAATCGCAAGCTGTTGCTGAACAAGATGTCGCAGTCGCGCGGTGTCGTTGAGTTGCGCATCATTCGCGGCCGCGCCGTCGTCGAACAGTTCGGGTCGGGCCTGCCGGAAGAGGCGGCGGTGGACGAGCTGGATCGCGAGGTGCTGGCTTCCGGCAAGACATTGTTCCGTAATCTGACCGACAAGAGCGGCCGCCCTGCGCTGCGCGTCGTGGTGCCGTTCATTGCCGAACAGAACTTTCGCGGAACGAATTGCCTTGCCTGCCATGCCACGGGTGCGGGTAGCGTCAATGGCGCGGCCAGCGTGACCATCGACCTTTCCGAAGATAACGCCCAGCTGACCGAGATCAAAAACTGGCTGTGGATCGGCCATGTCGCTGTGCAGGTCTTTCTGGTGATCATCATTTCGCTGTTCGTGCGCATTATTATCGTGCGCAACATCAGCAAGCCGGTGAAAAAGCTGCATGACACGATGGCGGAGATGCAGCGCGACATGGACTTGTCCAAGCGCGCGGGCGTCGATGCAAACAATCCGGACATCGGCGAAATGGCACAGAGCTTCAATGCGCTGGTCGAGCGCCTGCAGCATGCCAACGAGCGACTGCAGCTGTTCGTCAAAATGTTCAACAACAGCGGCGAGGCTATCGCTATTACCGATGCCGGGCGAAGAGTGATCGCGGTTAATCCGGCTTTCGTCAAGATCACTGGTTACGCCGAGGAGGAAGTGATCGGTCAGGATCCCAAGATATTGAGTTCGGGCCGGCAGGATGACAAGTTCTATCAGGCGATGTGGCGGTCCATCAACGAGACCGGCATGTGGCAAGGCGAAATCTGGAACCGGCGCAAGAGCGGCGAAATCTATCCGGAATGGCTGTCCATCGGTACGGTGAAGAACTCGCAGAACGAGGTCATTAACTACATTTCACTGTTCTCCGACATTACCAAGCGCAAGGAAGCCGAGTCGCGCATCGAGCATCTGGCGCACTACGATTCGTTGACCCATCTGCCAAATCGCGCGCTGTTTGCGGATCGCCTGAAACAGGCGCTGCTGGCCGGGATACGCAACAACAAGAAGAGCGCCCTGCTATTTCTCGATCTGGACAAATTCAAGCTGGTGAACGACACCATGGGGCATCTGGCCGGAGATATGTTGTTGCAGTCGGTCGCCGCACGGTTGAAATCATGCGTGCGGGAAACTGACACGATCTGCCGCCAGGGCGGCGATGAGTTCATGATTCTGTTGCCGGAGATCGGCAGCGCTGAGGATGCCGAGACGGTGGCAGGCAAGGTCATCAGCGCGATGGCAGAGCCGCACTGGATCGGCGAAACGGAATTGGTCATCACCTTCAGCATCGGCATCAGCATTTGCCCGGACGATGCGACGGACGACGAGATGCTGATCAAGCATGCCGACGATGCCATGTACCTTGCCAAGGCGAGCGGCAGAAACAACTACAAGCTCTTCGCTTAGGATTTCGCCCCGGCTGCCAGCGCGCGCAGCCGGCCTTGTTCCAGTTCGGCTGCATCCGGTTCGATCAGCCAGCCGTGCAGGTTGTCCATCACCAGTTCGGTCAGCGCGTGTATCCAGTCATTGCGGTCGTTGAGGCAGGGAATGTAGCGGTATTCGCCGCCCCCGGCATGCTGGAAGTCTTCTTTTCCCTCTTGTGCGATTTCTTCCAGTGTCTCCAGGCAGTCGGCCACGAAGCCGGGGCAGACCACATCCACGCGCTTGATTTTCTGTCTGCCCCATTCCTTCAGCGTGGCGGTGGTGTAGGGCTGGAGCCACGCCGCCTTGCCGAAGCGGGACTGGAAGCTGATGGCGTACTGCTCCGCTTTCAAGCCCAGTTCCTGTGCGAGCAAGCGGCCGGTCTTGTGGCATTCGCAGTGGTAGGGGTCGCCTTTGTGCAGCATGAATTGCGGCAGGCCATGAAAACTCATCAACAGCCTGTCCGGCCGGCCATGCTTCATCCAGTATTCGTTGATGCTGTTGGCCAGCGCCTTGATGTAGCCGGGATGATCGTGGAAGTGCTTGATGGTACGCAGGGCGGGCGCGTTGCGCATCTGTTGCAGTTCACCAAACACGATGTCGTTCACGGTGGCGGTGGTGCTGGCGGCGTATTGCGGATACATCGGCACGACCAGCATGCGCTGGCAATTCTGTTCTTGCAGCTTGCGCAGCGCGCCGGGGATCGACGGGTTGCCGTAGCGCATCGCGTATTCGACCGCTAACGGCGCCCGGCTGCGCTGACCGAGATAACCTTGCAGCAAGGCGGCCTGCTTGGCGGTATAGACGCGCAGCGGCGAGCCTTCCTTCAGCCAAATCGAAGCGTACTTGGCCGCGGATTTCTTCGGGCGCGTGTTGAGGATGATGCCGTTGAGGATGAGCCACCAGACGGCGCGCGGCATTTCCACCACGCGCGGGTCGCTGAGGAATTCCTTGAGGTAGGTACGCACTGCCCGCGGCGTGGGGGCATCGGGGGAACCGAGATTGACCAGCAGGATGCCGGTCTTTTGCGGTGTGCCGTGGGGGTGGGCCGGTTCGGTCAGGTAGCGCATTGAGTTCAGTGTTGTGAGAGCGCGTTGCTCAGGAGTTTGGCGGTGATGTCGACGATCGGCACGACCCGCTCGTAGTTCATGCGCTTGGGTCCGACCACGGCGAGCGTGCCGACGATCTGGCCGTCTGCCGTGTAGGGCGCACTCACCACGCTGCATTCGTCCAGGCCGATCAGGCCGGACTCGTTGCCAACGAAGATGTGGACGCCTTGTGCATGACGACCCGCGTCCAGCAGTTGCAGCAGCTCCGTCTTCTGCTCGAACACGTTGAACAGATTGCGCAGCTGGTTCATGTTGGCGGCGAGGTCGTTGATATGCAGCAGGTTGCGTTCGCCGCTGATCACGTAATCCTCGCTCTTGCGCGCGATGGCTTCGTCGCTGGCCGCCATGGCTGCGCTCATCAGGGCGGTCATGTCATGCTGCAGCTGGCGCAGCTCGCTTTGCACGCGTTGATGGATGTCGCCGAACGCGAGGTCGGCGTAGTGCTGGCTGAGAAAGTTGCCCGCCTCGGTGAGCTGCGCCTGGCTGTAGTCCTTGTGCGTCACCAGCACGCGATTTTCCACCTCGCCGTCAGGCATCACGATGATCAGCAGCACGCGTTTCTCGGACAGGCGCAGGAACTCGATCTGGTGCACGGTGAGGCTGGCGCGCTTGGGCGTGGCGACCACGCCGGCGAAATGGGTCAAGTCGGACAAGACGTTGGATGCCTGCGTCAGCAGGCGGGTCGGGTTGTTCGGCTGCAGCTGGCTTTCCAGTTGCAGCACGCGCTCCTCGGACAGTGGCTGCACCACCATCAGCCGGTCGATGAACAGACGGTAGCCCAAGGCGGTGGGCACGCGTCCGGCAGAGGTGTGTGGGCTGCTGACCAGCCCCATCGCTTCCAGGTCGGACATCACGTTGCGTATGGTGGCCGGACTGACTTCGAGGCCGGAGAACTGCTGCAAGGTGCGCGAGCCGACCGGCTGGCCATCGCTGATGTAGCGTTCCACCAGGGTCTTCAGCAGTATTTGTGCGCGGTCGTTCAACATGGCGAATATTCTACCACTGCCGCTTTGTCATTAAATCCCGCCTATGGTTTAATCCGCGGCTATGAATTCCACCTTCAAAACCGTCGCGCTGATCGGAAAATACAAGTCGCTGGAGATTGCCGAGCCCTTGCTGAAACTGGCCGACTTTCTGGCCAGCATGGGGCTGAGCGTGGTGGTGGACAATCTTACTGCCGAGCATCTCACGCGCCATCCGTATCATGAGCTGGCACTGGAACAGATGGGCGGCAAGGTTGATCTCGCCATTGTTTTGGGCGGTGACGGCACTTTGCTCAATGTGGCGCGCACGCTGGTTCCTTTCGATATCCCGCTGGTGGGCGTCAATCAGGGACGTCTGGGTTTTCTCACCGATATTTCCATCGACACCATGCAGCGCACCATATCCGCCATGCTGCGCGGCGATTTTGTTACCGAGAAACGCATGTTGCTGAGCGCGTCGGTGACGCGCGATGAGAGGCATATCTTCGATTCGCTGGCGCTCAACGATGTGGTCATCCATCGCGGCAATAACAGCAGCATGCTCGAATTCGAAGTGCGCATCGACGGCGAGTACCTGTACAACCAGCGTGCCGACGGCCTGATTGTCACCACGCCTACCGGTTCCACCGCTTACGCGCTGTCGGCGGGCGGTCCTATCCTGCACCCCTCGCTCGACCTCATTGCGCTGGTGCCGGTCGCGCCGCATAACTTGAGCAACCGCCCCATCGTGCTGAAGAGCGAGTCGCGGCTGGATATCCTGATGCATCGTTCAGACGAGGCACGGGTCAGGTTCGACGGACATACGCATTTCGACCTGGATCGCAACGACAAGGTGACGGTCAGCCGTTATGGCAAGCCGATCCGCCTGCTGCACCCGGTGGGACATAGCTACTATCACACGCTGCGCGAAAAGCTGCTCTGGAACCAGACGCTCTAAGCGCGAGCAACCCAGGAATCTATGCTCAAGTACCTCACCATCCGCGACTTCGTCATCGTCGACACCCTCGAACTGGATTTCTCGCCGGGCTTCACCGCGCTGACCGGCGAGACCGGCGCGGGCAAGTCCATTCTGATTGACGCTTTATCCTTCGCGCTGGGCGAGCGCGGCGACGCGACTTTGGTGCGCAGCGGCTGCGAGCGCGCCGAGATCACCGCCGAGTTCGACATCTCCGGCATGCCGCATCTGCAAACCTGGCTGCACGAACAGGAACTGGACGGCGACGAAGGCATCTGTCTGCTGCGCCGTACGCTGGACGCTGTCGGGCGTTCGCGCGGCTTCATCAACGGGCGCAGTGCGACGCAGCAACAACTGCGCGAAGCGGGCGAAATGCTGCTCGACATCCACGGTCAGCATGCACACCAATCGCTGTTGCGTGCCGATGCGCAGCGCGACCTGCTGGACAGCCACGCCGGTCTGGGCAAACAGGCAGAAGAGGTGGCTGCCGGCTTCAAGGCCTGGCAGGCGCTACACCGCCGCCGCCTGCAACTGGAACAGAACGCCGAGACGGTTGCCGCCGAGCGCGAGTTGCTGTCGTTCCAGCGTCGCGAGCTGGAGACGCTCAACTTTTCGGTCGCCGAGTGGAACGCCTTGCAGGGTGACCATGCGCGCCTGTCGCATGCGGCGAACCTGCTGGAGACGGCGCAGTTCGGCGTCGAGGTGCTGTCGGAATCGGACACGGCCTGCCTCGCGCAACTCAACGCGCTGACCGCGCGCCTGCGCGGCGGGCTGGAATTCGACGCCGGCCTGCAAGATACGCTGACCATGCTGGAGAGCGCGCAGAACGAATTGCAGGAAGCCGTATATGCGCTGCGCCATTACCAGCAGCGGCTGGATACCGATCCGCAGCGGTTGCGCCAGCAGGAACAGCGCATGGCCGACGTGGTCGAGGCGGCGCGCAAATACCGCGTGGCGCCGGAACAATTGCCGGAGGCGCTGGAAAAAATCGTGGCGCGGCTGGATGAACTCGGCGGCAGCGCCGATCTGGCTGAACTGGCTAAACAGGATGGGGCCGCACGCGACCATTATCTGCGGGTGGCGACCAACTTGAGCGAAGCGCGCATCACGGCGGCACAGGCGTTGTCCGAAGAGATCACCGCCGCCATGCAGACGCTGGCGATGCAGGGCGGCAAGTTTTCCGTTGCCTTGTTGCCGCTGAACGAAGGCAATGCGCAGGGCCTGGAGATGGTGGAGTTTCAGGTTGCGGCCAACCAGGGCACGCCGTTGCGCAGTCTGGCCAAGGTCGCTTCCGGCGGCGAACTGTCGCGCATCAGCCTGGCGATCCAGGTTGCGGCCAGCCGCGCCGCCACCGTGCCGACGCTGATCTTCGACGAAGTGGACAGCGGCATCGGCGGGCGTGTGGCCGAGATCGTCGGCGCGCTGCTCAAGCAGCTGGGCAGGCGCCATCAGGTGATGTGCGTCACCCACCTGCCGCAGGTCGCGGCGCAGGCCGACGCGCAATGGCAGGTGAGCAAGGCCGCGCATGCCGGCAAGACCCTGAGCAATATCAGCGTGCTGAACCAGGACGAGCGCATCGAGGAGATCGCGCGCATGCTGGGCGGCGTCAAGATCACCGAGACTACGCGCAAGCACGCCGCCGAGCTTCTGGGCGTCCCTGCTTGAGGTATCATGCTGCCTCTTTTATAACCGCCTGATCGAAACAACAGTCCAAATGCGTATCCAGATCGTTCTAATCTCCGCGCTGCTCGCTGCCTGCAGTTCCGCTTCATTGCCGACGTTCACGCCGTACAAGGTCGAGATCCGGCAGGGCAATCTGATCACGCAAGATATGCGCGCCAAGCTCAAGCTTGGCATGTCGCAGTCGCAGGTGAAGGCTGCGCTGGGTGCGCCGTTGATCAACGATGCCTATCATGCCAATCGCTGGGATTATTTTTATAGTCTGCAGCAGCAAGGCAAGGTTGTTGAGAGCCAGCGTCTCACGCTGTATTTTGACAAGAACGTGCTGGTGCGCATCGACGATGCCACGCCGTTGAAATCCAATGAGCCAGTGAAATCTGGCGAACCAGCCAAGCAGGAGCCGAACAATGGGAAAAATTAAAGTTGCTATCGCCGGTTGCGGCGGACGCATGGGCAAGGTGCTGCTGGAGTGCGTGGCGCAGGCCGATGACCTGGTATTGCATGCCGCGCTGGAGCATGGCGGCAGCCCTCTGCTGGGGCTGGATGCCAGCGTGGTCGGTGGTGTGCGCGGCGTCACCATCACCGCCGATGCGGCTGCGGCATTGCAGGGCGCTGACGCGCTGATCGATTTCACTCGCCCCGAAGGCACGCTGCATCATCTGGAAATCTGCCGCAAGCACGGCGTGAACATGGTGATCGGCACCACCGGCTTCAATGCGCAGCAAAAGGCGCAGTTGGGCGCGGCAGCGCAGGACATCGGCGTCGTGTTTGCGCCCAACATGAGTGTTGGCGTGAACCTGGTGTTCAAGCTGCTGGAGACGGCATCGCGCGTGCTGGCCAACGGCTACGACATCGAAGTCATCGAGGCGCACCACCGCCACAAAGTGGACGCGCCTTCCGGTACCGCACTCGGGATGGGTGAAGTGATCGCCAGGACTTTGGGGCGCGATCTGGATAAATGTGCAGTATACGGCCGCGAGGGCGTTACCGGCGAGCGCGATCCGTCCACCATCGGCTTTGCCACCGTGCGCGGCGGCGACATCGTTGGCGACCACACCGTGCTGTATGCCGGCATCGGCGAGCGTATCGAGATCACGCACAAGGCCAGCAGCCGTGCCACCTTTGCGCTCGGCGCCCTGCGCGCAGCGCGCTTCCTGCAAGCGAACAAGGCGGGGCTGTATGACATGCAGGATGTGCTGGCGCTGAAGTAAGCCGGATTAAATCGCAGAATTTTAAAATTGCATGGATTCGAGAGGATAGCTATGAATAATTCCTGGAATTGGGTTGGCCGCTATGTGGCGGTGATTGTTGTGACGCTGATATTGGCCGCGGCCTTGGGCGGCATGGATCTGTTCAGCAAGACCGCCTTGTTTGGCGGCAAGCTGACGGCTTCGAATCTGGTGCGTTTTCTCGGCTATGCCACGGCCTTGTCGGCATTCTGGTTGCTGGGACAGCGTGCGACGATCTTCATGCGCCAGCAGAGCGGGCGCTGGGCGGTGCTGCAGCACCTGATCCTGCCCGTCGTCAGCCTGATCTTCGTCGCTTCCGCCTATTCGGTGCTGCTGCTGGTGCTCAAGCCTTTCCTGGACGCCTCTCTGCATAACCTCTACAACTGGATCTTTATCCTTGCCATCCTTGCCGCCGCGGCATGGCTGGTGATGGCGGTGTTGAACCAGTCGTCCTCGCTGACCGAGGCGTTCACCTCGTCCAGCAAAGGCAGAGTGTGCCCGGAATGCGGAGCAAGCTGCGATGCGGGCGCCAAGTTCTGCAAATCCTGCGGCCACACGCTGGCAGACTCCGAATAGGCAGATTAAAAGGCGAGGATCTTGATCCCGATCAGGATCAACACTATCCCGCCGAAGATTTCCGCCTTGTTTTCCAGCCAGGTGCCGCTGCGTTTGCCGATTTGCACGCCGACCCAGCTGAATGCGAAGGTTGTCACGCCGATGATGAGGCAGGCCAGGTAGGCATTGATGTCCAGCAGGGTCAGACTGAAACCGGCGGCCATGGCATCGATGCTGGTTGCGATGGACAGCAGCAGCATCATCTTGTTGGTGATCGCCGCGATATCTTCTTCTATGCCTTCGTGCAGGCCTTCGTAAATCATCTTGCCGCCGATCAGCGCCAGCAGCCCGAAGGCTATCCAGTGTGAGTAGGCATCAACCCAGCCTAGAATTCCCTTGCCGCCCAGGTAGCCGATGAAGGGCATCAACGCCTGGAAGGAGCCGAAGAACAAGCCAGCCTTCAGACCCAGTCCCCGGCTATTTCCTTTCGCGCCAAGTCCGATGGATACGGCGAAGGCATCCATGCTAAGTGCTATGGCTAAGACAATTACTTCGAGCATGCGGTTTTTCCAATCTGTCTGTGACGGGGCAAAGGCGCGGCATTATACGGTAGCCAACTCGACCTCCAGCCATTTCGCCAGGCTGTCAAAAACGATAACCAAGTGGCTGGATATAGGCCGTTTGGCCTATTGACAGGGTGTTGAGCGGCAGATACGTTGCGCTCCGGCTGTTCACCAAGGGGGCGACAGCGGTTATGAGTCGATTGTGTTGTGGCTGAACCGGAAAACGATCCAATCCTGGCCTCTGTAATTTACACACCATAGGGAGATGACATTGTTTAATTTTTTCAAAATAGAATCGGCAGACAACGAGACAAAAAAAACCGAAACAAGCGCGCGTCCGACATCGCAGTATGCTTCCGCCCCTGGATCCGAAATTCGCTACAACCCAACACTCGTCGACGAACTCAAAAACGATCATAAAAACTTGCTGGCTCTTTATATGGCCATCAAGTCAAGTTTCGATAGCGGCGACTACCAGGCGGTATCGGCAAAGCTCAACGAGTTCCGTGTCGGGTTGCAGGGGCACCTGCTTACCGAAAATGTGCGCTTCTATATTTATATTGACCGCGTGCATGGCCAGGATGAAATGAACTCCGAATTGATCCGTGGTTTTCGCCGGGAAATGGATGGCATTGGCAGGGCTGCGCTCAATTTTTTGCAGAAATACGAAATGATCGGCGTGGACAAAGAGCTGGCATCCGCATTTGCAGCAGACTTTGCGACCATCGGCACCGTGCTGGCCGAGCGCATCAAGAAAGAGGAAGGCGTTTTATATCCCCTCTACACGCCGGTGTATTAATTTCTGGTCAAACGGGGCGACCCATGCGGGCTGCGCCAAGCAGCCGTCCCGTTTCGCTGAGTTGCCCTAACTCCATCAAACGCAGGCAGGTGGTGCGCATTTGATGCGCCACCTCGCTTCGGCTATAATGCGTGTCAATTCAAAGGCGGGATGAACACAAGGTTCGTCCCGCTTCTTTATGTCCAGTTCAAGGGAGCATCCGGTGTCGCAAACAAGTCCTGCCATTTTAGTTTTAGCCGATGGGACAGTGTTTCGCGGAACTGCCATTGGCGCTTCCGGTAGCAGCGTCGGCGAGGTGGTGTTCAACACTGCCATTACCGGCTACCAGGAAATTCTCACCGATCCGTCATATTGCAGGCAGATCGTTACGCTGACTTATCCGCATATCGGCAACGTCGGCTGCAATCCGGAAGATGTGGAGTCGCGCCAGGTGTTCGCCAGCGGCCTGATCATCCGCGACCTGTCACAAACGGTGAGCAACTTCCGCAGCACGCAATCGCTGCCGGAATACCTCAAAGCTAACAACGTAGTTGCCATCGCCGGCATCGACACGCGCAAGCTGACGCGCATCTTGCGCAGCAAGGGCGCGCAGAACGGCTGCATCGCCACCGGGGACGATGTCGAGGCGGCATTGAAGGCGGCGCGCGGTTTCGCCGGCTTGGCGGGCATGGACCTGGCGCAAGTGGTGAGTTGCGACAAACCCTACGAATGGAAGCAGCGCGAGTGGGAGTTGGGCGAGGGCTATCGCGACATTACCGAGTCGAAATTCCATGTGGTGGCCTATGACTTCGGCGTGAAGCGCAATATCCTGCGCATGTTGGCCGAGCGCGGCTGCCGCGTCACGGTGGTACCGGCCAAGACCAGCGCTGCCGAGGTGTTGGCGATGAAACCGGACGGCGTGTTCCTGTCCAACGGCCCCGGCGATCCCGAGCCCTGCGATTACGCGATCGAGGCGACCAGAAAATTTCTCGAAGTCGGCATTCCCTTGTACGGCATCTGTCTGGGCCACCAGATCATGGGCTTGGCCGTGGGGGCGAAGACGGTGAAGATGAAGTTCGGCCATCGCGGCGCCAACCATCCGGTGCAGGACACAGAGACCAAGCGCGTAATGATTACCAGCCAGAACCACGGTTTTGCCGTGGATGCGGCGACGCTGCCGAAGAATACGCGCGTCACGCACATTTCATTGTTCGACGGTACGCTGCAAGGCTTCGAGCTGACCGATAAACCCGCGTTCTGTTTCCAGGGGCACCCCGAGGCGAGCCCCGGGCCGCATGACGTGGACACTCTGTTTGATCGCTTCGTAGCGATGATGGGCAAGTAAATGGCAAAGCGTACAGATATCAAATCAATCCTCATTATCGGCGCCGGCCCCATCGTGATCGGGCAGGCGTGCGAATTCGACTATTCCGGTGCGCAGGCGTGCAAGGCGCTGCGCGAAGAAGGCTACCGCGTCATCCTGGTGAACTCCAACCCGGCCACCATCATGACCGACCCGAACATGGCGGACGCGACCTATATCGAGCCAATCACCTGGAAGATGGTGGAGAAGATCATCGCCAAGGAGCGCCCCGATGCAATCCTGCCGACCATGGGTGGGCAGACTGCGCTGAACTGCGCGCTCGATCTGGCCAAACAGGGCGTGCTGGAAAAATACAACGTCGAGATGATCGGCGCTTCGCGCGATGCCATCGACATGGCGGAAGACCGCGAAAAATTCAAGCAGGCGATGACGCGCATCGGGCTGGCCTCGGCGCGTTCCGCCATCGCGCACAGCATGGAAGAAGCGCTGCAGGTGCAGCAGGTAATGGGCTTCCCGACCATCATCCGTCCGTCCTTCACCATGGGCGGCAGCGGCGGGGGCATCGCCTACAACCGCGAAGAATTCATGGAAATCTGCGAGCGCGGCCTGGAAGCTTCGCCCACGCGCGAGTTGCTGATCGAGGAATCGCTGCTCGGCTGGAAAGAATACGAGATGGAAGTCGTGCGCGACCGCAACGACAACTGCATCATCATCTGCTCGATCGAGAACCTCGACCCGATGGGCGTGCATACCGGCGACTCCATCACCGTCGCACCGGCGCAGACGCTGACCGACAAGGAATACCAGATCATGCGCGACGCTTCGCTGGCGGTGCTGCGCGAGATCGGCGTGGAGACCGGTGGTTCCAACGTGCAGTTCTCGATCAACCCGAAGGACGGGCGCATGGTGGTGATCGAGATGAATCCGCGCGTATCGCGCTCCTCGGCGCTGGCCTCCAAGGCCACCGGCTTCCCGATCGCCAAGGTTGCAGCCAAGCTGGCGGTGGGCTACACGCTGGACGAACTGAAGAACGACATCACCGGCGGCGCGACGCCGGCCTCGTTCGAGCCGACCATCGACTACGTGGTGACCAAGATCCCGCGTTTCGCCTTCGAGAAATTCCCGCAAGCCAATGACCGCCTGACCACGCAGATGAAATCGGTCGGCGAGGTGATGGCCATCGGCCGCACCTTCCAGGAGTCGTTCCACAAGGCGCTGCGCGGCCTCGAGGTCGGCGTGAACGGTCTGGACAGCAAGTGCACCGACCGCGAAACCATCATCTCCGAACTCGGCAATCCCGGGCCGGATCGCATCTGGGCGGTGGGCGATGCCTTCCGTCTCGGCATGAGCGTGGAAGAGGTGTTCAATATCAGCAAGATCGACCCGTGGTTCCTGGTGCAGATCGCCGACTTGGTGCGTCAGGCACAAGCGCTGTCGGGCCGCACGCTGGAGAGCCTCGATGCAGACCATCTGCGCCAGCTCAAGCGCAGCGGTTTCGCCGACGCGCGTCTGGCCGTGCTGCTGGATACCGATGCCGCCGCCGTGCGCGCCTATCGTCATGCGCTGGGCGTGCGCCCGGTGTTCAAGCGTGTGGACACCTGCGCTGCGGAGTTCTCCACCAACACCGCCTACATGTATTCGACCTATGAGGAGGAGTGCGAATCGCAGCCTTCCGACAAGAAGAAGATCATGGTGCTGGGCGGCGGCCCCAACCGCATCGGCCAGGGCATCGAGTTCGACTATTGCTGCGTGCATGCCGCGCTGGCGATGCGCGAGGACGGCTACGAGACCATCATGGTGAACTGCAACCCGGAGACCGTCTCCACCGACTATGACACCTCCGACCGTCTGTACTTCGAGCCGCTGACGCTGGAGGACGTGCTGGAAGTGGTTGCGGTGGAAAAACCCGTCGGCGTGATCGTGCAGTACGGCGGCCAGACCCCGCTGAAACTGGCGCACGGCCTGGCCAAGAACGGCGTGCCCATCATCGGCACTTCGGTGGACATGATCGACTGCGCGGAGGATCGCGCGCGCTTCCAGGCCATGCTGCGCAAGCTGAACCTGAAGCAGCCGCCCAACCGTACCGCCAGCAACGTGGCTGATGCCATTGCCGGCGCCAACGAGATCGGCTACCCGCTGGTGATGAGGCCGAGCAACGTGCTGGGCGGCCGTGCGATGGAAATCATCCATGCGCAGCCCGACCTCGAGCGCTATATGCGCGATGCCGAAGAAATGGCCAAGGATTGGCCGGAGCGCATGCCCATCCTGCTTGATCGCTTCCTCAACGACGCGATCGAAGTGGACGTGGATGCGGTGTCCGATGGTCAGCAGGTCATCATCGGCGGCATCATGGAACACATCGAGCAGGCCGGCGTGCACTCCGGTGACTCTGCCTGTTCGCTGCCGCCGTATTCGCTGTCGGCCAAGCTGCAGGACGAGCTGCGCCGCCAGACCGTGGCGATGGCGAAAGAGTTGAACGTGGTCGGCCTGATGAACGTGCAGTTCGCCATCCAGGGCGAGACTGTCTACGTGCTGGAAGTGAACCCGCGCGCTTCGCGCACCGTACCGTACGTGTCCAAGGCGACCGGCGTGCCGCTGGCGAAGATCGCCGCTCGCTGCATGGCCGGGCAAACGCTGGCCTCGCAGGGTGTGACCAAGGAAGTCATTCCTCCGTACTACTCAGTGAAGGAGGCAGTGTTCCCCTTTATCAAGTTCCCCGGCGTGGACGTGATCCTGGGGCCGGAGATGAAATCCACCGGCGAAGTGATGGGGGTGGGCGATACCTTTGCCGAAGCCTTCGTCAAATCGCAGCTTGCCGCCAGTGTGAAGCTGCCGAAAGGCGGCAAGGTGTTCATCAGCGTGCGCGAGGAGGACAAGGCGGGTACGGTGGAAGTTGCTCGTACTTTGAAGCAGCTGGGTTTCACTATTCTGGCAACGCGCGGCACGGGCTCGACCATCGCCGCGGCCGGCGTGGAAGTGACCGTGGTGAACAAGGTGGCCGAAGGCCGCCCGCACATTGTCGACATGATCAAGAACGGCGAGGTCAGCCTCATCATCAATACGGTGGACAGCAGGCCATCGGTGATGCGTGATTCATATTCCATACGCCATGCTGCGCTGCAGGGCCGCGTGACTTACTATACGACGCTGGCCGGCGCGCGCGCGGCCTGTCTCGGCATGCAACACTTGGCCGAATTACAGGTCTATGACGTGCAGTCTTTGCACCGTCGCTTAAAGAAATAGAAAGAAGGGAAGGGCAGTATGAGCAAGGTTCCATTGACAGTGAACGGCGCAGAGCTATTGCGCCAGGAATTGCACCGCTTGAAGACAATTGAACGGCCCTCGGTCATCAATGCGATCTCGGAAGCGCGCGCACAGGGCGACTTGTCGGAGAACGCCGAATATGAGGCAGCCAAAGAGCGCCAGTCCTTCGTCGAAGGCCGTATCGTCGAACTGGAATTCAAGCTGGGCAGCGCGCAGATCATCGATCCCAAGCTGCTTAACGCGGAGGGGCGCTGCGTGTTCGGCTCCACCGTGATTCTGGAAGACACCAACAGTGGCGACGTGTTGACTTATCAGATCGTTGGCGACGACGAGGCCGACATCAAAATGCGCAAGATATCCATCAGCTCGCCGATCGCCCGTGCGCTGATCGGAAAATCAAGCGGCGATATTGCGGAAGTGCAGGCGCCGGGCGGCATCCGCGAATACGAGGTGGTGGACGTTCAATACATCTGAAGGCGTAGAAGGGGGAAGGGTAAAGGGAAAAATCAACCTTACCTGATGAGCAGCGGGGGCTCCCTTCCCCTCTACTCTTCTCCTTCCCGGTTAAGTGCGGCTGCCGAGCTGCTTTTTGCTCAGGACGGTTTTGCCCTGGCGGCGTTTGGGCGGTTTGGCGATAGGAATTTCCAGCGGGCGGTATACCACCAGCATTTTTCCGATATGTTGCACGGGGCCGGCCTTAAGTGTTTCGCAAATTTCCTCCAGCATGGCCTCGCGGGCATCACGGTCGTCGTTCATCACGCGGATTTTCAGCAGATCATGGCTTTTCAGACTGCGCTCGATTTCGTCCAGCACGGCAGGTGTCAGACCGGCGTTGCCGATGATGACGATAGGTTTGAGTGCATGGGCGCGCCCTTTGAGTTCGAGGCGCTGTGAAACGGAGAGAGATAGCATGATAGGTAGTCCTGATTTAAGGCGCGGATTCTATCAGGTTACCGCCAAAATCGCTGAGCGAGCGATCTGCGGCGTCGCCTTGTGCTCGCTTCCTCGCCTACCAATGCGGTATGTTTCGGTCGCTGCGCTCCAGGTGCCTTGCATATCATCTCGCTCAACGACTTTTGCAGTAATCTGAACACGATGAAGGCTTCCAAGACCAGCAAACAATGGATGAACGAGCATGTGAACGACCCCTATGTGCAGCGTGCACAGAAGGAGGGTTATCGCTCGCGTGCGGCGTACAAGTTGCTGGAAATCGACGAGCGCGATCACCTCATCAAGCCTGGCATGGTGGTGGTGGACCTGGGGGCGACGCCGGGCGGCTGGTGCCAGGTGGTGGCGCAGAAACTGGGCGACAAAGGGCGCATCATCGCGCTGGACCTGCTGCCGCTGCAGCCGTTGCCGCGCGTGGAGTTCATCCAGGGCGATTTCCGCGAGGACAGCGTGCTGGCGCAACTCGAGGAAAAGCTGGAAGGGCGGCAGATCGGCCTTGTAATTTCCGATATGGCGCCCAATATCAGTGGTGTAAGCTCGGCCGATCAGGCCCGGGCGATGTATCTGGCTGAACTGGCGCTGGATTTCGCTGTCAACCACCTTGCGCCGAGAGGTTCCTTCCTGGTGAAGGTGTTTCAAGGGGTTGGATTCGAGGATTATCTGAAGTTGATGCGTACCCATTTTGCCAAAGTGGTCGCGCGCAAGCCGAAAGCCTCGCGCGACCGCAGTAGCGAACAGTATTTGGTGGGGCTTGGAAAGCTTGAGTAATAGCCTCGGACAGTGTCTAATGCAACTACGTATTACCGCTCATAAGGAGCATGTGTGAACAATCTATTCAAGAGTGTCGGAATCTGGCTGGTCGTGGCGTTGGTGCTGATGACCGTCTTCAACCAATTCAATGCGCGCCAGCAAGCGACAGCACAATCGCAGCTGGATTATTCCCAGTTCCTTGAGGAAGTGAAAGCGGGCCACATCGAGAAGGTGACCATCGAGGGGCGTACCTTAAAGGCGATGACCACCGACGGCAAACGCATCACCAGCTATGCCCCCAGTGATCTCTGGCTGGTCTCCGACCTGCTGAAGAACGGCGTGAAAATCGAAGCCAAGCCGGAGGAAGAACAATCCTTCCTGATGAGCATCTTCGTGTCGTGGTTCCCGATGCTGTTGCTGATCGGCGTGTGGATTTTCTTTATGCGCCAGATGCAGGGCGGCAAGGGCGGCGGCGCGTTTTCGTTCGGCAAGAGCAAGGCGCGCATGCTGGATGACGCCAAGGAGCGCGTGACTTTTGCCGATGTGGCCGGGTGCGACGAGGCCAAGGAGGAAGTGTCCGAACTGGTTGATTTCCTGCGCGATCCATCCAAATTCCAGAACCTGGGCGGGCGCATCCCGCGCGGCGTGCTGATGGTGGGCAGCCCGGGTACCGGCAAGACGCTGCTGGCCAAGGCCATCGCCGGCGAAGCAAAGGTGCCGTTCTTTTCCATTTCCGGTTCCGACTTCGTCGAGATGTTCGTCGGCGTCGGCGCGGCGCGCGTGCGCGACATGTTCGAGCAGGCCAAGAAACATTCTCCCTGTATCGTGTTCATCGATGAAATCGACGCAGTCGGCCGCCAGCGCGGCGCCGGCCTGGGCGGCGGCAACGACGAGCGCGAGCAGACGCTGAACGCATTGCTGGTGGAAATGGATGGCTTCGAAGGTACGTCCGGCGTGATCGTGATCGCCGCCACCAACCGCCCGGATGTGCTCGACCCGGCGCTGTTGCGCCCAGGTCGTTTCGACCGTCAGGTAGTAGTGCCGCTGCCCGATATTCGCGGCCGTGAGCAAATCCTGATGGTGCATATGCGCAAGGTGCCGGTGGCCCCCGATGTGAATGCCAGCATTTTGGCGCGCGGCACACCCGGCATGTCCGGTGCCGATCTGGCCAACCTGGTGAACGAAGCCGCATTGTTCGCCGCACGCCGCAATAAGCGTTTCGTCGAGATGGACGATTTCGAATCGGCCAAAGACAAGATATTCATGGGCGCGGAGCGCAAGTCCATGGTGATCACACCTGAAGACAAAAAGAAAACCGCTTATCACGAGTCCGGCCACGCAATCATCGGCATGACGTTGCCGGGGTGTGATCCCGTGCACAAAGTAACGGTAATTCCGCGTGGTCGCGCATTGGGTGTGACATGGTCGTTGCCAGAGATTGACCGCTACAGCGTGTATCGCAATCAGATGCTGGCGAAGATATGTATGGCGTTCGGCGGGCGCGTGGCGGAAGAACTCTTCACGGGAGATATTTCGACCGGTGCATCCAACGATTTCGAGCGCGCAACCCAAATGGCGCGTGACATGGTCACGCGCTATGGAATGTCTGAGGCGTTAGGGCCGATGGTATACGGCGAAAATGAGGGTGAGGTGTTTTTGGGCAGATCAGTTACGACGCATAAAAACATATCTGAAAGCACTCTGCAAAAAGTCGATGCCGAGATACGTCGCATCCTCGACGAGCAGTATGCGCTGGCCAAGAAGATACTGACCGAGAATCGCGACAAGGTGGAGGCAATGACCAGTGCCCTGTTGGAATGGGAAACCATCGATGCAGAGCAGATTCAGGACATCATGGCGGGCAAGCCGCCGCGTCCTCCCAAGCCCAGCCAGAGCAGCAATACACCTGAGCCGCCGAAGGACGATACGCCGACCGCGCCAGCGACCAACCAGCCTGCAGAAGGCGTTTAACCGAACACACGGGGGCTTTCGCCCCCGTTCTTTTATGCTCCGTTGCGGAAATTTCCAGTTCGATCTTTCGCGCCCACTCGTGATGGGCATCGTCAATGTGACACCCGACTCGTTCTCCGATGGCGGGCGTCATGCCTCGACCGCAGCAGCCATCGCCCATGCCTTGCAGCTGATAGCAGACGGCGCCGACATGCTCGATATCGGTGGTGAATCCACGCGCCCCGGAGCCGCCAAGGTGAGCGAACAGGAAGAGCTGGATCGCGTGCTGCCGGTAATCGAAGGGCTGCGCGGCATTGCGGTGCCGATCTCCATTGACACCTATAAACCAGAAGTGATGCGTGCCGCACTGGCGGCTGGCGCATGCATGGTCAACGACATCAATGCGTTGCAGTATGCTGCGGCACTGGATGTGGTCGCCAACAGCGATGCGGCGGTGTGCCTCATGCACAAGCAGGGCACGCCGCAGACCATGCAGCAACGGCCGGATTATCTGGACGTCGTTGCCGAGGTGAGCACGTTCCTGCGTGAACGTATCGCTGCTGCCGAAGCGGCAGGCGTCGCACGCAGCCGCATCGTGGTCGATCCGGGTTTTGGCTTTGGCAAGACGCTGGCGCATAATCTTGACCTGCTGCGCGAATTGAAAGCGTTTAGCGCATTGGGGGTTCCGATACTGGCCGGCTTGTCGCGCAAATCGATGCTGGGTGCGATCACCGGCCGTGACGTGGGCGAGCGCGTGGCGGCAAGCGTGGCGGCGGCATTGCTGGCGGTACAACGCGGCGCAGCCATTGTGCGCGTGCATGATGTGCGCGAGACGGTGGATGCATTGAAAATTTTGAACGCACTAAACGAGAACGAAAGATGAGCAGAAAATATTTCGGTACTGACGGCGTGCGCGGACGTGTGGGCGTATATCCCATCACGCCGCAATTCGTGATGAACCTGGGCTATGCGGCAGGCAAGGTGCTGGCGAAAGGCGAGCACGCGCAGAGCGAGCGCCCGGCGGTATTGATTGGCAAAGATACCCGCATCTCCGGCTACATGCTGGAATCGGCTCTGGAAGCCGGCCTCATCGCAGCGGGCATCGATGTGTATCTGGCCGGCCCGATCCCGACGCCGGCGGTCGCTTACCTCACGCGAGCGCTGCGCTTGCAGGCCGGTGTGGTCATCTCCGCTTCGCACAACCCGTTCGAGGACAACGGCATCAAGTTCTTCTCCGGCAGCGGCACGAAATTGCCAGACGAGGTGGAGATCGCCATTGAGGCTGCGCTGGATGAACCGATGCAGACCAATCCGTCGGAAGGCTTGGGCAAAGCCAAACGTCTTGACGACGCTGTCGGGCGCTACATCGAATTCTGCAAGAGCACCTTCCCGGCAGACATGAACCTGCGCGGCATGAAGATTGTGGTGGACAGCGCGCACGGTGCGACCTACCACATCGCGCGCAACGTGTTCCACGAACTCGGCGCGGACGTGATTGCCATCGGCGCGCAGCCGGACGGCAAGAACATCAACGAAGGCTACGGCGCGACCAAACCGCAGAACCTGCAAAAGGCTGTGGTCGAGAACAAGGCGAATATCGGCATCGCCCTCGACGGCGACGGCGACCGCCTGATCATGGTGGATGCCGCAGGCAAGCTCTACGACGGCGACCAGTTGCTTTATATCATCGCCAGACATCGCCAAGCGCTGGGCACGTTGCACGGCGGCGTGGTCGGCACCCTGATGACCAATTTGGCCTTTGAGCACGCTATGCAGAAGCTGGGCATTCCGTTCGCTCGCGCCAAGGTGGGCGACCGTTACGTGATGGAAATCTTGCAGGAAAAGAGGTGGCAACTCGGCGGTGAGAACTCCGGCCATATCATCTGCCTGGACAAGCATAGCACCGGCGATGGCATCGTCTCTGCGCTGCAAGTGCTGCATGCTCTGCGCATGAAGCAGCAAACCCTGGCGCAGGCGGCGGGCGATCTGCATATGTATCCCCAGATCCTCATCAACGTGAAAGTCACCGGCAAGGCGGCGGAGCTATTGGAACGGACGGAGGTCAAGTCCGAGGTGGCCAAGGCGGAGCGTGATTTGAATGGTAAAGGGCGGGTGTTGCTGCGTCCTTCTGGCACTGAGCCCTTGTTAAGGGTGATGGTGGAAGGGGAGGATGGGGGGCAGGTTAAGTTGTGGGCGGAGAGGATTGCGGGGGTGGTGAGGGAAGTGGCGGGGTAAGGCTTGTCACGCGCTCTTTCTTGTATATGCAATTGACAGTTGAGTTATGCCTCACTACGTGGGGGTAGATTTTTTTGAATTGGATCGATGGGCTCAATTGCTTTTGTTTCTTTGTTGAACGCCAACAGCAGTGTTCGGCTAACTATTCTTGCTTCTCTCAATTGTTCCTTTGCCTCGCTTTCAAGCGAGTGGGCATGAAAGGAAACCAAAAATGCTAAGAATGCGTCGAGAATTTCTTCATATTCTTGTTCTGTAGCTTCCGTCTGGATTAGGAGCTTGAACGTAAAGCCAGCATCACTCTCAGCCAAGATCGAATAGACGAGCGAGTACGGTTGATCTTTAGAGGTTTTTCCTGCGGTCGAAACTAATGTGACCTTTGGTGCGGATGGTCCGAGGACTTTATCATGGAGCCCCTTGAGTCCTGCTTTAAGGAGGTTGTAATGGTCTTTGCCCATTTCCTTCAGAAAACTATCGAAGTAGGACTTGCCGAGATAAACAATGACAGCCGTTGGGATTAACCATTCCAGCGCGCCAAAGGGGCCACTTTCTTCTCGTGAATCAATTTGAAAATTCAGGTTTTCGGCTGATATCTTCTTCCTGAAATCGGAGAACATTTCTGCGGGAAATGAATTTATGTGAATGATTGCGATATGTGGTGTGCTCATCGTGCATGCCTGAGTAAAGTTACATATGTTAGGCGGAAATGTTGCTGTAAATTTCGAGCGAGGTTCATCTGCTCTTTAAGTGAGCATCCTAGCACGACAATTGTGCTACAGAAGGCTGAAGGTTGCCGGGGGTTGCCCGGCGGCAAGTCACTTTTCTTGTCTTGCCAAGAAAAGTAACCAAAAGAAGTCGCCCCCGGTTTGCCGCCCTTCGGGTTCCCTCGATATTTCACAAACAAGCGGGGCTGCGCAACTCGCCCTAGCGGGGTACACAAAACGTACCCCGCCGCGGAGCTCGGACAGTGCTCGCCTAAATCCCCGCTTGTTTGCGAAATATCGAGGCGGCGCACAGGGGAAGGAAGTTCAGCAACGGTTTTGTGTGGGCGTAGCCCACGCTTTTTGTTTGTGCGTAGGTAGGCGCTTTGCGCCCACCTACGGTTTGGAAGTTTTGTTTTTGAATTTGGTTTTTCGCTTTACCTTCCCCTGTGCACCGCCGAGTAGCGCAGACCAGACAGGGGTAGTCTGACGAATATGTTTGAGCACGTGGCCGCGTAGCGGATCGTGCGAGTTTATGAGGAGGCCTGTCTGGTTGAGCAACGCAGGGAACCCCGCAGGGGCGGTGCGCTGGGGTCGCCTTCTTTTTGGTTACTTTTTCTTTGGCGAAGCAAGAAAAAGTGACTAGCTGTCGGGCTACCCCCGACGGTTTTGGTTTTGATTTTTGAGATTCCGCGTGGGCACAGAAAACGTGCCCACCCTACGGACGAACGGGATGAAATGATTAACCGAAACGTCCGGTAATGTAGTCTTCCGTCTCTTTTCGCTTCGGATTGGTAAACACCGTGCTGGTATCCCCAAACTCGATCAGATCCCCCAGATACATATAGGCCGTAAAGTCCGAAACGCGGGCCGCTTGCTGCATGTTGTGGGTAACGATGACGATGGTGAAATCTTTCTTCAGCTCGTCGATCAGCTTCTCGATGTGTGCGGTGGAGATCGGGTCGAGCGCGGAGGTCGGCTCGTCCAGCAGCAGCACTTGCGGTTTAACGGCAATGGCGCGGGCGATGCACAGTCGCTGTTGCTGGCCGCCGGAGAGGCCGGTGCCGCTTTGTTTGAGCTTGTCTTTCACTTCGTTCCACAGGGCGGCTTTCTTCAGCGCCCATTCCACGCGCGCGTCCATATCGTGACGGCTGAGGTTTTCATACAACTTCACGCCGAAGGCGATGTTGTCGTAAATGGACATCGGGAACGGGGTGGGCTTCTGGAAGACCATGCCGATCTTGGCGCGCAAGGTGTTGAGGTCTTGTTTCTTGTCCAGCAGGTTTTGTCCGTCCAGCAATATTTCGCCGGTGGCGCGCTGCTTGGGGTAGAGCTGGTACATGCGGTTGAACGTGCGCAGCAGAGTGGACTTGCCGCAGCCGGATGGGCCGATGAAGGCGGTGACCATTTTTTCCGGGATGACGAGGTTGATGTCTTTCAGTGCACGATCAGCGCCGTAGTAGAAATTCAGATCGCGGACGATCAATTTCGGGGCGGAGATGATAGGTTCGGCGTTCATTACATGTCGTCCTTATTGACTGTTCGATTTCTGGCGGAACAAAACGCGCGCCACAATGTTCAGGGTGAGTACGCTCAGGGTGATGAGCAGTGCACCGGCCCAGGCGAGCGTGTGCCAATCCTCGTAGGGGCTCATCGCGAATTGGAAGATGACCACCGGCAGGTTGGCCATCGGCTGGTTCATGTTGCTGCTCCAGAATTGGTTGTTCAGCGCGGTAAACAGCAATGGTGCGGTCTCGCCGCTGATGCGTGCAACTGCGAGCAGGATGCCGGTGATGATGCCGGCGCGTGCCGCGCGCAAGGTGACGAAGCTGATGATTTTCCATTGCGGAGCGCCCAGGGCCGCGGCGGCTTCGCGCAGGCCATTCGGAACCAGGCGCAGCATGTTTTCGGTGGTGCGAATGACGACGGGGATGACGAGGATGGCGAGTGCCAATGCGCCGCCCCAGCCGGCGAAGTGCCCGACCTTGACCACGTACATTTCATACACGAACAGGCCGATCACGATGGATGGCGCAGACAGCAGGATGTCGTTGATGAAGCGGGTGATCGGCGCCAGCCAGCCACGCTGGCCGAATTCGGCCAGGTACGTTCCGGCCAGGATGCCGATGGGCGTGCCGATAAGAACGGCGATGATGACCATCATCACGCTGCCGAAGATGGCGTTGATCAGGCCGCCAGTACTGCCGGGCGGAGGGGTGGTCTGGGTGAACACATGCATGCCGAGGCCGGGCAGGCCGTTTACCAGCAGCGTCCACAATATCCAGCCGAGCCAGAACAGGCCGAACAGCATGGCCAGCACCGAGATGCCCAAACTGACCGTGTTGACGATGCGGCGGCGGGTGTACAGATACGACATATCAGGCCCCATGTCCTTCGCGCTTGGACAGCCTGTACAGCATGAGGCGGGCGAGCGAAAGGACGACGAATGTGATGAAGAACAGGATCAGGCCGAGCTCGATGAGCGAGGAGGTGTACAGATCGCCCACCGCTTCGGCGAATTCGTTGGCCAGGGCCGAGGAGATGCTGTTGCCGGGCATCAGCAGCGATTTATTGAGCTCGTGCGCGTTGCCGATGACGAAAGTGACTGCCATGGTTTCGCCGAGCGCGCGGCCCAGGCCAAGCATAATGCCGCCGACCACGCCTATGCGGGTATAGGGCAGCACCACTTTCCACATGACTTCCCACGTGGTCGAGCCCAGGCCATAGGCCGATTCCTTGAGCATGGTGGGGACGACATCAAACACATCGCGCATCACCGAGGCGATGAACGGGATGACCATGATCGCCAGAATGATGCCGGCAGTAAGCATGCCGATGCCCATCGGCGGGCCGGAGAAAAAGGGGCCAATCATCGGCCAAGTGCCGATGTTGTCGTTGAGCCAGGGCTCAATGTGATCGGCGAACAGCGGGGCGAAAACGAACAAGCCCCACATGCCGTAAATAATGCTGGGGATGCCAGCCAGCAACTCGACTGCAATGCCCAGCGGGCGGCGCAGCCAATTCGGCGAGAGTTCGGTCAGAAAAATGGCAATGCCGAAGCTGACCGGGATCGCGATCAGCAGCGCGATGCCCGAAGTAACCAGGGTGCCGATGATGGGAATCAACGCACCATATTGGTCGTTGACCGGATCCCATTCAGGGCTGGTGATAAAGCCGAAACCAAATGCACGGATGGCAGGAAGGCTGCCCACAACCAACGAACCGATAATCGCCGCGAGCAAGGCCAATACGGCAAACGCGGCAGAACGGGTCAGATTGCGGAACAACAAATCGAGCACTGCTTGTCGTTTAAGGCGCGCTTCGTGCAGGAAATTCGGCATACTTTTTTAGAAAAACGGAGAAATTAGTTGTTATTTATGTAACTACGAAGGGGGCCCGAGCCCCCTTCGCGACATTATATCTGACGAGCATGCTCAACATGCATACTCGTTTAGCCTAGTGCCACACGGATTTTCCGTGCTCGTCCTTGATGTTCTTTTTCCAGGAAGCCTCAATCAGCTTGACCACCTTGTCCGGCATTGGCACATAATTCAGCGCTTCGGCCATGCTGTCGCCGTTGGCGTAGGCCCAGCTGAAGAATTTCAGTACGTCTTCAGCGTTCGCCACTTTCTGCTGTGTTTTATGCATCAGGATGAACGTTGCCCCCGCGATCGGCCAGCTGTTCTTCCCGGCTTCGTCGGTCAGGATTTCATAGAATCCTGGAGCCTTTTCCCACTGTGCACCGGCAGCAGCGGCCTTGAAGGAGTCGCTATTGGGGAGGACGAATTCACCATCATGATTTTTCATCATGGTGTAAGTCATCTTGTTCTGCAGTGCGTAAGCGTATTCCACGTAACCGATGGAATTCCTGATGCGTTGCACATAAGAAGCCACGCCCTCATTGCCCTTGCCGCCAGTGCCGGCCTTCCAGGAAACGGAGGTGCCTTCGCCGACTACGGACTTCCAGTCGGAGCTAACCTTCGACAGGTAGTTGGTGAAAATGAACGTCGTGCCCGAGCCGTCGGAACGATGCACTACGGTAATGTTTTCATTTGGCAAATTCATGCTGCTGTTCATGGCAACGATGGCCGGATCATTCCACTTGGTGATTTTGCCCAGATAGATGGCGGCCAGTGTTTTGCCGTCCAGTTTCAGCTTTCCGGCCTCAACGCCGTTAATATTGACGACCAGCACAACCCCACCCATGACTGCCGGGAACTGGGTTAGCCCTTTCTGCTCCAGATCTTCGGGCTTCAGCGGCATATCGGATGCGCCAAAATCCACTGTCTTTGCATCAATTTGCTTAATACCGCCACCGGAGCCGATGGACTGGTAGTTCAGGCCGATGTCGGTTTTTGCCTTGTAGGCTTCAGCCCACTTGGCATATATCGGGTAGGGGAAGGTTGCGCCGGCACCCGTAATGTCGCCGGCGTATGCAGCGCCAACAGACAGCAGTGCCGCAGACAGGCCGATGCTGCTAAGAAGACGATTCAGTTTGCTCATTCAATTTCTCCCAAGAGGATTATTTGCTCGCCGTGTGCTAGCGGAGTGCATCTTAGTGCCCGTTTGTTACACAATTATTACACAATGTAACAATTCGATGACGCGTGTTGCGGACGAGAATGGGTGCGCATTTGGGGTCGTCGCAGTGCGCTGATTGACCATTTAAGCATTCATCGGTAGTATCGCCCGCTTCGGAAACGTCAGGAGTTGATCCAGATGCGTCGCAAGTTGGTAGTCGGGAATTGGAAAATGCACGGCTCGCTGTCTCAGAACGAGTCACTGCTGTCAGCGCTGAAAAATGGCGTAGCGCAACTAACTCGCGTGGATGTCGCGGTTTGTCCGCCTTTTCCTTATCTGGCGCAAATCAGGCAGGAACTATCCGCTTCGGCAATCAAATGGGGTGCCCAAGATGTGCACCAGCTTGAAAAGGGAGCTTTTACCGGCGAAGTGTCTGCTGCCATGCTGGCGGATTTTGGCTGTGCCTTTGTGATCGTGGGGCACTCTGAACGGCGCAGCATCTACGGCGAGAGCAGTCGTCTGGTGGCGGAGAAATTTGCGGCGGCGCAACAAGCTGGATTGACTCCCATCTTGTGCGTGGGCGAAACGCTGGAGCAACGCGAAAGCGGTGCGACGGAAACGGTGGTTGCCGAACAGTTGGATGCGGTAATCGCATTGGCTGGCGTGCAGGCGTTGCGCAAAGCTGTCGTGGCGTATGAGCCGGTCTGGGCGATCGGCACGGGCAAGACGGCGTCGCCGGAGCAGGCGCAGGCGGTGCATGCTTTCATCCGCCAGCGTGTGGCTGGACATGATGCGCAAATCGCTCAGGGTTTGGTTATACTGTACGGCGGCAGCGTGAAGGCGGCGAATGCGGCGGAACTGTTTGCCAAAACAGATATCGATGGCGGATTGATCGGTGGTGCGGCCTTGATTGCCGAGGAGTTTTTGGCGATTTGCCGTGCAGGCCAGTAGCGGAATAATGGTGAATTTTGTTGTTTGACTCGTTTCGGGGTGTTGTGTGGAAACTTTAGTTTGGGTAGTGCATGTGTTGACCGCGGTGGTGCTGATTGGCTTGGTGCTGATTCAGCATGGCAAGGGTGCAGATATGGGTGCAGCGTTCGGCTCCGGTTCTGCCGGAAGTTTGTTCGGCTCCAGCGGTTCGGCTAATTTCCTGAGTCGTAGCACGGCTATCGCCGCGACGATATTTTTCATTACCAGCCTTTCCTTGACCTATCTGTATTCGCGCCCAGCCAAAGAGCAGGGTGTGATGGACAAAGTCAATGTGCAAACGCTGCAACAGCAAACTGCGCCAGCTCCAGCTGGGGCAAATGCCGGCGATTCGAAGTCGCAGC
>Ga0316624_10000035_pt1 | contig 36121 bp, 31 predicted proteins | sample OWC_Aug_N3_C1_D5_FD_207657 | JGI IMG/M metagenome (GOLD analysis project Ga0316624, IMG submission 207657) | Wetland soil microbial communities from Old Woman Creek delta, Ohio, United States - OWC_Aug_N3_C1_D5_A | ecosystem: Environmental > Terrestrial > Soil > Wetlands | place: USA: Ohio... | reverse complement strand
GCGCCATGCTGCGCCAGTTTCCGGAACCGTTCGCCGGCGAATGTTGCCTTGTAGATTTGATAAGCCGCCTTCGAGTTGGCAACCGCAACTTGCCCCAGCAGTTTCTTCGCAAGTTCCGCCTTCGCGCCCTGCTGCGCAAGCTTTTCCAGAAGCGGATCCACCAGCGTATCCATGCGGCTCACGAAGAAGCTGGCGACCGAGGCCACCGTGTTCGTCGGCTTTCCCTGGGCAACCCGGTCCTCCACGCCTGCCAAGTACGCTTCGATCACTTGGCGATAACGGGGCAGTCCGAACAGCAGCGTCACATTGACGTTGATCCCTTCACTGATGAGTTGCCGGATGGCCGGCAGTCCTTCGTCGGCAGCAGGAACTTTTATGAAGACGTTGGGACGATCGAGCGATGCCCACAAACGGCGCGCTTCCCGGATCGTGCCATCGGTGTCGTGCGCCAGATGGGGGTTCACCTCCAGACTTACAAAGCCATCCCGGCCATTGGTCTTGTCATATACCGGCCTGAACACATCGGCGGCGCTTTGCACATCCTGCAGGCTAAGCGCTTCAAAAATTTCTTTGGCGTCTTTTCCTTCCAGCGCCTGCGCCCGGATGGCTTCGTCATAGACATGACTCTCCAGAATCGCTTTCTCGAAAATCGACGGATTCGAGGTCATCCCGCACAGCCCATCCTCCTCGATCAAACGCTTCAGTTCGCCGTTCTGGATCAGATCGCGCCGGATATAGTCCAGCCAGATGGATTGCCCCAGTTGCTCGAGTTCCTTCAGCGGATTGGGTTTCATGATCGCGCACAGCTCCTCTTTGGGCAAAGCAGCCAGGTTATTAACATATCCGGTTTGGGCGAAATGCAATGTACCCAATTCCTTGTATTTTTCAGGAATGAAACACAGTATCGCCATGCAGGCGCAAATCGGTGTAGACGTCGATGCCTGACTCGGGACGAATTGCGCTAGCGGCGATCCGCTCTCCTGCCCTGAGCCGCTTCAAGGCGTCCATCTTGGACTCTCCCGTAACCAGGAATATCGTTTTTCGCGCCTTGCTCAAGCGACGCGCCGAGAGAGTCACCCTGTTGGAAGGCAGCTTGGGCGCATTATGCACGGCGAGAACCGGCAACGCGTCTTCTGCTTCACCCCAGTCCTTGCCGGGAAAAAGACTGGCGGTGTGCCCGTCTTCACCCAATCCCAGCAACACCAGATCGAATTCGTCGACTGCGGCAACTTTCCGTGCATAGACGGCGGCCGCCGCTTCAGCGCCGAGCTCTGCCGGAATCGGGTGGATTTGCCTCGCAGGGATCGCCACATGGTCGAGCCATGCGCTGCGCGCCATGGCACTGTTGCGTTCGCGATCATCGGCGGGCAGACAGCGCTCATCGCCGAAATAGATATGCCATGCCGACCAATCGGCAGTGGCAGAACACAGTGCCTGATAGATGTTGCGCGGCGTATTTCCTCCGGCCAGCACAATGCGAAAGGCACCCCGCGCGACAATCGCCACCTCCGCGTTCTCCAGAATAAAGCGGCTGGCCGCCTGCTCGAAAGCAATCCGGCTGTCGAACTCGTGCCAGCGATATTCCGGCGACGCGGCCATGCGATGGTTACTTGCCGCTCGGTTCGACGTGACCGCCGAAACCATGGCGCATAGCGGACAGCATCTTCTCGGCGAAGGTATGCTGCTGGCGCGAGCGGAAGCGCGTGTAGAGCGCGGCGGTGAGTACCTCGGCCGGCACCGCCTCGTCGATAGCCGCCTGCACGGTCCAGCGCCCCTCGCCGGAGTCTTGCACAAAGCCGCTGTAATTCGACAGCTCGGGATTGCGTGCCAGCGCATCCGCCGACAAATCCAGCAGCCAGGAAGTCACCACGCTGCCGCGGCGCCAAAGCTCGGCGATGTCCGGCAGATTGAAGTCGTAGCGCTGGTCCGCCGGTAGCGAGTCCGCATCGGCATGCTTGAGGATATCGAAGCCCTCGGCGTAAGCCTGCATCAGGCCGTACTCGATGCCGTTGTGCACCATCTTGACGAAGTGCCCGGCACCGGGCGGGCCGCAATGGAGCCAGCCCTGTTCTGCGCTGCCGCCGGAGGTTCGTCCCGGCGAAGGTGGTATGCCCGAGCTGCCGGGCGCCAACGTGCGAAACACCGGCTCCAGGCGCTTGGCTGCAGCCGCCTCGCCGCCGACCATCAGGCAGAACCCGCGCTCCAGCCCCCAGACGCCGCCGCTGGTGCCGGCGTCGAGATAGTAGATGCCGCGTTCGGCGAGCACCTTCGCTCGCCGTACATCATCCTTGAAATAGCTGTTGCCGCCGTCGATGATGACATCGCCGGCGGAAAAATAGCCGGCCAGTTCCATCACTGCATTTTCGGTGATGTCGCCCGCCGGCACCATGATCCATGCAGCGCGCGGAGGTGCGAGCGCTTCCGCCAGTTCGCGCAGGCTGGCTACGCCGGTTGCGCCTTCAGCCACCAGTTGCGCCACCGCTTCCGGATTTCGATCGTATACCACGCAATCGTGGCCGCCTTGCATCAGGCGGCGCGTCATGTTGGCCCCCATACGCCCCAGTCCCACCATCGCGATCTGCATCTTGGTTTCTCCTTATCGAGTGAACGATATGCAAGTCCCCCTTTAATCATACTCGTTCGATCACGCTGAAACGCAATTGATTCCCGCGCAAACACATATTAGGCCGAATGGCAGCGGGTTTTAAGATACCCACGCCTTCGCAGAGGATGGAACGTTTCAGAGTCTTGCCGAGTCGTACGTCAGGTACGTCAAGGAGAACAACTATGAAAACGACGACTATCCCGAACGATACGCTGTTTGTCCTTTTCGGTGCCGGCGGCGACCTTTCCTGGCGCCTGGTTGTTCCGGCCCTGTTCAACCTTTTTCTTGACGGACATCTGCCGCAACGATTTCTGCTGCTGGCCATAGATCGCTCGGATAACGACGATGCTGCGCTCATCGAGCACTACTACAAAGGCATCACCGAGCATTCGCGGCGGGGAATGCCGACGCCGGAAACCTGGCAAGCCTTTTCACGCCTGATCCGCCACCTCAAGCTCGACGTTGCCAACGCGGAAGATTTCACGAAGCTGGGCAGCGCGCTGGAGGCGTATGAAGTGGAATGGGGCAGCAAGACAGAGCGCGTGTTCTACCTGGCCACCCCTCCTGCGCTATTCGAGCAAATTGCGCTTGGACTCGGCACAGCCGGACTGGCGCAGGATCGCGACCATGTGCGTCTCGTCGTCGAAAAACCACTTGGGCACGATCTGGATTCGTTTCACCAGATCAACGATGCGCTGTGCCGGATCTTCGAAGAGCGGCAGCTATTTCGCATCGACCATTATCTTGGCAAGGAAACCGTACAGAACATCCTGGCCATGCGTTTTGCGAATCCGATCTTTGAGCCGATATGGAACCGTCGCTATGTCGACCACGTCACCATCACCGTCACCGAAACCCTGGGGGTCGAGAAGCGCGGCGGCTACTATGAACATGCCGGGGCACTGCGCGACATGGTGCAAAACCATCTGCTGCAATTGCTGTGCCTGGTCGCCATGGAACCCCCCGTGGCATACGATGCAGACGACATCCGCGGCAGGAAAGTCGATGTCTTGCACGCATTGCGGCCGATACCGCATGATGCAGTGGACAGTTTTGCCGCGCGTGGACAGTATGCCGAAGGATGGATACGCGGTGAGAAGCTGCGTGCTTACCGCGATGAACCTGGCGTTGACCCGCACTCAAACGCGGAAACTTATGCCGCGCTCAAGCTTTTTGTCGACAACTGGCGCTGGCAGGATGTGCCGTTTTACTTGCGCACCGGCAAGCGACTGGCGTCCGATGTCTCGGAAATTTCCATCCGCTTCCGTAATGTTCCGCACCAGGCATTTCCCGCCTCTGCCGGTCTGAACGCGCAACCGACGCGCCTTGTTATTCAGATGAGTCCGGATCAGGGCATCGTGCTCAAGTTCATGGCCAAGGAACCTGGCTCGCATTTGCGCTTGCGCCCGGTCGACATGCGTTTCTGCTACACGGAAGCCTTTCAGGTCGAGATACCGGCAGCCTATGAAACCCTGCTATGGGATGTCATGGTCGGCGATGCCACGCTGTTCATGCGTACCGATCAGGTGGAGGCGGCATGGAAATTGTTGATGCCTGTCCTGGATGTCTGGGCAGAAAATCCGGCAGCGGATTTCCCCAACTACGTTGCCGGTTCGTGGGGGCCCGAATCGGCCGATCTGCTGGTGGCGCGCGACGGCAACAGTTGGTTGACGCCGACCATTGCAAAGCATGACTGCGCCTGAGGACGAGATGAAAACGACCACGGAACCAGAGCAAAGCAACGCGGACGCGCCCGGCAGCCCGGGCACCCCGCCCACCTGGTGCAGCAGCGCCAAGGAGACAGTGGGTTGCGCGCTGGGGCCCTCCCGGCTGTGGTTCACCGTTGGCGGCGGCATCATCAACGAAGTGTTTTACCCGCGCGTCGACATTCCCCAGATTCGCGACCTCGGTTTCATCGTTGCCGACGACCAGGGGTTCTGGGTGGAAGTGAAGCGCCTGGACAGCCATAAGCTGGTCTGGGTTACGCCGGGAATTCCGGCGATTGAGATTCTTCACCAGCATGATCGTTTCGAACTGCGGCTGAGGATCGCGCCCGACACTCATCGCGATGTATTGCTGGTGGATGTCCAGCTCGAGGGCGAACCCGGCTTGCGCCCTTACGCCCTGCTCGCCCCGCACTTGGGCGGCAGCGGGTACAACAACCAGGCCGAGACGAACAGCTATCGCGGCCGTCAGGTGCTGTGGGCCGAACAAGGCACGTTTGGCCTTGCCTTGGCGGCCGTGGACAGGAGCCAGCGCGATGCGTGGGGCCGCGCCAGCGCGGGGTACGTGGGAGCCAGTGACGGCTGGCAGGATTTCTTTCAACATGGGCGCATGCAATGGCAATATTCGCGCGCCGGTCCCGGCAATGTCGCGCTGATGGGAGAACTGCCGCGGCAAGCAACGCTGGCGCTGGGTTTTGCCGGCAGCAAGGAATCCGCAGCCACGCTGGCCATCTCCGCGCTGCTGTGTCCGTTTGAGGAGCCCTGGCAAAGACTGCTGGACGACTGGTCGGCATGGCACCGGCGCCGCGAGGAACAGTGCGATGCCCAGAAGGACATCCCGGATTCGCTCCGTTCCCAGTTCTTCACCTCGGCCATGGTGTTGCGCACCCATCAGGACAAGATGCATCCGGGGGCGATGGTAGCCAGCCTGAGTGCCCCTTGGGGAAACGCCCGCGACGAACGCGGCGGCTACCACCTGGTGTGGCCGCGCGATCTGGTAGAAAGTGCAGGAGCGTTGCTGGCTCTCGGCGCCGAAACCGAAGCACGGAATATCCTGCGTTACCTCATTGCCACCCAGCATGCCGACGGCCACTGGTATCAGAACCAGTGGCTGGGCGGAAAGCCTTACTGGCAGGGCGTTCAACTCGATGAGGCGGCTTTCCCTGTCATTCTTGCGGCGCGTCTGGCAAGGCGGAAAACGCTGCACGGCATCGAGGTTACCGACATGATCTCGCGGGCACTCGGCTTCATTGCGCGAACCGGCCCGATCAGCCCGCAGGATCGGTGGGAAGAGGACAGTGGCATCAACGCGTTTACTCTTTCCATCTGCATTGCCGCGCTGGTGGAAGGTGCCGAGTGGCTGGAACCCGCGGGACGCGGGTTCGCCTTGGCGCTTGCGGATTACTGGAACGCGCACATTGAAGATTGGACTGCGGTCTATGACACCCCACTCGCGCGAACGAATGGCGTTCGAGGTTACTACATCCGTAACGCCCCGACAGCGCATGAGATCAATCCGCGCGCACTCTTCGATGTCTTGCCGATCAAGAATCGAGTCCATGATCCGGCCTTGTCCGCGGCGGAACAGGTGGGCGTGGATTTTCTGCAACTGGTGCGATTCGGCTTGCGCCCGGCCGATGATCCACTGATTCTCGACAGCATTCACATCATCGACAAACTGCTCAAAGTCGATACGCCGAACGGCCCTTGCTGGCACCGCTATGTTGGCGATGGCTACGGCGAGCATAAGAATGGAACGCCGTTCGACGGCGCGGGGCACGGCCGAGCCTGGCCCCTGCTGACTGGCGAGCGCGGCCACTATGAACTTGCGGCCGGAAGAGATCCGCTGCCGTACCTGGAAGCGATGGCGGCCATGAGCGGCGCCGGCGGCATGATTCCGGAGCAGGTGTGGGACAGCAGCCCGATTCCAGGGAAGGCGCTCTATTTGGGCCGCCCCAGCGGGTCCGCCATGCCCCTGGCCTGGGCTCATGCTGAATACATCAAGCTGCTGACCTCGCGGCAGCTAGGTCACCCCTATGACCGCCCGCATGCAACCTGGCAACGCTATCAGGGAAAGCGTCCCGAGATTGAGCATGCCATCTGGCTGCAACAGGCACAGATTCTGGAACTCACCGCCGGGCAGGCTTTGCTCATCGGATTGCCGGCGCCGAGCAGCATTCACTGGAGCATTGATGGCTGGAAAACCGCACAAGATATTGCAGCTCAGGATACCGGCCTTGGGCTTCATGTTGCAGAACTTGAAACAAGGTCGCTGCGTTCAGGGCAGCAAATCGATTTCACGTTTCGGCGTATGGATGCAGGCGAGTGGCTGGGGCGCGACTACGCGGTCGTGGTGAAAGATGGATAGTCGAGCGTTCGGAAATCAGCGCTTCACGGCAGACACGCCGCATCCATCTGCTTGGCGAGAAAATCTCCCAGCGCCCTGACCCAGGCCTCACGCATAAAAATGAAACCGTCGTTATGGCCGCCGGCCAGCACGAGAAACCGCTTGGGCGGATTCGCCGCGGCAAACAGCGCGCGCCCCTGCTCGTACGGAACGATCTCGTCTTGCGGGCTGTGGGCGATCAGCACCGGCGCAGTCACGCTCCGCAGATATTCCCGCGTGTCGTAGCGGATGCGCGCCAGCCACCGCACCGGCAAGTACGGATAGATCTGCTGTCCAAGATCGGGCACCGAGGTGAAGCCGGAAGCGATCACCAGTGCAGCCGGTTTCTGATGCGTGGCCAACTGCGCGGCGACGGCGCCGCCCATCGATTCGCCGAACAACACGATGCGGCAGGCAGGTTCATGCCGCTGCTCGGCCAGGGAGCGCCAGGCGGCCTCGGCATCACGATAGGTGCCCTGCTCGCTCGGCGTGCCGCCGCTGTTGCCGTAGCCGCGATAGTCGAAGATCAGCGTGCTGTAACCGAGATGATGAAACATCTGCACCGAATCGAGCCGGTGCGAAATGTTCCCTGCATTGCCATGCAGAAACAGCACCGTGCCGTGCGGCCGCGGGGCCGGAATGAACCAGCCGTGCAGGCTGATGCCGTCGGATGTTTTCAGCTGGAGGTCGTCATAGGGCAAGCCGAGCTGCGCCGGAGTGGCGATGATCTCGCGCCCGGTTTCCGGATAGAACACCATCCGCGCTTGAGTAAAGAACAGCAACAGCGCGAGCCCGCCATAGGCCGCCGCCAGTATGCCCAGCGCGTGCCACATCATGCGCATCCCGCCACCGCACGCCGCTTGGGCCGCCTTGCTGCCCCGGCACGATTACCGGGGATCAACGTCAACGGTGCGCCGAATAAACGTTTCCGGTCTTTCATTTTGCGTCCTCCGGTGCGGCTGGCCTTTGTGCCGAGCCAGCCAGCAAGTGCGGCTTGTGCAAAGTACGTCCCGAGCATAGCCGAAGGCGGTAGCGCGCTCAACATCGCCATGTTGTCCGGTAGGTGGTTTCCGTATTTACATCTGGCCCATGCCGGAGTATTCGTCACGACGGCAGGAATGACGATTCAGGATGGAGGGGATAGAAATGATGCCCGTCGGTCATAGATCCAGAACCTTTGCAGTGCGCACACTGCTTGCTGTTGGCGCCCTGACCGGCCTTGCCGGCCCGGCGTCTGCCGAGACGACGGCCGCTTTCTACCTGGGCAGTTCGCATACCGCCAACAGCGACGTGCAGATTCGCCAACCGAGCACCGGTTCCGATGCCACATTCCACGACATCAGCTGGAACTCGGAGTCATTCACGAACCCGATCTATTGGGGCATCCGGGTCAACCATTTCTTTGACGAGCAACCTCATTGGGGCGTTGGCTTCGATTACACCCATGACAAGGTCATTGCCGATACAAACCAGGTTGTGCGCGTCGATGGCACCTGGAACGGGGCGCCGGTCAATGAGTCTGCCCCCATGAACCAGCGCGTGCAGTCGTTCAGCATCTCGCATGGCGTGAACATCTTTGCCTTGAACGGGTACTACCGCTGGAGACGCGAGTCGAACAACTCATTGCTTTGCGCGCGTTGCCAGGTCTATGTGGGAGCAGGGCCGACCTACTATGTGCTGCACGCTGAGAACACCGTCAACGGCGCGCACAACGGTGAAGGCTACAAGGGCGCCGGTTTTGGCTACCAGCTGCTGGGCGGCCTGCAGTATGCAGTCACACCAACGGTTGGCGTCTTCATCGAGAGCAAATACAACAGTGGCAACATAGAAGTCGACACGGCGGGCGGCGGGCGCGCGGAAACGACCTTGAACAGTTCGCAGCTGCTGGCGGGCATGAGCGTGGGATTTTGAGCGCCCTGCCCCCTTCGTTTCCTCCGGGCCGTCGTGGCCCAAGTGTGCAGTGCAGTGCAGCGCAGCGCAGCGCCGCGACTGCGGCAAGTCCGGCAAAGTTGTCGCTGGCAATCGCGTGCGTCACTGGTAGGTGACGGTGAACGTAATGGTGTCGTTGTAGCTTCCTACTGCGGAGAATGTCTGGCGAGCCAAGACGCGGCCGTACACGACGTGGTCGCGGCTGGAGCCGGCGGGCGAGACGTCGAGCGTGCCGGAAATGACGCCGGTGCCGCTGCTGCCATCGCCCCATATGATGGTGCGCGCCGGGTCGGTATACAGTTCGTAGCCGAGGTGATTGCCGCCGCTGGCCATCCGGCGCGGGGTGAAACTGGCGCTCATCCCCCGGGTGAGGCGGATGGTGTAGGCGACCGTGCCGACACCACCGCCGCAGCTGATGTGGACGTTGCCCGTGTCATCCAGGTCCGAACCCGAAAGCGGGTTGTACGTCCCGAAGGAGACCCCCGTCGCGCTCACCGCACATGTGCACAGCGGGCACGATGCCAGGGCCGGCAGTGGCAACGCCAGCAGCAGGATCAAGATATGGCGTAAAGAGTTCTTCATGGCGTCGGCTCTCATCGTTTGACTCCTTTGCAGGTCTTGCGTCCCAGATCGGCGAGCGGCGGGCTGTTGGGTGGCAGGTCCAGAGCGATTTCGCATGCCTGCTGTTGCCAGACCACGAACAGGCGATTTGTTTTGCCAAGGTTCGGCAGGAACACCTGACCGTGCTCGCCGACGGGGTATTCCTCGTCCTGGTCGAGCATGATCACCTGGCCCCCGGCGGGGAAGTACGAGCCATCTTCCAGCACGATGCTCAACGTGCCGCCGCGGATGGTCCGGATCGGGAACTTGGCATAGACGCCGCTGCGCGTTGCTGGCGTGACGAGCAATTCGTTCATATCGAGTTGCGCATCGATCGGCAGATCGGCCGGGTCCACGCTGATGCGGTTCTGCTGGTAAGGGAGCAGGCGCGGGATCAGCGCTTTTCCCTGGCTATCAGTCGTGCCGGCGAGGCGGTTCTCGTGATAGACGCGCACATCGGAATAGCCCCCGGCATCGACGACCGCGAAACTGTTATTGATGCGGCGGCTCAGGAAAGCCGAGCCTCCCAGGAATGCCACGCCGCCGCTGGCTCCCAGCCGCGCCGCGGAAGTGTTGCCATCGTGCGAGACGCCTGCGGCGTAGGTGCCGACGTTGGTCTGCCACGAACCGTCCGCTTCCTGGCGCTTGTTGAAACCTTGGTCTGCCATCAGCATATAGCCGAAGCCAGGGCCTTGCGGGAGATTTCTCTGGACCTGCAAAATGCTGTCGCTGCCCGCCCTCTGCCGGTTGACTTGCAGGCTGGCCGAAGTGCGGTCGCCGAGGTACGTGCCGATCGTGAAGCCGACGAAATAGCCGGGGCTGATCCCGCTTGTCATGGTTCTCGTTCCATACGCGTTGAAAAAGAAATCCCGTGGCAGATTGCGGCTGTAGTTGAGAGACCAAAGCCGGGTGCCGGGCTGCCCCCAGTATTGCTGATTTACGCCACTGACCGACAGCGATCCACCTAGCCCGGCGATCGGGAAGCCCAGAAACAGGCTCTGTATGCTGCGTGGGCGGACGCTGCCGGTCGTCCCGGTAATTCCGGTTACCACCCCGGTCACCCCCGGCCCGGCTGGCCCGGTTACCCAGCCCAGTTCGGTAAAGCGGGAGCTCGCGGCCTGCTCCTGCACGCTCCAGGAAACTGCCGGACCAATATGTTCCACCCCGGCCATCAACAGGGCGCCGTTGCCGTCGGACTCGTGGCTTGCGGCGAGTGCGGCCTGGACGGTGCCGAGGGCTGGCCACAGGTAAAAGCCGCCCAGTCCGGCGGTCTGCTGGCTGGACAACACCTCGGCACGCAGTTCGCGGGTAAAACGGTCGCTTGCGCCATAGCGATGGGTGGCTGTCACGAACGACTGGCCGTAGTGGTTGCTGTACAGGCCGTAATCCTCGCGGACAACCCCAGCCTCATAGGAATAGTCGCTCAGCCCATCGCGCAGCAGTGAGCGGCTCGCGTAATAGTGCTGGGTGATGACTTGCTGGCGGCCGAGCATATCCGTGACCACCAACTGCACGTCCCCCGCGCCGGTGAGGACCGGTACGTTGTTGACCTGGAAAGGGCCGACTGGCACCCCTTGGCTGCTGCGCCGCACGTTGTTGACATAGACATCCACCGTCGAGGGCAGCGTGGCTATGCCGGCCGCGGCGGGCTGGGGAAAGGTGACGAATCCCGGCTGCGTGTCAAAATTGGTGCGCCATTGCAGGCCGCCGAAGCGTACGGCGCGGCCCCAGGTGCCGGCGCTAGTGATGTTGTCGCCCACCTGGAAGCGCGACATGGATCCGGGATCGTCGCGGGTCCAGGCGGTGTCGAGGCGGGTGAAATGCTGCGCGGCGGCACCTATCGGGTTCTGCCACAGGAAGGTGGTGGTACCCACTCCATTCTGGTTGAATACGCCCGCTTCAAACAAGCCGTTGCTGGAGCTGCTGGTCTGGCTGGCGACCAGGCCGCTGGTCTGCGCGACGCGGTTGCGCTGGGTGAGCAGGTCGTAATTGAAAAACCCGCCGGGCGAGACGCTCGGGGCTTGCTGCAACGCATTTGTCTTTGTGATGTCGCTGGCCAGGAAATTGGCGGGTGGAATCGTGATTTGCAGCTCCTGTGTCGCTTCATCGACGTAGTAGTGCAGCCCCGGAATTGCGTCGAGCGGGTAATAGCTTTTCCCCTCGAAGGAAACCGGCCTGACCGCGGGGATGCGCAGGCGCCAGTGCTGCACGGTTTCCTCACTGGCGGCCAGCCGGCCGTTGGCGAGGGTAACGATGCGTTCGCTATCCGGCTGTGCGGCGCCGTTGATGCGGACGGCCAGCAGCAGCTCGGCGTTGCCGGAAGCTGGTGTTCCGGGCACAGAGGGCCTTGATTGTGTCGTCTGTGCCTCAGCTGCAGTACTGCAGCTGAGGCACAGCAAGAGCGCCGCGAGAAGATGCTCCGGTCTTTTCTCCAACTTGGCTTGCCTCCCTGTGACAATGGGACGGCCGCTTGAAAGCGGCCGGTCCTGACGTATCCATCGGGTTTCCAAACCCGCGAAGCTGATGCTGGAGTGGTTCCGGCCACGCATCCGCCTGCGTCCGCCGCTCATCACACGCGATTCGCGACCAGCAGGCGATTGGGCGGCCCAAGCTATATGGCAGGTCTCGGCACCTCAATCATCGTTTCGGCCGGTCCGTCTGCCGTTTCGGTCGTCATCTTCAGCTGCCTGCCCGGCCATCCCGCAGGAAGTGCCAGCGAAAACGGTCGCGCCTGTCCCGCAAGCAGCGCAAAGACCCGCCGCCATCCGCCCAGTGCCCGACCCGTGACGGGGTCAACGACGCTGAAACTGTCCACGCGCACGTGGCGGTTGCCCTCGTTGAGCAAGGTCAGCAGCAAGCCCTTCGGCGCGCGCGCTGCTTGCCATTCCAGACTAGCGCTCGGCTTGGCCTGAGGCGACACGTATATCGGGACGCTCAGACGCAGCACGACGCGCAAGCCCTTGACGTGCTCGCCGGGGGGCGGGACCTCGGTCAGATACAGGCGGTAAGTCAGTTCCTGCGTATTGTCCGCCTTGCGTCCCAAGCCGATGCGCACGACCTGGGTCTGGCCGGGCTGCAGCGTGGCCAGCGGAGGGTTGACCAGGATATCGTGGCTGGGAGTGTACTGGTCTGCACCAGCTTTCTGAGTCCAGCGCACCAGTTCGGTCTGGATGACGCGCGCCTGGTCGCCTTCATTACTGACGGTCAGCGCCACGCTTCGCGTCTGGCCATCCAGGGTGACAGTGACCGGCGTTACCGTCAGCGCGCCGGCTTGGGCGCCCGCAGCGATGCCTGCGAGCACGATGGTGGTCATCAGACGTAATACGGCGGGGCTTGTTAACATTCATTTCCTCCGTCATGAAAAAGGCACATCATGGATAAGCACGATGTGCCACGGACTGCCGCCGATTCAAAGGTAGGTGACGGTAACGAGGAGCGTGTCCTGGTAAGGACCCGTGACGACAGGTTCCGCGCCATTGATCCTGCCCCAGACGGTGTGGGTTTGCTCAGCGCCGGTACCAGTGTCCTGATGAACAAGGCCATCGGCGGTATCAAGCAAAGGCACGGTGCGGGCCGAGTCCTTGAAGAGCGCGTATGGCAGGTTGGAGCTGTTGTTGGCCATCCGGCGCGTGGTCCCGCTAGCATGGTTCCCCAGGTTGATTCCTACGTCATACTTCTGGCCAATGGTGCACGTGACTTTTACGTCCGCGCTTGTCTCGTTTCCAAGCGTTTTGTCATATGCGCCGAAGTCCATCGTTCCGGCGCCTACGCGGCAATTACTGACAACATTGGTCCTGACCACCATATTGTCGGTTGCGGTGGCTGCGTACGTCGCTGGCGCGCTCGTCACGAAGGCGAGCAGGATGACTGAAGTCAGGCGAGTGCAAGTTCGTGTGTTCATGATTACTCCTTAATGTAGGACTGCGTTGACCCCCTGATGTTGTAATAGGAATGCGTTGGCTGCTTGATGTGTTTGGCCCCAAATTAGCCAGTAACTCAGCGCCTGATTTCGTAGCGCAACGCAATGTAGCCCGCAGGTGCGAATCGCTCAATACCGTGTTTCAGGTGTTTTTTGCATACAGTCTGTAGCTTCCGCTACAGCGATACTGCAGTGCGAACAACGTGACAAATATCTGCATCGGCGAACTTTTTCAAGTCGCGATATCCCTGGTGGAACGTCAGGGCTACGAAGCGCGGAAAGGGGCAGGGCCGTTTTGAGTTTTACTGCTTGTCGATTATCCGCCCCGACCGCTGATGGTCGAACTCTTCCCAGGTAACTGCCTTGTGGCGAGAAGTCATATCCACTTGCCGATTGCTCAGGTCGTTGTCGCGTATCCTGCTATATATCTGGACGTTGTTACGCCCTTGAGACTTGGCAAAGAATAGTGCCTTGTCGGCCTGCACCAACAGGTTTTCACTGCTGTCTGCATCATCAGGAAAGATGGCCACGCCTATGCTCAAGGTCACGCTGGAGTCAATGTACCCGGCCTCGGCTTTTTCCCGTATCGCCGCCAATAACTTCTCGGCGGTATTGCAGGCATCATTGTCCTGCTGCAAATCTTCCAGCAGCACGACGAACTCATCTCCCCCCCAACGAGCGATGGTGTCGCTGTTGCGCAGACTCTCTTCGAGAATGGCACTGACGGTGATCAGCAGCTGATCGCCGGCCTTGTGTCCATAAATATCATTCACCTGTTTAAAATTATCGAGATCGATAAACAATGCCGCCACTTTGCGCTCTCTACGTATGGCATGGCTGATTGCCCGCTTCATTCGCTCTTCCAGCAAAACACGATTGGGCAAGTTGGTTAACGCATCATGCAAGGCCATATGCGCAATTTGCTTTTCCTGCAGATAGGATTCAGTGACATCCCTCAATACGCCGCGAACAACCGGGAGAGGGCGGGCTTCGCCATAGCGCGTGAATCTGCCTTCTATCCAGTGTTCGCTGTTGTCCATACGCAGCATCCGGAACCGCAGGATTTTGACTTCTCCTTCTGTCAGGTGATCGAGCAGATGCTTCAAGACAGGACGGTCATCGGCGCGCAAATAATCGCAAATGGGTTTGCCCAGGCAAGGGCAGTTCAATACGTTGATGTTTTCTATACCGAGCAATTTTCCCCAGCTGTCAGTGAGCCGCACGATTCTGCCGTCCCAGGAAAGTTCCACCACTACTTCATTAAGCAGGTTCAGGGTGGCCAGATGTTCTGAGTTAATCTTGTTCAGGGTTTTGATCTCGTCCAGCTCGCTCCGGAATCGGAATTTTTTGAGGATTCTTTCCAACAGGCAGATGCGGCTGAAACCCGATTGCAGCAAATTCAGGCTGACAAAAAGAATCAGGACCAGCCCTAGCCACTGCAGGTCCGGCATGAAATACAGCAACGCACCGGCAATGGTGATCAGCGCACCTGCAATGGTGCGTATGGTCGGCTCGATGTAAGGGAGTTTGCGCATGTGACGTCCTCCAAAAAACCTCAGAGACAGCGTGGTTAGGCTGAGCAGAATACACCTCCGGTAGTGCAACGTAATGGCCGCAAGGCTACCTCAATCTCCCGACAGCATTAAATGCGCCGGAAGTATATAGAGCTTGTCAAGGAGGCGGTATAGGACAAACACTGAGCGGCTTCCGCCAGGCGACGAGTGGTCGCCCCGACGATCGTGCAGCCCAAAGTGGGCCTATAAGTCCTTATCGCGCTCCTCACCACGAGAATGCGCTGCGGACAAAATCAAATTCAAACCGAATAGAGCCGCGGAAGGATAGCGATGCAGCAAACGCCAAGCCCCTTTCGCAAATCCAACAATTCCCTGTCCTCGCCATATCAGCAGCGCGGTTAACCCGCCAGCCACCAGTACGGGATGGCTGTAGACCAAGCGCGCCACCTTCAACCCTGCATCAGCCACCGCCAACGGTTTATGAAAATGCCCGGAGATGTCGGCCATTTCCGTACGCTGTGCCTCGATTTTTTTTAATACCTCAAGGCGGCGGCAAGCCAGGTTTGCAAGTTGCCTATTCATAACTTGGGGGTAAGCCTGTCAATGTCCTCGGCCAATTCGGCCAAACTGCTGGAAAATGGCTTGGGTTTTTCCCGCGCCAGGCGACGCAATGCGTTCCATATCAGGAGTCCCGCCACGAAAAACAGCGCACACAGACCGCCCACTGCCTGCAGACGGTAACTATCCCAAAACAGCACCACGATAAACACCGTCAGCAGCATGATCGCCATACCGAAGCAGAAGAGAGCCACGCTGGCATACAACAACATTTGTTTGACGCGCAGCCGCTCCTCTTCCAGCTCAATGGATAACAATTCAAGCCGCGTCTGGATGATGGCGAGAAAAGTGCCCGCCAAACGTTTGAGCGACCCCAGCAGTCCGGTCGGTTGCGACATGTCTTAGCGTCTGGCGATCAGCATTCCGATGATTGCCCCCACGCACGCAGAAATGCCTATGGCTTTCCAGGGATTCTCGTGCACATATCGGTCAGCGGCATTGGCGGCCTCCTTGGTCTGCACAGTCACAGCCTCTTCGGCATCAACCAGGTTTTCCTTAACAGTCTGCAGGTTTTTCTGGATGCGTTCACGAGCTGCGGCAGCGCCCTCACCCGCCTGATTCCCGGTGGCGCGCAACAGTGCCTCGGCATCCGCCACCACCAGGCGCAAATCTTCCATGAGTCTTTCCATGGAGGCTGCGGCGTTTGCACTCTCATTCATTGCTTTCGTTGCCATGACTTTCTCCTTTATTAAAAAAGTGATGCATGGTTACTTTTACACTTGCTTGCACGATTGCTTTGCCACGCACTTATTCACTTGCTCAGCATGTCATTCCATCTGTGCTGTCGTTTTAGCCTGAAATTCACGTCAGGCGAATCGCCAGAGGCGTTATCACCTGATTACCCTCAGCAAGACAACCACGATAGCGATCACCAGCAGAACATGAATGAAGCCGCCCATGGTGTAGGAGGTAATCAAACCCAGCAGCCACAGGACAAGCATAACTACAGCGATGGTATAGAGCATGATCTCGACCCTCCTTAAATAAGCTACGCGTACAACGGCAGGACAATTTCCCCGAAATACAACGGTTGGACACTCGCGAGACAAATAATTCCAATTACCCAAGCTCTGCGCGCTTGCACGAAGAGACCATTCGTATTCATCATCGCCCGAGCAATGCACCAACCGGCTTGAGCGATTCGACCCGGTCACAGATGACCTTGATGATGGCGGCCAGTGGTGAGCCGAGCAGCAACCCCCACGCGCCCCACAACCAGCCGAAAAACAACAAGGCGATGAACAGCACAGTGGGGCTTACTCCGGCAAATCGGCTCTGCAACCATGGCAGGAACACCATTCCGACAACGGTCGCCACCAGCAGTGCCGCACCGGCAACAACAAGTGCATCGAACAGCAAGCCGAACTGCAGGAAGGCGGCCATGCCGCTGGCGATCGCAACCGTTGCCGGTCCCAGATAAGGAATAGAGTGCAGCACGCCGGCGACGATACCCCACGCGCCAGCCTGTTCCAGGCCAAGCGCCTTGAATGCCAGCCAGGTGGCAACGCCAACCAGGACATTCGACACGAGCATGGTCAGCAGGAAACGCTGAATTTGCACGGTGATCTCATCGAGAATGTGAATGGCTTCCCTCTTGCGTGTCAGCGTCGGCCCAACGAAACCCACCAGCTTGCGGCGAAAGTGAGGGCCCGATGAGAGCAAAAAATAGGTGAGCAACAACACAATCGGCGCTTGGGCGACAACGGCAAACAGCAATCCGGACTGAGTACGCACGTAGTCGCGCAACCAAGTGGTGCGCTCACTCGCGCGGGGAGCAGCCAAGTCTCCCCCCTGATTTTCACTCGCGTCGTCGGTGGCTCCCTCAAGTTGTTTGGCGAACTCCCGCATGTTCTGCAGCGCTGTCGGGGCAGAGCGCGTATCGATCAGATTCTGCCGCATCTTGCGTGCAGCCTCCGGCAATTTCTTGATTATCGCTGATGCCTCATCACTCAAGGAGAACGTAACCCAAGACAGGCCGCCGACCAGTACCGCCAAAACCAAAGCAGCCCCCACGGGGCGCGGCACGTAACATGCCTTGAGCCATCCCACTACCGGGTTCAGCGTGTAGCTCGCGAGGATGCCAATCAATAAAGGTACAAAGAAGGCACGCGCCAGATACAGTGCAGCAACGGATGCGATGATAGCCAGCACGCCGAGAGACACATTCATGCGCAAGTAACGCGTCGCGCGAACCGTGAAAGCCGCAGCATCCGCTGCCGAGACTGCGTCTTCGGGCGCAATCCTGGTGTCGCCCTCATCGCGGTGATCGCCCCCCTGCTCGGCATCAGCGGGTGTTATCACAGTCGCCATATCGAGTGGTTCGCTTTGCTGGTCACGCGGCATTTATGCACCTCACTTTGATCTGCGATCACACAATTGTGCTCAGTACTGCTAATCCAGGGGCAAGCTATTGCGCCTCGTATCTTCTGGACGTTCCAGCACAACCCGGAACGCATCCAGGCCCCGGGTAAAGAATGAGTAGGACGAGCCCCACAGATAGAGCCGAAATATCCTGTACACCCGTTCTCCCCAGCGTTTGACGATTTCCTCGCGCTGCGCGTCCAGGTTTTTCGCCCACTCCCGGCAGGTCAGGTAGTAACTGTGGCGGTCGTTATGGACGCTTCTTACTTCCAGGTCCGTGCCGGCAACGTGAGTCAGAAAATCATGCAGGCAAAAATAGCGGTGATTCCCGGGAAACACGTAGCGCGAAATAAAGGCGGGTTTGGAATATTTTTCCCGGAACGAACTGGCGTCCAGATATATTTTTCCGCCCGGTTTCAACAGGCGCTGGAACTGCCGCACGACTGCTGGGTAATCAGGAAGATGTTCCATGACGCCGAGGACGACGATTGCATCATAGGGCTCCAGCGTTGCGTGTTCATAAAAATCGCCGTATATGACCCGGCAGGGAAGTTGCAGGCGCTGGATCAAATGGCTGATAAATTCTTCCGACTTGCGGGCAAGCGTGAGCGCCGTGACGTGTATCCCTTGTTTGCCAGCATGCTCGACAAACGTCCCCCAGCCGCCGCCAACATCCAGCACACGGTCGCCGGGTTTTAACTCGCAGCTTTTCACCACAAAATCCAGTTTGCGTCGTTGCGCTGTTTCAAGCGGCTCATCATCGCGCTCAAATACCGCTTGCGAGTAACAACGGGTCGGATCCATAAACTTGAGATAAAACTCGTTCTCATACTCATAATGGTCGGCAATTGCGCGTTTGTTGGTGCTTAGCTGCCCGGTAAGCAACGGCGCAATTCGCCACCATAGGTATTGAAGCGGATGTATATCGCGCAAAATCTCGCGGCAACTGATGACAGCCCAAATATCGCCCTCAATATCCAGGTTGCCATTGATATACGCTTCGGTAAAACGCAGCTCGTCAAACTTCGTGACGGCCGACAACCCATTCTGATCTTTTAAGGAAATGGTAAATGCCGGATCGCCGTTTCCGAAACTGAAAATACTATTGTTCGGTAACCGGACGCTGAAGGGTACCGCGACCTTGTCGGCCAGGTGGTTTTGGATCAGCTGTGCAAGCCTGGTTTCGACGAAATTTGTTCCAAGTAACCCCATGCGAAGCTCCTGAAAGAACATAACCGTGATTCGGCAGATGCTCGACTAGCGTTTGACCCCTTTAGCTTGATACATCGCCGTATCAGCAAACTTGAGGATATCGTCTTGGCTGTCCTCATGATTGATAAACAACGCCACGCCAACACTGGCAGTGCAGTGATGTTCGATGGCAGTTTCGGCTTTCCCTTCTTGCTTGATGGTTAACAGGTAGGGAGCCGACAAGGCGGTGCGTATTTTTTCTGCCACGATCTCAGCTTGTGAGGCCGATTCTGCTTTATCCACATTCAAATCGTTCAGTATTACCACAAACTCATCACCGCCAAAGCGCGCCACCGTATCGATCTCGCGGACACAACTTTTCAGCCGATTCGCCACCTCAATCAACAGCAAATCGCCCACTCCATGCCCATGCGTATCATTAAGCGGCTTGAAGTTATCCAAATCGAGGAACAACAGTGCACAGTAGCGACCACTGCGCTGGCTGGCAGACATCGCCTGACCCAGGCGGTCGTTGAGCAAACGGCGGTTAGGCAGCTTGGTGAGCGCGTCATAGAACGCCAGCTCGCGAATCTGCGTTTCCATTTGCTTGCGCTCGGTAATGTCCTCCATGGCCAGGAGAATAATGTTTGATCCGATGTCTTTCCGAAAAATCTCCCGCGCATTGAGCAGAATGATCTTTCGACCGATATTAAGAAAGTCGTGCTCGACTTCGTAGTCATTGAATACCGTAACGCTGGGAAGAATATCCTCAAGAAGTGCCCTCAGCTTTGGAATGTCCCATTGCCGGTTACCCAGGTCGTAGATGAAATTCCCGATTGTCGCCCTGGGCGTTACTTTGAAGGTTTCATAGAAGCTGTGGTTGGCGGAGAGGATCTTTAGATCTGAGCTCAGCACCACCAGTGGCTCGCGCACGGATTCGACAATGCTCTCGGCATAGTTCCATGCATCCATGATATCCGCCTCCAACTGGTTGCGGTCACCTGCAGCCTGTTCAAGCGTGGCGCAACGCTGGCGAAGGTCAGCGATCTCCTGGACTAACTGCAATTTCGTTTTTTTGGAATCTTCCATGGAAATAGATTAAGCCTGGCTCCTTGAATTGCTTTTTTCAAAGCATTACCTTTTTTGCACGACCATGATGCTTCATTTCCACATTACGTAACTTTTCGACTTTACTGCGGCAGTAAGTAAATTGATCAACGGCAGCGCTCGATGAGCCACGCTTATCGCTGGCTCATCCGCATCTTTATCAGGAGGCAACGGTGATAACTGTTCGGCATCGATAGCGGCAGTTAGCCGTGCTAGCGCCGCAGGAACATCTTCTGCCCGAATAGCACCAGGCACCGTTGCGCTGTGTCCCATCATTTTCAGCATGCTAAGGGCGACGTCCCCGAACATGGTGATGTTGGCATAGGCATCTGTTGAAAAAGTCACCAGCATTCTGCTCTCCTTGAGCGGCACTCCTGGCCGATATGACAGTTCGTTTTTGCGTTGCTCAACGTCCTAAAATGCACTCCAATTGCTGCCGTTCGATTTCATTTCTTCTTCGCCCAAGCTCGACGTTTTGCGACACGGCATGCATTACTTTACTCTTGCCGGCCATCCCCGCGACGCAAAAAAGATTGCCAATAACAAACAGGAGGAAATACCCGCAATTTCCGAAATAAACGAAAACCCAAAAGCTGCGAGATAAAAGAGAGGAGCAACTTGATAATGCTTGGTAATGCGCGCCGCCTCGTCCCGATTTGAGCTAAGTGAGTTTGGCGCCAGCAGCCTTCCATTTTTTGATACATGTCGCCACAGGCCATGGAACACTATGGAAATAGCCAGAAAGTTTCCCGTATACAGGCTTGCTGCCACCTTCGCTTCAGGATGTAACAGATACTCCGCCAGCAACCCCGTCGGGAAAGGCACAAATGTGACAGCGAGTAACAGCAATCCATTCCAGTATAGAAGCGAGTGATCCGACTTGCGGAACTGCGTGAATATCCAGTGGTGTTGCACCCAGATGACGAGGACAGTAACGAAGCTGGTAAAAAAAGCCAGATAAGCGGGCCAGAGCGCGGCAAGCGAGTGCGCCAGCCCATAACCTGCGGCCGTTTCATGGCTTGGCACCTTGATTTCGAGTACGAGAAGCGTGATGGCGATGGCGAAAACGCCATCACTAAATGCCTCGATTCGCGCGGTTTCATTCTCTTCTTGCATGAACTGCATTCCCTGGCGATTGAGTCCTACAATAGTGCTGGCTTGTTATGTCGCTCATGTGATTCCCTTGGGTTGATCGACGATGCGATGCCAATAGGGAATATTACTTTACGGCATGGTCACTAAATATAGGACAAACACCTATGAATTGCTCGATTTCGCAAATGCTGGTGTCTGTATGCGTCCCGATTTAGCGCCCGGCCACTACTGCACCTAATTTCTGCCAATGAGCGGCACAAAGCGCACCGGCTCGATGTTCTTGCGGTGAGTCAGGCCATCGCGATCCTTGGTGATCAGCAGCAGTTGCTGAACATCGAACTGGCCGCCTACCGGAATCACCATGCGCCCGCCGGGTTTGAGCTGATCGAGTAGCGGTTGCGGAACATGGGTGGCCGCCGCGGTAACGATGATGCCGTCATAGGGCGCATGTTCGGGCCACCCTGCGGAACCGTCGCCGGCCTTTACTTCGACATTGCCGTAACCCAATTCGCCCAGCAGTTTTGCCGCCGCGGCGGCCAGCGGCACGACGATTTCCATGCTGTACACCTTGCCCGCCATCTCGGACAGTATGGCGGCCTGATAGCCCGAGCCGGTGCCGACTTCCAGCACGCTATGCTGTTTGTCCAGCGCCAGCAGACCCGTCATCAGGGCCACGATGTATGGCTGCGAGATCGTCTGCCCGTGTCCGATGGGCAACGGGTAATTGTTATAGGCGCTAAATAACTCCCCTTCCGGAACAAAGCGGTGGCGCGGCACCCGGGACATGATGTCCAGCACTTTTTCCGAAAGCGGCGTTGGATCGAATTCGTATGCGTCGAGTTCCATCGCCCGGATTTGCTCGATCATCTCCAGTCGCGCCTCGGCGTAACGCTCCTCGTCCTCGTCACTCTTGTCTGTGCTGTGCGGATGCCAGAATTCCATGATCAATGCCCGTGAGTTTCATCAGCTTGCGCCCATCATTCCTTGTGCTTGAACGCGATACCCGCCAGCTCGATGAAAACGCCGAGAGCAAGCACCACGACACCCACCCATGTTGCGGGCGCCAGGAAGATCAATGCCGCGCCCGCGATCATCAGCAACACTGCCACCGGACGACGAATATGCGGTTTTCCCAACATGTTCAGCCCTTTCATCACTCATTCAACCGCATTAGAAACTCCTCAACACGGCACTGGCCAATGCGTAGATCAGTACCGCCAACAGGATCACCATGGCGAAGCCGAGATGGATCGCCAACAGCGTGGCAAGGACCGCCCCCACCACCGAGGCGAAGCCGTTGATCGCCCATGCCCAGGGAATGGCTTCCTCGCGCGTACCCGCCAGCTTCAGTATGCCGGTGGGAAAAGGAATGCCCATACACATCGCCAGCGGCGCGATCAACAGCACGGAAATGACTATTCTTGCCGCGTCGGGCAAGTGGCCCAGCACCTGGAACAGGCCCGGCAGGAAGGCCAGATAGCTGAGGGCCAATACGCCCATCACCATGACCGCCAGCGTAACTTTGTTTTCCACCTGCCAGCGGCCGGCCAGCCAGCTTCCCGCAGCGGCGAACGCCAGGAAGGCACATAGCACGACCGCCACGGCGTACAGCGGGTGCCACAGGAACAGCACGAATTTCTGGATGAAGGCGATCTCCATGAACATGAAGGCAAAACCGATGGCGAGAAAATACAGCGCCATCGGCGCGCTGGGCAGGCTGCGCCGGCAACGCGACAAGGCCAGCGGCGCCAGGATCAGCAGCGCGCTTGCTGCGACCGCCTGCAGCAGCGTTGCCACCAGCAGCGGGTAGCTCCAGTCGAGCAGCGCCATGCCTCCACGCTCGCGCAAGCTGAATATTTCCGAAGCGGCATTCCATTTGAAAAAGCGGAAGAAATGCGGCATGTCATCGGTCGCCGGCTCAATGTAGAACTTGTATTGATCGATGAACTGCTGCCGCTGCGGCCCGAGCAGCGCCATGGCGCCGTAGAAGAAATACGGCTGCGCCAGCTGGTTGTAACGGTTGGCCTCGTCGGCGCGCATGCCGGGGTAATAGGCCGTATCGAAAGAGCGCGCGCGGCTGAACTCCTTGACCGCAGCTATTTCGCGCGCAGTGAATTCGCTATTCTTCACCAGCAGCGTGACGGTCTTCCAGCCCCGGATCATCACTAGCCTGGATGCCGGGTCGGCCACACCGCTACGCTCCAGCGCGGATATCGCCGTGGCAAACAGTTTCAGCGCATCGCGCGGCGGCAGCGTGAGCCAACGGGTGATGGCCAGCATGCCGTCCGGCGTTAGACGGCTCAGGTAGGCCTGCAACGCCTCCACCGTATAGAGATAATTTTCGCTCAGGCCATACAGCCCGGCCGAGGCGGTACCGAATGAATCCAGCAGCGCCACCTGGATCAGGTCATAGCGCTCACTGCTGGCGTTGACGAAGCCGCGCGCTTCGGCTTCGTACACGTGCACGCCGGGCCTGTCGTAGAGGTCGCCGGCATAATCCTTGAAACGGCGGCTGACCAGATCGGTGACGTTGCGGTCCAGCTCCACCGCATCGATCGCAGCGGCGCCGTGATAAAGCGCCTGCAGCACATCGCTGCCGGCACCCGCTCCCAGCACCAGCACGCGCGGGCGTTCGACGAGGTGATAGGGCAATGCCGAGGTGAGTTGATCGAGATAGGCCAACGGCTTAAGCATGCCGTCGAACCTGGTCGACGCCGACGGACCATTGCCATCCACGAACACGCCCAACTGGGGCGGCGGTTCGCTGGTGGCGTTGAGGCTCATCCCCGGCGCATCGCGCAGCGGCACCTGCGTGTTTTCCACCACCGTGACCTGCCCCAACGGGCTGCTGCGCTTGTCGACCACGCGCGCGCCGACGATGTCCAAGGCCTGGCTCAGATCCTTGTAGGGGGAGAGATGCAGCGGGATGCCGGGCAGCGCCGCCGCCAGCACCGCCAGACCGATGAACAGTCTCACCAGCCATCTTGGCCGCATCTTCAATTCGACGACGGCGACGGCCGCGGCAAGCAGCGCCAAGGCTGCAAGGGCCGTCAGCACCCGAGCAGGGGGCAGCAGGAACAGCACGCCGATCACACCCAGGCTGCCCGCGCCTGCACCGAGAATATCGCTGGCATAAATGCGGGACGACTGTTTGCCGAAGTGCGCAAACACCAGGCCGATGCCCAATCCGCCAAAGAAGAACGGCAACATCATCAGCAGATAGACGGTGAGCAGCTTGCCGGGCTGGGTCTGGTCCCACAGCAGTTCAAGCGGATTGAAGGGAACCTGTTGCGCCAGCAGGAACGCTACCGGCATCAACACCGCCAGCGCCGCAGCCGAGCCGACGTACACCTCGGCGAAGTGCGGGGCGATCCTGTCCCTGAGCAGCGTGAGTAGAGTACCGCTCGCACCGTAGCCCAGCATCGCCGCACTGATGATCATGTAAGCGAAGTGGTGCCACAGCACGATGCTGAACAAGCGCGTCAGCAACACCTCGTAGGCCAGCACGCTGGCGGAGAGCAGGCCGATCGCGATGAATGGCGGGCGCTGCATTGCCCTCTCCCCCGCCCTCTCCCGCAAGCGGGCGAGGGGGATATGGAGTCGCTGCGCGAGTTTCATCTTAATGCCCGCCAGTAAGCGGAACGAAAGCCACCGGCAAAATCTGGCGCGTGGTCACTGAACCATCCAGCTTCTTCTCCACCACCATCAGCGACTGCGTCATGAACTGCGTGCCGAGCGGAATCACCATGCGCCCGCCCGGCTTCAGCTGCTTGAGCAGCGGCGGCGGCACATGGCTGGCAGCGGCGGTCACCATGATCGCGTCGAACGGCGCCGCCTCCGGCCAGCCATAGTAGCCGTCGCCCACTTTCGTTTTCACGTTGCGGTAGCCGAGCGATTGCAGGCGCTCACCCGCCTGCTTGCCCAGCGGTTCGATGATCTCGATGCTGTAAACGGAGCCGGCGATTTCCGCCAGAATCGCCGCCTGATAGCCGGAACCGGTACCGATCTCCAGCACCTTGTCGCCGGCCTTGACCTTCATCAGGTCGGTCATCAGCGCCACGATGAAAGGCTGCGAAATCGTCTGCCCGTAACCGATCGGCAGCGGGCGATTGAGATAGGCAAGCGCGACCAGCCCAGGCGGAACAAAGCGGTGCCGCTCGACCTTTTCCAGCGCCGCAATGACTTGCGGGCTGAGCGCGGAACTGCCGCTGTAGGCGGCTGTTTCTGCGGCATCGGCGATCACCTCCTTCACCATTCCGTGGCGCGCCGTATCCAGCGCTCCGCCCCGCGCCGGCAGCGCGCAACACAACAAGATCAATGCACCTAACGCGAAATGGCTTCTCATGATTTGCTCCCGCTGGCTGCCATCGCTGCAAAAACTCCAACCGACTCACTTCCACATCTTCTTGAAGTTCCAGCTCTGCTTGCCGGCAATCGCGCGCAAGCGCTCATACAGCTCGCGCTCTTCGCTGCTAAGCTGTTCCGGCACATGCACTGCGATGCGCAGATACATTTCGCCATGCCGCCCGCTGCCAAATTCCGGCAGGCCTTTGCCCTTGAGGCGCAACACCGCATCGGGCTGTGTGCCGGGCGGGATGGTCACGCTGGCAGTCCCGCCCAGCGTCGGCACTTCCAGCTTGGCGCCGAGCACGGCATCAGTCAGGCTGATGGTCGCCTGGCGCAGCAGATCAGCCCCGGCGCGTTCGAAGCGCGGGTCAGCCTGCGAGCGCACCACGACGAACAGGTCGCCGGCTACACCGCCCGGTTCCGGGCTGGGCATCCCTTTGCCGGAAATGCGCAACACCATGCCCTCCTCGACCCCCTGCGGAATCTTGACGGTCAGCGACTCCTCCTGATCCTCCTGGCCGCTGCCGCGACACACCGGACAGGGATGTTCGATGATGCTGCCGCGCCCGTGGCAAACAGGGCAGGTGCTGATCTGCTGAATCAGCACATGTTCTCTTTCCTGGCGGCGGCTGCGGCTAACGCGCCCGGTGCCATTGCATGTCCCGCATACCTTCGGTGCGGCGCCGCCCGCGCTGCCGGTGCCGCGACAGGCACGGCAGGCAGCCGGCCGGCCCAGGCGGACTTTCTCTTCGCCTCCGGTCGCTACCCGCTCCAGCGGGATGTGCAACTCCACCTCGATGTTCGCGCCGCGCGCCGGTCCTGCGCGGCGGCGGCGATGGAAGAAGCCCTCGAATGGACTGCCTCCGCCAAAGTCGAAATTGAGGCCGCCGAAAATATCCTCGAAGTTGATGCCGCTGAACAGATCCTCCTGGCTGAAGCCCTCCACCCCAGCGAAGCCGCGCGAGTCGTACTCGGCGCGCTTCTTCGAATCGGACAGGATGGCATAGGCCTCGGCAATCTCCTTGAAGCGCTCCTCCGCGCCAGCTTCCTTGTTGCGATCCGGGTGATATTTCATCGCAAGGTTGCGGAATGCATCCTTGATCGCCTTCTGGTCGGCGTCTTTGGCAACGCCGAGCACCTCGTAGTAATCGCGTTGGGCAGAAATGATGCTTCCCTTCAAGAATCAACCACCACGGCATCCGCAGCGAACACGGCTGCACTCATGGGTAGGTTTGTTGCAGGGCGGGCAAATAGTTTCGACGTTTTCCCACGCGGTACGCGAAATGAGAAACCGCGTGGGCACAATTGCGTGCCCACCCTACGAGGCGCAATTCAATCCGCTTTCTTCTTCTCGCCGGTTTTGTTACCAGCCTGCCGGGCGAACGATTTCCTGATCTTGGTCAACTCGGCCAGCCGCGCCGCCACCTTGCGATTCACGCTGCCTTCCGGATAGACACCTTTGGCATCAGCCTCGCCCGCCGGCAATCCGGTCAGCAATGAGATCGCCTGATCGACATTCTCCACCGCGTAGATGTTGAATTTGCCGGCCTCGGCAGCGGCCACTACGTCGTGGCGCAACATCAGATGTTTGATGTTGGCAACTGGGATCAGCACCCCCTGTTCGCCTGTCAATCCGCGCGCCAAGCAGATGTCGAAGAAACCTTCGATCTTTTCGTTGACCCCGCCGATCGCCTGCGATTGTCCATGCTGGTTCACCGAGCCGGTGATCGCCAGCGATTGCTTGATCGGCGCGTTCGCCAGGTTGGACAGCAGCACGCACAATTCGGCCATCGAGGCGCTGTCGCCCTCGACCATGCCGTAAGACTGTTCGAACACCAGGCTGGCGGAGAACGCCAAGGGCTGGTTCTTCGCATAGCGTGAAGCAAGGAAGGAGGACATGATCAGCACGCCCTTGGAATGGATGGCGCCGGAGAGTTTCACTTCGCGCTCGATGTTGATCATCTCGCCATCGCCCAGCCGCGTGGTCGCGGTGATGCGTGTCGGTTGTCCGAAAGCAAAGCCGCCCAGGGAAAGCACCGAGAGTCCGTTGATCTGACCGACCACTGCGCCCTGCGTGGCGATCACCAGCGTGTCGCGCAGGATCGCTTCATACAGCCGGTCTCTCAGCCGGTCCTGTCTGTGCATCTGCGCGTCGATGGCGCACTGCACATCGGCCGCTCCCACAACGTCGCGGCCTGCCTGGCGCGAGCAGTAATCCGCCTCGCGCAGCAGGTCCACAATGCTGCGCATGTGCGTGGAAAGCCGTTCAGCATCCTCAACCATGCGCGCGCCGTGCTCGATCACCCTGGCTATCCCGCTGCGGTCGAACGGCAGCAGTTTTTCCTTGCGCGCCAGCGTCGCGATCAGCCGTGCATAGAGCAGGTGCGTATCGGCATTGCGCTCGATGCGCTCCTCGAAATCCGCCGCCACCTTGAACAGCTCGTCGAACTCCGGGTCGTACTGCTGCAACAGGTAGTAGAACAGGCGGTCGCCGAACAGGATCACCTTGGCATCCAGCGGGATGGGCTGGGGCTCCAGCGACACGGTGCTGACCAGACTGTACATCTGGCCCAGCGATTCGATGCGGATCTCGCGTGTCTTCAGCGCCCGCTTCAGGCCTTCCCAGGCGAACGGCTGCGTCAGCACCTTGCGGACGTCCAGCAGCAGATAGCCGCCGTTCGCCCGATGCAGCGCGCCCGACTGGATCAGGGTGAAGTCGGTGACCAGCGCGCCGAACTGCGAAGTATGCTCGACCCGTCCGACCAGGTTGCTGTAGGTCGGGCTGTCTTCGCTGACGATGGGCGCGCCTGGCCGCTTGCCGTTGCCTACCAGCACGTTCACCTTGTATTGGTGAAAGCTGTGATGGACCAACACGGCCATGCCGCCGACACTGGTGGATTCTTCCTGTTTGCGGAAATCGTCTGCATTGTCGACCATGTCCTGCCGCACCAGATCGAGGTATTTCAGCACCTCCGGCAGATCGGCATAGATCTCCTTCAGCTCGTTCACCAGGTGGTCGACCGCCGACAGGGTGGTTTCGCGGTCAAGCTGCCTGATGCGATCGTGCCGCTCCCTGCGCCATTGCGGCATCTGCCGCATGATCTTTTCCAGCCGCTCCTGCAGCTGGATGATCGCTGCCTCGACGCGCTGCTTCTCTTCCTCCGGCAGCTTCTCGTATTCGTCCGGAGGAATCACTTCATGTTCGCGCACCGGTGCGAAGGCAAATCCCTCGGGCGTGCGCAACAGGGCGATATGCTGCTTCTCGGCATCCGCCCCCAACTCACTGAAGGTCTGCTCCTGCCGTTTGCTGAACTCCTCCTGGATTGCGTTCACCTTGGCGCGGTATTCGTCGCCTTCGAACAGGGCGGGGATCGCGCTGCGCAGATACTCCACCAGCTGCTCCATGCGCGAGCGCAATTGCTCGCCCTTGCCGGGAGGCAGCCTGAGCGCCAGCGGCTTGTGCGGCTGCGCGAAGTTGTTGATGTAGCACCAGTCATCCGGCTTATGCTCGTCGCTCGCCTTTTTTTCAAGGAACTGCCGCACCGTGCTGTTCTTGCCGATGCCCGATGGCCCCAGCACGAAGAGGTTGTAGCCGTCGTGGCGGATGCCGGTGCCGAAGCGGATCGCATCCATGGCCCGCATCTGGCCGATAATCTCGGTCATATCCTCCAGATCGGCAGTAGTCTGGAACTGGAATTGTTCGTGGTCGCAAGCATGGTAAAGCTGTTGCGATTGCAGCTGGAGAGGATTGCTGGTCGTCTTCTGCATGGCTGTTGTCCCCTTACTTTTATTTCAGGTGTTATCAACTGCTTTGCACTTGCCCGTTTGATGGCGGCATTGCCGAATAGTTCGAAGCACTCACGCCCGGCGGACAAAACGATCCGCACTCATTTGTTTTCCTTGTACTCGGCATCCACCACCTTGCCGCGCGGCCCCGATCCGCTCGGGCGCGCCTCGTCCGAGCTCTCGCCCACGTTGGGCGCAGGCTCGGGACCTTCCCAGCGCGTCTCCGCGTAAGGTCCGCCCTTCGGCGCCTGCCCCGATTGCGCATACAGCACCGCCCCGGCTTCCTGCAGGATTTTTTTCAGCGCTTCCGCCCGCGTGGAGGCAAGCGGCGCATCCTTCTTCAGCAGCGCCTCCTTGGTCTCGCGCAAGGCAGTGTCGATGCGTTTCTTCAACTCGTCGGTGATCTTGTCGGCGTAGTTGGCCAGCAGCTTCTCGGCCTCGTAGCAGCTGGCGTCGGCGGCATTGAGCTTCTCGGCGTCCTCGCGCCGCTTCTTGTCGGCATCGGCATAGCGCGTGGCATCTTCCACCATGCGTTTCTTGTCTTCCTCGGACAGCCGGGTGGAACCGGTAATGCTGATCGACTGCGTCCTGCCGCTGGCCGTGTCCTTGGCCGATACGCTGAGAATGCCGTTGGAATCGATGTCGAAGGTCACCTCGATCTTGGGGATGCCGCGCGGCGACGGCGGCAGGCCATCGAGGTTGAATTCGCCCAGACTGGTGTTGTCGCCCGCCATCGGCCGCTCGCCCTGGAACACATGGATGGTGACGCTGGTCTGCATGTCGGCGGCCGTGGTGAAGGTCTCCGTACGCTTCACCGGTACCGGCGTGTTGCGCGCGATCAGCGCCGTGGCGATGCCGCCCAGCGTCTCGACGCCCAGCGTGAGTGGCGTCACATCCACCAGCACGATGCCGCCCACCTCGCCCGCCAGCACGCCGGCCTGGATCGCGGCGCCGGCGGCGACGCATTCCATCGGGTCCACGCCCATCTCGGCCTTGCGCCCGAACAGCTCCTCGAAATAGGCGCGCACCACCGGCATGCGCGTCGGCCCGCCGACGAACACCACCCGGTCCACCTCCTTGGGTGTGATGCCCGCATCGTGCAGCGCCTGCTCCACCGGCCCCTTGCAGCGCTCGATCACCGGGCGCACCAGGCGTTCCAGTTCGGTGCGGTTGAGGTCCAACTCAAGATGGCGCGGCTCGCCGTTAACGGAGGCAAGGTAGGGCAGACTGAGGTGCGTGGTGACGCTGGTGGAAAGCTCGATCTTGGCGTTCTCGGCCGCTTCGATCAGCCGCGCGGCAGCCTTCGGGTCATTGCGCACGTCCACGCCGGTGGACATCTGGAAACGTTCGACGAGGTGCTCGTAGATGCGCTGGTTCATATCGGTGCCGCCGAGCTGGGTATCGCCGCTGGTGGCCTTGACCTCGAACACGCCCTTGCCGAATTCCATGATGGTCACATCCAGCGTGCCGCCGCCAAGGTCGATCACCACGATGCGCAGTTCCTGCCCCAGGCGGTCAAGGCCATAAGCCAGCGAAGCGGCCGTGGGCTCGTTGACCAGGCGCACCACTTCCAGCCCGGCGATGCGGCAGGCATCCTTGGTGGCCGCGCGCTGGTTGTCGTCGAAATAAGCCGGCACGGTGACCACGGCTTTTTCCACCGGCTCGCCGAGAAAGGCTTCGGCATCGCGCTTGATCTTTTGCAGAAGGAACGCCGACAGCTGTTCCGGCGAATAATCCTTGTCGCGCAGGCGGAAGTTCTCGCGCTTGCCCATCTTGCGCTTGAACGCGCTGGCCGTGCCCTCGGGGTTGGAAGTGGCCTGGCGCCGCGCCGGTTCGCCCACCAGCACCTGGCCGTCGGCGGTGAGTGCGACATAACTGGGGAATGCCTTGCCGCCGATACTGATGCCTTCGGCGCTGGGAATGATGACTGGACGCCCGCCGCGAAGTACTGCTGCAGCAGAATTGGAAGTGCCTAGATCAATACCGATGATGGCCATGAAGTCCTCCCGATACATATTTCACTGGGAACGGCAGTTGCCGCCCCCCGACACACGGTGATCATTCTACTGCCATCTGAAAATAAGTGATCAATTTCCAGCGACCGCGTCCCAGTCGCGCCGGCCAACAGCGGCTCGCCACCTTGCCCGCGGTTCGGAGGCGCGCGCACCGTAAAACCGATACGTTGCGTCATTCCACTGTCAGCAGAAACTCCAGCGATGGCTGCACAACCAAGTCTCAGCCCATCTCTCGCGCCTGGCTACCGCAGCTTGATCTCGGTCCAGATGCGTGACAACACGCGGCGCTGATGGCGATCCAGGTCGCGCAGCATCTCCAGCCGCGCCTGCTGTTTGCGGTCGGGAAACACCGCCGGGCTTTGCGCGATCTCCGGCTGGATGTATGGCCGTGCCGCCAGGTTGGGATTGCCGGAGCCGATCAGGTTGGTGAGTTCGGAGGAATTGCGCCCTTCGAGCATAAAGTTGATAAAACGGTACGCAAGGTCGGGACGCGGGCCGGACTTGTGCAGCACCATCGAATCGAGCGCCAGCACGGCGCCCTCCTTCGGAATGCTGGCAAGCACGCGAAAACCGCGGTCGGCTTTGCGCGCGTCGAGGTCTGCCTGGAAGATATCGTTTGAATAACCATGCACCAGCCAGATGTTGCCGACGGTGAGTTCCTTGATGTAGCTGGAGGCGTTGAAGGCAGCCCAGTACGGCTTGGCACGAATGATCAGGTCGCGCGCCTGTTTCCAGTGCGTCTCGTCGGTGTCGTTGACCGAGTAACCGAGATACTTCAGCGCCGCCGCGAGCAGCTCGCGCTGGCTGTCGAGCACGGTAACCCGGCCCTTCAGCTTTTCCAGATAGCGCGGTTCGAACAGCACCGCCCAGCTGTCGACCGGCAGGCCCAGTTCGCGGATCTTTTCGTCGTTATAGCCGATCAGCGTGATGGTGTAGGCATACGGCACCGAGTACTTGTTGCCGGGATCGAATGCGGTGTTGAGATAGGCCGGATCGATGTTCTTCAGGTTCGGCAGCAAGCTCTTGTCGAGCGGGCGCAAGGCGTGCTGGCGGATCAGCGCTTCCACCGCGTTGCCGGTCGGCACGATCAGGTCGTAGCCGGTCGCGCCGGCCGCCAGCTTGGCCAACATCTCCTCGTTGTCGGAATAGTAGTCCTGCACCACGCGGCAGGCACACTGCGCTTCGAAGCGCGCGATGGTCTGGTCCGAGATGTAGTTGTTCCAGTTGTAGAGGTGCAGCACGTCTGCGGCGTGGGCGTTGCCGATTAACAACAGGAATACCAGGACGCGCCACATTACGCTTTGCCTTTCAGCACGTCGGGTGCGAAGCGCGAGGCCAGCACGATCATAGTCAGTGTGAGCAACATCAACAGCGTGGACACCGCGTTCACTTCCGGCGTCACGGCGATCTTGATCATCGAGTAGATGCGCAGCGGCAGCGTCTGCACGCCCACCCCGGCTGTGAAGAAGGTGACCACGAAATCGTCGATCGACAGCGTGAACGCCATCAACCCGCCTGCAATCACTGCCGGCAGGATCAGCGGGAACGTGACGTAGCGGAAAGTCTTCCACGGCGACGCACCGAGGTCGCGCGCGGCCTCGAACAGGCTTTCGTCGATGCTGGTCAGTTGCGCACGCACGATCACCGCAACAAAGCCGATGGAAAACGTGATGTGGGCAAGCACGATGGACAGCATGCCGAGCGTGAGATTGAGCACCTGGACGAAAAACAGCAGCAGCGATACGCCGAGCAGGATCTCCGGCATTGCCACCGGTGCCAGCACCATGAAGTTGAGCAGCTTCAGGTCATAGCGATGGATGGCGAGCCCGGCCATGGTGCCGAGCAACGTGGCTGAGAGGCTTGCAGTCAGCGCAATAAGCAGCGAATTCCCGGCCGCGATCAGCATATCCTCGTCGTGCGCCAGCACGCCATACCAGTGCCAGGTAAAGCCAACCCATTCGGCATTCAGGCGCGAGTCGTTGAACGAATAGGCGACGACGATGGTGAGCGGCAGGTACAAGAAAGCGTACGATGCCAGCGCCGCCGTCCATAACCACGCCCCCCTACGCATAGCGCCCTCCTCTTGCCGACAATTTCGCGACGAGCCACACCACCGCCAGCACGGCCAAGGTCAGCAGGATCGCCAGTGTGGAACCGAACGGCCAGTCGCGCGTGCCGAGGAACTGCTCCTTGATCAGGTTGCCGATCATGATGTCGCCGGTGCCGCCGAGCAGTTCCGGCACGGCGAACATGCCGATCGCCGGAATGAAGACCAGTGCGGCTCCGGCGAAAATACCGGGTTGCGAAAGCGGGAAGGTCACGCGCCAGAAACGCTGCCAGGCATTCGCGCCGAGGTCCTGCGCCGCGTCGAGCAGCACAGGGTCGTGCTTTTCCAGGTTGGTGTACAGCGGCAGCACCATGAACGGCAGATACACATACACCATGGCGATCAGCACCGCGAACGGTGAGAACAGCAGTTGCACCGGGGCGATGCCGAACAAACCGAGCACGACGTTGACCACATGGTTGAGCGCGGCCTGCGGGCCGAGGATGATCATCCAGGCATAGATGCCAATCAGGAAGTTGGTGGTGAACGGCAGGATCACCAGCAGCATCATCAGGTTGCGGCTCTTTTTCGGGCTGCGCGCGATCAGCATCGCCAGCGGATACGCCATGACCAGGCAGATAATCGTGGTGGCGAGCGCCATCGCGAACGATTTCAGGAATACCTCGGTGTAGATAAAGTCGCTGAAGAAGAACTGGTAGGTCTCGATCGTGAGGCCATGCAATATCTGAGGATCGGCGGCAATAAGCGGCGCCAATCCGCCGAATTCGCCGGGATAGCGGAACGAGGCGATTACCATGATCACGCTGGGTATCGCGACCAGCAGCAACAAGAACAACAGCGGCGGCCCGCTCACCAGCCACTTCACAGGTAGCCGAAAAACTGCTGCGCTTGCCAATCCGGCGTTGGCAACCGGTTCAGAATGCTCATTTACTCCATGTAAACTCCGCTTCTTCACCGCTTGCCGCCTTGTCTTGGCTGCGCTCGCGACGTTTTTCAACCACCTGTGGACGCGCGCGGCACGCGACAGTTTGCGTTCGTCATTCATGCAGGAATACCCCCGCATCGTGGCGCCAGCCGACCTTGATCTCCGCCCCCACCTTGAACAATTCGGCGCCCCCCGGTGCCGAATTGGGCAACAGCGCTTCGATCGTGGCGCCATTGGGAAGCCTGACCCGGTACACACTCACATCGCCCTGATACAGCAGGCTGTGAACCTCGCCCGTAAAATGGTTCTTTAATTCGGCAAGTTCAGCTTGCACGCCGATACGCACTTGCTCCGGGCGAATGGCGAACACCCCCTTGTCGCCTGCCGCCACACCCTGCGGTAACGGGGTAACGATCTCGCCCAGGCCGGCTACCGACAAATGCAGGTGACTGTGCCCGACGCCTTCCACCTGCGCGGCCATCATGGTGATGTGGCCGATGAAATCAGCGACAAACCGGTTGCGCGGATAACCGTATAGCCTGGCCGGTTCATCCACCTGCTCCACCTTGCCCTGGTTCATCACGGCGATGCGGTGCGACAACGCCAGCGCCTCCACCTGCGCATGGGTCACGAACACGAAGGTGATGCCGACCTCACGCTGCAAATTGATCAGTTCGACCTGCATCTCCTCGCGCAGCTTGGCATCCAGCGCAGCGAGCGATTCGTCGAGCAGCAGCAGACGCGGACGGTTGATCAGCGCGCGTGCCAGCGCCACGCGCTGCTGTTCTCCGCCGGAAAGTTCATAGGGATATTTGCCGGCCTTGCCGGTGAGGCGCACCTGCTCCAACGCAATATTCAGTCGTTTCCGGATGTCCGCCGGGTGGTGGCGTGCCATTCTCAGCGGAAAGGAAATATTTTCCCCAACCGTCAAATGCGGAAACAGCGCATAGCTTTGGAATACGGTATGGATGGGGCGTTTTTCGGCGGGTATATCGACAAGGTCCCTGCCATCCAGCAGTACTTGGCCCGCATCGGGGAATTCGAAGCCGGCGATCATGCGCAGGATAGTGGTCTTGCCGCAGCCGGAGGGGCCCAGCAGGGTAAAGAACTCGCCCGCCTCAATGCTCAGGCTGACATTATCCACGGCGGCAAAATCACCGAAGCGGCGGGTAACGTTCCTGAGTTCAAGTAACGCCATGCTTTGCCCCCATGGTTGGTTGCGTCGATATTACTGCATCGGCAACTCCTGTGCTTCGCGCCCGTTATTTCTCACCCTGGCATCACGTCCCTGCCGCAGCAACAGTGCGGCAGGGGCATGGCGCACAGCCCGGCCACCACCCCATTATGTCGACATACTTTAATTTACACACCAATTTTTCGAATTTTGGTGTTAGCATTCCGCCGGATTGTCGACAATCTGAGAGTTCGATGCAAGTCAAAGTTCCAAAACAAGGCACCCTGGCAGACGTTGCCGCGCACCGTCTGGCGCACAGCATCGTCACCGGCGAACTGGCGCAGGGCCAGAAGCTGAACGAGGCGGAGTTGGCCGAGCGCTTCGGCATGGGGCGCGGCCCTTTGCGCGAGGCGTTGCGTCATCTGGAAGGCATGCGCCTGGTCAAGCGAGTTCCCAACGCCGGTGCGCGTGTGGTGGTGCTGGATCGCAAGACCCTGTCCGACCTGTATGCGGTGCGCGAAGCACTGGAAGGCATGGCCTGCCGCATCGCCGCCACACAGATGAGCGACGAAGAAATCGCGCAGCTGGGCAGCCTGCTCGACCGCCATGAAGCGCAGATCAGGAAACAAGGCGGCAAGGTGTATGCCCAGAGCGAAGGCGATCTCGATTTCCATTACCAGATCGCGCGCGGCAGCCGCAACCAGATGCTGATGGACATGCTCGGCAGCGAGCAATACCAGTTGCTGCGCATGTGCCG
>Ga0316624_10000034_pt1 | contig 36238 bp, 24 predicted proteins | sample OWC_Aug_N3_C1_D5_FD_207657 | JGI IMG/M metagenome (GOLD analysis project Ga0316624, IMG submission 207657) | Wetland soil microbial communities from Old Woman Creek delta, Ohio, United States - OWC_Aug_N3_C1_D5_A | ecosystem: Environmental > Terrestrial > Soil > Wetlands | place: USA: Ohio... | reverse complement strand
GGGGTTATAGGCCGGCGCGGTGCCGGTGTTCCGAACGTCAACCGTATAGGTGACCAGCTCGCTGGACGCGAGCACGGTGCCTCCGCCTGCGGGCGCAGCCGTCTTCAAAAGACTCAGATTGGGCTGCCACACGTTGATCGGCGCATTCGCGGTCTTCGGCGTCGCGGCCACACTGTTGATCGCGTAGTTCAGGACGGCATTGTTGGTCAACACCTGCGAGGCGGGTGTCGCCGCCAGCGTGTTTACCACGCGTGCGCGGTACTGAATGACCAAGCCATTGTTGGTGGCGATGTTGTCAACGGCATTGGTGATGTTGCCGAAATTCCAGGTCACGGTTCCGGTTTGCCCCGCGGCGGGGTAGCTGCTGCTGCTCAGCGTATAGCTGAAGTTCGAACCCGCACCCAACGTTGGCGGGTTATATGGCGCGGCGGTCACCCCGTCGATGCTGACGATGCTGTCGAAGGCCATGTTCGCGGGCAGCGTGTCAGTAAGCACGACGTTCTGGGTCGTGCCTTCCCGCAAGGTGGCTGTGACGGTGTAGACGACCGTGTCGCCAACGCGCAGCGTCGCGTCGGTGGCGGTGCTGGGCGCAGTTGCCCAGCTATCCGATGCGACCGCCTTGGCGAGCGCAGTGGGGTCAAGCGAGGTCACGGTGGCGATCGCCGGGCTCGTGCAATAGGTATTCGATCCGGTCGTGATCGGACAATTGGCACCGGTGCGCTCGCCGGCCGCGCCGCCGCTAAGCGACGTCCAGTCGGCATAAGCGGTGTTGGTGATCGGCGCGCCGTTGGCCGACAGCACGGAGGCCTGGAAGCTCAGCACCAAGGTTCCGCCAACCGGAATATTGATGCTACTATCTCCATTCTGCGCGCCCCACGCCAGCATGCCGCTCGCCAGGGTCGTGGGCGCCGCAATAAAACCGGTGACCGCAACACCATTGATCGTGGCTGTCGCCGATCCGGTGACAAACAACAGGTTCGATGGCAAAGCATCCTGCACATCGGCACCGTAGGCCGTCGAGGTGCCGCTGTTGGTGACCGTAACCGTGTACTGCAGTACATCGCCTGCCGCGGCTGGCGCGGTGGCGAGCTTGCCGGTCGGCGAGGCATAGCTCACCGTCTTCGCGATGTTAAGGGTGGGTTCGACCACGGTCATATTGCCCGTGGTGGCGCCGGCACCGCTGCCCTGTGTTGTGGTGTCACCGTTGATCTTGTCGTAGGTATACGAGGCCGTGTTGGTGAACGTCAGGCCTTTCTGGTTGGTCGGGGTGTTCTGCAGCGCCACCGTAACGTTGATTACCGCCTGGCCACCGGCCGGGATGTCGATGCCGGTACTGGTATCCTGGAGGACGAGATTGGTGGCGGTGCCGGTATTGGTCAGCGCCCAGCTGCCGCCCGATACGACCGTAGCGCTGACAAAGCTCAGGTTGGCAGCCGACGCGCCAAGGTTGTCGAGGATGCGCACGTCATACAGCGGGACGCTGGCCGGTGTCGCGGGAACGGTGATCTGGTAGGTGAATTGCTGGCCGATCGTGGCAGTGGCCTGGGTATTTGCCTTGCTCAGCGCGCCGGGCGCGTAAATGGTTATAGGCGTGGGGTCGGGCGCAGGAGCAGTGCTGGTCAACAGCACCGGGCCGTTGATGTACGGATCGTCGCTGGGGCCGGCCCACACCACGTTGGTGGACGTATCGGTTCCGCTCATGCTTCCCTGATTGAGCACATTCGTGCCGTTGGTGAGCCCGGAAGCCAGCGTGATGGCAACCTGAACCGTGTACTGGGCATTCTGCGCCAGAGTGAGCCCGCTGATGGAGAGCAAGCCGGTTTTCTTCAAGCCGCCGATCGGGTTGAGGGTCAGCGTAGCGCCAACCGGCAGGTTGCTGCTCACCAGCTTGAGCGTGCCCGGCGCGAACGACGCTGTCGCGTTCAGCGCATCGAAATCGTCGGTGATCGTGATGCTGCTAAGCGTCGGGTAGGTAAAGTTCTGTATCTGGAAAGTGTAGATCAACTGGTCCCCAGGGAACGCGGCGGTCGCCACGGTCGTGCCGGTGGTCAGGTCGCCGACCGACTTGAGGAAGAAGTAGCCCTGGGTCGTGGAGGTCAGTGTATAGGCGTCCTGGAAGTCGAGCGTTCCGGGCGTGCCGGTGGTCAGCGACTTTGTGTACTGGCGCCGGCCGGTGTCGGTGCTCGGAGCGCTGTACCACAGGGTCGCGCCAGCCACGTTGGTGAAGGTAAGGCCGGCCGGAGTGCTGGGGTCGAGGAAAGTCTGGTATTTGACCAGCAGGCGCTGCGTCGGCCCTATCTTGGCCGCAGCCGAGAGCAGGTTGACGCTGAGCGTGCAGGGGCCGGCGCCGCCGAAGCCAGTCGCGGTCACCGTGTAGTCGGTGGTGGGCGAAAGCACGCCCGACACCGGCGTCACGCCGTCGGAGGCGAACACCTGAGCGGTTACCGATGACGTTGGAATGTAGGCGCACATCCCGGTGGGGATGTTGTCGGTGATGGTGGTATTCCACGCATCGCTGCCGCCGACGTTCTGGACGTTAAGTGTGAACGGCACCGGCGTGCCGACGTTGACGTTTGTGTACGGGCTGGTCTTCTGCAACGTGAGGTTGGGCTCAGCGATGGTCATCGGCTGGGAAACGCCCCCTTGACCCGGCAGCGGGTTGTAAGTGGTGCACACATTGTTAACATCGCAAATGACCCGTCCGAACCACCAGTTGGCGGTATTGGTGAACTGCGTGCCCGCCGTGTTCCCCACGTTGTCGAGCATGACCGTCATCTGAATCTCAATCTGCGAACCGGCCACGATGTTGGTCAGCGCCGAGTTGTTATCCGACGAGAAAACAATGTGCTTCGTTGCGTCCGACGCGGGGATTCCCAGCGCCGACAGCGTCGCCGCGCTCGCCCCCAGGTTGAGCGGGCCGATGGGCGTACGGGTAGCGCCATTGACCAGGTAGGCGGTGTTGCTCACATAGGTCATCGACGCCCCGGTCGCCGTCAGATCGTCGTAGAGCGTGGCGTTGGCGAGCGTATTGGTCGACGGCTGCGTGGTGTACGTGCCCGCGCTGTACATGACCGGAATCGTCATCGTGTACGTGAACGGCACACCTATCGTGGCACTCGGACCCGGCGCCGCTTTGCCGATGGCCTCCACCGGTATCATCAAGGACTGGCATGAGTTATTGCCGACAAAGGTCGAATTGACGAACCACAATATGGCGTTGGTGTTGCTGCACGCCATGTTGCCGTTGTAGTAAACGTTGGTGAAAACGGAGAGGGCAGCGGGATTGGTGTTTAGGTAGTTTATCGTCGAGGTAAATCCTTGCGGCCACTTGGCCGACTGCTGAAAATTCTTGATATAACAGTTCGTATCAAGTTTGATCGAGGTCGGCAGCGTCGCCGTGGTCAGGGTGGGGTCGTTGCCATCGATGACGTTAAACTTTCCAGACGGATCGGGCGGAAACTGGCTGCAAGAGGCCGCCAACGCGGAGGAGGCGCTTCCCAGCAACAACACGAAGGCGAGCAGCCGCAGAACGAACTGTTTACCCATGCTGCACACCCGTCATGCCGGTGCAGGACGCAGCGCCCCTCGACTGGTTGCCGCCAATAGCGCACGGCACAAGTTGGCTCGCGGCCAATTTGTGCTGAATGAAGTGAGAAGGATTGCTCTTGAAGTCGCGGGGAGCCGCATACGCACAATTAACGAAGGAACCCAGCGCAAGCGCAGCCATCATTAATTTGAATATACGCAGTGCAGCTAACAAGCAATTGTATTGCCTCATGCTAAAAAGTTGCCCCATATAACGTAAAGCAATACCTAATTCTCGGAATAACAAATTCAAGCCTTACGAAGAAAAAAACCAGAGGGGCCGAAAAATTTTTCGTTGCTAGCACACCCTGTCGGCGCACTATCCCCCTTTATGTACTGCAAAAATACCCGATACCGAACCTGAGGTCATTTCGGTTTGGGATGAATAACGGAAAAATGCCGACAAGTGGTAACACGCCCTGCCTACGGCAGACGAACGGTCACATTCTCCGAATGAACGGTAGTTGTGGCCTGCAATTCGCATAGCAGTTAGGAAGGGCATTCCCCCTTCCATCTGCATATTGGCGCCCCCAGATGCTCCCTATTTTTGTTTCATCTCGCTGCTAAATACCGGCACGAATATAGCTGCCAACTTTTTCGGCCTAGCCCCCAGTCCTGGCTTGCCAGGACTGAAGAGCTCAACACGACAGGCACCTTAATTCGGGCCCACTCCCCTTAGCGGCAAACCATCAGGTTGCAGGCAAGAAATCGATCGGATACAGGATCGTCAATGCTGGAACGCCCGCCTTAGGCCCAAAATTGAAGTTAAGTACCCTCTCCACAATATCCTTCGACAAGACCGGTGACGCGAGATCAGTTGACTTCACCGAGCACGCCGACACACGACCATCCGGTTCAATCGTAATGCGCAACACCATCTTGCCGCGCAGTGAAGGATCATTGCGAAGCTCACGGTTGTATATGCGATAGAGCGCAGCCTTGTAGCGGTCAAATACAATTTGAATCTCTTCATCAGTACGAGATGGCCCGGAACCCTTGCTCAACGGCCTGTCATCCGCCATACCGGCGCCTGTGGCACTCTCGACCCGGGCAATTCTCACGCCGCCACCGGTAATGCTCTTGCCGCCACTGCCGGTTCCTACCCCCTGACGACTGAGGCCTGCGGTATTGATACCTCCGCTGCCACCTGCCGCTTGCGAGCCGATCACAGAACGTTGCGGCGCATCGCCGGTTGCGACGCTTCCGCTATTGGATACGCGCGCATTGGCACCCATTTTCGCCGACTCTGAGCTGTCACCCATAAGATCGGAGAAGCCGCCCTTTAGGGCCAATACGCCCTTTGTTTCAGCCGACGCGCGCGCTTGTTGTACATCTGCAGGCTGCTTGGCACCCGTGGGGGTAGCGTTATCCGCTTTAGTCTCTGACGGTTTTTGTTGCTCCACCGGCTTGGGTTCGGGTTTCTTTTTCACCACCAGCGCCGCGATCTTTTCATCAAGCACGATCTCCTGTTTCTTCTCAGGCGGCTTCTTCAGCAACTGCATGATCACGATAAGCAGGATGACGAAAGACAATGCAACCAGCATGATCTTTCTGTGGCGTCGCTCATCTTCAGGATCCTTGGACCAGGGCATGAGATACGACCGGTAAGCCAGTTCAACACCTGCCCGATCAACAACAAATTCGTGCGCCTTCCTTTCAGCTTCCGCCTCCAGCTCAGCCAACTCTTCATTGAGCAACTGCAGGGCGATTTCTTCCTGGTCGATGTCGGCTTGCACGCCGTCACGAACGCTCTCGATCGCGCTGATTTTCTTCTCGAAGTCGACAACGGCGTCTCGCACCCGCTGCAGTTGCTTGTCTGGGGAAACCCCGGCAAGTTCGCCGCCCCAGAAGAGGCCGGATGCCCCCATCTCTTCAAGTTTATCGAGAGATGTACAGATAGTGCCCAGCAGCTGGTATTGGACGCGCTGATTGGCATGGGTATTGAGTTCGTCATCAAGCGCACGCCGCTTTTCCTCAAGCGTGTCCAGCTTGCGGTTGACATTAGCGATCTGGTTTTTCAGCGAAAATTCGCCTCGTTGCTCGTTAAAGTTGCTCACAGTAGTCCGCTGTAATAAGTCTATGTCCAGTTTTATTTCTGATCAACCGCAAGAGAGATCTTGCCGTAGCCGGCATTGCTACTGCTCGTCATCACCTTTTTCAGCACCCGGAAAGGGACGGTGCGATCGGCCAAAATGGTAACTTCGGTACTTACGCCGCTCGGCTCCTTTTCCTTGTCAGCGCTTTCCTTGATCTGGAGAATGCGCTGGTGAATCGCATCTATATCGGCAACCGGGCTCGCATTGAGCTCGGCAATCGTTGCGACGGGCTCACCCTGAATCAGCACATCCGTCTTAGTAAGTGAAATCACAATGGATTCTCTTGGTGCGGTATCCACCGCGGAGTCCGGCAACGTAACCCAAGGCGGCGGAGCCAGAGCCACCCCGGTAGACTGATTGACCAGCAGGTAGAGAACCAGAACGGTAAAGATGTCCATCAGCGAGGTGAGCATCATCCCCGTCGACTCCCCTTTCCGTTTTGCGCGTTTCATTACTTTCAGCATTTTTGTTTCTCTTGCGCTCATGGTGCATCTCCTACCGTCACGCTGGGAAACAGTGTGATTGTGATTGGCCCGACATCCGGGGCCGCGGACGAAACGACCTTCGCAAATTTTATTGCATCCATGACATTGATCATTGTTTCGTAGTCAATGTCCGGCTCAACCAGGAGAACCGCATCCTTCTTGTCCTCATGGGCGTCCTTCAGGTCCTTCAGCTTTTGCGACAATGTCGTCAGGCCGTATTGATCACCGACCTTAGGAATGGTGTCGGTCACGGACTTGCCATCACTTATTTCAATTGCATTCTTCCGAAGGATCACCTCGATTGTCACAGGCGGAGGACCATTCATCGGCGCAGCGCCGCCTCCCTGAGGTGGCATATTCAGCTCCTGAATGGTGACTTTCGAAAAGACTGCGGATAGCAGCAGGGACGAGACCAGCACAACCATGATGTTAAGCAGGGTTGTAAGCTCTAGTTCCTTCGATTCATGATGTCGTCTTTTCGCCATGACCCGCTATGCCTGTGGATTACGATGTTTCGCGGCAAATGCACTGATGACGTTCACGGTTTTCAATGACGCCATCTCCAGGCTGTCGATGATCGTGCCTGCTTTCAGATTCAAAAACAAATTCGCACTCAGCATCGGAATGGCAACCACCAGGCCGATAGCGGTACAACTCATCGCTTCCGAAATGGAGCCAGAGAGCAGCGCGGATTTCTCGGAAGGCGCAGCGTGGGCAACTGCCGCAAACGCGGAGATCAGGCCCAGAATCGTACCGAGCAGACCCATCAGAGTTGCAAGGTTCGCGAAAAGCGCGGTGTATGGAGTGCGCTTTTCCAACTGCGGAACGATCGACATCATCACTTCGTCCATCGCGATTTCGAAGTCTTCGCGCCGACGAACCACTCCTTGGCGTTCAAAGCCAACCGACAGGAGTTGACTGATGTACGAGTTGTCCTTGCTGGTCATTTCTCGTGCCGCATCGAAGTCGCCTTTTTGCAGCACGGGCTGCAGTTTGTCCCACATTCTGCGATTGGCAACCTCGGCCCGATGAAGTTTGAACCAGCGCTCGAAGGTAATTCCGATACCGATGGCACCGATGACCAGAATGGGCAGCACCCAGAAGCCACCGGCCTCAACGAATTTTATGATTGACATAAACATTGCTTATCTCCTTGTTTGATTCAAAAATATGCCTACTTGGGGTTGGCAAGGTTGTAAAAATTCAATTCGCGCGCAAACACAGCCCGGTCAACCGGATTCAGGTCGTCATTCAAAAGATTGGATTTGAGCTTGGTTTCCTGCCCTATTTCCGAACTTTTCCACGGCACAATGACCAGCGAAGTAGGAGTTTCGTTATTGCCTACGATCGACATACCCGAAATTTCCTTGACTTCGCCATCTTCCTTTTTGCCACTATCTGCCGCAAAAGCACTAGTACCTGCCAAAAAAAATAACAGCGCCACATGAAATAAATGTTTAAGCATATTCCTCCTTACTTCCCTGACCTTTTCTTCAGGTCAGCGATCCAGATCTTCACTGCCTTATCGTCCTGAACTACGTTGCTATAAAACTCGTAATGCTTTAACGCGCACTCATAGTCTTTCATATAGAGGTCGCAGAGTACGCCCAGATTCTTGTGGACCATTCGGTAGTCCGGGTATTTATCCAGAATCTTTTCGTAAAGCTGGCGCGCAAGCGTAAACCTGCCCGTTTTTCGATACAACAATGCTAACTCATTATTCGCAACCGGATTATCAGGCTCAACGGCCAGGGCCCTCTGCAGGTTTTCTTCAGCTTGCTTCAATTTCCCGGTTTTCTTATACGCTAGCGCCAAATCAATATTTGGTACGGCAGCATTGGGAACCGCCTTAACCACTTTGGTTAACAGCTCGATGCCGGCGTCATACTCTTCCGCCTTGATATGTGACATCGCAGCATCGAAATCGGCACGTACCTCTGGCGTAATCACCGCAACCGCAGGAACAGCGGCGATTGGTTTATTTAGCGCTGCCTCCTCTTTCCTGGGCGCCTCAGTCGCACAAGCATACAGCAAGCCTGCCACCATCAATATCAGGCCCGTGGTGCGATGCACTCTCAAGTCTAACGAACTCAACGGGTAACGATGTTTCATAACTAATTTGTCCGGCATGTCATCGGTAGCATTCATTTCGCCCCCACGGAAGGCTTACCCTTTTTGGGCTTTCCCCCCTTCTTTCCGGATGCGGGCTTAGCTGCAACGACCGGCTGCACATCCGCTTGAACGGGCGCAGCCACCGGCGGTTGAGCAACAACCGGTTCCGGTTCTGCTGCCTGTGGAGCCGAAGCCGCAGCCGCAGCCGCAGACGGAGCCGCAGCAGGTGCTGACGCAGGTTCCACTTTTAACAATATTGGTGCAGGATTTGTCAGCGCCGCATAATTTGCTTTATCAATCGTTGCGACATACCCGCTGCTCTCTTCATATTTTGCATAACGCGCTGGAACAAGCTTTGCCAGTTTTTCAATACTGCTGTCTATCCACGAACTAAAAATACCCTGCGACATCAATTCAAGATTCTTCTCATGAATCTGTATCGCCTTTTCTTCGAAAGGATCGGCTTGGTCCTCCAGGGCCAGTTCGTATTGTTCCTTCTCCATCGCGCTCAAATCATCCGGGCGCTCCGATTCAATCAGTGCCCGGTTAAAGTTGTAATACATCTCGGCAATATAGAAGGTTGCTGCCGCCGTGACATCTCCAACCTCATATCCCAGCAGCTTTTCAAAACCGTCTTTGGCGGTCTTCATTGCCAGCTTCTTTTTCTGCAGGTTCTTGTCAAATGGCTTGACCAGTTTGATCTGTGCAAACTGATCAAATAGAGGCTCGGTCAGAGCAAGCGACGCAGTCGCCCCCAGATAGCGTGTTCTGTCTGTACGTTCCGAGCCTGCGCGCGCGTCAGCGGCAACGATTTGCTTAAGCTCCTCCATATAAGCATTCATGTCATTGCGCGCCTTCAATACATTGGCAATCTTGTTACGCGTTTCCAGCGCGGGTTCCAACGGCTTGGGGAAGTAACTCACATAACGCCGATAGACCTGCATCGCCTTATCAGTTTCCTTCGCCTCGACGTACAAATCAGCCGCCGTTTGCAGGGCTTCGCGCCGAACTGCCACATCCTGCGACTCCGTTTCAATGCGTTCATATTCGGCCGCAGCCATCGCCAGCTTGCCAGCTTCTTTATATACGTAAGCGATCTTCTCGGTAACTTCCGGCTGCAGCTTATGCCCCGCATAGTTGCTGCGGAAAGATGTCAATACTTCGGCGGCTCTATCCCAGTCCTTCAACTGGATCAACGCTGTTGCACCGTCGAAGTCGGCTGTTGCGCGTATCGAGCAGGTGGGGGCCGCTTTTGCGACCCTGAGGAAATGCTCGGCTGCGGTCTTGAAATCGGACTGCTTGCTTGCCTGTTCACCTTGTTTGTAAATAGATGCAGCATAGTTCTCCACCACATCCGGGCGAGTCTTGTCATTTTCGGCAGTCAATTGCAGGACATTGAAATAGCCCTCTTCAGCATCTTTGAAACTCGCCAGCTCAAATGATGCGTGGGCAACAATGAGCCAAGTGCTGCGTAAAATGCTCTGATCCGCGCCGGGGAAGTTGTTCAGCAATTTGCGCCCCGTCTTCACGGCAAACGCATAATCCTTCATCGCGTAGATGTCATCCACGGCAGCGCCCATTACAAGCGCAGCTTTTTCATGCTTGGGGAAGTTATCCGCAAACTTGAGCGAACTGCGAATCACGTCGCGCTTGATCCGATCTTTTTCGTCAGCGCCGGCAGTTGCCAGGTTCTCACGATACGCGTAGACGGCCGCATAGCCGGCGTCCGGCGCCTTTTCGTGATACGGATAATCGTAAGCGGTATGTTCATACTCTATGGCCGCCTGAGCATACGACTTATTCTCAAGCAACAATTCTGACAACTGGAAATTGATTGCCGGAGACTCGGGTTCTTTCGGGAACGAAGCCAGGAAATCTCGATACCATTTCATGGCCTCCTGGAAATTTTCAGGTTTCTCTTTCTCGAATTTCTTTTCCTGATACAGGGCGTGATAATGGTTAGCCAGGTCCTTCAAGCTGGTTTTTACATAGCCAACGACCTCGGGAAACTTCTTGATATCGAAGTGCTTCCAGTATTCCGATTTCAAGCCGTAGGACACCACAAATTCTTTATTGGCATCAATAACCAGTTGGGGGAAGCCGCCCTTCTTGTAGATTTCGATTACGCGCGTATCGAAGTGCGGGGCAACCTTGTGATAGGGGTTGCTTTTGACAAAGGCTTTGAAGGTTGTTGCCGCGTCGCTATAGCGACGTTTATCAAGATAGTATTCGCCCAGGTTGCTGTAAATATTCGCCTCATAGCTACGCTTCCCGAACTTGTTGAAATACTCAACCACCGCGTCTGCGCCGCCCAGATTCGAGAAGGCCAGACTCACGACGCGATAGGTATCTTCAACGCGTTTTTCATCCGAAGTGCCCTTTGGATGTTCAAAATCGTAACCGGTCTTTATCCTGTAATCGAGCAAGGCTATAAACCTGTGCAGCGAATCTTCGTACAACTCCTGCTTATAGAACGTCCAACCCAATTTATACAGTGCAAGTTCGAAATACGATGATCCTTCTCCCAAATCGACGATCGATTTGAAGGCATCTTCAGCGTCCAGGAATTTCTTGCGCGTAAAGAAGTACTCGCCCCTTCTGAACTGCACTTCGTCAAAATAGCGAGACGTTGGATAGTCCTTGACTATCCGGTTCATTATTTTCATGGCCTCATCGGTTTGGCCAATTTCTTCGTAAGCGCGGGAGAGTTGGTACAGCACCTGGTCGTTGCGCTCGTAATTCGGGTACTTATCGAGCAACTTCTTGTACATTGCGATGGCTTCAAGTGCTCCTGCAGATTGAAGATCCGCACCTGAGCCGTCTGGTGTAGCTAGTGCTGCCGCTGGGCCAGTCGACTTGATCGCTGCAGTTTGGGTTGCGCGCTTCTCGAAGTCTTCTCCGGATTCCTTTGCATCAGCTGCACCTTTCTTCTTTTTGCCGCCTTTTTTGACGACGGGCGGCGCAGCCTCCGCAGTCACTGGCGCTTCAGCCACCGACGGTGTCTTGGGTACCTCCAAGGTTGCCGGGCGATCGATTTTGGGGGACTCCTGCAGAGTGCCTTTTTTCTCACTCACGGTCGCACCTTCCAGCGTGCCGTATTCCTTTTGAATCTTCAAATCGGCCAGGCGACGCAAGGCCTCTGGCGTCATGGATGACTCGGGTGTCTGCTCCAGAAATTTCTGGTAGCTTTGCATGGCTTTCTCTAAACCGCCCTCGATTTTCGCGTCGGTAAGCTCAATCTTCACATCCTTTAGTTGCCCGATGGCCCCCTTATTTGAACTCGATGTGCAGGAAACAAGCATGGTCGCCAGCACCATGAATGACAGACGGGAATAACTCATTTAGCCCCGCTCTCTTCCATTTGCTTCTTGGTTGCTCGATCATAGCTCTCCGACATCGCAAACCGCGCCTGGACCTGATACTCCTCCAGTCGTTTGCGCCGTTGATCAAGCTCATTGACCGCCATTACTTCCAGCATATGCCCCTGTCTGGCGATCAAGGTATTCACTTTTTCCTTGGCGTCACGTACCCGATTCCTAAGTTGGTGAAGCTGATCGTCATAGCCTTTGTAACTCTGGGTTGCTGCTTGGCGCGACCTTACGAATGAACGGTATATCTTCCTGAGATTTTCAACATCGGCGTCAAGCTGATGCAGATGTTTATAGGCGTCGGTAAGACGCTTGTCGTAAGACGTTGCAATCCGAAAACGCATCACGCCTTCGAGGCGCTTAATACGTCGGCGTATATCACTGGCGGCTGCACTGGAATCGTTTTTGTACTTATCGTCAAGTCGCCGCAGGCTTTCCCGCGCGGTTCTTTCTTCGGCGGTTTGCAGGAAGTCGGGGCGAGGCGAGATCAGCATGATCTTCAGGCGATCATCAAGCGCCTGGCGTTGCTCCAAACGCACTCTCATTTGAGAATCCAGCGCCCTGAACTGCTTGTCTACGTCGGGCAAAATGGCCTCATAGTACTGGGAACGCAGGCGGATAATATCTTCATAGGCATCAATCGAATCATCCCAAGCCTCTAGCCTTTTGCGTAAATCATCCAGATCCTGATAGTTATGCAGTGACCCCTGGAAATCATTGGATGCCATTAATTCAAGCAGGTAATAAGTCTCCGGCTCTTCCGGAAGCTCCCTGAGCTTCACGACCCAGTTCTTATCCTGCTTCAGCTCGTCGCGAACCAGCGCCTGAAGGAATTTCCCTTCACGGATGCTCTTGATTGATGCATCCAGCTTGGCCAGTTCGGCGCTGAAACTTTCGAGCGCACTCCCATAAAGCAGCGCTGCTTTGCCATGCAACTGAAGATTTTCATAGGCGTATGGCACACCCAGCAAGCCTTCCTGCACTGCCTTGTCAGTTACGTTGCGCTTTATCAAGATAGACCAAGGAACCAGCGCACGATCAAACTTTCCCAAGGCAACATCAGCCCAGCCAGACTCCAGCAAGGCCTTATTCGAATACGGGCCAGTCAATCGCACACGATCGAGATATTGCTTCGCTTGTTCAGGTTTGGCTGCGGCGATCAGCCTGTTGCCCAGTAGCAGATTGGCCTTGTCGCGGATGGCCAAGGTCGCCTCATCGTCGCTCTTGATTTGTCCAGCCTTATCTAGCTGTTCATAACCCTTTAATTCCTGCCCGTTCTGTATTAAGGCAATGCCCAGGTTATAGGTTGAAAATCCCTCGAAATTCTTCGTCCCTTGCATGCCCTGAAGTATTTTGATTGCGTCTTCAAATTTGCCGGTAAGCATGTAAATCTGTGCGCGCAAAAAAAGCTGGTCATCGCGAATTTTTTCAGGCACTTTGCCTTTGATCTTCTCGATCGTGCTTAAGGCGCTTCTCGGGTCATCTTTCTCTACAAAGATGCGCGCCAGCCGATAAGCAGCCTCATTGCGTATTGACTGATCAACATTGCCTTCCAGCACCGCCTTGATAGCGCGCCCCGCGCGCTGGTTCATCCGATAGGACAACTCGAAGTCCCCTACGGAGAAATTGGCATAATTGATTTGGAAATGCAGCGGATCAAGATTCGGGTCGTCCAGCCGGTAAAACTGCCCGAGCTCCGTATCCAGGCGCGTAATCGCATCAACGTACTCGCCCTGAAAAGCGTAGTAGAACGCTTCGCCTAGATAAAGATCCTTTGCGGCCGCACGCGATGAATCATCGGCTGAAAAAGCAAACGAGCTAAAACACAAGCCAAAAAGGCAAATACATCGACGCATCATAGATGGTTAGTCTTTAAATCCGATCCGTGGGCCACCCAGGCCTGATCCGCCAAGAGTTATCTCAATCAGCTTGGGCTCCACGGATTTCGTGAACTTGTGGCTTGCACTTTGAAGTTCAACACTTTGCCCTGAAGATTTCGAGCTTATGGATACATCCAGGGTGTGCTCTCCAGTCCTGACGTTGCCCGTATAGAGGCGCTGAACGCCACCGCTTTGCAGGGCTTCCAGTTCTTTGAATGTGTAAATGTGGGATGACACGTCTTTACCATCGATCTTGATCTTCACGGCATCAAGACGAAATTTTGTTCCCTCTTCAAAGCTGACAAATACTGAAGCTTGCGTATTTGACGGGTAGATCAGCTTCTCTTCAAGCTGGGTAAGCTCAGCCGAGATACCCAAGACATCCTTTTTGATGTCCTGCACTTGCTCATCGAGCCCCTTTACCTGCTCTCGTGATATTTCTTCCGCAAAGCTGCCACTAGCCCACGCCCATAACAGCATGCCATATAGAATCAATTTCTGTAATTTATTCATCGCATTACCCAATATATATCACCCTGCACTTTTTGCACTTCTTCAAACAACCACCTGCTCAAAACGCAATAAAATTTCAGAAAAATGGACGCGCAAAAAAAAAGCATAAGCATAACTCTTCGACCACGGCTTTTAGCGCCATCAAATGCTAAGCACTTGATAAATATAGTCCATATTGCGAGTGTAGCCTCTACCAACCGGCAAGACCATTCACTTCGGAATGAGTGGCGGATCATTTCGATGAATGGTGACAAATGTCGCTTTTCTAGCCTGAATCGCGAGATTGGGAAGCGACAAACGGTCAGACAATCCAGATGAGCGGTAGCCTTAATGCTGAGAATCATCAACGAATCAAAGAAATGTGTTTGATTGTACGGCAAATTGCGTAGACCGAATGGGTAATTTCCCCTATTGAGTACAAATGCCAAAGAACGTGAAATAGCTGCGTTTGCTCATATGCCTATTCCTGGCGCAGGCGGGGAATTCATTCTCTGCAGCCTGGTGACATTTCCTTCGAGTTGCTTGACCAGAAACGCCTTAACCCATCAAGGAAGGAGTTCTGTGAAATGGCAAACCCTTACCAAAACAGCCTTGCGACGGGTGATCCCAGCATCGATTTGGCAAAGAGTATCCTATCCCGCTTATTCCGCAACTTCGACGGCTGTATTCGCATCTGTCTCTGGGACGGTTCCGAGATGTGTCTGGGCCACAGCAACCCGGAATTCTCGCTGACCTTCCGGTCTCCCAGGGCTTTCCAGAGCATGGTGTTCTCGCACCATCCGTTGCGGGTTGTTGAATCATATTTTCAAGGACTCATTGATATCGATGGCGACCTCTACAGTGCGCTCAAGCTGCGTTACTATCTTTCGTCGTTGCGACTGCCGCTTTTCGAGAAGGCCACGCTTGCCGCCAAGGCGCTGATGATCAAGCCGGAGGAAATCGAATCCAAAGCCCATCTCTCCCGCCAGTGGCCAAAAACCTTTCTGCAAAAAATACGCGGGGCATCTGACAAACAATATAACCGCCTTGCCATTTCCTTCCACTATGACGTGTCCAACGACTTCTACGCGCTGTGGCTGGACGAACAAATGGTGTATTCCTGCGCATACTACGAGACTGCCAGCCAGAGCCTTGAGCAAGCGCAATGCAACAAACTCGAGCATATCTGCCGCAAATTGCGACTCAAACCCGGCGAACGCCTGCTCGACATCGGCTGCGGCTGGGGAGCGCTGATCTGCTGGGCGGCGGAACATTACGATGTCAGCGCGCACGGCATTACGTTAAGCAAAAATCAGTATGAGCATGTTCGGCAAACAATCCAGCGCCGCGGCCTGGAACAAAAGGTCACCGTCGAACTGCTGGATTACCGCGACCTCAGGGGCGAGGCTGAATACGACAAACTCGTGAGTGTAGGCATGTTCGAGCATGTAGGCTTGAAGAATTTGCCGACATATTTTGCCGTTGCCCACCGATTGCTGAAACCCGGCGGGCTATTTTTGAACCACGGGATCACCAGCGATGAGGGAGGCTGGAAAAAGAGTGTCTCAACTGAGTTCATCAATCGCTATGTGTTTCCAGACGGCCAACTCGAAACCATCAGTACGGTGCAGAAGATCATGGAGGATGCCCATTTCGAGATTCACGATGTCGAAAGCCTCCGGCTACATTACGCACTGACATTGCGCGAATGGGTCAGTCGCCTCGAATCTCACCGCGAAGAAGCTTTGAAGCATGTACCCGAAACCACGTACCGGATCTGGCGGTTTTATATGGTGGCTTGCGCCCAGCAGTTCGAAGAAGGCAACACCGGGATATACCAGATTCTAGCCTCCAAACGCGCTCCCTTCTCCAACCCTATCCCGCTCACCCGACGCGATCTCTATCACGACCATGCTAATGACAAAGCAGGGACAGGCCACGCGGGTAGTGACATTTTTGGTTATTGAAAACCTGCTTTGAATTGGCAGCCTGACCAAAGGCACAGTCGTCAAGAAGTGCCCCATAGTAACGATCCTGGATCCCCAGCCGTATAGCCAATCAGGTGCATAGTTTGGACACAGCGCGGGGGATAGCCTGCGCACTTTCCTTATCGTTCAGTCCAATTCGGACTCCGCTCCCCGCCGGTCAATTTTCCGAAAATTGTCATATGGCCGCGTTGTTAGAGAAGTGTTAAATAATTGTTAGAATAACAACTATTAGACACTGTCGCGGTCCGGTGTTTTGCCTTTTGAGTTATTATTTGCGGCACATACTTGTATTGCATTTTCTATACCGTGCCCGCACTGTCGCTCCTGCGCCATCCGCGGGACGCATACACAGACAGGAAGATTGAGTGAACAAGTTGCTGCGGCTTTTTGAAATAAAGCGAAGCCACGTAGTTTACTGGATGGCATTGCTCCTGGCTTTGTGGGTGGCAATGGCGTGGCTTATCGCGCGACAACGCTTTACTCACGAGTTCAATTCCCTGATCGAGACCGAACAGCAGCACGCTCAGGCGATGTCGGTGGACGTGGCGGACAGTTTTCGCCGGAACCTGCATTTCGTCGCGGGCGTTCCAGACACGTTTCAGCATGCACTTCGAGTATGGAAAGTGGTTAACCAATTCGGAGCGAACGCTGCTCCAACCACATTGTCGGTCGACGATGCAATCAAACGCTGGACTGCCGATCCGGCGCTTAACGATCTAAACAACTATTTGAAGCTGATTCAGGGATCACTGGGCATTGACGGGATTTTTGTGGTCAACGCTGCGGGAGATTGCATATCTGCCAGCCAAGGAAACAAACCGGGCACCCCGATCGGGACAAACTATGCCGACCGCCACTGGTTCGCCGACGCCCGCAGCGGCCGTAGCAGCGTGCAATATGCCATAGGCAGGACCACCTACATCCCCGGACTTTATTTCTCAGCACCGATCGAGATGGACGGCCAGTTTAAGGGGGCGGTCATTTCCAAGATCAATGTGACAACGCTCTCGTTTTTGACGCGCCAGGTTGATGCCTATGTGGCCGACGCCAACGGCGTGATCATCCTCGCGCACGACCAGAACATGTTAATGATGACCATGCCTGGCGCGAGGGTCGCTCAAATGAACGCACAGGATAAGTTGGCGCTCTACGGACGGAGCAATTTTCCTGCACTTGAGATCGAACCTTGGACCGGCGGGTACGGCGACCGATTGAAGCGTGTCAAGGGCGAGGAATTTCCTCACGTCATGGCTTCGACCGAGTTGCCGGAATACGGCCTGACGGTATACACCGAGAGCGACTTGACGGCGTTCCCGCTCCTCCAGCGCGAACAGAGCAGTTTCTTTGTACTTATGGCCTTGCTGGGCAGCACGGTCCTCTTGATTGCTGTCGGCATTTATTCTTATTTGCGTTCCCTTCGCCAAACAAAGGACACGCTTAGAAGCAATGAGGAACGTTTGAGATTGCTGCTGGGTTCGGTCAGCAATGGGATCTGGGGACTGGACAACAAGGGGAATACCACCTTCGTCAATCTTGCCGCAGCAAACATGCTTGGCTATACGCCAGAAGAACTAAGCGGCAAATCCATGCATGACACCGTGCATCACTCCCATGCGGACGGCACACGCTACCCGTTCGACGACTGCCCGATGCATGCCACCCTGATCGACGGCAAACACCGCGAAGGCATCGATGAAGTGTTATGGCGCAAGGATGGCACGCATTTCTTCGTCAACTATTCTTCACACCCCATCTTCCGCCACGGCAAGCTGGACGGAGCGGTGGTCGTCTTTGAAGACATCACGGAACGAAAACAGAAGGATGAGGAATTGAAGCTCGCCTCGTCAGTCTATCAATCCAGCATGAACGGTATTGTGGTGACGGATGAAAATAATCTCATTCTGGACGTCAACCCCGCGTTCACACTCATCACGGGCTATACGCTGAACGATGTTCGCGGCAAAGATCCGGGCATGTTCCAGTCAGGCAAACACGACACCCAGTTTTACCAGCACATGTGGCGTTCCATCGTTGAAGACGGCCATTGGCAGGGCGAGGTGTGGGATCGCCTGAAAAATGGCGAGCTTCACGCCAAGTGGCTCAGCATCAGCGTCATCCGCCGCCCCGATGGCAGCATATACAGATATGTGGGACAGTTTTCCGACATCACGGAAAAGAAACGCAAGGACGATCTGATCTGGGCGCAGGCCAATTTCGATACACTTACCAATCTGCCAAACCGCCGCCTGTTCGCGGACCGCCTGCGCCAAGCGACGGCCTCCAGCGCTCGCAATGGACGGCATGTAGCGCTGTTGTCGCTCGATCTGGATCAGTTCAAACGGCTGAACGATACCTTCGGGCACAGCATGGGCGACAGCCTGCTCATTGAGGTGGCCAACCGGCTGAAAGCATGTGTACGCGAAGAGGATACCGTCGCACGGATGGGTGGGGATGAATTCCTCGTCATTCTGAACGGGCTTGGCAGCAATCAAAAGGAGGCAGCGATTCAGGCCGAATTGATTGCGGAAAAGATTCGCAGCGAGTTGTGCAGACCCTATCAGCTGGAAAAAACGGAGCACTACACCAGTTCCAGCATCGGCATCGTACTCTTCCTCGGCCACGCAGATACCCCGGAAAAGTTGCTGGCTCACGTGGATACCGCCATGTATCAGGCAAAATCCAAAGGGCGCAATACCATCTGTTTCTTCGATGCTTCCATGCAGAATATCCTGGAAAAACGGGGGCAACTGGAAAATGCATTGCGCACCGCACTTGAGCGCAACGAACTCACGCTGAACTACCAGTTGCAGATAAATAATTCCGGGCGACCGGTCGGGGCGGAAGCGCTACTGCGCTGGACCCATCCGCAATTTGGATCCATCTCGCCCACACAGTTCATCCCGTTAGCGGAAGAATCCGGCCTGATCCTGCCTATCGGCTATTGGGTACTGGAAACGGCATGTGCACAACTCGCGCGCTGGCATGCCGACCCGCTTTTGCGCGGCCTCAGCCTGGCCATCAATGTTAGCGCCCGACAGTTTCGCGAAGCCGGCTTTGTCACCCAGGTTAGCAGCGTAATGAAAAATTACGGTATCAAACCCGGGCTATTGAAACTGGAACTGACGGAAACTCTGGTCCTAGACAATATCGACGAAAGCATACGCAAGATGGAGGAGTTGATCGCCTTGGGCGCCAAGTTCGCGATCGACGACTTTGGCACCGGGTACTCATCCCTTTCTTACCTCAGTCGCTTGCCGGTCGACCAGCTCAAGGTAGACCAGTCTTTTGTGCGTGACATCATTACCGACCAGCATGACGCCACCATAGTGCAAGCCATCATTTCGATGGCACACAGTCTGGGCATGGACGTAATCGCGGAAGGAGTGGAAACCGAGGAACAGCGGGAATTCCTTGCATTGCGCAAATGCCTGGTCTATCAAGGCTATCTCTTCGCAAAACCGGCGCCCGTCGACGAGCTAGAGAAAAAGCTCAAGCAACTGCTCGCTCTGTAACGCTGGAAAACCTTGGGAAGGCTGACCAGTGGTGGCGAGAGCCATCAAGCATGGCGCATTTTTTCCACCGCCTCTTCTACCCGCTCCACCGCGATAATTTCCATGCCCGCGATCTTCTGTTTGGGTGCGTTGGCTTTGGGGACGATGGCGTGGGTAAAGCCTAGTTTGGCGGCTTCTTTCAAGCGTTCCTGACCGCGCTGCACAGGTCGCACCTCCCCAGCGAGGCCGACTTCGCCGAACACCACCATCTTTTCCGGCAACGCTCTGTTGCGCAAGCTGGAGACGATGGCCAGCAGCACGGCGAGGTCGGCACCCGGCTCGGTAATCTTCACACCGCCCACAGCGTTGATGAACACATCCTGGTCGAAACACGCGATGCCCGCATGGCGGTGCAACACGGCAAGCAGCATCGCCAGCCGGTTCTGTTCCAGGCCCAATGACAGGCGGCGCGGGCTGGGCGAATGCGCATCGTCGAGCAGTGCCTGAACCTCTACCAGCAAGGGACGTGTGCCCTCCTGGGTGACCATGACGCAGGAGCCAGGCACTTGTGCGCCATGCTGCGACAGGAACAGCGCAGACGGATTGCTCACTTCGCGCAGCCCCTTCTCGGTCATGGCGAACACGCCCAGTTCGTTCACCGCGCCGAAGCGGTTCTTGAATGCTCGAATCAGGCGGAAACTGGAATGGGTGTCGCCCTCGAAATACAGCACGGTATCGACGATGTGCTCCAGCACGCGCGGCCCGGCCAGTGCGCCCTCCTTGGTGACGTGGCCGACAAGGATGATGGTCACGCCATTGCTCTTCGCCAGCCGCGTGAGTTGCGCTGCGCATTCGCGCACCTGCGCCACCGAACCGGGGGCGGAGGTAAGCTGTTCGGAATACACGGTCTGGATGGAGTCGATCACCACCACGTCCGGTTTTTCGTTGGCGACGGTGGCCTGGATCTTCTCCAGCTGGATCTCCGGTAGCAGGTGCACTTCGCGCGCGTCCAGCGCCAGGCGCTTCGCGCGCAGCGCGATCTGCTGCGCCGATTCTTCGCCGCTGACATATAGGACCTTCTTGGTCGGCGCGAGGTGTGCCAGGGTCTGCAACAGCAGGGTGGACTTGCCGATGCCTGGGTCGCCGCCGATCAGTACCACGCCGCCTTCCACCAGCCCGCCGCCGAGCACGCGGTCGAACTCGGCGATGCCGGTCGGTGTGCGCGACACCTCGGTTGCTTCCACGTCGGCCAACTGCTGCAACTTACCGGATGCCGCCAGGGCACTGTAGCGGTTCTTGCCCGCCGAGGGGCTGGTTTCCGCCACCGATTCCACCAGCGTGTTCCACTCGCCGCAATGCGGGCACTGGCCTTGCCATTTGGGTAGTTGTCCGCCGCATTCGGTGCAGCTGTAGATCGTTTTCGCTTTCGCCATGTGAATCACTTCAGGACATCAGGATGAAAGCGGACAATCTACCAGCATTGACCTCAGCGCACCACAATCCGGACCGCCACCCGCATAAGGGGAAATGCGCTCCTAGAATTCAAAGTTGAATCTATTTTCCTTGAACAGGGCGATACAGCAATCAACCACCGCTGCGTCATAAAGCACCCCGCGCTGCGCGGCAACCTCATCCAGCGCGGCATTCAGGCCCAGGCTGGCACGATATGGCCGATGCGACGACATCGCTTCTACCGTATCAGCCACGGTCAGGATCTTGGCTTCTAACAGGATTTGCCCGGCTTTCAGCTTTTGCGGATAACCGGAGCCATCCAGGTGCTCATGATGCTGCAATAGCATTTGCGCGATGGGCCACGGAAATTGAACTTCCTTGATGATGTCGTACCCCGCCTGGGGATGAGTCTTGATCAACTCAAACTCAATCTGGCTGAGTTCACCGGGCTTGCTGAGTATTTCAGCCGGAATGCGTATCTTGCCCAGATCATGGATGCTGGCAGCGAGGTAAAGGCCGTGGATCATGTCGACCGAAAGCCCCATTTCACGGGCGATGGCACTGGCAAGAGTAGCCACGCGCCGCTGGTGTCCTGCCGTATAGGCATCGCGCGCCTCGACCGTGGATGCAATGGCTTCGATCGTTTGCAGCAGGGTCTGCTCCAGCCTTTCAGCACTGGCATGGCGCTCTTTCTCGGCTTCTTTGCGCTCGGTGATATCGCGGTCTATTCCGCGATATCCCCTGAACACCCCTTGGGTATCAAACATGGGGGCGCCACTGGTTTCCAGAAACACCACCCGGCCATCCTTGTGCAGACTGATGTTTTCCAACAGCCGGAATGGCTTCTTCTCGGCCATGATGGCATCGAACCGTGCCTTCATCTGTTCAGCCTGTTCCGGCGGCATCAGATCAAACGGTGTCTTGCCGATCACCTCTTCGACGCTATACCCCAGCAAATCCAACACCTGCGGGCTGGCATAGGTATAAGCAGCACGCTCATTGATCTCCCATATCCAGTCGCTGGTTGATTCAACCAGCGCGCGGAACTTCGCTTCGCTCTCTTGCAGCGCTTTTTCTGCCGCCTTGCGCGCACGCGCGCTTCGCTCCCCCGCCAGCGCGCGCTGGACGGCCGGTGCCAGCCGCGCCAGCCGGTCTTTCAGCACATAGTCCTTGGCCCCCGCATGAATCAGTTCCACGGCCTCAATGTCGGAGAGGGCGCCAGTGACCATGATTACAGGTACTTCTGCAAAGTCGCGTCGCACAATCTCCAGTGCAGCCATGCCATTGAAATTGGGCAAGTTGTAATCGGAAAGGATGATGTCCGGATGAAATTCTTGCAGCGCCCGGATGAACGCGTCCCGCGTTTCTACGCGCATTGCAGTAAAGACGATACCGGACTTGCGCAGCTCTCGCTCCGCCAATTCCGCATCGGATGGCGTGTCTTCCAGCATTAAGACGCGCAGTTCCCGGTTCATGTGTGCCTGCTCCATGTCCTATGTCTTCGCGACCGGCGGGTGGTTAACCAAAAGCCAGTAGAGCCCGAGCTCGGACACCGTCTTGGCAAACTCGTCGAACTCGACCGGCTTGCTGATGTAGCTGTTGACCCCTAGCTGGTAACTTTCCGCCACATCTCGATCCTCTTTGGAAGAAGTCAACACTACCACCGGTATGGTCCGGGTGCGCTCGTCGCCCTTGATCCGGCGCAACACCTCCATGCCATCCACCTTGGGCAGGCGCAAATCCAGCAGAATGACTTTTGGCCCGTTGGTAATACTCCGTCTGCTGTAGACCCCGGCGGCAAAGATGAAATCCAGCGCTTCCGCGCCATCCTTCACCCACACCAGCTTGTTGGCGAGATTGCTTTTCTTCAGCGCCCGAATGCAAAGTTCCGCATCGGTCGGATTGTCTTCCACCAGCAGGATTTCCACCTCTTTCACTGTGTCATCCATGAGTAGCCTCCTTTATGGGAAAAGCAAAATACACCGTCGCGCCTTCGTTGACCTTGCCCTCCGCCCACACCCTGCCGCCAAGGCGGCTGATGATGCGCCTGACGATGGCGAGCCCGATGCCGGTTCCTTCGAATTCAGTGACAGAGTGCAAACGCTGGAACACGCCAAACAGCTTGTCGGCATACCGCATATCGAAGCCTACGCCATTGTCTTTGATAAAGTAAATGGCTTCACCTCCCTTGATGGATGCGCCCACTTGAATCCTGGACGCGACCTTGGGACGGCTGAACTTGATGGCATTGGACAGCAGGTTGAAAAGCACCTGCCGCATCATGGCCCGGTCGGCGAGTACAGGCGGCAACTTGTCTATTTCAAAGTTCAAATCGCGCCCGGCGGTGGCAAGTTTGAGTTCCTCCACCACTTCGCGCACCAGCTCATCCATGTTGATTTCGGCGGGCGCCACCGCCATGCGCCCGGTGCGCGAGAAGGCCAGCATGTCGTCGATAAATTGCGCCATCTTTTTGGTGTTTTCGCGCACCACATGCAGCAGCCGCTTCCCTTCATCGTCCAGCCGATGCGAATATTCGTCGAGAAGAATCCTGGAAAATCCATCGATCGCACGTAGCGGTATGCGCAGGTCATGCGAGGCAGAATAGTTGAAATTCTCCAGGTCGTAGATGGCAGTCTCAAGTTCGGCGGTGCGTTGCGCAACCCGCCGCTCAAGTTCGGCGTTGAGCCGGAATAACGCCGCCTCGGCTTCCTTGCGCTCGGTAACGTCGCGATTGCTGACCCGCCGCCCCATGAGCTTGCCATCGCGCCCGAACACAGATCTGCAAGCATGGGATATCCAACGGATTTCTCCATCCCTGCGCACGATGCGGAAGTCCAACGTCGCTTCGTCTTCATGTGCGATGTAGCGCCGATGTTCTGCCATCAGATGACGGTCATCGGGATGAATGATGCGCACAAGCAATTCCGGGGCAGCCTGGAATTCCGACTGCGAATATCCGGTCACTCGTTCGCATGAAGGCGACATGAAAAGTATTTCCCGCTCAGATCCCTCCCAGTATTCCCAATCGTAGGTATAGTCGGCCACTGTGTGGAACTTTTCCTCTTCGCGCGCCAATTCCATCGTGGCGGTCAGCTGACGCTTCCAGCTGCGGAAAATCAAACGGGACAATACCAGCGTGGTCAGGCAGAAAAATAATGCCAGCGCCACTATCTTGGAGGCCTGCCTTCGCCACGGGGCCATGTATTCATCAGAGGACCTGCCGACAACGGCGTATAGGGGATGATCGGCAATTCTGTGGACTGCGAATTTCCGCTCGACGCCGTCGACCGTGTGACTGCTAATGTACGTTCCGACATCTCGTCCAGACTGAATCAGTCCGCGCAGTTCGGGTACGTCAAGCTTCTGGCCAAGGACCTTGTCTACATGCTCGGGCACCGGATAGCGCGCAAAAATTCTCAGCTCGGAATCGTGAAGAGATACCGATCCATGTTTGCCGACATCCAGACCGGCAAAAGTCCTGGTCAGGCTGTCGAGTGCAACATTGACATAGACGACACCGCCGAATGAACCGTCCGGCAGATGGATCGGGCGCGAAATGGGAATGACCCATTTATTGTCGATGCGCGCAAAAACCGGCTTGGCGACCACCAGCCCAGCCTTGGCGTTGTCGCGCTGGCGGATGAAGTATTCGCGATCGGAGTTATTCGGCCGGGCCTTGGGATTCACGCCCAGCCCATAGCCAACGATGCCCGCTGCATCGGTCGTGCGCAGGCTGATGATTTCGGGCACGCGCCCCTGCAGCCGCCCAAAGTAAGCATCAACCGCTTGCCTGTTGACGCCGCCATGCGCAAGCTGGCGTTCGATTTCGTCTGCTGCCGAGAGCAGCGTAACATCGATCTTTTCAAACTCCCTGCCGATGTCCTGTGCCAGCATCTGCGACAGATTTTGCGCCGTAATTTCGGCGCGCTCGTCGAACTCGCCAAAGCTCTGGTGCAGCGAGAATGCCACCATGCCGAAGACGAACAGGTTGATCAACGCGACGCCCAGCACCATCCGCCTGACGAAGGAGGCGGAAGATGCCGCTGAATCCGGAAAATGCATTGTGCCGTCACTGGACATTGCCTGTCTTCCTTTGCCGGTTCTATTCGCTGGGCCGATCTCCTCGCGGCAGTGCGAAGTATATCGTCGCCCCCTCGTTGATCTTGCCTTCCGCCCAAACCCTCCCGCCGTGGCGAGTGACGATACGTTTGACGATGGCAAGGCCGATCCCCGTTCCTTCAAACTCGGTGGTGGAATGCAGGCGCTGGAACACGCCAAATAGCTTGTCGGCGTACTGCATGTCGAAACCAGCGCCGTTGTCCTGCACAAAATAGATGGCCTCATCCCCCTCGATGGAGCAGCCAACCCTGATTTTGGCGGGCGTACTGTTGCGACTAAACTTGATCGCATTGGAGAGCAGGTTGACGAATACCTGATGCATCATGGCGCTGTCTCCCCGCGCCGGCGGAATGTGTTCGATTTCAAACTGCACCTTGCCGTCGGCGACTGAAGGCTGGAGTTCCGCCAACACCGAATTCGCCATCTTCTCCATGTCGATCTCGGAATAGTTGACCTCCAACCTTCCGGCGCGGGAAAACTTCAGGATGTCGTCAATGAGCTGCCCCATCCGGCTGGCGTTGTCCCGTACCACGTTAAGCAGCCGCTTGCCTTCGTCGTCCAGCTTGTCGGCATAGTCCTCCAGCAACATATGGGAGAACCCGTCGATGGCGCGCAGCGGTGTGCGCAGATCGTGCGAAACCGAATAGGAAAACGCCTCCAGCTCCTTGTTCGCCGCCTCGAGATCGGCGGTACGCGCAGCCACCCGCTGCTCCAGCTCGAGGTTGAGCGCCTTGACTTCCGCCTCTGCCTGCAGGCGCTCGATACGTGCGCGCAGCACCATGATGCCGAAGGCCATATCCCCTGCCAGTTCTTCCAGCAGCCGTATTTCGCCCGCCGTGAAAGCATTGGGCATGGCGGCATAGATATTGAGAATGCCGAACGTGTTTGCGCTTTCGTCCTTAAGCGGAAGCGAAATGCTGGAGCGGTAGCCGCGCTGCAAGGCGGCGTCGCGCCAAGGAGCTGCTTCGGGGTCGGTATCGAAATCCTGGATGCTGACGCTCTTTCCGCTGCGAATGGCGGATCCGCTGGGGCCGTGCCCGCGGTCCGTGTCCGCCCAAGTGAGCTTCGCCTGCTCGAGGTACCCGCTGTCGACCCCAGCCCTGGAAACGAGGCGAATGCTTTTTTCTTCGTCGTTTTCCGGATAGCCCACCCAGGCCATGCGGTAGCCTGCATCGTCGCAAATGATGCGGCAGATGTCGTCGAGCAGTGTCTGCTCATCCTCGGCCCGCATCAAGGTCTGGTTGCAGTTGCTGATGGCGCGCAGCTCGCGGTTCAGGCGCCGCAGCGCCTCTTCGTCCAATTTGCGCTCGGTGATGTCGCGGAACGCCACCACTGCACCGGTGATCTTTTCTCCCTCCAGAATCGGCGTGCTGATGAACTCAGCCGGGAAGCTGTTCCCAGCCTTACGCCAGTACAGGTCGTTCCCGCGATGAACCACCCCCTGTTTGTAGGCAGCCTGGACCGGACATTCCTCCTCGGGGTAAGGACTGCCATCCGGCCTGGTGTGATGGATTAGCGAATGAATATGCTGCCCAAGCAGTTCTTCGACTTTGAAACCGAGGAACTGCAGCGCGGCCGGGTTGGCAAAAGTGCAGCGGCCGTTGCTGTCCAGCCCGTAGATCCCTTCACCGGCAGAGTCCAGGATTAGCCTGTTCTGCAAGCTCAGCTGCCTCACCTCCTGTTCCGCCCGGTTACGTTCGGTCACATCGCGCGCGGCGGCAAAAACCCCCAACACTTGGCCAGCCTCATCACGGTAAACACTGGCGTTATACAAAACCTCGGTGACATGGCCTTCGCGATGGCGCAACGCCAGCGGGTAGTCGGTGACGTAGCCTTTGGCAAAAACATGCTGGTAGCCTTCGCGCGCCTTGTCCGGCTCGGTAAAGTAATCGGAAAAGTCCGTCCCGATCAGTTCGGCACGGCTCCTGCCCGTGGCTTTCTCGGTCGCCTGGTTGACGTCGGTGACCTTGCCTTCCGCGCTGATGGTCACCAGCGGATCCAGACTCGCCTCGATCAGGCTGCGGTTGTAAACGCTTGCCTGGTGCAGCTCTTCCGCCATGCGTCTTTTCTCGGTGATATCGCGCAGGAGGCCGACGGCATGCCAGCGGCCGTTGAGCTGCAGCGGCGAGATCGACAGCTCTACCGGAAATTCGTGCCCATCCTTATGCAAGGCTTCCATCTCGATAACCTTGCCCAACACTGCCCCCGTCCCGGTGGCGCGGAACACGCTCAAGCCTTGAGCCGCAAGGCCCCGGTAGCGCTCCGGTGCCAGCGTGCGGTGCAGCGGATTCCCGAGCACCTCATCGGCCCGGTAACCGAGAATGCGTTCGGCCGCCGGATTCCAGGACACGATCGCATCGCTGTCGTCTATCATGATCAGCCCATCCGTCGCGGCGGCACTGATCGCGCCAAACCGGTCCTCGCTGGCCGTTAGCGCCTGCTGGCTGGCGTCGCGCGCCGCAATCAAGCCTCCGGTATAGGCATCGTAATTTCTGCACAACACGATTGCCTTGGCCAGGCTGGCCATCAGCGGCTGAAATAACTGGGTCAGGGGCAGCTCGCTATCCGGCATTTGCGGCGCCAGCAACACGATCACGCCCTGCCCTTCAATCGGCAAACGCAAAAATGCCGTGTAGCGAGTGCCCTTATCAGGCAGTGCCGCCAGCATGGCGGCATCTTCGCCGCGCGCTGCCGCGCCGAGCAACAATTGCGCCGGAAGGCGAACCGTCTGCCCGACCAGCCCGGCCAGCTCGTAATCGCCAACGGCGGCATCGATGCGAACGTCCAATAGGCCGGTGGAGTCGGCGGTTGCAGATGGCAACTCGAGACACACGAAGCCGGCCGGGAACGAGGTGTGGTAAAGCAGGCGCTGCAGCACCTTGTTGAGCAGCGGCTTGACGCTGACCTCGCCGCCGATGATCAGCGCCATTTCATACAGGATGCTCAGGATGTAGCTGTGTTCCATGCTTGGCCTCAGCCCCAGCGGGTGGCAACCAGCGTGGCATTATGGAACAGTGGATAACCTCCTTGCAGCGAACTCCCGATCTCGCCCAGCGAGAGCGCACCCGTTATCTGCGCCGCCTGGGTAACCTGGCTGAATTGGTGCAATTCGCCCGTGGCCGCATCCAGCCCGAGGTGAAGCCGGCGTCCGGCGCAATAGAACAGCAATAAATCGCTGCCTGCCAGTTCACCGCTGAGACTGGTTAGTCCCTGCACCAGGGTTTGCAGCGTATACGGAGAGTCTATCTTCGGGGCCTCGAGCAGCGTCAGCACCGCATTGGCAGGGACTTCGCCGACACAGAACAGCGAGCCGTCCTCTTCCAGCGCCACCGGGATGCGCACCAGCACCTCATGATTGGCGCGGATGATGCCAAACGGAAAATGCACCGCATGCTGGTAGAAGTTTTCACGCGTCACCTCCACCCCGGACTGTGCGTGCACCAGTTCCTGGTACACCTCGAAGGCGGGCCGCCAGTCGATCTGGCGGATGCGATTGCCCTCAGTGGAGGTTGCCGAAATCATTTTGGGCGGCGCGCTATAGCCGTGCGCCAGCATCGCGCCAACATGCGGTTGCAACAACATCAGCAGCAGGCCGTTCTGGATGGTGCGCACATTGTCGAACAGGCAGCGCATCGGCTGGAAAGTTTCGCTGCCCGCATTCGCGCCTACGTAATGCACGCGGTTGGCAAGCCGCAGGTACAGTTCGTCGAGCAGGGTACTGATGTTGGGGACCAGTGCGTCGAACAGCAGGAACAGCGTCGCCTGCGTATCATCCTTGATCTGGGCGCGAACCTGGTTGCCAATCTGTTCCGCCGCCTGTGCCGCACCGGCGGAATCGTGCGGAAGATTTTCGTGCAGCGCCACGTAAGGCATCGTATCGAAGCGCAGCAGCCACAAACCCCGTGTGCGAAATTCGCCGCCCTCGATCAGCGCGGGAAACACGGCGCCTGCCAGCGCGACTTGGCGCCGCGCACAGATTGCCTGCAGCCGCTCGATTTCCCCCTGTTCCGCTTCGGGCAAGAGCGCCAATACGCCCATGAGCGGATAAGCAGTTCGCCAGGAATCGAGTAAAGCATCAATGAGCGCGTCATCCAGATTGGAGAAATAGTGCATGCTCGGTGAGTTCATCTGCGCCTCCTTCTGCAACCAGCATTGTGGCGACATACTCGACAGGAAAGCAGGTGCCATCCTTGCGCCAGAAAATATCCTCATCGCGGTTGCGGGTGCTGCAATCTGCTGAAAGCCACCAGTGCGTTACAAAGTCTTGCCCATTGCAGGCCTTACTTCCGCCACCGCTTCAGTCAATGCGTTCTATTCGCCGCAATTACACTTGCCATGTTTCTTCGACAAGTCCGCATTCGCCGCAGTTCATAGAACATTTCTGTCTTCTGCCATGACAATTTTCAACTCAGAGGGAGTGAGGATAGCGCAGTTGCATCAGGTAGAATAGCGCCATGTTACGCCTCACTGAAATTCGACTCCCGCTCGACCATTCTAGCCCTCTCCCCAACCCTCTCCCGCAAGCGGGCGAGGGCACAAACGAATCGCCACGCGAATTAAACCGTAACGACGATCTCAAGAACGCGATACTCAAGCGGCTTAGCATCGCCGAAACCGAGCTGCTCGGCTTCACCATCTTCCGTCGCGGTTACGATGCGCGCAAACGCAACGCCATCGTGCTGGTTTATACCGTGGACGTGGAAGTGAAGAACGAAGCCGCGCTGCTCGAAAAGAACATCCCGCATGTTGCGACGGCACCCGACATGAGCTACCACTTCGTGGCACAGGCTCCGCAAGCTTTGGCCGAACGCCCTGTCGTCATTGGCACCGGACCGTGCGGCATCTTTGCCGGATTGCTGCTGGCGCAGATGGGTTTTCGCCCGATCATCCTGGAGCGCGGCAAGGAAGTACGGGAACGCACCAAAGATACCTGGGGCTTGTGGCGCAACGGCAAGCTCGACCCCGAGTCCAACGTGCAATTCGGCGAAGGCGGCGCGGGAACGTTCTCCGACGGCAAGTTGCACAGCCAGATCAAGGACCCGAAGTTCTATGGGCGCAAGGTGCTCACCGAGTTCGTCAAGGCCGGCGCTCCGGAAGAGATCATGTATGTGAGCAAGCCGCACATCGGCACTTTCCGCCTGGTCGGCATGGTGGAAGAAATGCGCCACACTATGGAAACGCTGGGTGCCGAGATCCGTTTCCAGAGCCGCGTGACGGACATCGAGATCGAGGATGGGCAGGTGCGCGGCGTGGTGCTGGCCAGCGGCGAACGGATCGCAACCAGTCATGTGGTACTCGCGGTCGGCCACAGTGCGCGCGACACCTTCGAGATGCTGCACCGGCGCGGCGTGTATATGGAAGCCAAGCCCTTCTCGATCGGTTTTCGCATCGAGCACCCGCAGCCAGTCATCGACCGTGCGCGCTTCGGCGCCAACGCCGGCAACCCCCTGCTCGGCGCAGCAGACTACAAGTTGGTGCATCACGCCAGCAACGGCCGCTCGGTCTATAGCTTCTGCATGTGTCCAGGCGGCACAGTGGTGGCCGCGACGTCCGAAGAGGGCCGCGTGGTAACCAACGGCATGAGCCAGTATTCGCGCAACGAGCGCAACGCCAACAGCGGCATCGTGGTCGGCATTACCCCGGCCGATTATCCGGGCGACGTGCTGGCGGGAATGGAGTTTCAGCGCCTGTGGGAAACGCGCGCGTTCGAGTTGGGTGGCAAAAGCTATGCGGCCCCGGCGCAGCGGGTCGGCGATTTCCTGGCCGGACGCCCGTCAACCTCGCTCGGCGAAGTCGTGCCTTCCTACACACCCGGCGTAACGCCGACCGACCTTTCCACCGCCCTGCCCGATTACGCCATCGCCGCCATCCGCGAAGCACTACCTGCGTTTGAAAAGCAGATTAAGGGCTTTGCCATGGAAGACGCCGTGCTTACCGGCGTGGAGACGCGCACCTCGTCGCCCGTGCGCATCAAGCGCGGCGACAATTTCCAGAGCATCAACATCGAGGGGCTGTATCCGGCAGGCGAAGGCGCCGGTTACGCCGGCGGAATACTCTCGGCTGCGGTGGACGGTATTGAAGTGGCCGAGGCAGTCGCGCTGAGCATGGTGAATAACGCGAAAAAATAGGCTGGTTGAAATAGTTGTTTTCAGTCCCCCTCTGATTGACAGCCCCTGTGGTGCTTGACTTGTGTCAGACAAAAACAGAGGATATGGACAATACCGCTGGCCTCGCGTCTGACTGGACTGTTCGAAAGATACCGTCACGTTGCCAGCACCGCCAGCAGCGACCAATCCGGAAGCTGCAGTCAGTCCGCTAGAGTAGATTTTGGAAACGGTTAATGTCCCCGGCTTAGGGTCAGTAACTGTAGTGGGTGTAAGGGAAGCGTAGACATGATTTACTAAATATAAAGGAGCGTATATGCGAGTCATTATATTGAGTGTAATGTTGGGCTTAACACCGGCTCTGGCGCTGGCAGAGGTTAAGCCGGCTCAGGGTAATACCAATCCTGCCCAGATGGAGACCAAACAGGCGCCGCCGGCAGAGGCAGAGGCCAAACAGGTGCCGGATAATGGCAAGCCCTCGCCTGATGAAGTTAAGCGCGTCATCAATTATTATTTCCACGGCAAGGGCACGGGGCCAGTGCTAATGGAAACCAAGCTTTGCCACGACATAAAGCGCGAAGGCGCGGACAAGAACGAGTGCGCTGGTGACGTCACCACCCAAGCGCTAAAGAAGGGTGAGTCGGTATACCTGTGGATGGCTTACATGGTGCCTGAAGGCGAAGAGACCCAGAACATCGTCGTGCTATTCGACAAGGGGGGCGTAACCCGCAACGTGGAGAGCCTGCAGGTTAGCAGTCAGCTACGCAACCGCGCTTGGCTCAAAATGTCGTTGGATAAAGTCGGGCCGTGGAAATTGAGGGTAGTTCGCGATACCGGCGCCGGCTCTGAATCTCTCGGTACGCTTGACGTTGCGGTGAAATAGCATCGCCTGAAAAATACAACGGGGCTGGGCAATCCGACGCCCGGCTCCGTGCTGCTAATGCAGCGTTTTGCTGGATGCCATCGCCATGATGTCGGCAAACACCGCATCGGCAACTCATTTCTATATACTTGCTGTGACTTCACTTGCCCTACTCCTAATCGGCTTTTCCCTGTTCAGTGCGCTCGCTCTTGCGCTGACGCACTTCCGCCGCGAGAACTATCAAGACCAGCCATTGGCGAGGATCATGGGGTTGATATTGTTGCTTGCCTTGAGCGGCTTGCAGCTGGCGCACTTCGTTTGGTTATATCTTGGCCATGCGTGGGTGGAGACGACGCTCTACCGCATGACGCTCTTTGCAGTCGCACCGGCCTTCTACCTATTCAGCCAGCCCTTGCTGCACCCACAGAACCAATCACAGATACGATGGCCGCAGCTGTGGCATGCGCTGCCCGTGGTGGCTTCCCCTTGGCTTCCCAACGGGATGGCGCTGCCTTTGGCATTCATCGCCGGCGCGTTCTACCTGTTATGGCTTGCTCGCAGCCTTAGCGCCCTTCGCCATGAACGCGCCAACTTCCATCTGGAAATCATTATGTTGGGCGGCGTTTTTGTCATCGCCATTGGTGTGTCTGCGCTCGGGCTTATCCAGGCTGCATTGCCGGGAAAACTGTTCTTCAGCCTCTATGCGATCTCGATAGGTGCAGCCTTCCTGCTGGTGCAATTGACACTCGGTCTGCGTCCCCAGCTCTCCGCCGAGGTCAGCGCAGTCGCACAAGAGTCCTATGCCAGCTCCACGCTCACCAATGTCGACTGCGATGCCGCTCTCTCCAGATTGAACACCTTGATGCAGACGGAACGAGCCTATGAAGATGCGGAATTAAGCCTGTCACGTCTGGCAACAAACTTGGGCATCAGCGCCCACCAGTTATCGGAACTGATGAATGCGCGCCTTGGCAAAGGGTTTTCCCGCTACCTGCGTGAGCAACGCATCAGCGCCGCCAAAACCATGTTGTGGAACGAACCGTCTGCCTCAGTCTTGTCCGTTGGACTCAGTGTCGGGTTCGCCGCCCAATCGAATTTCTACGAGGCGTTTCGTGAGATCGAAGGCATGACTCCTGGCCAGTACCGGAAGCTGCGTTCCCAAAACTAGCCGCCCAGCCAAGCTGGCCTGGACTTTCTGTTCCGGAATTATCCTTCCGGAGCAAGAAATTGTTCCGGTATGTTCAAAACGGAAGAAAAGCAGGCGGCCCATCCTCAAACTGTGGACTCCGACAACCCCCAAGGAGTCTCACATGAATGGCTTATTCCTTCTGTTCGTTGAATCCGTTACGAGCATCGCCCTTAGCCTCGCGGTGCTCTACGTGCTTTCCCGCCCTTTGATAAATATCCTGAACCGGATTTGCCCGGATGAGCAAGCGGCAGCCTTCTGGCTAAGTTACACAAAGGTCATGTTGCTGATCGCCCCGCTGTTGCTCGTGCTCACACTGGACCTGTTCGCACATTTCAGCGACCCCATGGATACCTGGCGGCTCTCCCTGATAGTGGCTTTGGGGGGATATTGATCGGCCTGTACATGATCGGGGAACGTCTGGGCCAGTTCGTGACGACTCCACGGCAAACAGGAGATGCGTCATGAACATCCTGCTTACCGGCGCAAGCGGGTTCATCGGCCGCAACATCGCAGCGGCGCTAGCTGCCGCAGGACATCAGATCAAGCCTGTGTCGCGCAACCATGGCATCGACATTGCGGTCATGACCACCCCTGCGCACTGGTTGCCGCACCTGAAAAATATCGATGCGGTCATCAATTGCGTGGGCATCATCGGAGAAACCGGCTCCCAACGATTCGAGCCTCTGCATACCCTTGCTCCGTCCGCATTGTTCCGTGCCTGCGCCCAAGCCGGGATTCGCCGGGTGCTGCAAATCTCGGCGCTGGGCGCTGACGAGACTGCATTTTCGGCCTATCACCTGAGCAAGCGCGCCGCCGATGATGCACTGCGCCGCCTCGACCTCGACTGGTTCGTGCTGCGGCCGTCGTTGATTTATGGCAAGGGCGGCAAGAGTGCGGATTTGTTCATGCGCCTGGCGACCTTGCCTTTGCTGCCGGTCATCGGTGACGGATCGCAAAGATTGCAGCCGGTGCACATCAGCGATGTGGTGGCCACCGTCATGCATTGCCTCACATCGCGGGAAACAAAAAGGACGCTGGACATCGTCGGCACCGAGACGATCACTTTCACCGAGTGGCTGCAATGGATACGCCTCGCACAAGGGCTATCACCAGCCCCGGTATTGCATGTGCCATTCCAGTTGGCGCTGGCCTTTGCCCGGGTGGCGAGGCGTTTCAACCCGATGCTGCAACCGGAGAATCTGCGCATGCTGCAAACCGGTTATTGGGCCGACGTCGCGCCATTGGTGCATTTCTTGGGGCGCGAGCCTCTTGCCGTCGAACCCTGCCTGTTCTTCTCCGACGTCCAACACACAAGGAGTGCCTCATGACCTACGCCATACTCAAGACTCTGCACATCCTCAGCATGGTGCTCCTGTTCGGCACCGGCCTCGGCAGTGCGTTCTATAAATGGATGGCCGACCGCAGTGGCAATGTCGCCCACATCGCCGTCACCAATCGGCATGTCGTGCTGGCCGATTGGCTATTCACCACTCCCACGGTAATCTTCCAGCCCATCAGCGGCCTGTGGATGGTGTCTCTGCTCGGCCTGCCGCTGGCTACGCCGTGGATAGCAGTCAGCCTCTTCCTGTTTGTGCTGGCCGGGGCTTGCTGGCTGCCGGTGGTGTGGCTGCAGATACGCATGCAGAAGCTCGCCGCAATCGCCGTTGCCGAGGCATCTCCGCTGCCCGAGCTTTACTGGCGCATGGTGCGATGGTGGTTCTGGCTGGGTGTACCCGCTTTTTTCTCGATGGTGCTCGTTGTGACACTGATGGTTTTCAAACACATTCCGGGAGTTGAATCATGAACAGCTTGATGCAATGCGCCTTGGGCGAAGATTGGGACAAATTGCCGCCGGCTCTGCAGGCACACTACCGTTTCGGCAAAACTATAGATCGCGGCCACATGGATATCGAATATCCCCGCTTCATGCACCCCTATCTCAGCGCTCTGCGCGTTGTCGGTGCGTTGATCAATCGCAGTGGACGGCAGGTGTCTACCGTTGTGGAAAAGAACGTCGTGTGGGAACGCCAGTATTGGCGCAGGACCATCACCTATCCCGATGGGAAGGTGGTTTATTTCAACAGCTTTTGGGTCGCGGCAGGCGGCAACCAGATGATCGAATTCGTCAACCCTGTGCTCGGATTGCAGATGGCTGTGCAGTTTGAGGATGGCAAGCTCCATTACCAGGGCGTGCGGTTTGTGGCAAAGCTGGGGAGACTGCTGCTGCCGATTCCCGAATGGATGGTTCTCGGGCACACCACCATCACCGAGCAGGCCATCGATGAAACGCATTTCGCCATGGATTTCCGGCTCACACACCCGCTGTTAGGGCAGGTGTTTCGCTACGCAGGCACATTTGAAGCTGCTTCAGCCTGACCTGCCCTGCGCGATCAGATCAACGATATGGCGTGTCGAATCCGGTAGAGGCAAATGATCTGCCTCTACCTCAATGCAGTGTCTTGTTCGCTGCCATCGCCATGATGTCGGCAAACACCGCATCGGCATCCACGCGGTCGAACACATAACGCTGGTTGCAGAATTCGCAATGCACCTCGACGTCGCCGCGCTCGGCGATGATGGAATCCACCTCTGCCCGGCCGAGCATGCGCAACATGCGCGCCACGTTCTCGCGCGAGCAGGTGCAGCGGAAAACCACCGCTTGCGCATCAAACAGGCGAATGTCCTCTTCGTGGTACAGCCGATGCACCAGCTCGCCGGCAGGGAAGGTCAGCAACTCTTGCGGCTTGAGCGTATCGGCAAGCTGCGTCGCCCGGCCCCATGCATCCTCATCTTTCGGCTCGCCTTTTTCCGGCAGCTTTTGCACCAGCATCCCTGCCGCGCTATTGCCGTCAGCCGCCAGCCACAGCCGCGTTTCCAGCTGCTCCGAACGAGTCATGTAGTTCTGCAATATTTCCGCGATAGTGTCGCCTTCCAGCGCAACGATGCCCTGATAGGCTTGGTTGCCGTCCTTCGGATCGAGCGTAATGACGAAGCGGCCGTCGCCCACCAGGTCCT
>Ga0316624_10000033_pt1 | contig 36350 bp, 30 predicted proteins | sample OWC_Aug_N3_C1_D5_FD_207657 | JGI IMG/M metagenome (GOLD analysis project Ga0316624, IMG submission 207657) | Wetland soil microbial communities from Old Woman Creek delta, Ohio, United States - OWC_Aug_N3_C1_D5_A | ecosystem: Environmental > Terrestrial > Soil > Wetlands | place: USA: Ohio... | reverse complement strand
CGGCTCCGTGTTCTCCGCACTGGAACCCATCCCGTTCTTCATGATGACCGTGTTCGCCTTCAACATGGTGAACCGCCGTCGCCGCGAGCATCCCAATAAAGCCGCTACCCTGTGGGCATTGGGAACGGGCGTGATGGCATTCCTCGGCGCGGGCGTATGGGGCTTCCTGCATACGTTGGCACCGGTGAACTTCTATACCCACGGCTCGCAGATCACTGCAGCGCACGGTCACATGGCGTTCTACGGTGCCTATGTGATGGTGAACCTGACCATGATTTCCTATGCCATGCCGATGCTGCGCGGACGCACTGCCAACTCCGGTCCGGCACAGGTAATGGAAATGTGGTCGTTCTGGCTGATGACGGTGTCCATCGTGTTCATCACGCTGTTCCTGACCGCTGCCGGCATCCTGCAAATCTGGCTGCAACGCATGGGCAGCTCGCCGATGAGCTTCATGGATACGCAGAACCAGGTTGCGTTGTTCTACTGGCTGCGCGAGATCGCCGGCTTCGTGTTCCTGCTGGGCCTGGTGCTGTATGTCTGGAGCTTCTTCTGCAGAAAAGGTGAAGTTTTCATTAAGGCAGCTGAAGCTCGATCAGTAGCGTAGCGCAGTTCCTCCTTGAGGGGCGTTCGCGCCCCTCGCCTTTTTTCATAGTTACCTTCTGCTTTGACAAACAATACGATTGCTACACATCAGATTCACGCCACGCCGCCCGGCGACCTGGCGATCTGGTTCTTCATCTTTGCCGAATTGCTGGCTTTCGGCGTCTTTTTTGTCGCCTACGCTTTTGCGCGGGCCCACAACGTGGCGCTGTTCAACGAATCGCAACAGCACCTCAACATCACTTCCGGCGCCGTCAATACCCTGGTGCTGATCACCAGCAGCTACTTCATGGTTCGCGCAGTCGCCGCCATCAAGCAGGGCTTGTCGCGCGAATGCGCGCGCTGGATTGCCGCCGCCATTGGGTTCGGCGGGATATTTCTGATCATCAAGCTGTTTGAGTTTCACGCCAAGTTTTCCGCCGGCATCTCGCTCAGCACCAACACCTTTTACATGTTCTACCTGTCGCTAACGATCTTCCATTTCATGCACGTGATTCTCGGCATGGTGATCCTGGCGGCGGTCATGCTGAAAGCGCGAGGCGGCGGCTATAGCGCGGAGAATCATACCGGCGTGGAAACCGGCGCCTCTTATTGGCACATGGTCGATCTGCTGTGGATCATCCTGTTTCCGCTGGTCTACGTGATTCACTAACGACGCTCATGGATATCGCGCACAAACCCCATTTCATTCGGCCCTGTACCATCATCTGGTTGCTGCTGATGGCGCTGACCGCGACCACCTACGCGATCGGCGAAGCGGGCGTGGGCGGCGTCGCCGTTATGTTCATCGTGCTCGGCAGCGCAGCATTCAAGGTGCAGATGGTGGCCAGCTATTTCATGGGCCTGCGCCGCACGCGCTGGTTATGGCGCGGCATCGTGCTGGGCTGGCTGGTGCTGGTGACCGGACTCATCACGATTGCTTACTTAACCACGGTCAAGTAAAAATACGCCCGCTTGATTTAGACTGATCCAAATCCTAGACAATGGTTCTGCAAATGAGTGAACTGCCCTTCTACAAACCGCATGGCAACGAGATCGAACTTTTCGAGCACGCTTATCGCAACCGCCTGCCGGTGCTGATCAAGGGGCCGACCGGTTGCGGCAAGACGCGCTTTGTCGCGCACATGGCGGCAAAACTCGGCCTGCCGCTTTACACCGTCGCCTGCCACGACGATCTCACCGCTTCTGACCTCGTCGGGCGCCATCTGATCGGCGACGGCGTAACCTACTGGAACGACGGCCCGCTCACTCGTGCCGTGCGCGAAGGCGGCATCTGCTATCTGGACGAAGTGGTGGAAGCGCGCAAGGACACCACCGTGGTGTTGCATCCGCTGTCCGACGACCGCCGCATCCTGCCTATCGAACGTACCGGCGAAATGCTCGCGGCGCCGCCGGAATTCATGCTGATCGTGTCCTACAACCCGGGTTACCAGAATTTCCTCAAGGGCATGAAACCCAGCACGCGCCAGCGCTTCGTCAGCCTGCGCTTCGATTTTCCGAAGCCGGACCTGGAACAGCAGATCGTCATCGGTGAAACCGGGGCGGATACCATGCTGTCGGCAAGACTGGTTAACCTGGCCAACAGCCTGCGCGCGCTCAAGGAGCACGATCTGGAAGAAGCGGCCAGCACGCGCCTGCTGGTCTACACCGCGACCCTGATCGGCAGCGGCTTCGATCCGGTGGATGCCTGCCGCGCAGCATTGGTCGAGCCGCTTACGGACGACGAGGAGACCGCCGAGGCGTTGATGGAAATCGTCTATGCCAGCTTCGGCAGATGACCCATTTGCACCGAACCTGTCCCTTCCCCCTTGCAGGGGGAAGGTTAGGATGGGGGTAGAGTTGTGGCATGTCATCGCTTCTACCCCCACCCTAGCCCTGATAGAACTACTAGCCATTCGACTAGGCTGGCAAACAACACCAGCCAAGTCGCTGGTTATCCCCCTGCAAGGGGGAGGGGGTGGCAAGCACTCAGGAATCATGGATCAATTTTGCAGGTGCGCGCCATGAAGTTTGACACCCAGCGCAAACGCCTATTATTCCAGTCCGGCTTCTTCATCCTGTTTCTTCTCGCGCCGGTGTTTGACCTGTTTCGCCTCGACCTGAATCTCAAGCATTTCTTCTTTCTCGGCATGCACTGGACGCTGGGCCTGGACGACTTTGTCGCCGGGAAGATCGACGTCACTCAGGCAGCCATCAACATCGTGCTGCGCGGCGGTCTGCCTATTCTCGGCACCATCGCGCTCGGCGTCTGGGTTTCCTGGAAATACGGGCGCCTTTATTGCGGCTGGCTATGCCCGCATTTTTCCGTTGTGGAAACCATCAACCAGCTGATGCGCCGCACGATCGGCAAACAGAGCTTGTGGGATCGCGACCCACTGCCGGAAAAAAATGCCGATGGCTCGATCACGAAAGCCGACTCGCGCTATTGGCTGATGTTGTTGCCGCTGGTGGTCGCCTTTGCCTTCGTGTGGGCCATCGCGCTGCTGACCTATCTGCTGCCGCCAGCAGAAATCTACGGCAACCTTTGGCATGGCACGCTGACCCGCAACCAGAGTGTGTTTCTCAGCGTCGGCACCTTCGCCTTCTTCGTCGAATTCATGTTCGCCCGTCACCTGTTCTGCCGCTATGCCTGCGCCATTGGATTGTTCCAGAGCATCGCCTGGATGGCCAATCGTAAAGCCTTGGTGATCGGCTTCAACCGGCGGCGCGTGGACGAGTGCGCCAGCTGCAACGCCGCCTGCGACAACGCCTGTCCGATGCGCATCAAGCCGCGCAGGATCAAGCGCCTCATGTTTACCTGTACCCAGTGTGGCCAATGCGCCAATGCCTGCTCCCAGGTGCAGATCAATAATCCCAACGGTTCGCTGCTGCAATGGGTGAAAGACGACTGCGCACTCGACAAATCGGCGCGCGATTTTGGCCATCACGATGAAATTCCTTTGCATTGCTACGAACAGGGGAAAAAGAAATAAATGGAAGAACAAGTCGGAGCACTGTGGCATAAGCTCATCACTGGCGCAGCCGACAAGCGCTATCCGGGTGAGGCGGTTACGCTGGAGCAGATCAGCAAGACTGCCGGCATCCTGTTTCGTGCCTGGGGTGGTGACAGCGGGCTGGCGGTGAAAGCTGCCACCGCAACCAGGCACGAAGCGCGGCGCACGCTGCTGCAGCGCATTGCGGGCAGCAATTTGGCAACCGAGCTGACCTGGCTGGACGGAGAAACACTGCACCTGCCCGCGATGGTCGACCTTTTTCCGCAGCGAGAACTGAACCGCGATTTATATCTTTGGCTGATCGCCCTGGCAGCCACCCAATCCCATTCCACTCAATCGTGGATACGGCGCAACCAGCAAGCGACCCAGGATGCGTTGGCGCGATTCCCCGGCTTGGCACCGCGTTACCGGCGCCTGGTGGAAACCGTGTTGTCCATGCGTCCCCGGCCAGAACGGCTGCCGCATGGCGAGCGGGAGCAGGAAGAGGCGATACGTGCCGCATTGCAGAATCCGGGCAGCGTGGAGCGCTTGCCTCCCGCCAGGCGTGCGCCGCAGCCGGTTTATCTGTGGCTGCACCCCAATCCACCTGCCAGCGTCGCCGCCAGTGGCAATTGCCACGATCCGCAAAGTCACGAGGGCGGAAGTAATATCAAGAATAAAAATGACCGCCGTTACCAGGCGGAGCGGGTCGACACGCCCAATGGCAAAGACGGCTTCATGATGTTCTTCCGCGCAGAGAGCATCTTCAGCTGGGCCGAATACATCAAGGTCAATCGCCCCACCGAAGAAGATGAACCGCCCGACCAACGCGCCGCCGACGACCTCGACCGCCTGAGCGTCGCACAAGACGGCAAGACCACCGCCTCGCGCCTGAAGTTCGATCTCGACTTGCCGTCCGCGGCATCGGATGACCTGCCGTTGGGCGAGGGGATAGTGTTGCCTGAGTGGCACTACAAGAAACGGCTGCTGCAACCCGCGCACTGCCGCCTGCAACCCATGCTGGCGCGCAACGCGGAACCGCTGCCGTTGCCCGCGCACCTGTCCGCCACGGCGCGCCGCCTGCGCAGCCAATTTGCGGCGCTGACGCCATCCAAAGTGTGGATCAAGGGACAGTTTGATGGCAGCGAACTCGACCTGGATGCCTGTGTTCAATTCAGCGCAGATCGCGTCAGCGGCGTGCGTGCACGCGAGCAGGGACTGTATAAAGCGCATCACTACCGCGATCGTGATTTGGCCTGCCTGCTGCTGGCAGATTTGTCGTTGTCCACCGATGCTTACGTCAGCGACCAGGCGCGCGTCATCGATGTCATCCGCGATACGCTGTTCCTGTTTTCGGAAGCGCTTTCGGCCACCGGCGACCGCTTTGCGCTCTACGGTTTTTCCTCGCTCAAGCGGGAAAATATCCGTTTCCACATCGTGAAAGAATTCGAGCGCAAGTACAACGATGAAGTGCGCGGCCGCATCGCCGCGATCAAGCCCGGCTTTTACACGCGCATGGGGGCAGCGATACGCCATGCGAGCCAGCTGCTCGCCAAACAGGCGGCGACGCAGAGGCTGCTGCTGATTCTGACCGATGGCAAGCCGAACGATCTGGATCAGTACGAGGGACGCTACGGTGTGGAAGACACGCGCGTCGCCATCCACGAGGCGCGCCAGATGGGATTGCGACCATTCTGCGTCACCATCGACGAGAAGGGTTGCAGCTATCTGCCCCATCTGTTTGGCGTCAACGGCTATGTGGTGATCCGCAAACCATCGGAATTGCCGCGCGAATTGCCGTTGCTGTATGCACAACTGACGCGTTAGGACGATTCATGGCGCAATCTGTTGGGTAATCGGAAAGTTGCCAGCGGCGGGTTGATAGGTAACAGTAACAGGCTTCAGCGTAAAACTTGGACTGGCCGGCAAGGTACTGCCCAGCAGGATATTTTGTTCCTGCAAGATGCCATCGACTACTGCGTTGTCACGCAGCTCTTCGTCGTGCTTTCTGCCCTGGACTTGCGGCGCCGGAGCCACGGTAAAAATGTCGAGGTTAAGCGGCTGCAGTTGCGGCATCTGATCGGCCGCGGCGGCGAAGCCCATCTGGTTGGGCAAGATAAAGACAGTGCCCTTGCCGGTGGTCATGTAAGTCTCGCCCAGATTCACTTTGTTATAAGTGCCGACCGGCGCCTTCGCAGCCAACGGGCTGCCGGGTGTGACCACAAAGGTTTCGTGATCGGTGCCGCGAATGCCAAGGGAGGCGACCGGCGTACTGATCCGGTAACTGGATTTATTGAGCCTGCCAATCAGGCCGGTGACAGCACGGAAGCCGCCCTTGAACAGCGAGAAATAGCTTTGTTCGGTGCCATCCTGTTGTCCGTTGAATTTGAAACTGTCGAACTTGAGCCTGGTGTCGGGGCGCACGGCGATAAGGCCGCCGTCCTCCATCTTGACTTGCGCAGAGGATGCCGCTGCCGTGGTCAGGGTGTCGCCCTCATTGACTGCGTCGCCTTTCTGAATTTTGCGCGTCGCTCCCGCCGCCGTCGTCAGTTGCGCTGTGCCGTACACAAACTGCACATGCCCCGCAATTGCGGCAAGAGCGCCGCCGCTATTGCCGGCCAGCGCAAACGCGACCACCATGCTATATAAAGCCTTGGTCAAGTTGTCCATGTCACACCCCATTCAGGCCTGCTACTTGAAATCGCGCCGCAGCGTTAGCGACAGATCAGTACGGTTGTAGCTGTAGATCACGATATTCGAGTTGTTCCGCGCATAAGACAATAGCGGGCGCAGCGCCCACGATTTGTCCGGACGCCAGTCCGCGCCCAGTGCGAGGTCATACAGTCGATCTGAACGCTGGCTGAGAAAATACGGATTGACCTTGCTGTAGTCACCGGCTTGCCCGCCCGCAGTGGCGAACAGCACAGTCCTGTCACCAAAGGCGGCTTGCCCGCCGATGCGCAGGCCTCCGAAATGCTTGCCGCCATCGACGCGCCCGCCGACATCCGTTTCGGTGCCGTAATACAAGCTTCCGGACCACATCGATCTGCCGTCATCCAGCACATGTCCCCAGCCGGCTCCGATAGCCTGCTGGTTAAAATCATTCGGCTGCAGCGCAACATCCGCATAGCGGTACCGCAGGTACTGGCCAAACAAGTTCAACTGATTGCTGGGGCTGAATGTATGCCCCCATGCAGCGTTGAAGCCGCTGGTGTTGCGATAATGCGAACCGCCCAGGGTATCCGTCCCACCAAGTAGGCCGGCGTGAAACCGGTCGGACTCCGCACCATACATTACCCCGGCGCGCCCGAGCACTCCCAGCGAATTGAAATCAGACAGGTTGAAGTAGCTGCGCTGGGACAGGTCCGCCCCCAGATACATTCCCCAGTTCGGATTCAGGCGCTGGACAAGTTTGCCTCCCGCCGCCACGCCATAATAATTGTCGGCGGTCTTCACGTTGGTCGGACTGAGCGTCGCAACGGCGCCAAGACCGGGAATATAAAGTTGCGATTGGTCAGTGGAATTGTTGACGTTGCTGTCCCGGCCGACCGTTGCCTGGGCATAGCCGGTTATGCGAGTGGTCTTTCCCGGTGTCTGCGCTGCGATCGCATCCAGATAGTTCTGGATGGTAGCGCGCGCGCCTTCAGAGGGATTTTGCTGCAGCACCGTTTCAAATTCGGTCTTGGCGCGCAACATGTCGCCAAGCTGATAATAGGCCCGAGCCATTTCCAGGCGCGCTCCAACAAAATTGGGGTTTACCGTCAGCACCCGCTCGAAGGCGAGGGTTGCCTTGTCAGGCTTGCCGCTATCCAGCGCAGCAATGCCCAGTAAGTAGTCAAAACGCTCTTCGCCAGAAAACAGCAGTTCGGATGGTTCCAGCAGAGCATAGGCTTCCGCCGGCTTGCCGCTCTTAAGCAACTCGTCGGCTTTGTGCAGTAACGTCTCGTATGCCGCAGCCCCGGCGTCGACTTGGCGTGGTGTTGGGGTGGTTACTCGGGTATTGGCCGCATAGCCCGGATTCGCCATCAACATGAGTACGGTAAACATTCCAGCTGCCTTTTCTTTTAAGTCCATGGTTTTCTCCCTGGGGCAGTTACGCTGGCACAAAACAATTCTTCGTCTTGTTGAAGGAGCTTAGTCTAGAAGCTGTACATGCCCCCCACCGAAAATAACGACATGCCGATATCGCCCCCTGTTCCGCCCAACACCACGCCATTGGAAATGATAGGCCCCACGTTGGTGGTGCCGAAATTTTCATACTGGGCGTGAACCTGCCAATGCCTGTTGAAGTTATATTCCCAGCCGAAGCCCAACATCAGGTTGGTTTGCGATCCGCTGGCCGATTCATAAAGCCCGACGCCGGAATTCGAATAGTCTATCGTTGTCCTTGCCAAACCGAGCTTGCCGAATAAACCGAACCGATAGCCAATTGGCAGCGTGCCAACGAACGCAAAGTGGTTAACCGAGGACTTCAATGTTTCCGAGGTGCCGATGAAACCTATCGTGGAAGTATCCGAATCACCAATGATGGTATGTCCGGCTTCTACCCCGAAATTCGGGGTGAACCGGTAGCCACCGCCGATGTCGATGGCGCCCGGATTGGTAAACTCAACGCCCCAATAGGAAAGGGTTTCCGTATTGCTGTATACCAAGGCGCCTGCATCCGCAGTTAAGAAAAATCCGTCGGCAACTGCCGAAGAGGACATGGCTGCGCAAACAAGCGTCATTGCCAATAATCTCGCGCCCATTTTCATATAGACCTCCCTTTCGATTGGAGCTGAAGCGCTGGGATAATAAATGCCGCCGTTTGGGCGGGAAAGGCACATGCAGCGCACGGCTGCCGGTACAAGAACCATCTGCAAGCTATGACTCTATCGAGCCGATGTCAATACACTAAACACCCTAGATAGGTTTGGACGCACAGCGTTGTTCGCGGCCGCACGGATCTTCTTAACCGCAACAAAATGGCCTGATTTTGCAGGTCGCGCATACGCTGGGATTGAAAGCCCGAATTTCCTCCAGGGCTGATAACCATTCTTCGCATTGATTGCCATATTTCAGCAAAAAGGCATGCGAGTTGATTCGCAGATATTCAATAATTTGAATTTGCATGCAGACAGTGAAATCGTATTCACGACTGCTGGTGAACTCGTCCAATATAAATTCTTGCGGCAACACGCCCGCTTTCTTCATGCTTTGGCTGTACCCGAACAATTTATAGAACTTGTCGATGTCCTCTATCCAGTGAATTATTTCCCCGTTCACTTCAATGCTTCGATACTTCTCGCTGGAAGAATTGGAAAGATTGTATGTAATGGTTGGTAAGGTATTTTCCATATCACTCCCGAGTTTCTCGAGCGGCCCTAACTTGGTATTCCCTGATAGCACCAGCCACTGCTATCTTCAGGTATGAATTTGTCGCGCAAATCGTTTACCTGAAAGACTCTACTGAGTTACCAGACTGTTTAATTCGGTCAACGCCATTACCACCTTGTGTGAGATTTGTTGATACTCGCCCTTCAGGATCGCTTCAGCGGCCTCCCGGTTATTTGCCTGAACATGATTGACCACATCGGCGGCAAGACAGTGAAATTGCGCATGATCCGCACGCAACTGGTGGAATGGTCCAAATTCGCGAAAATGATTCAGCGCCGGCCCGTGTATCCATGCCCCTAGTCTGCACTGGTCGTCGCGGCAAATAATCGCCGGATCCAGATTCTCATGTGACTTGCCATCCACGTAACTCTGCAAACGCACTTTCCAGGTTATGTGCGCCTCAACGGCTTCTGACAGACTGACTTCTTCGCGTATCAACTTCTTCTCGCCGGAATCGATATGAAGATGAAACAACGAAGCCATACCAGTTAAAAGTCCCATGCTCGCCCCCCATTTGAATAGCTATTTTTATTGATGTTGCTGGATGCTGCGATGTCTTTACAGCACAACCGTTTCAACCATCCGAATGCATATGCAGGATGACGTGACCGTTGACGCGCAGCAGCGCGCCGGGCAAGTGACGCGCGGCGTTGAGAATCCGGGCGATCAGACTCATTGGAACCTCCCTAAGCGCAGCGAGTATGGCAACTCAAGCGCCCATTGCGGCGTAGCCAGGGCGCGTTGCGTCTTTTTTTGGATGAGTCACTTTAATCTGAAAACGGCATTTGACATTGATCCGCATCAATTAAAAACGGCCACTGATTCGCGTCATTGGGCCGGGGCATATCGACCAGAAGATACGGCCGGAGGTGCTAATGGCTGTGTTTCCACCTCCCCTTGTTCTCGGCCTTGCCTGGTGCAGGTTGATCACCGCGATCTACACCGAAATAAAGGTCGCCACGCTTGAGTGCTTTAAATTGGGCGGAGCCGGGCTTAATTCCGAGTTCTTTGGCGATGACTCCCCAGCCACGACCTTGGTGCGATTGGTAGACCCGCATTACCGTGTCCGGGTGTTGATTTGCCATCTGACCGAGCTGGAAGACCATAAACGCGTCGGCAGGGGCGCTGACCTGGCCCAGCACGAGCCGGACCTGGGCTTCGGGGACGCCAAACTGGGCGGCCACTTTCGCCGAGAATCCATTCATATCCGCACGGGCCTGAACGTTCACGTTGCTGAGAAAGGCATCAAGGCCGCCCGCGGCCATTGCGGGAGTTTCGAACATTACGAACAGGAGCACTACCGTCAGAAAGTCTTTCATGGAACCTCCTTCAGATGATGAAACTGACACTCAATTTACCGGTCCCGGCTCGTGCTCCCTACCAGCAGAAGCCCGTCAACTGCATTGAATTCAGTTGTACCAGGATCGCGGCCGCGCTTCTTCCCAGCCTTTTTTTGCCAGAGAAATCAGCCAGCCAGTGTAGAAAAACACCTCGAACATCAAGAGGGCGCATGCCCACAGAAGAACGTTCATCGGCGAGTAATCGCCTACCCTGTTTGTGACTCCCCACACCTGCGGCGGATTGATCCAGTTGGTCAGCCAGGGACCGATCAGGGGGCCCAGGAGGCAGGAAAACGCGAACAGGACGATGAAGTGCATTGCCACCCGACGGCCTGAAGGCAAATATTTGAACAGCGCACTTTCCTTGTTCTTCTGATCCATGAAACCACCTTATTGTCTTAGCACGATGCGTAAGGAAGCGTAGCGGAGCAAGTGACAGCCGCCCCAATTTTTCAACACAACGACTCGGACCCGGCAGCCTGTACGATTGACAGCCACACGGGCACAGGTTCAATCTAGCGCACCGATGGCGCAACGATAGCCTCTTCGGCTGCGAGGCATCCTAGCATAACGTCGCATTCGATGAGCTTGGCTCATGCGAAGGAGTTGCCGCAAAGGGGCGCCGACTTTATCTTAATAAGTATTGATTCGCTTGGCGTTACATTCTGACGCATTTGTTTTCATCGTAATTTGCCGTTTGTTTGATTCTTGATTTCTATCAATGAGTTTCAGGGAGCATTCTTTGACCATGCGTTCTGTAGGCCAGGGTAAATGCAGACTTATCGATGTACGTAATTGACAATCAATAAGGGAGGGGTGATGAAACAAGTAAACAAAAGCAGGCTGGGGTTGATGGCGGTGGCGGTTTTGCCGTTTGCATTCGGCATTGCCTATGCGCAGGAAACTGCCGGACACACCACAAGCAAGACGGAAGCCTTGTATGAAAGTTCCGGCGGTTCGCCACTGGGTAGCGAGCCGATGCACCAGAATATCAATCCCAAGGCGCCGCCGATGACAGAGGCGGAATTCACTCGCGGCAAGGAGATCTTCTTCCAGCGCTGCGCAGGTTGCCACGGTGTATTGCGCAAGGGCGCAACCGGCAAGCCGCTGACGCCGGATATTACTCTGGCGCGCGGCACCGATTACCTCAAGGTGTTCATCACCTACGGTTCCCCGGCGGGCATGCCCAACTGGGGCACATCGGGCGAGTTGACCGAGAAGGAAGTGGACATCATGGCGCGCTATGTGCAACAGGAGCCGCCGACGCCTCCCGAATACGGCATGAAGGAAATGGAGGCTTCGTGGAAGGTGCTGGTGCCGCCCGAGAATCGCCCCACCAAGCAGATGAACAAGCTTAACCTGAAGAACCTGTTCTCGGTGACGCTGCGCGATGCCGGCAAGATCGCGCTGATCGACGGCGATACCAAGAAGATCGTCGAGACCATCAACACCGGTTACGCAGTGCATATTTCCCGCATGTCTGCATCCGGCCGTTACCTCTATGTGATTGGCCGCGATGCCAAGATCGATTTGATCGATCTGTGGATGGATAAACCGGAGACTGTCGCCGAGATCAAGATCGGGCTGGAGGCGCGCTCGGTCGAGACTTCCAAGTTCAAGGGCTATGAGGACAAGGTTGCGATCGCCGGCTCGTATTGGCCTCCCCAATTTGTGATCATGGACGGGAATACGCTCAAGCCGCGCAAGATCGTTTCGACTCGCGGCATGACGGTCGACCCGCAGGAGTATCACCCGGAGCCGCGTGTGGCCTCGATCGTGGCATCCCACTTCAAGCCAGAGTTCCTGGTGAACGCCAAGGAGACCGGCAAGATCTACATGGTCGACTATTCCGACCTCAAGAATCTGAAGATGACGGTGATCGATGCTGCCCGTTTCCTGCATGATGGCGGCTTCGACTCGACTGGGCGCTACATGCTGGTGGCCGCCAATGCTTCCAACAAGATTGCGGTAGTGGATACCAAGGAGGACAAGTTGGCGGCACTGGTCGATGTGGGCAAGACACCGCACCCGGGCCGTGGCGCGAACTTCGTCGATCCGAAATTCGGGCCGGTATGGGCGACCGCCGACCTTGGCGATGATTCCATTACGCTGATTGGCACCGACCCGGTCAAGCATAAGCAGAACGCATGGAAGGTGGTGCGCACGCTCAAGGGCCAAGGGGGCGGTTCGCTGTTCATCAAGACCAATCCCAAGTCCAAGAACCTGTGGGTGGACACGCCGTTGAATCCTGATCCTAACCTGAGCCAGTCGGTTGCGGTGTACGACATTAACCATCTTGAAAAAGGCTATGACGTTCTTCCGATCGCACAATGGGCCGATCTTGGCGAGGGGGCGAAACGTGTTGTGCAGCCTGAGTACAACGCGACTGGTGATGAGGTCTGGTTCTCGGTGTGGAGTGCCAAGGACAAGCAATCAGCCATCGTTGTGGTGGACGACAAGACCCGCAAGCTGAAGGCAGTGATCAAGGATCCGCAGATCATTACGCCAACAGGCAAGTTCAATGTACACAACACCCAGCACGATATTTACTAAGTCTGAGGTGCAGTGAAGGAAAGGAACACGGGGAGGGGGCAGGTAAGGCGTTGCCAGCCCCGTGTGTCCGCAAGTCCGAAAATGTATAAAGATATCTGGAGGAGGTTGCTATGAAGGTATTACCTTATGCGTTGGTTCTGGGCGGTGTGTGGCTGGCAGGCATGCAAAATGCGCAGGCTGTAGATATGGCGAAAGGTGAAGCGCTTGCCAAGGCAAGCAACTGCTTCGCTTGTCATGCCATAGATAAAAAATTGGTTGGCCCGGCGTACCAGGACGTTGCCAAAAAGTACAAGGGTGACAAGGAGGCCGAGGCCAAGTTGTTCGAAAAGGTGAAGGCCGGCGGCAAAGGTGTTTGGGGCCCGATTCCGATGCCGCCCAATGGTCCGAAAGTGAGCGACGCTGACATCAAAACCCTGGTGGAATGGGTGCTGGCGCATTGAACCTGGAAACTGCAGTCTAAGCCACAGAGGTCACGGAGAACACAGAGAGGGACGTGCTTTCACAGTAAGTTCTCCTCCTCGAGAAAGTGAATCGCGCTCGTGTAACGGCTGCGACCCGTTACCGGGCAGCAGCTGGTAGCGCAGCGAATGCAGCGAGCACTTGCTGTATTCGCCAGCCTGTCGGCGGCTGCTACCGCAGGTTTTTACTTTGTGATCTCCGTGACCTCTGTGGCTTGCTGCCTTTTTCACGTTTAATTGCTTCAGTGCTGTGAAAGTTGCGGGGAGTGCGAATGAAAGCTCAGTTGCGCAGAAGGACAATGCTTTTTGCATTGGGCTGGATTTGCGGGATGGCCTGTGCCGCCACAGCAACGCCCGACACGGCGCGCCGTAGTGAGCTTATCCGGATGGTGCGTAACGACTGCGGCTCGTGTCACGGCATGCAGCTGACGGGTGGGCTAGGTCTTCCGCTGACGCCCGATACCCTCAAGGACAAGCCGGATAGCGCCCTGGTGGCAACTATCCTGTTTGGCCGCGCGGGCACGCCGATGCCACCCTGGCAACCATTCCTGACCGAAGCCGAAGCGGAGTGGATTGTTGAAAACCTTAAACAGGGGTTCCCCGATGTTAAGCCGAAATAATTTTCTTGCTCTGATGATGCTTGTTTTGTCGGGATGCGCGAACGCGCCTGTACGCGGGACCGGCGATCTCGGTGTCGTGATCGAACGCGCCACCGGCAGTGTCGAGGTGATCGAAACCAGCGGCCGATCGGTGCTGGGGCACGTTACCGGCCTGGGTGACCTTTCCCACGCGTCGGTGAACTATTCCCGCGATGGCCGCTATGCCTTCGTCTTCGGCCGCGATGGCGGACTGACCAAGGTCGATCTGCTGACCATGCGCATCGTCAAACGTGTCGTGCAGTCCGGCAACAGCATCGGCGGCGCCATTTCCCAGGATGGCAAGCTGGTGGCGGTGGCCAACTACACGCCGGGCGGAGTCAAAGTGTTCGATTCGGCCACACTCGATCTGGTCGCGGATATCCCTGCCGTAGATGCGGACGGCAAGCTGTCCAAGGTGGTCGGCCTGGTTGATGCGCCGGGCAACCGCTTCGTGTGGAGCCTGTTCGAGGGCGGCGAGATATGGGTGGGCGACCTGAAAGATGCCAAGCATCCGGTGCTGCAAAAGTTCACCCATATCGGCAAGGAACCCTACGATGGCGTGATCACGTCCGATGGCCGCTATTACGTGGCCGGACTGTTCGGCGAAGACGGCCTGGCGCTGCTCGATCTGTGGCATCCGGAGGCGGGCGTGAAGCGGATACTGAGCCGCTACGGCAAGGGCGAGCAGAAATTGCCGGTGTACAAGATGCCGCACATGGAAGGCTGGGCGGCAACTGGCAATGAACTGCTGGTGCCGGGCGTTGGGCGCCATGAGGTGCTGGTCATCGACGAGAACAGCTGGCAGGAAGTCGCCCATATTCCGGTGCACGGGCAGCCGGTGTTCGTGGTGGCGCGCCCGGACAACCGCCAGGTATGGGTGAACTTCGCCTTTCCCGACAACGACACCGTGCAGGTCATCGATGTGCCGAGCCGCACGGTCGTGCAGACACTCAAGCCGGGCAAGGGTGTGCTGCATCTGGAGTTCACGCCGCGCGGCGAGTCGGTGTGGGTTTCGTCGCGCGATGAAAACAAGCTGACGATCTACGACAGCGAGAGCTATGCAGTGCGGGGCGTGCTTGCCGCCGACAACCCAAGCGGAATCTTCTTTACCCACCGCGCCAACCGGACCGGACTATGAATGACCTGATCATGCCTGCCGCTTTGGAGCTGCGCCTGCTCAACGACTACCAGCATGATTTTCCGCTGGAGCCGGAGCCGTTCGCCTCGATCGCCGCACAGCTCGGCGCAGAACAAACGGAGGTGCTGCAACTGCTGAACAGCTTGCAGCAGCAGGGCACGGTAAGCCGGGTCGGCGCCGTGTTCCGTCCGCGCAGTATTGGTGCGAGCACACTGGCGGCACTGGCGGTCCCGGAAGACAAGCTGGACGAGGTGGCGCAGATGGTGAGCAGCTACCCCGAGGTCAATCACAACTATCAGCGCGAGCATCATTTCAACCTATGGTTCGTGGCGGCGGCGCCCGATGAAGTAGCGCTGCAGCGTACGTTGAAGGAGATCGAAGAGCGCTCGGGCTGCAAGGTACTGTGCCTGCCGCTGGTGGAGGATTATCACATCGACCTGGGGTTTGACATGACCGGCTGCAAACCCAAGAGCGCCGCTTTTATCGAGAGCCATGCCGGTGCGCCAAAACAGCCCTATTTGCCAAGCGAGCAGGAGAACCGGTTGATCTCCGCAATTCAATCCGGCTTGCCGCTGGTCGAACGCCCTTACCGCGCAGTGGGTGAGAAGGCTGGACTCAGCGAGAATGAAGTGATCGCTGGCATGCGCAAGCTGATCCGGCTTGGCGTGATCAAGCGCATGGGCGTGGTGGTGCGCCATCACGAGATGGGCTACCGCGCCAACGCGATGGTGGTGTGGGACATCCCCGATGACGAAGTCAGCCGACTGGGTGTGTGTCTGGGCAAACTGGAATATGTCACCTTGTGCTACCGCCGCCCGCGGCGCTTGCCCTTCTGGCGCTACAACCTGTTCTGCATGATCCACGGCCATGATCGCGAGGAAGTATTGGCGCGGGTCGAAGAGATGCGCCAGGGCTGCGGCCTGCAACACATCGCCTGCGAAGTGCTGTTCAGCACACGCCGCTTCAAACAATGCGGTGCACGTTATGCCCGACAGGCGGCATGATGGATAACCTGGACAGGGCCATCATCAATCAGCTGCAGGGCGGCTTTCCGATCTGCGCCAATCCCTATGCCGAAGTGGCGCAGCAGCTCGGCACGAGCGAAGACGAGTTGCTGGCACGCATTAGAAAATTGCTAGGCGAAAAAGTGCTGACCCGTTTCGGCCCCATGTACCATGCCGAGCGCTTGGGCGGCGGTTTGAGCCTCGCCGCGATGAAAATTCCTGCCGAGGATTTTGAGCGCGTAGCCGGAATCGTCAATGCCATGCCCGAGGTGGCGCACAACTATGCGCGCGACCATGCGCTCAACATGTGGTTCGTGCTGGCCACGGAAACTGCCCAAGGTCAGCAGGATGCAATCGAGAGAATTGAGCATGAAACCGGCTATCCGGTCTACAACATGCCCAAGATCAAAGAATATTTCGTCGAGTTGAAGTTGCAGGCATGAGGCCGTCGATGGATAGCATGGTCACTTCTCCCGAACATGAAACGATCTGTGTGGATGCAGTGGATCGCGCCATCATCCTAGCCACCCAGGAAGGCCTGCCGCTGGTGCCACAGCCCTATCATGCCGTGGCGGAGTTGGTTGGCATAGCGCCTGATGAAGTGATGGAGCGGCTGCGCGCCATGCTGCAAAGCGGCGTCATTCGACGCATTGGAGCAGTGCCGAATCATTATGCGCTGGGCTACCAGGCCAACGGGATGACGGTATGGGACGTGGCGGACGAGCACATCGATGAGCTGGGGGAGCGCATTGGGCACCTCGATTTTGTCAGCCATTGCTACCAGCGTCCGCGGCATTTGCCGGACTGGAGCTACAACCTGTTTGCCATGGTGCATGGCCATGATCGCGCAGAAACAGAGCAGAAGGCGCAGCAGATCGCAGCGCTGCTGGGCGATGCCTGCCGCAGTCACGAAATTCTCTACAGCACGCGCATCCTGAAGAAGACCGGCCTTCGGATAGGCACGTAACGTTGAGGGAAGAGTGCCGTGACAAACATCCTGGATTTCCTGTGGAAAAATATGAGTAGCCCTGCTTCTGGCGAAATGCCGGCGACGCCAAGCAAGGCCAGTTCGCAGCAGGGAGTCGCGCACGGCACACAAGTGCATTTCGATCCGAAACTCGTGCCGAGCCTGATTGCCGATCACCAGATGCTGCTGAGCATTTTCGGAGATATCGGAAATGCTTCGAAGCAGAGAAATTCCGGATTGTTGAAAGAGAAATTGGGCGAGTTCGGCAATGCCCTGCGCGGGCACCTTCTGACGGAAAACATCAAATTCTACCTGTATCTGCAATACAGCCTGGAGGGTGATGCGGAAAGCGCGGCCGTCATGCACGATTTTCGCAAGGAAATGCAGCATATCGGCAAGGCTGTTGCAGATTTTCTCCGCAGGTATGAAGACACCACAGACTGGAACAATGCTGCCTGGGAGCAATTCGAAAATGACGTGATGCAAATCGGCAAGGTGCTCATCAAACGCATCCAGACAGAAGAGAACGTGCTCTACCCCTTGTATTTGCCGACAGGAGGATACAAGTGAGCAACATTCACCGCGCCAATTTTTGGCTTGGTCGCTAAGAGAGGGCTCCATGTTCCGTATCTCCCAATTCATGCAGGAAATCGCGCAACCCACCCCGCTCGGGGCCAAGCGCAATCCGCCGGGGCCGGTGGTGATCTGGAACCTGGTGCGGCGCTGCAACCTGACCTGCAAGCACTGCTACTCCATTTCCGCCGACAAGGATTTTCCCGGCGAGTTGTCCACGCCGGAAGTGTCCGATGTCATGGATGATCTGAAGCGCTTTCATGTGCCGGTGCTGATTCTTTCCGGCGGCGAGCCACTGTTGCGCGCGGATATTTGCGACATCGCGCAGCGCGCCAAGGCAATGGGTTTTTATGTCGGGTTGTCTACAAACGGCACGCTGATCGACGAAAGCAATATCGAAAAAATTGCGGCGGTTGGTTTCAATTACGTCGGCGTCAGCCTCGACGGTATCGCAGCAACCCATGACAAATTTCGCCGCATGCAAGGTGCCTTCGAGAAATCCATGCACGGCATCCGCCTGTGCAAGGCGCGCGGCATCAAGGTCGGCATCCGCTTCACGCTGACCCAGGACAACGCACAAGACTTGCCGGCCCTATTGCAGTTGCTGGAAGACGAAGGCTTGGACAAATTTTATCTCTCTCATCTCAACTATGCCGGCCGCGGCAACAAGAACCGCAAGGACGACGCCTTCCATCAGACCACGCGCGCGGCGATGGACCTGCTGTTCGACACCTGCTGGCACGACCAGCAGGCCGGCAAGCCGAAAGAATTCGTCACCGGCAACAACGATGCCGACGGCGTGTACCTGTTGTTGTGGGTGAGAAAAAACTTCCCGCATCTGGAGCAGCATATCCGCGCCAAGCTGGAGCAGTGGGGCGGCAATTCCTCCGGCGTGAACGTCGCCAATATCGACAACCTGGGCAACGTCCATCCCGACACCATGTGGTGGAATTACACGCTGGGCAATGTGCGCGAGCGTCCTTTTTCCGAGATATGGATGGATACCGCGGACCCCATTATGGCCGGACTGAAGGCGCAGCCGCGCAGTGTCGGCGGCCGCTGCGGTGCGTGTGAGCACTTCGCCATCTGCGGCGGGAATACGCGGGTGCGGGCATGGCAGGTGACGGGCGATCCTTGGGCGGAAGACCCGGCATGTTATCTGAGCGACGAAGAAATCGGCGTAATGCAGCTCGCCGCAGCGGAGAAATGAATATGAAATGGATGCTTGCAGTCTGCTGCCTGTTTATTGCCTTGGCAGCGCAGGCCGGCGAACCGGTAGAGAAGCTTTACGCCACGCATTGTGCCTCGTGTCACGGCCCTGACCGCCTCGGCGGCACCGGCCCTGCGCTTCTGCCGGAGAACCTGGAACGTCTGCGGCGGCCAGAGGCCATCAAGACCATTGCGCAGGGGCGCGCGGCGACCCAGATGGCAGGTTTCTCCAGCAAGCTTTCCACGGAGGAGATCGAAGCGCTGGCGGGATTTATCTACACCAACCTGCCGCAAGTTCCGGTCTGGGGCGAGAAGGAAATTTCCGCTTCGCATATTCAATATGCGGCCCCGGCCAACTTGTCCGACAAGCCGATCTTCAAGGCCGATCCCTTGAATCTTTTTGTGGTGGTCGAACTGGGTGATCATCACGCCACCATCCTTGACGGCGACAAACTCGAACCCATCTTCCGCTTCCCCACGCGTTTCGCCCTGCATGGCGGACCGAAATTCTCGCCCGATGGACGCTATGTTTATTTCGCCTCGCGCGATGGCTGGATCAGCAAGTTCGATATTTATAACCTCTATACCGTGGCGGAGATCCGCGCCGGCATCAACAGCCGGAACCTGGCAGTGTCCGGCGACGGCAAGACGATATTGGTGGGCAATTACCTGCCGCATTCGCTGGTGCTGCTGAATGCCGACGATCTGTCGCTGATCAAGATCATCCCGGCGGTGGGGCAGGACGGCAAGAGCTCGCGTGTTTCCGCTGTGTACCAGGCGGAGCCGCGCGGCAGCTTTATCGCGGCGCTGAAGGATGTGAAGGAGGTGTGGGAGATACCGTACACCGTGCAGCCCCAGAAAAATGGCTGGCAGCAAAGTTACGACTCGGCCTCGGCGGGCATGGTGGTCGGTGCGCGGACTTTCCCGGTGCGCCGTATCGCGGTGGACGATTACCTGGACGACTTCTTTTTCGACCAGTCCTACAAACACCTCATCAGCACAGCGCGCGACAGCAAGAAGGGGCACGTGCTCGATCTCGATACAGGCAAAAAAGTTGCCGACCTGGATTTGCCCGGCATGCCGCATCTGGGCTCCGGCATTACCTGGAATTACCAGGGGCGCCCGGTGCTGGCCACGCCGAATATGAAGGAAGGTGTAGTCACCGTGATCGACATGGAAACCTGGAAAACGATCAAGCATATCAAGACGCCGGGGCCGGGCTTCTTCATGCGCAGCCATGAGAACACGCGTTACGCGTGGACCGACGGTTTTGCGACCGGCAATCCGGAGAGCCGCGATACGATGACCCTGATCGACAAGGATACCCTGGAGGTCGCCCAGGTTCTGCGCCCCGAGCCAGGCAAAACAGCGGCCCATGTGGAATTCACCCGCGACGGAAAATATGCCCTAGTCAGCATCTGGGAAATGGACGGCGCGCTGATAATCTACGACACGGAAACGCTGAAAGAAGTGAAGCGGATCCCGATGAAGAAACCATCCGGCAAATACAACGTCTATAACAAAATTACCCGCTCCGCTGGTACTAGCCACTAGAATACGGGATCGTAGATATGCAGTTGCCGGACGCTGATGAAGAGGAATATTTGATTGAATCACCCGCCGAATTATCTTGCGGGCTACCCTGCCGCACTGGTTAAACAAGTGCAGCAGCTGATCGGGCAAGATCGCCTCGCTGAGCTGTTGCAGAATAAATATCCGCGGTCGCACGGCGTGCGTACAGACAAGGCGCTTTATGACTTCGTGCTGGAACTCAAAAACGAGTATCTGCGCAATGCCGGACAACTAAGCAGAGTTGCCTTCGACAGCAAGTTGCATGTGATCAGGAATGCATTGGGCATGCACACCAGTGTCTCGCGTGTGCAGGGTGCGAATCTCAAGTCCAAGAAAGAGATCAGGGTGGCGGCGGTGTTCAAGGATATGCCGCCGCAGTTTCTGCGCATGATCGTCGTTCACGAGCTGGCGCACATGAAGGAACGCGAGCATGATAAAGCGTTCTATCACTTGTGCATGCACATGGAGCCGGACTATGCGCAGCTGGAATTCGATGCGCGCGCCTACCTGACTTATCTGGATGCGGGTGGCACTAGGCTGTGGGGCGGAATTGGCGCAGTTTCCCCTGCCTCAATTGAATAGAGAAAATGGTGCATCGCGGGATGATCCGCAGGAAATTGAATTGCGCGAAGGCGGCGTGAGGACAGAAAATAACCGAGGCTGTGTGGAAACTGATTAGAGATTAACTCACCATTGGTGATCAGCCTAATCGGAGCAGTGTTTTGGACGTAACATTGAACAGCTGAACTTGAACTGACAGTCACTTCGTCAAATCGGGTAACTGTCAGATCAGATCGCGACTACTACAACTCATTCAATTTCTTCACGCAAACTTTACGTTTCTCGGTGATCAGCAGGCGAGTTCCTTCTACGACAAGAGCCTGAAAATATTCCGGGCGCTCGGGCGAGGATTTCAGATGGGGATGCTGACGCCGTCATGGTGGAACACCGGACAGTGCTTCGGGCACGCGGACGTGTTCTCGTGCCTCGCGTTCGGCATGAAACCAATGTGTCAGCGGCCATCTTCACTAATGGGAATTGCGGTATCGGTGATGTGATGAAGCGGTTCATACCTCTGAGCCATGGAATCGGAAATGCATGCCTCCAAGCAACATAGCAAGCAGCAATTCGGCGCATAACACGTCACCCAACACGGCTCGATGTAGTCTGCCCCCATCGATTGTTTGTCCCTAAGATTGCCTGGCCGGGCGCATACGTCAACGCACCGTTAAACAAACGTCAAGCCTCTGCGAAATTCGCACACATTCAAAACTAATCGAATGTTTTTATCTTTTTGCATATATGCGAGAAGGGGCTTTGCTGCTAAATTTCGCGCGCAACAGTTGGACGGCTGAGGGGAAATGAAGGAGGCGAAAAGTCATTTCGAGTCCGCATCTGATTCAGGGACGATTCAGCCTATGTGATTTGCGATCTCAACGATGATGGAGTTCAATACATTTTCATCACCAAATAGCCGGAAAAATAAATCTGCCTTGTCGTACCAATACGTATTGGCAATCAAAAAAGAATAGGGGCGCTTGCTCGTGGAAAACTGTGGCACTAATAGATCGTGAATGTGACTAGAGGAGTAAGAATGAAAAACAATAATACGAACGCTTCATTGCGATTGCTGGTGGCGATAGCTGCCTTCACGCTTGCGCTTGTCGGCTGTGGTGGTGGCGGCGCGACAGGAGGAACCGGTGGTACTGGCGGCACCGCCGGCATCCCCCCCCTAACCTATACGATAGGCGGCACACTTACCGGCCTGGCAGCAGGCCAAAGCATCGTTCTGCAGGATAATGGGGGCGACAACCTCACGGTAAGCGCAAACGGAACCTTTACGTTTGCGACAGGCGTGGCTACAAACTCAACCTACAACGCGACCGTTCTCACCCAGCCGACCAACGGCCAGGTTTGCAAAGTTGCAAATGGCGGCTCGGGTACGGTCTCCAACATCAACGTTACGACCATCACGGTTGACTGTTCTTCGTCAATTAGCGGTTATCTTGTCGGACTCGCTAGCGGTCAAAGCGTGGTGCTGCAGGACAATGGGGGCGATGATCTTACGATTAATGCAAACGGCGCGTTTACCTTCGCGACGCCATTGTTTGCGCCATCAACCTATAACGTCACGGTGCGCACGCAGCCTGCCAATGGGCAAGCCTGTTCTGTCATGCCCAATTCAAGCACGAGCGGCAGCTCGGGCGTAGGCACGGTTTCCACCGCCTCAATAACCACGGTCAGAATTAGCTGCGCTTCGGTATTTACCTATGCGGGTTCAGGAGTGGCGGGCGAGGGAGATGCCACGGGAGGAGAGGCGGCCTTCACATCCCCGTCGGGAACCGCGTTTGACGCGGCCGGAAATCTCTATGTGCTCGACAGCACGACCAATGTCGTGCGCAAGATCTCGCCTGTCGGCGTGGTGACCACTCTTGCGAAGTTGACGCCTCCCCCAGCTACGTATACGCCCGTCGGGACAAACATGTCCGGGGTCGCGGTCGATGCATCCGGAAATGTGTACGTGGCAGACGCGCCCAATAATGTCATATGGAAGATCACCTCTACCGGAACCGTCAGCACGTTCGCGGGCTCGGGGACGGTAGGCTATGTGGATGCGACCGGCACTGCGGCCGTGTTCAATTCTCCGCAAGGGCTTGCCATCGACAGCGCGGGCAATCTCTACGTGGGCGACGCCGGAAACAACATGATCCGCAAGATCACGCCGGGGGCCGTGGTGAGCACTCTGGCCGGATCGACCACGGGGGGCTATGTGGATGCGACGGGCACGGCGGCGCGATTCAGTAATCCAACCGGGGTTGCGGTGGATGCATCTGGAAATGTGTACGTGGCCGATTTCCGCAATAACGTGATCCGCAAGATCACTTCCGCCGGCGTAGTAACCACGCTGGCAGGCAACCCGGTCCTCCAGAGTGGCGTATTCCTGATGGATGGCACAGGCACGGCCGCATTGTTCTATTGGCCTACAGGGGTTGCCGTGGACGGTACCGGAAACGTCTATGTAAACGATTCCAATAACCAGGCAGTAAGAATGATTACGCCAAGCGGCGTGGTATCCACTGTCGCAGGCTTGCCGTGGAATAGTTCAGTCTATTCGGACGGACCATCGACAGTGGCCAAGTTCATGTATGGTGCCCAGGGTATTTCCGTGGATGGCTCGGGGAACGTCTATGTGGCGGATTTGGGTAACAACAGGATTCGCAAAGTAAGCGCGAAACCATACAGCTACACCATCGGCGGGCATCTTGTTGGCTTGGCCAAGGGTGCCTCACTGACCCTGCAAAACAATGCGGGGGATAATCTCTCGTTAAGCGCCAACGGGGCATTTACGTTCGCGACGCCGCAGACAGATATCAGCGGCGCCCAATCCTATAACGTGACGATTTCGACTCAGCCAGCCGGGCAGACCTGCAGCGTCATCAATGGAACGGGCGGGTTCACCACTGGCGATGTGTTGACCGTCCAGGTCAACTGCGCGTGGGTTTCCACCTTTGCCGGATCAGTCACTTCCGGCTCGACAGACGGCTTAGGCACGACGGCATCGTTTTATCAACCGAACGGCCTGGTGGTTGATTCATCGGGCAACGTATATGTGGCCGACGCATTTAACAACAAGATCCGCAAAATTACTCCGCAAGGCGTCGTGTCAACTTTTGCGGGGTCCGGACTAGGCGGCAGCCTGGTTGATGGTACGGGCACATCGGCTTCTTTCAGCATGCCGCAAGGTCTCGCAATTGATTCGCTAAATAACCTGTATGTGGCCGATACGGGCAACTGCGCAATCCGTAAAATCACGCAGGCCGGCGTTGTAACCACTCTGGCCGGTCAGATTAACTGTGGCTATAAAGATGCCACAACCAGCGCAGCGATGTTTGATTATCCAACAGGTGTTGCCGTCGATAGCTCGGGCAATGTATACGTGGCGGATATGTACAATTACCGGATTCGCATGGTTACCCAGGCTGGGGTGGTGACCACGCTGGCAGGTGGCGCCCAAGGAACTCTGAATGGCATTGGGACTGCGGCCCAATTCATAAGGACCACCGGCATCGCCATCGACCCTTCAGGAACGCTTTACGTAGCAGACTACAATACAATCCGCAAGATCACCTCGGGCGCGGTCGTTACGACCTGGGTCGGCGGATCAACGCAGTTCGCATTGCAGGACGGCGTTGGTACGGGCTCCGGATTCTGGGGCCCAGGCAGTCTCGCCGTGGATGCCTCGGGAAATGTCTACGTGGCTGATGTCGGCAACAACGCGATCCGTGTGGTGACTCCAACGGGAAGCGTCTCGACCATCGCGGGAACTGGCTCAACCGGCTACGGCACGATTACAGACGGCAATGGCGGGGTTTCCACGTTTAGTGCGCCCTTTGGTGTAGCAGTGGATCCGACGACAGGCAACCTGTACGTGGGCGACACCTCCAATAACGCAATCCGCAAAATCGTACCGTAAGTAGGCGCGATTGTTTGACTGAACCGAAGCATGGCACGCCCAGGCTTCGGCTCAAACTGGCGTCCGGACCGTCCCGATCAAATTGAAATTTGCAGGCGACAACGTCGCTGGCATCTGCTTTGATTTTGCAAGTGGCCGCAAGAGAATGGCCTTGCATCCAGTTCACCAGCAACTGGCGCGGTTTTACCACCAGCCCGCTTTACGTTAAGCACCATCGCATCCTTGCGTTGTGTGATGAACACGGTTTCATTGCCGGGCTGAGCGCCCAGATAGCGTGCGAGGTGCAGATACTGACCGGGTAAGTTCTGATGGACGAAGAGAATTTGCATGGCGGAGCACCGCACAAACCTTTAGGGGGAAGTGGAACTTGGCTGAACTTCCCTCATGCCATCCTAAATCATGCGTTGTGATTTGGATGTGTTTTTGGACCAATTATTGAGCTCAATAATTTCTTCACGCAAACTTGACGTTTCTCGGAGATCGGTAGTCGAGTTCCTTATCAACTCACTCAAGAATAATTGTGCGATGCCTGTCCTCTGTAATGCATATTCCACGCCGCTTCCGGCGTAATTTGAAGTCGAAAAACATAAAAAGATATAGACCTTTTTTCTTGTGGTGCTAGTTGATGTACTCGGGTATGTTTTACGCAAATGCCCGCTAGTGGATTATCCCTCGCGGCAGACGCATCGAACGGTGCGCAAACAAGATCAAAAAAATGTCAGGGGAAGGATCCATGGCGAAAGCCAGTAGAATCACTCGTACCAGCTGCTATGTGTGCGGAGCATCCGTCTGATGCCGCGCCGGCTGTTACAGCTCGTTTCGAGTAGCCTTTCGCGGGAGCCGTCGCGACTTTCACCCACGTTTACTTTCGCGCTTGCAGACGTCGTCTGGGTCATGGGCAGCTTCTGCGCCCTGAACCGCAAACCCTTCGATGCCGAGCTGCTGGCCAAACAATTCCCGCCACCCTATACCTCGGATTCCTTGATCCACGCGGCCCGCGCCCTGGGCTTTCGCATCAAGCGCCGGGATTGCGCTAGCGCTGCGCTCGCTACGCTTAATCTGCCGTGCCTGGTTGTGTTGAACGAGGCGGAAGTGGAGAAGCCGTCGGAAGCCGAGCTTGGTGCGGTACAAGCTAAAGAAGCAGAACAAACGAATACGCCACACGCCGGTGCAGGCGCCGAGGAAGCGAAAGATGCAACCGGCGAGGCCGCCAGCATCCCCCCGGTAGAGCCGCCTCCCGTACAGCGCAAATTCCACCCCGCCATCGTCGTGCAGATGAGCGCCGAGAACGTGATCCTGTTCGAGGTCGGTACCAACACCCCCAAGACCCTGACCCAGGCGGAATTCGCCACGCGCTTCGCGGGTACGGCATTCCAGCTCGCACTCGAAACAAAGGGTATCAAGGATCCGGATGGCGCGCTGAACCAGCAAAAGGCATTCGGGTTCAGCTGGTTCATCCCCGAGCTGCTGAAGCACAAGCGCATCTGGCGCGATGTATTGATCGCCTCGCTCATCATCCAGCTACTGGGCCTGGTGACGCCGCTGTTCACGCAAGTGATTATCGACAAGGTCGTGGTACACCGCACCCAAAGCACGCTGATCGTGATCGCCATCGCCCTGGCCGTGTTCATGGTGTTCTCCGCCTTGCTGTCTTGGGTACGCCAATACCTCATCCTGCACACCGGCAACCGGGTCGATGCTGTGCTGGGCTATGCCGTCTTCGAGCATCTGTTCAAACTCCCGCCGCGCTACTTCGAACAGCGCCCCACGGGCGTGATCGCCGCCCGCCTGCATGGCGTGGAAACCATCCGCGAATTCATCGCCAGCGCCGCCGTCACGCTGGTGCTGGATTTCCCGTTTCTGCTGATCTTTCTGGCCATGATGCTTTACTACAGCGTGCCGCTGACCTGCATTGCCCTGGCGATCATGGGCGTGATCACCATCATGAGCTTCATCGTCGCGCCCCTGTTCAGGAGCCGCCTGAACGAACAATTCCTGCTCAGTGCGCGCAACCAGGCGTTCACCACCGAATACGTAGGCGGTCTGGAAACCGTCAAGAGCCTGCAGATGGAACCCCAGCTCAATACCCGCTACAGCGACTACCTCGCCGAATACCTGCGCACCGGCTTCAGCGTGCGCCAGATCGGCAACACCTACAACGTTGTCTCCAACGGCCTCGAACAACTGATGACCCTGCTCATCCTGGTCGTGGGTGCCTATACCGTAATGAACAACAGCGACTTCACCATCGGCATGCTCATCGCCTTTCAAATGTATGCCAGCAAGGTCTCGCAGCCCATGTTGCGGCTGGTGGGCCTATGGCAACAGTTCCAGCAGGCCAACATGTCCGTGCAGCGCCTGGGCGACATCATGAACGCCCCGACCGAGCCCTATTCAGTGCTGCCCAGCCGCATGAGGGAAGGCAAAGGGCATATCGACATCGAAGCCTTGAGCTTCCGCTATGCCGAAGATCGGCCTTTCCTGTATCAGGACTTTAACCTTAAGGTCGCCCCCGGCAAGGTCGTCGCCATCATGGGGCCATCGGGATCAGGCAAAAGCACCCTCACCAAACTCCTCCAAGGCTTCTACCAGCCCGCCGGCGGCACCATCAAGATCGACGGCAACGACATCCGCTATCTGTCGGCTAACGAACTCAGGCATTACTTCGGCGTGGTGCCGCAAGAAACCGTGCTCTTCTCGGGCACCATCTACGACAACCTGCTGATGGCCAACCCGCACGCCACCTTCGACCAGATCGTGCATGCCTGCAAGATGGCCGAAATACACAGCGCCATCGAGGCACTGCCGCAAGGCTACCAGACCGAGATCGGCGAACGCGGTGTGGGACTCTCCGGCGGACAGAAGCAGCGCATGGCCATCGCCCGCGCACTTATCAAGCAACCCAAGATACTTGTCTTCGACGAAGCCACCAGCAGTCTTGATTCCAACACTGCCGAACACTTCGCCGCTACCATCAACCAGCTCAAGGGCAAGGTATCGATGCTGTTCATCACCCATGCCATGCCGAAGAATCTTCTGGTGGATGAAGTGGTGAGGATTGGGCAGGGGGTGTTGAGTGCGGTGGGTGATGCGCATGATGAAGAAGTTGAAGGGGCGGGGCATGGGTAAATTAAATAAGAATGGGGGAAATGAGCGCGGTCAAAAATGTGGCGTGAACGACAACATCATGAGCGGAACCGCTGTGCAAGGGGAGGCCGTTACGGGCATCCATCCGTTTAAAGAACGCAGACGCGCCGACTTTTTTGACGTGATCAGATCGACGATTGCGATCAACACCTCTGAGCAATTTTGCGCCTGGGCGAGAAATGATTTGCAGTATATTTTTCCGCACGGCATGTTGCTCTGCGGTTTGGGCGAAATTGAGCATCTTAGCGTGCGTGCCCAGCATCTCATTGCCTGCAATTTTCCGAAGGAATACCTTCATGCCGTACAACAGGCGGACGGTTTGATTACCAGCCCGATTATATCCAAATGGATAGCGACGAAGCGTCCGGTGTTGTTTGAAATTCCTGAGCAACACGGTCAATCGGCATGGTTAAGAAACTTTATTCGCTTTGGTCTGCAAAACATGGCTGCGCACGGGCAATGCGATCAGCATGGCCGTAGCACAAGCTATTTCTGTTTCACCCAGATTCAGGGCCAGCTGACTGCTCGTCGAGCGATGCTGCTCGAACTATTGGTGCCGCATATGCATGCAGCATTAATTAGGGTGTTCAACATCACTAGGAAAACAGAATCCCTACCAGAGACGAATGTTCCCGCGCTTTCCAGGCGCGAATCTGAAATCTTGAGCTGGATGAGTGCTGGAAAAAGCAACTGGGAAATATCGAAAATTTTGCAGATCAGCGAAAACACAGTTAGGAATCATGTCCAGAACATCTTGGTCAAGCTCAGAGTCAATTCTCGCACCCAAGCCGTGGCCAACACACAGCGTTGGAATAGCCATTGCAGAGGGCCGTTGCAGGACGCCCATGGTGACATCGTGGTGCAGGAAGAAATTCGCTGAAGCAACGCGTATTCGAAAACATTAATCATGTCAATAGTCGGGTCGGACTATGTGCGCACATCTAGATCAGGGGTAAGTTTCGAAACGTAAGAGTGTCAAATCTTTAGCCGATAACAGTGGGTGCCGTTATGCGTAAAATCTTTCTTCGCCGTTTTCTATCTTTCTGCCTCGTCCTGCTCAGTAGTTTGTTATTGGGCGCATGTAGTGGAGGTGGTGGTGGCAGTGGCACTGCTACTGCCGCATCCCCCGTCGTCTGGAAATCCGTAGCTGGCGGTGCTTCTCATTCCGTCGCCATCAAGACGGACGGTACGCTCTGGGCTTGGGGTAACAACTACTCTGGCGCACTTGGCGATGGCACGACCGTAAACAAGAATGCTCCGATACAGATTGGCACCGGTACGACTTGGTCGCAAGTGCAGGCAGGTACCAATTTTACGATCGCTCTTAGGAACGACGGCACACTTTGGGCATGGGGGGCTAACGCCCAAGGCCAACTCGGTGATGGCACGACTGTAAATAAGAGTGTCCCGGAGCAGATCGGCACCGGCACAAACTGGGCGCAGGTGGCTGCGGGCCTTGACTACGTTGTCGCCGTCAAGGCTGATGGCACGCTCTGGGCCTGGGGATATAACGGCTACGGCCAGCTTGGCGATGGCACGACCATAAACAGGCATATGCCGGCACAAATCGGTACCGGCACGACATGGGCGAAGGTGCAAGCGGGGGCCGCTCACACTGTTGCCATCAAAACTGATGGCACGCTCTGGGCGTGGGGGAGTAACAGTTCCGGCCAGCTTGGGAATGGCACAAACACAAATAGCAGTGCGCCAATACAGATCGGCACTGGCACGACATGGGCCAAGGTGGAGGCGGGTTCCTATCATACCGTTGCCGTTATGACCGACGGTACTCTCTGGGCTTGGGGATATAACGCCGCCGGCCAGCTCGGCGACGGCACGACCGTAAACGAAAGCATCCCGACGCAAATTGGCACCGGCACGACTTGGGCGCAGGTGCAGGCAGGGGCCAACCACACCGTTGCGATCAAGCGTGACGGCACATTCTGGGCTTGGGGGGATAACACCCAAGGCGAACTCGGCGACGGCACGACCGTAAACGAGAATGTCCCGACGCAAATTGGTACCGACACGACTTGGATGCAGGTTGAGGCAGGTTATTCCCATACCCTCGCCATCAAAAATGATGGAACGCTGTGGGCTTGGGGGAATAACTACGACGGACAACTCGGCAACGGTGCGACGACAGACAAGAATGTTCCGACTCAGCTCGGCTCCGGCATGACCTGGGCCCAAGTGCAGACAGGCGGCAATCACACAATCGCTATCATGAACGACAGCACGCTATGGGCCTGGGGCGATAACTTAAACGGCCAACTTGGGGATGGTACGACGGTAATCAAGAATGCTCCAGTACAGATCGGTACCGGTACGCCCTGGGCACAGGTCTGGGCGGGGGCTAATCACACTGTGGCGATCAAGACGGACAGCACACTCTGGGCCTGGGGTAACAACTACTCCGGCCAACTTGGCGACGGCACGACCGTGAACGAAAGTGTTCCCACGCAGATCGGCACCGCTACGACCTGGGCACAGGCTCAGGCGGGGGCAAATCACACTGTCGCTATTATAACTGATGGCACGCTTTGGGCTTGGGGCTACAACCTGTATGGTCAAGTCGGAGATGGCACGACCGCAAGCAGAAATGTCCCGACACAGATCGGCACCGGCACAACTTGGGCGCAGGTGGCGGCGGGTGTCAACTACACTATCGCCATCAAGACGGATGGAACGCTGTGGGCATGGGGGTATAACGGAAACGGCCAGCTCGGCGACGGAACGTTCGTAAACAAGATCGTGCCGACACAAATTGGCACCGACACGACCTGGGCCAAGGTGCGGGCGGGTGCCTATCATACCGTTGCTATCAAGACGGACGGCACGCTCTGGGCGTGGGGCTATAACAGCAACGGCCAGCTTGGCGACGGTACGACCACCAATAAGAGCTTCCCGGTACAGATTGGCACTGACACAACCTGGGCTGATGTGCTGCCGGGTCGAACACACTCAGTCGCCGTTAAGACGGACGGCACGCTCTGGGCGTGGGGGTACAACGGATACGGGCAATTGGGCGATGGCACAACCTTGGACAAGAACATTCCAACACAAATCGGCACCGGCACGACATGGTCGAAGGTGCAGGCAGGCGCAAATCACACTGCCGCTATCAAGACCGATGGCACGCTTTCGGAGTGGGGTAACAACTATGACGGCCAGCTCGGATTGGGCATAGACGGTCAGCAGCATACGCCGAAGCTGATTCCCTGAGCCTAGGTATTTTCGATGTAAAGAGTCGACTATTCGTTACCAGGGGCGCCGAAGTGCAGAATGAGAATTGCGTAGATAGAGAAATGAATAAATCGAATCTGAATCCCAAAGTGGCTGATAAGCAACACGGAGACGCAATGGGGCCGGAGACCATGGCAATCCGCATGGCATCCGCGGATTCAGCTTTCAATTCCCCGCCCGAGAATCACGCGGGTGATGTACCTGATCTTGCCTCCCTTGCTCAGGTGGATGTTGAGCGTTTTCGCGCTCAATCCTTGGGGAACAACCAAAAAATTACCATCCAAATGATAACCCAGGCTTTTCAAGCGCATCGGGATGGACAGAGTCGCACCGCAGAACAATTGTGCCGGCAGGTATTACAGCGCCAGCCAGGACATCCAGACGCGTTGTCTTTACAGGGGTACATGGCTTTTCAGGCTGGCCGCTATGATGAAGCCGTGGAATTCTTCAGTGGTGCGGTGGTAGCGGCGCCTTCGGCTCTCATCCACAACCAGCTTGGATTAGCACTTCACAATAAGGGCCAGCTTGAACGAGCAATCGCACATTATCGCGAGGCCGTTCAGCTTGACCCTGCGCATGCTCTGGCGCAAGTCAATTTGGGGCGGGCGCTGCAAGCGCGCGGCCAACCGGACGCAGGCATCGTCCATTGCCGGGCAGCCCTTCGTCTCGCGCCGGACATGCCGGAAGCGCACTATAGTCTCGGTCTGTGTTTGCATGCACAAGGCGACAAGCAAGCAGCGGCAACACATTATAGGAAAGCGTTGGGCCTTAAGCCTGCTTATGCAGAAGCTCATGGCAGCCTAGGAGATATTCTTTCAGAAGCAGGAGCAGATCCAGAAGCAATTTTGCACTACAACGACTACCTTCGGATCAGGCCGGATCATGCCGAAACATGCGTCAAACTGGCAATGAGCCTGCATCGTGCGGGATATCTCGAAGACGCAGCCAATCATTGCCGGCGTGCGATCCGAATCAAGCCAGGGCATGTAGCTGCCTACATCAGTCTTGGCGTGGTCTTGTTTAGCCTGAACCAATTCGAAGAAGCGTTGCAGGCTTATCGGGCAGCACTTCGGATATCACCGGGCAATATGAATGCCGTTATCGGTGAGGCCAATATATACGAGAAAATGGGCAAGGATGAACAGGCCTACGAATGCCTTCGTCCCTGGATAGATGCAGACATTGCGGCAGCCAAGGTGTTGCCGCTCGCACTGAGTTTATCGCTTCAACAGGGAGAGAAGGACAGGTTTATCCGTTTGATGGAAGAGCTGCTTGAAAAAACAAGCTCACCACCGATTCCACGCGAAGATTTGATCTCCATCCATTTTAGCCTGGGCAAGGCGTATGACAAGCGCGGTGAATTTGACAAGGCGTTTGCACATTACGCGAAGGGCAATGCCATGAGGCCGGCGGTTTTCAACATTGACCGGCAAGAAAAATATTTTCAGCAAATCAAGGAAAGCTATGGAGCAGATTTCTTCCGCTCCGCGCCGCGAGCAACACATGGCTCGCAACGCCCGGTATTTATTGTTGGCATGCCACGCTCCGGAACGAGCTTGGTGGAACAAATCCTCGCCAGCCATTCTGCCGTCGCTGGCGGTGGCGAACTGAAAGGTATCAAACAATTGGCGGACGGCATACCCACCCTGCTCGGGAAGGGCGCAACCTATCCCCAATGTGTGGCGCAGCTGACAGAAAAACATTTGGATTCGCTGGCGGATCGCTATTTGCAGCAACTGGCACATATTTCTGCTGATGCTGTTCGGGTCACCGACAAAATGCCGCACAATTTTCAACACCTTGGGCTCATTGCGTTGTTATTCCCAGAGGCGCGGATCATCCATTGCGTGCGTAATCCATTGGACACATGCTTATCCTGTTATTTCCAGAATTTTGGAGATCGGCACGACTACTCCTTTAATTTGGAGCATCTCGCTGTGCATTATCGCCAATACCAGCAATTCATGGCCCATTGGAAAAATGTGCTGGAGATACCGATCATGGATGTCGTGTATGAAGAACATGTTGCAGACCCAGAGGGTTTTGCGCGCTCCCTGGTTCAATTCTGCGGGCTCGAGTGGGAAGAGCAATGCCTGCGTTTCCACGAAAACAAACGAGTAGTGCACACGTCCAGCTACGATCAAGTGAATAGGCCGATTTACCGCGACTCGGTGCAGCGGTGGAAACACTATGACGCTTATTTGGAGCCGCTCAGGCGGGGGCTGGGCATGGAGGTGTAACGGCTCAGAGGGGTTGGGATTCCGGCGGGTGCTGTATTTCGGAAATCAAGGGGCGTATGTGTAAGCTTGAAGCGTGGCTACGAAAAACGGTGCATGTTAGTGAAAAGGCGCGTCTGATGATAACGAGAAAGTCTGGATGGCGGAAAGTGAAATGCGAAGAGAGAGGGTAAAGAAAGTGGGGGTTACGTTGAGGAGTTCCTTCGTTGTTTTGATACTGTTGCTTTTTGCGCATTCTGCACAGGCATCCAATATTGTAGAAATTGCGGTGGCTCCACGAGACATTCCTTTTTTGCTAGATGATGAAGGCCAAGTCTGGGCATTTCGGAAGCCCCAGTTCCTTGAAGAACCTATCAAACTGCCAAATCTCAATCACATAAAAAAAATTGCTCCATATATCGCAGTAGATACCAGTGGCCGGGTTTTTACATGGAGTCTTAATACTGTAAAAACGGATTGGGATCAGGAAAGTATTAGCGAAGCTGTCTATAACGTTCCGCAGAAGGTCGATGGCTTACAAGGAGTGACATCGATTGCCAGTTCAGGGTATGACTACTTTGTTGCGGTTGTAGGCAATAAAGAGATTAGAGATTGGTCAACAATCCAAGATAAACCTGGCGCAGGTACTGTAACCAACGGACCAATAAGGACGGTAATTTCGCGGGCGGGAGTCAAGGCGGTCGCGGCAACTTCGCGCCCAAAAGTAGTTTCGATTAAAGGAGCTATTTTAAAACCGGTTACTGAAACGATGGTGGCGTTGTTTGACGATGGGACGGTGATGGGATGGGGTATTACACCGTCTGAGCCCGCTACAGAAGAAGCAACTCGGAATGGTATGTTGCTAACCAAGCTGCCTGGTGCTGCCGGGATCGCAATGAATGACGTGCATACGGTTATTTTGTCCGCCGACGGCGTACCCATTTTCTGGGGTGGCTGTGGCCCATATGTTGCGAAGGATTCGAATGGGCACCCATGGTCACCAAGTGGCGTAAACGGCCAGGTAGTTGAAATAAAGGAAATGGCAATTAATCAGGGGAATGACAATGTTCTCCCTGACGCATTTATCAAGCGTGACGGGTCGGTATGGGCCGCATATGCGCCCAGTCCGGTCGACAAAGATTGCATTCGATCAGGGGGTGACAAAAGGCGGGCTTGGCAGTTAACAGCAGGTGCTGCTGCAGCGATTCAGGTTGCAGCGGCAGATTCAATTTTTATGTTGGATGCTGAACGCAAGTTGTGGACAACCGCAGGTAGTTGGATGAATACGAAATTTCACAGTGTAATGATCAACCTAAAATAGGGAGCTGAAATGGCAGATATAACTGCGACAAATCCGACCGGTAGTGACATTGTTGCTGCAACTCAGAACCGTTTCTTCTCACCCCAGCAGCCATGGACATATCATCTTGGGGGGGATGGCTCAAGTGTCTACGATTATTATTGGACAGATACCGGTGCTGTTATACAGACGGGCCCGGCCCTTGATTGTTCGCACTTGGTTCAACAATCGATGCTTGCATCTGGTTATAACGTAACCTATATGCCTTCAGCCACTATGAACCAGGTGCTGGATGGGACCTTGTCAACGAATCAATATTCTGAGGTGGCAAATAGCGACATCAGAGCGGGTGACGTCGTCATATTTTCTGGACATGAAGCGATAATCACCTCTTACGACCCTGAAACTGGACTAGGAACTTTTGACGGCGCGCAAAGTGATGCCTCTGGATTGCGCCAATCCGTCTTGTTCTCGACAAATGGTGACACGACAGGCTTCAATCCGATAACAAATAAGAACGAATCGGTATGGTGGGGGGGAACTGGTGAGTCATTTTCTGGCGTGCTCCGGCCAACTTCACAGGCATATGATCCCAGCGCGGCTGCCGCGGCGCTCGACGTCATTAATCAACGAGTGAACGCAGGTCTTGCTGATGTGGGGATGTCTGCCTATTACTCTCAATCCGCAGGCATTACGACAACGAATCCAGACGGTTCTGTCACAACGAAATTCTCTGATAATTCCACGTTAACAAGTACGGTTGATCCAGCGACTGGCTCCCGAAGTCAATTATACCGCCTAAGTGATGGAACCTTGGCTTCAACGACCTACATCACTAGTCTTACGGATAGCGCAGGTAATGTTGCCGGCACCAAGGCTGTGGTGTACGACCTTTTAAACGATACCGCAATTACAAACATAACACTGCCAAACGGCAATCCGGTCCAACAAATAATCTTCGATGGAACAACTACGACGACCATCGAGGGCGGCATCACAACCACCACGGATGGGAACGGAGTAACAACCGCCGATATTCCGGGTATCGGCTCTTCATTGCCGGTAACAAACAATAGCGATGGCAGTAATACTATCAATGCTGGCAATTTCTCTATTAGTTTGGCCGCAAATCCTTTTTCCAGCATCACTGTTACCGCAGCGGGACAAGCTTACGATGTACCCGCGGGCGCCAACGTCACGAGCAACGGCGATAGCATCATCATCCAAAACGGTGGGGGCAACGGCCTGCCCAGCCAAATGATCAATTCGGATGGAAGCAATGTTCAGTTCAATTATGACTCGACTGGCGCATTTACTGGAACAACGGAAATAGCTCATGATGCATACGGCGATTACACCGTTACAAATACCAATACTGATGGGACATCCAGTGGGGCCACCTACAATGCGCAGGATGGCAGCCGGACCGTCTACAACACCACGGCGAACGGAATCACAACCTACGATTACTATGCGACGGACAGTGCGACTACGCCCACGGAGTCATGGACCTACGACGCAACTCCAACAACAGGCACTACTCCCGATTTCACCTGGAACAACG
>Ga0316624_10000032_pt1 | contig 37493 bp, 33 predicted proteins | sample OWC_Aug_N3_C1_D5_FD_207657 | JGI IMG/M metagenome (GOLD analysis project Ga0316624, IMG submission 207657) | Wetland soil microbial communities from Old Woman Creek delta, Ohio, United States - OWC_Aug_N3_C1_D5_A | ecosystem: Environmental > Terrestrial > Soil > Wetlands | place: USA: Ohio... | reverse complement strand
TTGCCGAAGGTTACGCCGGCGCATTCCTTGACGTAGCGGAGCTCGACCGGGAACGGCGCCACGATGGTCGCGGGCGTGAGCAGCAGATCGTAGCGCTCGAAGAAGGCGAGCACCCGCGCGCAGATGGCGACGCGCTGCGCCTCCGCGCGCTCGATCTCGGCCATGGTCAGCGCCATGCCCTTCTCGATATTGGCGACCACTTCCGGCTTGAGCAGGTCGCGCTTGGTGCGCAGCAGTTGCGCCTTGCTCACCATGAAGTCGAAGGCGCGCAGCACCTGGAAGCATTCGTGCACGCCGGAAAAATCCGGATGCGCCTCCTCGACCGCGACCCCGGCCTCGGCCAGACGCTCGGCCGCCTCGCGCGTGATGGCTGCCACCTCCGGATCGACCGGCGTGATGCCGAGATCGGGCGAATAGGCGACGCGTTGGGGCCGAACGCCGGAATGCACGGCCGCGCGGAACGCGCCCGGCACGGCCGGCAGCGACAGCGGGTCGGCCGCGTGCTCGCCCGCCATGGCGTCGAGCAGCAGCGCCAGATCTTCGACATTGCGCGCCATCGGCCCCTGCGCCGACAGCGTGCGGTCGATCTTAGCCTTCGGCGTGTTCGCGACGCGGCCGACGCTCGGCCTTATCCCGACGATGCCGCAGAAACTCGCCGGGTTGCGCAGCGAGCCGCCCATGTCGCTGCCATGGGCGAGCCAGGCCATGCCGGTGGCGAGCGCGACCGCCGCGCCGCCCGAGGAGCCGGCGGCCGAGCGCGCGGTGTTCCACGGATTGCGCGTCGCGCCGAACACTTCATTGAAGGTGTTGGCGCCGGCGCCGAATTCGGGCGTGTTCGATTTGGCGTAGACGATAGCGCCTTGCGCCTCCAGATGCTCGACCAGAAGGTCGGAACGCGCCGGCACGTGATCCTTGAAAATCGGCGAGCCGTAGGTGGTGCGCACGCCGGCTACATCAGTGAGGTCCTTGATCGGCACCGGCATGCCGGCGAGCGGGCCGCGCGCGGCGGCCGGCTGCTTCATCAGGCGGTCGGCCTGCGCGCGGGCGCGCTCGAAGCAGAGGATCGGCAAGGCGTTGACGGCGGGATCGACCGCGGCGATGCGCGCTTCGAGCGCGTCCAGCAGATCGTGCGGCGTCACCTCGCCCCGCTTGAGCAGGTCGACGATAACGCAGGCATCGGCCTTGATCAGTTCTTCGGCACGCACGACGCCAGCATAGGCACGGCGATCGCATGCCGTCTAGACGATCGGCTCCATCTTGCCGCCGGTCGGGATTTTCGGCTCGGTCTTGTTGTCGACGATCACGATGTCGTATTTGCCGTTCTTGCGCAGCCGCCACTGGCCGCCGACCAGCGGCGTCTTGGCGATGTTCTTGAGCGCGAACGGCGGCAGCTTCTGGCCCGACCAGGCGATGTGGCCGACGATGGTGTCGAGCTTGGTGGCCTGGATGGCGGCAACCGTCGCCTTGGCGTCGCCGGTCTTGCCGGTGCGCTTGAGCACGTCGGTCGCCACCTCGAACAGCGCGTGCACGAAGCCGATCGGCTGCGTCCACTGCTTCTTGGTGGCGGCCTGGTAGCCATCAGCGAGCTGCTTGGCCGACTGGCCGGTGAGCGAAGACTTGAACGGGTGGCTCGGCGTCCACCACACTTCCGACGACAGATTGTTGCCGTTCTTGCCAAGCGCTTCCACCGCCACCGGGAATAACAGCGCCTTGCCGACGGAAGCGATCTTCGGCTTGAAGCCCTGCTGCAGCGCCTGGTTCCAGAAGGTGGTGAAGTCGGGCGGGATCATCACGCCGGTGATGATGTCGCACTTGGCTTCCTTGAACGCCGAGATTTGCGAGGTGAAGTTGTCGCTCAAATTCTGATAGCGGCCGGGATCGGTGAGCTTGTAGCCGAGCTTGTCGAGCACCGGCGGGAATCCGACATGCTTGTCGCCCCAGGCATTGCCGTCGCCGTCATTGGGGAACAGGCCGCCGACCGATTTGTCGGTCGAAAGCTGGCCCCACATATTGGTGAAGACGGCGATGACATCCTCCAGTCCCCAGAAGAAGTGGTAGGTGTAGTTGAACGGCTTCCAGGATGGCGGATCGCCGGGATTTTGCTGGCGGCCGATGAAATAGGGCTGCCACGGCGCCACGCTCGAGATGCAGGGCACCTCGTTGACCTCGCATTGCGTGGAGACTGGGTTGGTGGTTTCCGGCGTGGAGGCGACCAGCATGATGTCGACGCCGCCATTGATCAGCTCGTTGGCGACGTCGGCGGCGCGGCTCGCGCTCGACTGGCTGTCCTTGACCTTGACCTCGACCGGATAGCTGGTGCCGCCGATCTTGAGGCCGCCTTTCACCGTCTTGAGGAAATTGGAGATGATGAAGTTGTCGGCCTCGGCGAAGGCGGCGAGCGGACCGGTCTGCGGGCTGACATAGCCGAGCGTGATGGTCTTGGCGGCCCAGACGGCGGGCGCGAAGACCGGGCTCATGGCAAGTGTTGCTCCGCTCGCCAGTGAGCCGGCGACGACGGTGCGGCGGCTCAGGTGACGGCGCGTCGAACGGCGATGCTTTCCATCGAGCATGGAGTCCCTCCCCTATGGCGGCGCCAAGCGCACGCCGCGTTTCCTCGGTCGGCCGTTTGTCGCGGGTCCAGGGCCGTTCTGCGGGCTCCGGATGCTTTCGGCTTGACCTGTTTATTGTGTTCGATTATCGAACAAACGTTCGTTATTCGATCATTGTAGCCTTGGGCCGTTTACTGTCAATTGCCCGCTGAGGCATTCATGCTCACAAAACCGCCGCGCCAGACCTCCGACGACAAGGAATTCATGGCCACGCTTGCCAAGGGGCTGGCCGTGCTCGGCTGTTTCGGCAAGCAGAACCCGACCATGACGCTGTCGCAGGCGGCGGCCGCCACCAATCTGTCGCGCGCCACCGCGCGCCGCATCCTGCGCACGCTCGCCGAGCTCGGCTATGTCGAGCAGCAGGGCCGCGACTTCGCGCTCTCGCCCAACATCCTCAAGCTCGGCTTTGCCTATCTCGCCACGCAAAGCTGGATCGACCACGCGCAGCCGCTGCTCAAGGAGTTGAGCGAGCGGCTGCACGAGTCGACCTCCGCGGCGATCCTCGAAGGCACCGAGATCGTCTACGTGGCGCGCGTGCAGACGCGGCGCATCATGTCGGCCTCGATCACGGTTGGCAGCCGCTTGCCCGCCTTTCACACGGCTCTCGGCCGCGTGCTGCTCGGCTATCTCGACGAGGCCGAGATCTGGCGTCGGCTGAAATCGCTGCGCATCGAGGCCTATACGCCGTCGACCATCACCGATCTGCAGGCGTTGTTCGATCGCGTGCGCGCTGACCGCGAGCAGGGCTTCGCCATCGTCGACGAAGAGCTCGAGCGCGGCTTGCGCGCGCTAGCGGTGCCGGTGCTCGACCGCAGCGGTCAGGCGATCGGCGCGATCAATCTCTCGACCCACTCGGCGCGCACCACGCGCAACGAGATGCGCGATCACTTCCTGCCGGCGCTGAAGGCGGTGGCCGAGCAAGTGCGGCTGTCGCTCGCGTAAAGCAACGCGCGAGGCTCGCGCCCTTGTCTTCAGCATCGTAGCAACGTAACGTTCGCGCGGGTTCGCACATCGTACACGCGTTCGAATATCGAACAATAAAAATCTCTAGGTGGAATCAGTCGCAAGGAGCAGCGCCCATGACCGTTCGCGCCAAACCGGAGGTCTTCGCCGCCGAGCCGACCACGATCGGCAATGTCCCGGTGAAGCGGCCGCAGACCGGGAACGAATATCTGGAGTCGCTCAACGACGGCCGCGAGGTCTTCCTCTACGGCGAGAAGGTCAAGGACGTCACTACGCATCCCGCCTTCCGCAACACCGCGCGCATGGTGGCCCGGCTCTACGACGCGCTGCATGACGACAAGCGCAAGCACAAGATCCTGCTGCCGACCGAGACCGGCAACGGCGGCATGACGCACGCCTTCTTCAAGGCGCCGAAGACGCTCGATGAAATGCTCGCCGGCCGGCAGGCCATCGCCGAATGGGCCAAGCTCACTTACGGCTGGCTCGGCCGCGCGCCCGACTACAAGGCGGCGTTCCTGGCGACGCTCGGCGCCAATGCCGAGTTCTACGAGCCTTATCAGGACAACGCCAAGCGCTGGTACAAGTACAGCCAGGAGCGCGTGCCCTTCGTCAATCACGCCATCATCCATCCGCCGGTCGACCGCGACCGCCCGCCCAACGAGGTCGGTGACGTCTGCGCCCATGTCGAGAAGGAAACCGACAAGGGCATCATCGTGTCCGGCGCCAAGGTGGTGGCGACCGGCTCGGTGCTGACCAACTACACCTTCGTCGCCCACCACGGCCTGATCCCGGTGCAGGACAAGAAGTTCGCCGTGGTGTTCATGGTGCCGACCAATACGCCGGGCGTGAAGTTCATCTGCCGCACCTCCTACGAAATGACCTCGACGGTGATGGGCTCGCCCTTCGACTATCCGCTGTCCTCGCGCATCGACGAGAACGACGCCGTGTTCATCATGGACAAGGTGCTGGTGCCCTGGGAGAACGTGTTCGTCTACGGCGACGTGGAGAAGGCCAATAATTTCTTCCCGCGCACCGGCTTCCTGCCGCGCTTCGTGGTGCACGGCTGCACGCGGCTGGCGGTCAAGCTCGATTTCATCGCCGGCCTGTTGCTGAAGGCGACGGAGGCCGCCGGCACCAAGGATTTCCGCGGCGTGCAGGCCAACGTCGGCGAGGTGATCGCCTGGCGCAATCTGTTCTGGGCGCTGTCGGACGCCATGGTGCGCGATCCGCGACCGTGGATCGGCGACTACCTGTTGCCCAACATGGATCCCGGCAACGCCTACGCCATCATCGCCACCATCGCCTACACCAAGGTGAAGTACATCATCGAGCAGACGGTGGCCTCCGGCCTCATCTATCTCAATTCGCACGCGCGCGACTTCAAGAACGCGGAGATCAGGCCCTATCTCGACCGCTATCTGCGCGGCTCCAACGGCTACAAGGCGGAAGAGCGGGTGAAGCTGATGAAGCTGTTGTGGGATTGTCTGGGCAGCGAGTTCGGCGGCCGCCACGAATTATATGAGATCAACTACGGCGGCTCGACCGAGGAAATCCGCCGCTATTGCCTGTTCGGCGCGCAGGCCTCCGGCAACGCCGACCGCTTCAAGGGCTTCGCCGAGGAGTGCATGGCCGAATACGATCTCGACGGCTGGCGGGTGCCCGACCTCACCGATCCGGGCGAGCTTAGCTACCACGCCACCAAGGGCGCGCGCTGAACGGAAACGTCGCGATGAACATGCGTGAGCCGATCGCTGCGGTGGACGCCACACTGTTCCGCCGCGTCATGAGCCGCTTCGCCACCGGCGTCACCGTGATCACCGCCGAGGCCGGCGGCCGCGTGCGCGGCATGACCGCCAATGCCTTCATGTCCGGCTCGCTGTCGCCGCCGCTCTGCCTGATCTCGATCGCCGTCAATGCGCGCATGCACGGCCATGTCGGCGCCGCCGGCCGTTTCGGCGTCAGCATCCTGGCCGAAGGGCAGGAAGCGCTCGGCACCCATTTCGCCGGCCACAGCGTCGATCAGGTCAACGTCGAATTCGAGCGCGTCTGCGAGGTGCCCCTGCTCAAGCACGCGAGCGCAGTGATCGCCGCCGAAATCGAGGCGCGTCACGACTGCGGCGACCACACTTTATTCGTCGGCCGCATCGTGCACATGCGCGATCACGGCAAGGCGCCGCTGGTCTATCACGGCGGCCGTTACGGCGCCTTCGTCTCCTCCGCCCAGCAGGCGGGCGAGCCGACCATCGAGTTCTGGTAAGGCCGGCTATCCGTTAGTCAGCCGCGCCAGCAGCGTGCACACGTCGGCCGGGTCATAGGGCTTGGCCACGAACACCGAGCGCGACACCAGCGGTGCGATCTCGTCGGCGCGGTAGCGGCCCGAGGCATAGACGATCGGCAGTTCCGGGCGCATTGCGCGCACCCGCGCCGCCAGTTGCGCCCCGTTCATGTTGCCCGGCAGATTGACGTCGGTGAACAGCACGTCGACCGCGCCGCCCGAATCGATATAGTCGAGCGCTTCGTCACCGCTCGTCGCCTCGTGCACCGCAAAGCCGCGCTCGGAGAGCCACTCGGCGACCAGATGGCTGATCAGCAGTTCGTCTTCGACCAAGAGCACGGTCGGTGCAGTTGTGGCGCGCCCCATGGAACCCTACTTGTTTGCGCGGATGGCCTCGGCGGGGCAACGCGCGGCCCCGCCGACAGTTCGCCTTTTCAGAAATTTGCCAGAGTCATGGTAAGCTCTTCGTTAACCGTCGCGTCAATGCAGCAAAAAATACCGGACGACGGCGATACCAACGTGCGCCCACGCCCTTGAACTAAGGTCGAGCCGACACCCGACAAGCCATGGCCAGCCGCGAAAACGTCTTCATCGAGATCACCCCGGAGGTGCTGCTCAAGGCCTATGCCTGCGGCATTTTCCCCATGGCCGAAAGCGCCGACGACCCCGCGCTCTACTGGATCGAGCCGGAGATGCGCGGCATCATCCCGCTCGACACCTTCCATGTGCCGGCGCGCCTTGCGCGCACCGTGCGCACCACGGACCTGGTGGTGCGCGTCAACCGCGACTTCGAGGGCGTGATCGCGGGTTGCGCCGAGCCCAAGCGCGACCGTGCGCGCACCTGGATCAACGACCGCATCCGCCGCATCTACCGTGCGCTGCACGCGCACGGCCATTGCCACAGCGTCGAGGTCTACGACGGCGCGGAGCTGGTGGGCGGGCTGTACGGGGTCTCGCTCGGCCGCGCCTTCTTCGGCGAAAGCATGTTCCACCGCGCGCGCGACGCCTCCAAGATCGCGCTGGTGCATCTGATCGCGCGGCTCAAAGCCGGCGGCTACCGGCTGCTCGACACGCAATTTGTCACGGATCACCTGCGCAACTTCGGCGCGGTCGAGGTGCCCAAGCGCCGTTATCACCGGTTGCTGGAAGAGGCGCTGGTGGGCGAAGGCGATTTCGCCGCGCTGCCCACGAACCGTCCGGTGAGCGGCGCCGAGGCGCTGGCGATTTTACGGAGCGATCACCCGATTTCAGCGGAGCGTTGAATAGCGCTCGGCCTTGCGAAGGGCTAGCGCGGCGACGGCAGGAAGCCGCGCTGCTGTTGCGCGCGGCGCGGCCTGGGTGCTGGCTTGGCGGCAGGCTTGGGCGCAGGCTTCGTCGCAGGCTGCTGCTCGTCGTCCGGCACTTCCGCCACCGCCGGGTTCTTGCCGCCTTTGCAGTTGGTCAGCCACACATCGTAGATCGGGTGCTCGACCGCGTGCAGGCCGGGGCTCGCCGCGAACATCCAGCCGGTGAAGATGCGCTTGATCGCGCCCTGCAGCGTCACCTCGTCGACCTCGACGAAGGCGTCGGTCTGCGGCGTCTCGGTGGGCGGGCGCGAATAGCACACGCGCGGCGTCACCTGCAGCGCGCCGAATTGCACGGTCTCGTTGATGGCGACGTCGAAGGAGGTGATGCGGCCGGTGATCTTGTCGAGGCCGGAGAACACCGCGGTCGGATTGGCGATGCGCTGCGGCGGCGGCGCCACCACCACTTCCTCGCTCGGCGGCTGCGTCGATGCCGGCTGCTGCGGCTGCTGTTGCTGCGGCGTGCCGGACGGCTGGCGCTGGCCGGGCGGCAGGCCGGGCAGCGTCTGGATCGGGCCGCGATTGGCGTTCTCGCCCGGCGGTGGCGCGGGCGCCTGCTGGGCGCCGGGCGGCGGCGCCAGCGGCTGCGATTGAATGCCGCCGCCGCCGGGACGGCTCGAGGGCGGCAGGCTCATGGGCGCCGGCAGCGGCTCGGTCGGCGGCTCGTCGGCGCGCGGCGGCGGCAGATCGCGGCGGGTGGGATAATAGGGCGGTGCGCGGCGGTCGGACGGCGGCGCGTTCGGCACATCAGCCGGCGGCCGCGGCGGCGGCTCGCTGAAGATCGAGCCGAATTGCGCAGCCGCGGGCCCCGCCAGGGTGAGCGCGGCCAATGCCAGCAAAGCGAGTTTCAGCCCGGATCGCGCCATGAAATAGGGGTTCCGCCTGAGCCCTTACCCGGATTCGCCTCGCTCAGACGAAGCCCGGTTAACACGGCGAATACGGCGGCGGAAGGGCGGCCCGCACGGGCGAATAGCGCGGAGCGAATAGCCTTAGCTTAGTCGCCCGGGCTCCAAGCCTTGTAGTCGCCCGTCGCCTTCGGGCGGCGGCCGGTGGCGAGTGTCGAGCCGGACGGGCGATAGGCCGCCGGTGTCCCGGTCATATTCGGGCGGTGCGGCTTCTGCCACGGGCGCGGCGTGTAGGCCTCCTGCGTCGGGGCCACATCGACCGTGTGGTGCAGCCAGCCGTGCCATGACGGGGGCACGGTCGAGGCTTCCGTATAGCCGTTATAGATCACCCAGCGCCGCTCGAAGCCGAGCGTGGGATCGATCTTGCCGCCCTTGGTGCGGAAATAGTGGTTGCCGAATTCGTCCTCGCCGACCGGCTCGCCATACATCCAGGTCCAGAACTGGGTGCCGAAAGTCTGCGAGTTCCACCAGGTGAACAGTTTCAGCAGCAAACTTTTCATCGCGCCCGCGCATTGCTTGGCCGGAAGGACGCGGCGTTCTGCCACCTCCTTAAGCCCCTGTCCAGCCGCCCCCTCAACGCTACCGTTTTGAGGCCGCATGCAATCGATGCGCTCCGCCCTCGCCACGATCGCCTATTGGCTCGACTGGCTGCCCGACCCGGTCGTGGCGGCGCTGATGCTGGCGCTCGCCGCCGCCATCGCGCTGGTGCTGCATACATGGGCGCACCGGCTGCTGCGGCGGCTGCTGGAAGGCCGCTACCCGTATCTGCTGGCGATCGTCACCCGCATCCGCGGCGTGACGCAGCTCGCGATCCTGATCGCCGCCATGGTGGTCGCGATACCGGTTGCGCCGATCGATCCCGGCATGGCCGCCTGGCTGGCGCGGCTGCTGGTGATGGCGGTGATCGGGCTGATCGGCTGGGCGGCGATCATCGCGCTCGACATCACCGCCACGCTCTACCTGCGCCGCTTCCGCCTCGACGTCGAGGACAATCTCTTGGCGCGCAAGCACAACACGCAAGTGCGCGTGCTGCTGCGCACCGTCGAAGTGCTGGTGGTGCTGATCACCATGGGCGCCGCGCTGATGACGTTCCCGGCCGTGCGGCAATACGGCGTGAGCCTGTTTGCCAGTGCCGGCGTCGCCGGCATCGTCGCCGGCCTCGCCGCGCGCCCGGTGCTCACCAACCTGCTCGCCGGCGTGCAGCTTGCCATAAACCCAGCCCGTTCGCCTCTACGACGCCGTCATCGTCGAGGGCGAATGGGGCACGATCGAGGAAATCACGTCGACCTATGTGGTGGTGCGCATCTGGGATTTGCGCCGGCTGATCTTGCCGCTGTCCTATTTCATCGAGAAGCCGTTCCAGAACTGGACGCGCGAAGGCTCGGCGCTGATCGGCGCGGCGTTTTTCTATCTCGACTATCGGGCGCCGGTCGGCGTCATCCGCGAGAAGCTCAAGGAGATCTGCCGCAATTCGAAGGACTGGAACGGCCAGACCGTGGCGCTGCAGGTCACCGACACCAAGGAAAACTCAATCGAGCTGCGCGCGATCATGAGCGCCAATTCCGCCGGCCAGGCCTTCAACCTGCGCTGCGAGGTGCGCGAGCAGATGATCGACTTCCTGCAGCGCGAGCACCCGGAAGCGCTGCCGCGCCAGCGCAGCGTCAGCCTGCGCGAGGATGGCGCGCCGGCGGCCCAGGCCGTTTCGGCCCCGGCGGCGGAGGGGTCTGCGGCCCAACCCGCCGCGCGCCGCATCGGCGCGTCCCGTCGCGAATGAGGCTTGCGGCCGTGCGCGCGCGGATTTGCGATGGCGAGCGCTTCGCTGCGGCAATATGATCGGCCCGAGCGGCGCACGACCGACCACGGGAGAACACCTTGCCATCCACGTTATCCGAGCTGCTTCGCAAGGACGGCTGCCTGACTTTGCCCGGCGTCTATGACGGGGTTTCGGCCAAGCTGGCGGCGAACACAGGCTTCGAGGCGCTGTACATGACGGGCTATGGCGCCGTCGCCTCCGCGCTCGGCATCGCGGATGCCGGCCTTGCCACCTATAGCGAGATGCTCGACCGGGTGCGCTGCGTCGCGGGAGCAACCGGATTGCCGTTCATCGCCGACGGCGACACCGGCTATGGCGGCCTGCTCAATGTCGACCGCACGGTGCGCGGCTACGCCGCGGCGGGCGCCGCCGGCATTCAGCTGGAGGATCAGGAATTCCCCAAGAAGTGCGGACACACCGAATTCCGCCGCGTGATTCCGGAGGCCGACGCGGTCGCCAAAATCCGGGTCGCCGTCGACGCGCGGCCGAGCCGGGAATTCTTGATCGTCGCGCGCACCGACGCACGCTATGCGGAAGGCCTCGATTCCGCGCTGCGCCGCGCCGAACGCTTCCTCGCGGCCGGCGCCGATATTCTTTTCGTGGAGAGCCCCGAAAGTCTCGAGGAGCTGCGCCGCGTCGCCGAGACGTTCCGAGGCGCGGTGCTGCTCGCCAACATGGTCGAGGGCGGCCGCACGCCCTATCTGTCGACGGCGGAGCTGGCCGCGCTCGGCTTCAAGATCGCGATTTTTCCGGTCGCCGCCTTGCTGACGGCGGCCGGCGCCATGCAGCTTTGCTACCGGCATCTCAAGCAGCATGGGACCGGAACGGGCAGCGCCGCCCCCATGCTGCGCTTTGCCGAGATGAACGCGCTCATGGGCTTTCCCGCCGTGCACGCGTTCGAGAAACGCTACGGTGTGGGCGAGGCCCGCTCCGGCTGACGGCTACGATGCGTCAGCGCCGATCGCCTTGAGCGCCGCGACCGCGCATTCCATGTCCTGCTTGTAGTGGCCGCCGCTCAGCCCGATGGCGCCGACCATCTCACCCTTTTCCTTGATCGGATAGCCGCCACCGAAGACCACCAGGCGCGGCGTGTGCACGATGCCGTGCAGCAGCGGCGGATCGTCCTTGATGAAGTCGTGCCAGACATGCGTCGGGATGCCGTAGGCGGCGCTGGTATAGGCCTTGTCCTGCGCGATCTGGATCGAGAGCATCGGCGCGCCGTCCATGCGGTGGAAGCCCTTCAGATTGCCGGCCTCATCGGTCACCGCGATACACATGTTCAGTCCGAGTTCGCGGGCCTTGGCGGCGGCGGCGTCGATTGCCGCCTGCGCCGTCTTGGCGTCGATGCTGCGTTTGGCGATGCTGGACATAAGGGATCCTCCCAAGCTGTTGCCGGCGGTTCGATTGGCGGGGTGGGCAGACGAAGGAAGGCACCGCAAGCCGCCGCCACCGGCGCGGCGGCTTTTTCGCTGCGCGGCAGGCTACGCCGGCTCGTTCGCGCGATCAATTGGCGTGGGCCGCGGCCCGTCCCGGGTTGCATTCCGGCCCAATAGGCCGCTATGCTGCCTAGGAATTAATCAGCCGCCGCCGATTCTGGCGGGGCTGATCAAACGAACGACAGTGCCGGGATAAAAGGCGGGCTTCGCAAGGGGCCCGCCTTTTTCATCGGCGTATTCGGCGGCCTAACCGGCGCGCCGCGCCGGCTATATGACCGGCGCCATGCCGCCCGCCTCTTCCTGACGCACGATTTCCTCCAGCGTGCGGCCGCGCGTCTCGATCCCGATGGTCAGCACGACGAGAGCCGCGGCGGCGAAACTGGCGGCGCCCAACGTGAACACGCCGGCGTCGCCGACCACGCCGATGATGTAGCCGACCACGATCGGTCCCGAGATGGCACCCACCCGGCCGAAGGCCGATGCCATGCCGGCGGCGGTCGAGCGCGCGCGCGTCGGATAGAGCTCGGGCGTATAGGCGTAGAGGCAGGACCACATGCCGAACATGAAGAACTGCATGATGAAGCCGCTGATGAACAGCATGGTGTCGTTTGCGGCGTGGCCGTAAACATAAGCCATGACGGCGCTGAGCAGCAGATACATCGCCGTGGTCGGCTTGCGGCCGATGCGTTCGAGCAGCAGCGCGGCGATGTAGAAACCCGGAATGCCGCCGACCGTGATGAGCGTGATGAAGCCGATCGACTTCACCACCGAGAACCCGTGCTGACCGAGGATGATGGCGAGCCACGAGGTCAGGCCGTAAAAGCCGAGCAGCGCGAAGAACCACACCGAGAAGGCCATGACGTTGGAGCGCAGATAGAAGCGCGACAACAGCACGGCGAACGGATTGCGCGTCTCCAGCGAGGTCTCGCTCAGGAACGGCTTGGGCGCGGGCAGCTTGCCGCCGTACGCCGCTTCGACCCCGATCTCGATCTTGGCCATGACCGTCTCGGCTTCGGCATAGCGGCCGTGATCGGCGAGCCAGCGTGGCGACTCGAGCAGGCTGCGCCGCACCCAGAGCACCACGAGCGAAAGCAGACCGACGACCACGAACACCCAACGCCAGCCCGCGACCGGCAGCACGGTATAGGCGATGATGCCGGAGATCACGAAGCCCACGGCCCAGAAGCCTTCCATGAAGGCGATATATTTGGCGCGCACATTGGCGGGGATGATCTCGGAGAGGACGGCCTGCGCGACCGGCGCTTCGCCGCCGACGCCGACGCCGATCAGGAAGCGGAACACCATCAGCGAGGCGACGCTCCAGGCGCCGGCGGCGGCGAAGCTCGCCAGGCCCCAGATAATCATCGTGCTTTGGAAGGCGATGCGGCGGCCGTAGAGGTCGGAGATCGAGCCGATGACGAGATTGCCGACGAGCTGACCGAGGAAGGTCATCGAGGCCAGATAGCCGATCTGCACCGGCGTGAGGTTGAAATAGTCCTTAAGCGCGCCGATCAGAAACACCAGCAGCGCGACGTCGACCTGGTCGGCCAGCCAGGCCGTCGCGACGATCGCGAACATGCGCTTTTGATAGCTGGTCATCGGCAGGCGTTCGAGCCGGCCAGGGATATTGGTCTTGGCAGCTTCCGGCATGACGCCGTGCTGAGCGATGGCACTCATGGGCCCCTCCGTTTTGTAAGCGTTTTCACAAAGTTACTTGTGATCGATGCAACGAGTCTCGCAGACACGCTCTATCGGATGATCGACGCCGCCTTAGGCGATGCCGGCGGGCGCCGGCGCAAATGAAAGGCATTCCGCTATGGCACGGGGCGCCAGTAGAAGGGTTCTCAGGCGTGGGGAACGTCGCCACGCTGCGCCAGCGGCACGGCTTGCGCCTTAACGCACTGACTTGCTTGCGAGAATCAGGGACTCCCACGGGCGCTTTGCCGATGTTTTCCAATGCCCGTCCCCGGTCCGACGATCACGCGGCGCCAGCACTCGGGCGCCGGCAAGCCCGGTTTTTCGTCATTTTTCTGTCATGCCGCCGGGCATAAAAACCTACCCCGGCGGCACGATAAAAATGCTTTTCGCCGCCCCTCGATCGCTCAATACTGAGGCTGCTTTCGGCGCCGGACGGGCGCAGACCGCACAGGTAACCACAAGATTTAGTGTTTGATTCAGATTTGGCCTCTATCTGTTGTTGACGACGGCAGCGAGTCCACCTAGCTTTAGTGAGTTCGGTGCGCGTGAGTTCAGGTTCCCTCCGGACCTCCAAAACGACTGTCGAAGTCGTGTCTCACCCGCGTCGGAAACGGCGTTTTGGGTAAGGGGCTTGCTTTGTGCCGGGCGGTCAAACGTCCGGGAGTAACCGGTGCCGCAAACGAGCGCCGGACATAGATAAGGTGGTGTCGAACACGAGCGGACGAGCCAGGCGGGTGGCGATAAACGCCCGCGTGTGAAATCGTCGGCGGATGCGACAGCCGCCCGTAATTAGGGGCTAGAGACAGCAATGCGGATCGAACGGCGCTACACCAAGGATGCCCAATCGGCCTACGCGGACATCGCGTTCCGGCTCACCACCAGCGAGATCAAGAATCCCGACGGTTCGGTGGTGTTCAAGCTCGACGACGTCGAGGTGCCGGAATTCTGGTCGCAGGTCGCTTCCGACGTGCTGGCGCAGAAATATTTCCGCAAGGCCGGCGTGCCCGCCCGCCTGAAGAAGGTGGAAGAGAATGCCGTGCCGTCGTTCCTGTGGCGCTCGGTCGCCGACGAGGACGCGCTCGCCGGACTGCCCGAGAAGGAGCGCTATATCGGCGAGCACTCGTCCAAGCAGGTGTTCGACCGGCTGGCCGGCACCTGGACCTATTGGGGCTGGAAAGGCGGCTATTTCAATTCGGAAGACGACGCGCGCGCCTTCTTCGACGAGCTGCGCTACATGCTGGCGACGCAGATGTGCGCCCCGAACTCGCCGCAGTGGTTCAACACCGGGCTGCATTGGGCCTATGGCATCGACGGGCCGAGCCAGGGCCACTATTACGTCGATCCCTTCACCGGCAAGCTGACGCGATCGAAGAGCTCCTACGAGCATCCGCAGCCGCACGCCTGCTTCATCCAGGGCATCACCGATGACCTGGTCAACGAAGGCGGCATTATGGACCTGTGGGTGCGCGAGGCGCGCCTGTTCAAATACGGCTCCGGCACCGGCTCGAACTTCTCGGCGCTACGCGGCGAAGGTGAACGCCTGTCGGGCGGCGGCAAGTCATCCGGGCTGATGAGCTTCCTCAAGATCGGCGACCGCGCCGCCGGCGCCATAAAGTCGGGCGGCACCACGCGGCGCGCCGCCAAGATGGTGATCGTCGATGCCGATCACCCGGATATCGAGACCTATATCGACTGGAAGGTGATCGAAGAGCAGAAGGTGGCCGCGCTGGTCACCGGCTCCAAGATCAACCAGAAGCACCTCAAAGCGGTGCTCAAGGCCTGCGTGAATTGCGAGGGCTCGGGCGACGACTGCTTCATGCCGGAGAAGAATCCCGCGCTCAAGCGCGAGATCAAGCTCGCGCGCAAGGCGATGGTGCCCGACAACTTCATCAAGCGCGTGATCCAGTTCGCCAAGCAGGGCTACAAGGACATCAGCTTCCCGACCTACGACACCGACTGGGACAGCGACGCCTATCTCACGGTGTCGGGCCAGAACTCGAACAACTCGGTGCGCGTCACCGACGGCTTCCTCAAAGCGGTGGAAGCCGACGCCAGTTGGGACCTCACCTATCGCAAGAACGGCAAGATCGCGAAGACGCTGAAGGCGCGCGACCTGTGGGAGAAGATCGGCTACGCCGCATGGGCGAGCGCCGATCCGGGCCTGCAGTACCACACCACGGTGAACGACTGGCACACTTGCCCGGCCTCGGGCGAAATCCGCGCCAGCAATCCGTGCTCGGAATACATGTTCCTCGACGACACCGCCTGCAATCTTGCTTCCTTGAACCTGCTCACCTTCCGCGACGAGAAGAGCGGCAAATTCCAGGTCGAGAATTACGAGCACGCCGTGCGGCTGTGGACCGTCGTGCTGGAAATCTCGGTGCTGATGGCGCAGTTCCCGTCCAAGCAGATCGCCGAGCTGTCCTACCAGTACCGCACGCTCGGCCTGGGCTACGCCAATATCGGCGGCCTGCTGATGACGTCCGGCATCCCCTACGACTCGGACTCCGGCCGGGCGATTGCCGGCGCGCTCACCGCCATCATGACCGGCGTGTCCTACGCGACCTCGGCCGAGATGGCGCAGCAGCTCGGCCCCTTCCCCGGCTTCAAGAAGAACCGCGAGCACATGCTGCGCGTGATGCGCAATCACCGCCGCGCCGCGCACGGCGAGCGCTCGGGCTATGAGAGCGTGTCGCAGCCGCCGGTGCCGCTCGACCATGCCGCCTGTCCGGAGGCTGCCCTGATCGCGCATGCCAAGCTTGCCTGGGACAATGCGCTGAAGCTCGGCGAAGCGCACGGCTATCGCAACGCGCAGGCGACCGTGATCGCGCCCACCGGCACCATCGGCCTGGTGATGGACTGCGACACCACCGGCATCGAGCCCGACTTCGCGCTGGTCAAGTTCAAGAAGCTGGCCGGCGGCGGCTATTTCAAGATCATCAACCGCGCGGTGCCGGAAGCGCTGCGCACGCTCGGCTACGGCGAGGCGCAGATCGCCGAGATCGAGGTCTTCGCCGTCGGTCACGGCAGTCTGGCGCAGGCTCCGGGCATCAACCACACGACGCTAAAGGCCAAGGGCTTCACCGACGAGGCGATCGCCAAGGTCGAGAAGGCGCTGCCGACCGCCTTCGACATCAAATTCGTGTTCAACAAGTGGACGCTGGGCGAGGAGTTCTGCCGCGACACGCTCGGCATCGCCGCGGAGGATATCGCCTCCCCGACCTTCGACCTGCTCACCGCGCTCGGCTTTTCCAAGCGCGAGATCGAGGCCTGCAACATCCACGTCTGCGGCGCCATGACGGTGGAAGGCGCGCCGCATCTCAAGCCCGCGCACTACCCGGTGTTCGACTGCGCCAATCCGTGCGGCCGCACCGGCAAGCGCTTCCTCTCGGTCGAGAGCCACATCAAGATGATGGCGGCGGCGCAGCCGTTCATCTCGGGCGCCATCTCCAAGACCATCAACATGCCGAACGACGCCACGGTCGACGACTGCAAGGCGGCCTACCTGCTGTCGTGGAAGCTGGCGCTCAAAGCCAACGCGCTCTACCGCGACGGCTCCAAGCTCAGCCAGCCGCTCAACGCCCAGCTCATCGCCGACGAGGACGACGAGGAGGACGCGGTCGAGGCCTTCCTGGAGAAGTCGGCCGCCGCGCGCGCCACCGGCCTGGCCGAGAAAGTGGTGGAGAAGATCGTCGAGCGCGTCACCGTGCTACGCGAGCGCGAGCGCATGCCCGACAGACGCAAAGGATACACCCAGAAGGCGGTGGTCGGCGGCCACAAGGTCTATCTGCGCACCGGCGAATATGACGACGGCCGGCTGGGCGAGATCTTCATCGACATGCACAAGGAAGGCGCCGCGCTCCGTTCGATCATCAACAATTTCGCCATCGCGGTCTCGCTCGGCCTGCAATACGGCGTGCCGCTCGAGGAATATGTCGACGCCTTCACCTTCACCCGCTTCGAGCCGCAAGGGCCGGTGCAGGGCAACGACTCGATCAAATACGCCACCTCCATCCTCGACTACGTGTTCCGCGAGCTGGCGGTGTCCTATCTCGAGCGCTTCGATCTCGCCCATGTCGATCCGAGCGATTCGGGCTTCGATGCGCTCGGCAAGGGCGTGGCGGAAGGCAAGAGCGCGCCGGCCACCAACTATGTGTCGAAGGGCCTCACCCGCTCGCGCACCGACCGGCTGTCGGTGGTGAGCGGCGGCACGCAGGCGCCCGTTGCCGGCGGCAATGTCACGGCGTTCTCCGGCTCGGGCGCGCGCGCCGATGCCGCCGGCGCCACCGCGCTCAAAGCCGAGCCGGAAGCCAAGCTGTCGCCGGCGCAGGCGCTGGAGGCGCTCAACGTCACCGACGCGCGCGTGCACGCCAAGACCGCGGCCGCCGAGAAGCGCGCCGAGGCGCGCGCCAAGGGCTACGAGGGCGAGGCCTGCCCGGAATGCGGCAACTTCACGCTGGTGCGCAACGGCACCTGCATGAAGTGCGACACCTGCGGGGGGACGACGGGGTGTTCGTGAGACGTTGATCGCTCAGTCGTCATGCCCGGCCTTGTGCCGGGCATCCACGACTTAAGACGTCCGACGAGAAAGACGTGGATGGCCGGGACGGGCCCGGCCATGACGGATCGCAACACTTTCACGCGCCCCGGTCGGGCTTTCGCACTGGGAGATTACTCTGAACAGCAAGCCGAAGGACGCACAGCAAAAGGCCGAAGCCAGCTTCAAGCGCAAGGAGACGCAGGCGCGCGAGGCGACCAAGGCCATGGCGGACTACGAGGCCGCGCACGTCGCGACCCGCGAGAAGACCGCGCGGCTGAAGAAGCTGCGGCTGGCCAAGGAAGCCTCCGACCGCGTCGCCGCCGAGATCGCGGCGGCGGCGAAGCCAGCGGCGGGGAAGAAGAAGCGGCGGTGAGCGGCGGCTTCACGCTGGTGCGCAACGGCGCCTGCATGAGGTGCGGCACGTGTGGCACGACACCAGTGTTTGTAAAGAACCACCTCAGGGCTGATGAAGGCGCGGCAGAGTCCGCGCCTTTTTTGCTTGCGCAACCTTTTGTTGTGATTCAAATTGCGAGGAATGTACAAAACGGTTCGATTTCAGAACTTCAAGTCTCTCAAGGATTTTACAATCCATCTACGCACTGTGAACGTGCTGGTGGGGCCAAACAATGCGGGAAAATCGACAGTTCTAGACGCCTTTCGAGTTATGGGGGCGGCTCACGCCCTCGCTACTCGTCGCCTGCCGCACAATATAGAAGTGAACAATAAAATCGTATTCGGCTATGAGCTGCCGCAATCTCTGATTCCAATTTCGCTGACGAATGTGCATTCGGATTATCAATCTGACCAAGAAACGTTCGTCGTGTTTTCGCTAGAGAACGGAAACGAGCTCCGTCTTGATTTTCACGACAACAGGCGCTGTATTCTAACGTTCGACTCTCGCCAAAGAACAGCAACAACTCGCGATTTTGCCAGAAATTTTCCCGAAAGCATATATTCTTTTCCTACGCTGGGCCCGCTCGAAGAAGAAGAAGAACTTCTGACGGACAAATATGTCGAAGAGTCCGCGGGAACGCGACGGTCTCACCGCATATTCAGGAACATTTGGTATCGTTGGTCGAACATATTTCCGATTTTCCAAAACCTAGTTCATCAAACCTGGGAAGGAATGACCATAAGGTATCTATTACTACGACCCAGATAATCAACTCCCTACGCCCGGACGAAATGGTGTTCGATCTTAAGAACATCCTTGACGACCTAAATTCGTTTGCCAAAGCCCGTGTCGGCCACTGAAAGCGATTCCGCATTCACTGCCTATCAGCAAGTATCGCCCGGATACCCCTCTGTAGTCCGGATGGGGCGTCAGCGAAATCCGAGCCGACATCGCAACATGCGATCCTGCATTTCGCGTCCCTCCATGCGAACTACAAAACGATGCCCTACTCCGCCGCGGCCATCGCGCCGCGCGGCGCCACCATTGTCACGATGGCGTCGGCGCTGTCTTCGATGAATTCAGGATCGCGCTTGAGCTCTTCGAAGCTGCGCGGCGCCGGGATCGTGTCGCCGTCGGCGCGCATGGCGGCGAAATGGCCGGCCAGTGCCTGCGACGCATTCGCCACCGCTTGCTCGAAGGTATCGCCGGCCGAAATACAGCCGGGCACGTCGGGAAAGCTGACGCCGTAGCTCGTGCCTTCGTCCTTGTGCACCAGGGCAATGTAGCCGGCCATCGTTATCGCGGTTCCTTCAATCCAGCCTGTCGATAGATGGACTTCACCGTCTTCGGATGCAAGTCGCGGCGCGGATGCGGGATCGTCACCTTGCCCGGCTTCACCGGATGCTTGAAGTGACGATGGCTGCCGCTCGCGCCGATGAAACGCCATCCGTCCGCTTCGATCTCGCGGATGATATCACGCGAATCCTTGCCCACCGAAGACCCCGGATGCAGCTAACGGTTGCATACGGCTCTTTCAGCGGCAAGTACCCTGTCGCCCGGATGGCGCGCGGAGAAATCCGGGGTTTGTTCGCAGCGGCAAGGCTGCTCCCGGATAACGCTTGCGCGTTGTCCGGGCTACTACTTCGGCGCCCCCGGCTCGGGCCGCGCCGAGGAGTGATGATGCGCGATCAGCCAGCGGCCGCTGGCCGCCTGGTAGACGTAGACATAGGTGTAGCGCGCCGGCTTGTTCACGCGCTGGCCGCCCTCGTCGACCGTGAAGGTGTAGAGGCCGGCGGCGACGCCGACATTGCAGCCGGGCGCGATCACACTGCGCGTATCGATGGTCCCGACCGGGTGCTGCTCTACGAAATGCGCGAAGTAGCCGCGGATCTGCGCGCGCCCGATCAGCGGCCCGTCCTTGAAGGTCGGCAGCAGCACGGCGTCCGGCGTGTAGGTCAGCGTCACCTTGTCGGGATTGGGCGGCTTGACCTGCAGCGCCTTGTTCCATTCGTCGAACAGCGCCTTGGCGAGCGCCTCCGTCATCATGTGGCAGCGAGGCGGCCGCACCGTGCGCGACCAGGCTTGCGGCGCGCAGGTGAGCAGCGCCAGCACGGCCAGGGCGGCGCATGCGCCGGCGCGCGGCAATTTCCAAGCGGAGCGTGTCATGGCGTCGATCCTTGCGCCGCGGGCGCATACGGATGGCTGTGCGGGCGCGGCCAATGCGACGCTAGGCGAAATCCCGCCCGGCGACAACCGCCGCGCGCAGCGCCTTGCAAGCCTGTGGAATATTTTCACATCGCTTCTTGACCATATTCCTCGTCTATGCTTATCTTCCCATCACCTCGCTCATCGAGGGGGCGTCTTCCGGAGACGGTCCCGAAACTCAGCGTGTTCCCTCCCCCCTTGTGGGGGAGGGTTGCCGCGCGCGCCAATTCACGTCAGCAGAATATGCGCTAGTGCATCAGATCCGCCGCCCACCCGAGCAAGGCGCTGAACTGGTCCGGAAAGACAATGAAATAGACCACCAATGCGATCGGTGCCACGGGCAAAACCCAGTCTCGCATGGGATGCTCCCAGCAAGAAGTCGCCCCTCTCCTACCAGATGCCCCCTTATTATACCGCCCGCGTGTAAAACCGCTTATCGCAATGTCGAAAACTTGACTGAAATTGCCGGCATGCGGTCGCGTCGCGCCGCGCGGCTACTCCTCCGGCTCGGTCGTGAAATACAAAGGATAGCCGTTCTGCTTGCCGAGCTCGGTCGCCTCCTTGGCCTTGGTGTCGGCGACGTCCTTGGTGAACACCGCGATCACGCAGGCGCCTTTCTGGTGCGCGGTGATCATCACGCGGTAGGCCTGGCTCTCGTTCATGCGGAATACGGCCTTGAGCACCTGCACGACGAATTCGCGCGGCGTGTAGTCGTCGTTGAGCAGGATGACCTTCCACAGCTTGGGGCGCTGGGTCTGCGGCTTGGTCTTGCTGCGCGGCTTGACGACCGTCGGGCTCATCGCGGGCTCCGCTTGCCGGACGCCCGCGATTATAAGGCAAACAGCGCGTCCGCGCGAGGCGCGCTTACCTCTCCCCGCTATGCGAGGAGAGGTCGACCGAGCCAACGGGCCGGCGCGAAGCGCCGCCCGATGACAGGCTCCGCGAGGTCGGGTGAGGGGCCGTGCACAGCCCCTCACCCGGCTCGCGCCTTTCAGGCGCTCGCCACCCTCTCCCCGCAATGCGGGGCGAGGGAAGAACGGGCAACGCCTCGCTTACGCCCGCTGCACTTGCGCGCCGCCGGCCCTGCCCTGCAAGAGCGCATCCAGGCTCCAGGGGCCGGCGCCGGCGAACACGAGATAGAAAAATATGAAGCAATAGAGGATCGCCGCGTCGCCGCCGTTGAGTTGCGGGAAAAAGCCGCGCGGCGCGTGGCTGAGAAAATAGGCGAAGGCCATCTCGCCCGACACGACGAAGGCGGTGGCGCGCGTGAACAGGCCGAGCACCAGGAGCGCGCCGCCGACCAATTCGAACGCGCCGGAGAACCAGTGCAGCGTCAGCGCCGGCGGCACCTGCGCTCCGGGAAAGCCGAACATCTTCGACAGTCCGTGCGAGAAGAACAGCAGGGCGATCACGATGCGCAGGATGCTGAGCACGTGGGGCGAAAGCTGCTGCAGGCGGTCTTCCAGAGTCATGGCAGTCTCGCGCAATGCTTTAAAGGCGGCGCATCGGGGGCGCTCGCTTCCCGTGGCCGAAAGAGGCAAGCTCCGTGGCCAAAATATGAACACCGGATGCGGCATGATGCTTCCCTGCCGCGCGAAAAATGCATGGAGATACCGCCGCCCCTTTGTAACCGGACTGCGAAATTCGCATAATCGCCGGCAAACCAGAATAGGTGCATCGATGCTCGATTTCCCCGTTGCTCCGCCGATCGTGGTCAAGGACACCCCGCACAAGCGCAAAATCACGATGCTCAGCCAGGCGCGCGCCTATGTCGACGACATGCTGCACCAGCGCCGGCTCTACAAGCTGCGCGAGATCAAGGCGCGTCTCGACGGCGTCAAGACCGAAGAGGAGGCGATCGAGGCGATCGGCGCGCTGCGCGAGCTCCTGGCGCTCGAGGATCTCATCGCATGAGCTCCTCTATGCTCTACCTCGTTATCAAAGCCGGCCTTTCCGGCATCATCATCGCTATCGCTTCGGAAGTCGCGCGCCGCGTGCCCGCGCTCGGCGCGCTCATCCTGTCGCTGCCGCTCGTCTCCATTCTCGCCTTCATCTGGCTCTGGCAAGACAGCGGCAATGACGAGCGGGTCGCGGCGCTCGCGCAATCGACCTTCTGGTACGTGCTGCCGACGCTGCCGATGTTCCTGGTCATGCCGGCGCTGCTGCGCCACGGCACCGGCTTCTGGCCCGCGCTCGCCGCCGGCTGCGCGCTCACCTTCGTGCTTTATCTCGTCACCGTCTGGGCGCTGGGAAAATTCGGCGTCGCGCTTTGAAGCGCGCGCGGCGGGTTACGTCAGCCTTGCTGCTTCATCGCGACGCCGCGCGCGCTATCATGCGTAAATCGAAAAATGGGGTACGGGGCCGATGCCAGCGTATGGAGGAGGCCCAATGGAACTTTCCCGCGAGACCGGACGTTTCGCGCGCTCGCGCCCGGTGATCGAATGCGCGCAATGCGGCGATCGCCTTTATGTTCCGGAATGGACGGAATATCGCGCCGGCGGCCGTGTCCGCCATGTGTGGGAGTGCGAAGCCTGCGGCTACGCCTTCGAGACCTTCGTTCGCTTCGCCGCGGCGGCGTAGAGTTAACACGCGGAACGCGCGCGATCCCCGAGCGCCGGACCATGGGGAGGGATCGGCTTTCGGGGTCTCACGCGCGATGGAGTAAGGAGCCGGCTTAGCGCACGCGCCCTCACCCAATGTAAAACATTATGGGGCGTCACCCGTGTAAGCCGGCTCCTTGCGACATCAGGCCTGCGCCAGCAACCGGAAAAAAAGCGGCATGCCGGCCACAGCCGGCGGCAATGTCATAAAACCGAAAAATCCAGGATTGACGAATCAGCACCGCCATGACGGACTGACGGTCGAATTAAGTCACGCGGGCCGGCGTCGTTGGACAGCCGACCCGTTGCGAGGTTCCTCCCGCGTGGCGTTTAGACTTGGGCGGCCGCGAGGCCGCCCTTTTTCCTTTGCGGGCGCCGCTCAGTCGCAGTAGCGGCGGTAGGTCCGGTGATAGCTGCCGTCGCGCCAGCGGCGCCAGCAGTAATCGTCGTACCAGTAATAGCCGCCGCGCCGCGGCTCCATCTGCGAGCCGAGTGCAGCGCCTGCCGCCGCGCCGATGATGCCGCCGGCAATCGCGCCGCCGGCCCTGCCGGTCGCCGCCCCGCCGATGATGGCGCCGATGCCGCCGCCGATGATGGCGCCGCCGAGCGTATTGTCCTGTGCCGAGGCTTGCGGCGCCAAACCGGTCACAAGCAAGAACAAGGCCGTCAAAAGCGTAATGATTCGAAGCATGATCCTTACCTCCATTAAGAACATATTGGCTATTTCTTAGCGCAAAGGATTGATGCGGATCAATTTGGCGGACGGTTCTTGCCGGAAACGGCCGCGGCCTCAGGCGGCGGTCGGCTGGCTGGCATCTTCAAGCGCGGCCGGCTCGGCGGCGGCGGGCAGCGGGTCGATAGCCTCGACCAGTTGCAGGAAAGCGCTGCCCGGCAGCGGCGGCGCGAAAACATAGCCTTGCGCCGAGCGCACGCCGAGTTCGCGCAGATGGATGACCTGCTCGAAATTCTCCACGCCTTCGGCCACCACGTCCATGCGCATGTTGTGCGCGAGATCGATCAGGGTCTCGACGATGGTGGTGGAGTTGCGGTCGGTGCCGATGGCATCGACGAACATCTTGTCGATCTTGATGATGTCGACGCCGAGCTTGAGCATGTAGGAGAGCCCGTTGTGCCCGGTGCCCACGTCATCGATGGCGATGCGGACGCCGAGCCCCTGCAGGGCCGCGATGATCTGGCGGGCCTCGGTGAAGTTCTCGATCGGGTCGCGCTCGGTCACTTCCAGCACCACCTGCGAAAGCTTGATGCGCGAGTTGGAGAAGATCTTGCGCACGTCCTTCACGATCGACTCGTCGGCAAACAGCTTGCCGGCGAAGTTGAAGGAGATTTTCATGCCCGGCCGGCAACCGAGCGCTGCGCCCGCTTCGACACAGACCCGCCGCATCAGATCGCGCGTCATTTCGCGGATCAGGCCGCTCGATTCCGCGAGCGGGATGAAGGCGCCGGGCAGCACCAGCGAGCCGTCGGGCTTCTTCCAGCGCACCAGGACCTCGGCGCCGCGCAATTGACCGGAGCGGATGTCGACGATCGGCTGGTAGTAGGGCACGAATTCGCCCTCTTCCAATGCACGCTCGATCTCGGTCACCGGATTGCCGGGAGCACGGCGGGTCATGATGAACGCAATGATGGCGAAGATGACGACCGTGCCGCCGCTGGCAATCAGACCGAGCCACCTTAGATCGGCCTTGTCGGCCGGGATCGGTCCGGGCGGCGTCACCACTTCGGCGTGGAAGCCGAACTTGCCGGAGGTCGAATTCGCGGCGTAAAGGCCGGCGGCCTGCGCCTGCGGCGAATGGCCGACCTCATCGATGGTGGTTCCCGCATGCGTGGTAATGCGCGCGTAACCCTTAAACGGGCCGCCCTGGGTCGAGACCTGCGGCAGGAACAGGACAGTGGGCACCAGCGCCGCGATCTCTGTCGGGCCACCGCCGACCTTGCGCCGCAGCCGTACCATATGCTGGCCGCCGCCGAACTGCATGATATCGATGAAATAGCCGTCGGCGCCGGCCAGCCGTTCGGAGGCGGCCAGGCTGCGCTCACCGAGCGGTACACCGAGCTGGGTGCACAATGTCTGCCCGTCGAAACCGACGATCTCGATTTCCTTGACCGGCGTGGTGTTGAATACGGCGCGCCGCATCGCCGCGATTTGACTGGGTTGGCAGGCGTTCACGCCTTGCGCCGCCAGGTCGTCGAGCGTGCCGATCACGTCCTCCACGCGCGCTTCGGCAAGCGCAATCGCGCGCATGGCGGAGGTTTCGACTTCCTCCTGGCCTTGCCGATTGATCACTTTGCCGAGCCAGACGTCGAAGGCGACAAAGGGCGCACCAGCAAGCAGCACGCCGGCGGCCATCGCGACAACATTCCGGCGCGTGAATGCGCCTAAAAGCCACCCCATCCGTCCCCGGCCCGCCAACCCCTCCTGGTGTTCTGGTAGTGAGCCATGCCGCCGTAAAGGCCCGCTTAAGCTTAAGGCGGGGTAAGCCCGATAGGACCGGCGCGCGTCGCTATGGTTAGCCAGTCGTAAACGACGTGATTTTCAAGAAGACACTGAAAAAACTGGGCGATTTTGGCGCGCGTGGGCGGCATGCCAACACATGCGCGGGGCAGCGGCCCCACCCGGTGCTTTGCGGCACAAGCCACAGCCTTGTCACGCAATACGGCTAGCAATTCCCGGCCAGAGGGCATTGGGCGCGTGCTGACGCCACGCTAGACTGCGGCGAAGCCGGAAACGGTAAGGGGCGCGGGCATCAGCCCGACGAATCGAGCCTCCAGCAAACCGGCTATGACAGGGAGGGAAGTATTATGAAGCTCTACATGCACCCGGTTTCCATGACCTCGCGCCCGGTGCGGTTGTTCATCGCCGACAGCAAGATCCCCATGGACGAGGAAGTGGTCGATCTTTTCACCGGCGCGCATATGCAGCCGCCCTACTCCAATATCAATCCAAATTGCCTGGTGCCGATGCTGGAAGATGGCGACCTCAAGCTGACCGAGAGCTCGGCCATCCTGAAATACCTCGCCGACAAGATCAGCTCGCCGGCCTATCCGAAGGACCTAAAGCAGCGCGCCAAGGTCAACGAGATAATGGATTGGATCAACACCAATTTCTATCGCGAATGGGGCTACAATCTCTGCTACCCGCAGCTGTTCCCGCACCTGAAGCGCCGCAGCGACGAGGCGCAGGCGGCAACGCTGGAGTTCGGCAAGGAGAATTCCAAGCGCTGGCTCAAGATTCTCAATGACTATTGGCTGGGGCCGAACAAGGCCTATCTATGCGGCGACCAGGTCACCATCGCCGACTATTTCGGGTCGGGTATCGTGTCGCTGGGCGAGGTGATCGGCGTCGATTTCTCGCCCTATCCGAATGTGAAGCGCTGGCTGGATCGCATGAAGAAGCTGCCGAATTGGGACAAGATCAACGAGGTGTTCTACGGCCTCGTGCAGTCGGTAAAGGGCCAGCAATTCGTCACTTTGGCCTGATCGGCAAGGTCGCCGGCCGCAGCGGGCGCGACTGCATGAAAGAGGTAGGCTCATGAGTTTCTTCCCCGGCAAGGACCCGCAAGCCGGCGACGTCTACGCCTGCGAAGCCATCGCCCAGGTCATCGTGCCGCGCACGGTCGACCTGGGCGATTTCGCCGTACGCCGCGCGCTGCCCTCGGGGCGCACGCGCATGATCGGCCCGTTCATCTTCTTCGACCATTTCGGGCCGGCGGAATTCCGCGCCGGCAACGGCCTCGACGTGCGGCCGCACCCGCATATTGGGCTCGCCACCGTCACCTATTTATTCGACGGCGAGATCATGCACCGCGACAGTCTCGGCACCGCGGCCGCGATCAAGCCGGGTGAGGTCAACTGGATGACCGCCGGGCGCGGCATCGTCCATTCCGAGCGCACCGGCGCCGAGCTGCGCGTCACCGGCAGTCCCATCCACGGCCTGCAGATGTGGGTCGCGCTGCCGGCCGCCAAGGAGGAAATGGACGCTGGTTTCGCGCATCACGATACGGCGGAGTTTCCGGTGGTGCAGGAAAACGGCAAGAATGTGCGCGTGGTGGTCGGCTCGCTCTATGGCGCGTCATCGCCGGTGCCGACGGTGCACGAGACCGTGTTCGGCGATGTGCATTTGAAGGCCGGCTCAACGCTGCCGCTCGAGGCCGAGCACGAGGAGCGCGGCATCTATGTGATCGACGGCGTCATCGATATCGCCGGCGACAAGTTCGAGCCGGGCAAGCTGTTGGTATTCAAGCCGAGCGACACGGTCACGATCACGGCGGCGACCGATGCACATTTCGTCATCGTCGGCGGCGCGGCCATGGACGGCCCGCGCCACATTTGGTGGAATTTCGTCTCCTCGCGCAAGGAACGCATCGAGCAGGCCAAGGCGGAATGGAAGGCGGGCCATTTCGGCAAGGTGCCGGGCGACGAGATCGAGTTCATTCCATTGCCGGAGCAATAAGGGCTGGATCCCGACTTTCGCGGGGATGACGGACTTCGGCCGTCACTTCTTCGGCAAATCCAGCCGGATATGCAGCTCCTTGAGTTGCTTCGGCGTCGCTTCCGACGGCGCGCCCATCATCAGGTCCTCGGCGCGCTGGTTCATCGGGAACAGCACCACCTCGCGCAGGTTCTCCTCGCCGGCCAGCAGCATGACGATGCGGTCGATGCCGGGCGCGATGCCGCCGTGCGGCGGCGCGCCGAGCGAAAGGGCGTGCAGCATGCCGCCGAATTTCTGCTCCAGCACGTCCTCGCCGTAGCCGGCGATGGCAAAGGCTTTCTTCATCACCTCGGGCCGGTGGTTGCGGATGGCGCCGGAGGACAATTCGATGCCGTTGCAGACAATGTCGTACTGAATCGCCTTGATGCTCAGAAGCCTCTCGTGATCGTTTGGATCGAGCGCGAGGAATTCCTCGACCGGAATATTCGGCATCGAGAACGGATTGTGCGAGAAGTCGATCTTCTTCTCCTCCTCGTTCCATTCGTACATCGGGAAATCGACGATCCAGCAGAACTCGAAGCAGTCCTGCGCGATCAGGCCGAGCTCTTCGGCGACTTTGGTGCGCGCCGGGCCCGCGAACTTGACGAAATTCTTCGGATTGCCGGCGACGAAGAAGCAGGCGTCGCCAACGCCAATACCGAGCTGGTCGGCTATCTGTTTGGTGCGTTCCGGGCCGATATTCTTGGCGAGCGGGCCAGCGCCACTTTCCTCGCCCTCGCGCCAAAAGATATAGCCAAGGCCGGGCTGGCCTTCGCCCTGCGCCCATGAATTCATGCGGTCGCAGAAGGCGCGGTTGCCGCCCTTGGGCGCGGGGATTGCCCACACCGCGCCGTTGGGGTCATTGGCAAGAATGTTGGCAAAAATCTTGAAGCCGGAACCGCGGAAGGCCTCGCTCACATCCTGCATCTCGATCGGATTGCGCAGGTCGGGCTTGTCGGTGCCGTATTTGGCGAACGCTTCGGCATAGGGGATGAGCGGGAATTTCGGCGTCACGGTCTTGTAGCCGGAGAATTCCTCGAACACGCCGCGGATCACCGGCTCGACCGCGTCGAACACGTCCTGCTGGGTGACGAAGCTCATCTCGAGATCGAGCTGATAGAACTCGCCGGGCGAGCGGTCGGCGCGCGCGTCCTCGTCGCGGAAGCAGGGCGCGATCTGGAAATAGCGGTCGAAGCCCGCCACCATGATGAGCTGCTTGAATTGCTGCGGCGCCTGCGGCAGCGCGTAGAATTTTCCCGGATGCAGGCGCGAGGGCACCAGATAATCGCGCGCGCCTTCCGGCGAGGACGCCGTGAGGATCGGCGTCTGGAATTCGAAGAAGCCAGATTCTTTCATGCGGCGGCGGATCGAATCGATCACGCGCCCGCGCAACATGATATTGTTGTGCAGCTTCTCGCGGCGCAGATCGAGGAAGCGGTATTTGAGCCTGATCTCCTCCGGGTAATCCTGCTCGCCGAACACCGGCATCGGCAGTTCGGCGGCCGCGCCCAGCACCTCGATTTCGTCGATATAGACCTCGACCTGGCCGGTGGGCAGTTCGGGATTGACCGTGCCCTCGGGCCGCTGCCGCACCTTGCCGTCGATGCGCACCACCCATTCCGCGCGCAATTGCTCCGCCAGCTTGAACGCCTTGCTGTCCGGGTCCGCCACCACTTGCGTGATGCCGTAATGATCGCGCAGGTCGATGAACAGCACCCCGCCGTGGTCGCGGATGCGGTGGCACCAGCCGGACAGGCGCACGGTATTGCCGATGTCGCCTGCGCGGAGCGCGCCGCAGGTGTGTGAGCGGTAGCGATGCATTTCCTGAGGCGTTCCAGCGGTTCCGGGGTGATTCGTGGCGGGGAGGAGCGCGCGACCCGCCTTCGCGAAGCCCGCTTCGGCGGGCGAAGCAAGGAAAGCGCATGGGGGGTCGGCTTTGTCAAGGCAAGCGGCTTGTCAGAGCCGGCATGAAAGCAAGCGCCTCGACAGACTCAAAGGGCCTCTGCACATTAGGCGCCCGCGTGCCGGAGTAGCCATGCCCCCGAAAACCAAGCGCAAGCCCAAGCAGGCCATGGCCGACATGTCCGCCGCGGAGGCGACGGTCGCGACGCTGATCGCCCACGGGCTCGACACGGTCTATGCGCTGCCGGGGGTGCACAACGATCACCTGTTCGACGCCCTCCAGCGCGCCGGCGAGGCCATGCGTGTCGTCCACACCCGGCACGAGCAGGGCGCCGCCTACATGGCGCTGGGCGCGGCGCTTTTGACCGCCAAGCCGCAAGCCTATGCGGTCGTACCGGGTCCGGGCCTGCTGAATTCCGGCGCCGCGCTGCTCACCGCCTACAGCATGAATGCGCCGGTGCTGGCTCTGATCGGACAGATTCCGGCGGGCGCGATCGGCCGCGGGCTCGGGCACCTGCATGAAATCCGCGACCAGGCCGGCATCATCGCGCGGCTGGTCGATCACTCGGCGCGCATCAATGGGCCGGCCGAGGCACCGGCGAAGATCGCCAAGGCGATCCGCGCGATGCGCGAAGGCCGGCCCGGCCCGGCGGCGCTCGAATGCGCCATCGACGTCTGGGGCGCGCGCGGCCGCGTGCCGGCGATTGCGCCGCCGGTTGCGCCGCACGTCGCGCGCATCGACATCGATCGCGTGCGCGCCGCGGCCAAACTGCTCGCTATGGCCAAACGCGTACTCATCATTTGCGGCGGCGGCGCGCAGGATGCTTCGCTCGAGGTGACGCTGCTCTCCGGCATGCTGCAGGCGCCCGTGCTCGGCTACCGGCGCGGCCGCGGCGTGCTGGACAGCCGCGATCCCTTCAGCATCACGCTGCCGCTCGGCCGCGACTTGTGGGGCGAGGCCGACGCCGTTCTGGGCGTCGGCACCCGCATGCTCTACCCGCTGACGCATTGGGGCGTCGACCGCGATTTTCAGATCGTGCGTGTCAATGCCGGCCGCGAGGAGCCGGCGCGTCTGCACAAGCCGAAGGTCGCACTGATCGGCGACGCCGCGCCGGTGCTGCGACATCTGATCGACGAGCTTGCCAAGGTCAACCCGCGCCGCGCTTCGCGCCGCGACGAGATGCTCGAGCGCCAGGCGCAATGGCGCGCGCGGCTGCAGGCCAAGATCGGGCCGCAGCTCGCCTACGTAGAGGCGATCCGCGCCGAGCTGCCGGAGGACGGCATCTATGTGGACGACGTGACGCAGATCGGATTTGCCGCCCGCATCGCCATGCCGGTCTACAAGCCGCGTACCTTCCTGTCGCCCGGCTATCAGGACAATCTCGGCTGGGGCTATGCCACCGCGCTCGGCGCGCAGCACGCCCGGCCCGACGTGCCGGTGCTGTCGATCAACGGCGACGGCGGCTTTCTCTACACCGGCAACGAGCTCGCCACCGCCATGCGCCACCGCATCCCCTTGGTGGCGGTCGTGTTCAGAGACGACGCCTACGGCAATGTGCGGCGCATCCAGGAGGAGCACTTCGGCAACCGGCTGATCGCCTGCGACCTCACCAATCCCGATTTCGTCAAATACGCCGAAAGCTTCGGCGCCGCCGGCCGGCGCGCGCGAAACCCGGCCGAATTGCGCACCGCCATGCGCGAGGCCTTCGCCGCCCGCGAGCCTTGCCTGATCGAAGTGCCGGTCGGGCCGTTGCCCTCGCCTTGGGAGTTCATCCACATGCCGCGCCTGCGCGGCAAACAAAAACGATAATGCAGTTGCCATGAGCAAGCCGGATCGGGTTAGGTTCCCCGCCAGCATGGAACCGATCACCACCACCGCGGAACTTAGCCGGGCCTGCGCCCATATGGCGCGGCATGCCTTCGTCACCATCGACACCGAGTTCCTGCGCGAGACCACGTATTACCCGCTGCTTTGCGTTGCGCAGATGGCGAGCCCGGACGAGGCGGTCGTGGTCGACGCGCTGGCCGGCGGCATCGACCTGGCGCCGTTCTTTGCGCTGATGGCCGACGAGAAGGTGGTGAAGGTCTTTCACGCCGCCCGCCAGGACATCGAAATCCTCTGGAACATGGCGAAGACCATCCCGCACCCGGTGTTCGATACCCAGGTCGCCGCCATGGTGCTCGGCTATGGCGATTCCATCTCCTACGATCAACTGGTGCAGCGCATCACCGGCGACATGCTCGACAAGTCGCACCGCTTCACCGACTGGACGCGGCGGCCGTTGAGCGACGCGCAGATCGCTTATGCGCTGTCCGACGTCACGCACCTGCGCGCCGTCTACGAGAAGCTCGCTGCCGACCTCAATAGCCAGGGCCGCGTCAACTGGGTCGAGGCCGAGATGAACGTACTCACCTCCCCGGACACCTACCGCATGGACCCCGAGCGCGCCTGGGAGCGGCTCAAGAACCGCGTGCGCAAGCCGAAGGAGCTGGCCGTGCTGATCGAGATCGCCGCCTGGCGCGAGCGTGAGGCGCAGTCGCGCGACGTGCCGCGTTCGCGCGTGCTCAAGGACGACACGATCGGCGACATCGCTGTGCAGGCGCCGACCACCATCGAGCGGCTGGGCTCCCTGCGCTCGCTGCCGAAAGGATTTGAGCGCTCGCGCTGGGGCGAGCAGATCGTCGAGGCTGTCAGGCGCGGGCTGGCGCGCGATCCAAAGATGCTGCCGCAGCTCGACCGCTTCCGCCCGGCGCCCAAGGGCGCCGCCACCGTCGAATTGTTGAAAGTTCTCCTGCGCATGACCGCCGAGCGCTACGGCGTCGCCGCCAAGGTGATCGCCACCGTCGACGACCTCGACCGCATCGCCGCCGACGACGAGGTCGACGTCCCCGCCATGAAGGGCTGGCGGCGCGAATTATTCGGCGAGAAAGCGCTCGCGCTCAAGCACGGCAAGCTCGCGCTGGCGGTGGAGAAGGGCCGCGTCGTGACGGTGGAGAAAGACTAGGGCGGGGACTTACAAATCGAGACTGGTGAGCAGCGGGTTGGTCAATGTCGGCTATGCCCCTGAATGCGGACTCATTACCCTATGTCGTCGAATGTCTGCTTGTGCCAATAGCTAGCGTAGCTATATGTCTGCATAGTTTCTGCTTATCCCAAGAAACGGGCAATTGTTAATGTGATAGGTTTGTCCGCAATGGGCACGAGAGCCGGACGATCAGGGAAGTCTCCGCACGCTGTCGGTGTCGCGCGCGACGGTGCGAAAGGGTCCGGTACAACCCGCAAAGTGTTTGCGCTGAAAATTTTCGATGACTCCATTCACACGCGTAATTGCGTCCCTTGCGCAGGGCGCCGATACCTGTCGTAGGCGCAACTGATCGTCAAGCAGCGCATGGTGATGTAGGATGAAGGGCTCTTTGCCATCGGGGTCCATTTTTAGGTGCAGAGGAAAGTTCCAAGCGTCTTCGAGCAAACCCAACTCTATTCGTAATTGGTTCGTCGCGAGGCAGAAGGACACTTGATCTACGTGTTTGGCCCATCGGTCCAGAAGGTCGATTCGGGCGATCAGCCAGCGCGCCCAATATGCCCAGGCGCTGCCAATTCGCTCCAAGTGCTCGCGATCTATCACATATAGGCCGCCATTGTAGTTTCCCGGAAATGTCTCGAATTCCACTCGCCCGGTTTCCGAATGTACATATGCGTTCGTGCATGTGCGCGGACACGGCAAGCCGGCCGACGCGAACACCCTTCGCAAGATTTCTATCGGAGGTTTCGGCAAGTCCACCAGCTTTCCAGTTACCGGATTCCGGACTTCGCCGAGAGGCGGAAGGCTGGCGAAGACAACATCCACGTCGGTTAAGATCACGCGTCTGACATTGGTGAACGCCGTGGCGCACTGCTGTATTTTGTTCGCGTGACGATAATTTGAATTGAATGGCTCGATCTTGTGCGTGTTGACTTCGAGCGTATGGCAGAGCTCTGCGATTTCTGGATCCAGCGCGCAGATGTGATGGACATGAATCTGCGACGATTCGATGTGCGCCAGTTCGATCGCGGTCGCGAGCCAAGGTACAATGCTCGACCGTATCTCGGGCGTATCGTCGACGACGCAGGACCAGGCGACGGCTGACGCGTCGATATGGTGGTCGCGCAAGATTTTCGGTCGTAAGCGCATCGACGTACACCTACCCATCACGCTGCACTATTCAAATCGCCGCGGCAGTGAGAGAGCCATCAATCAGCAACATTTCCGATTCCGATTCGAAAAACCGCAGCGTTTGGTGGCGGCAGGTCGTCGCCACGATGCGACCGGATGGATCGACATCGATCCCTTTAATGCCGCCCTCTAGCGCGCTATTCGGCCCCGGCTTGGATTTTCTTGTCCGGTCGAATGCATCGGCATCCACCGCCAGAATCTTGAATGTGCTGCGGTCAGTTGACTTATCCCACCCGGATGCACTCACAAAGACGTGCACATACCGCTCTCCTGCATCCGCCACGTACAAAACCCGCCCCGTCGGATCGAAGCAAAGGCCATGAGGATAGCTCAGGTCGACGTCGCGAAGCACGCAGGGCTGCGTCTTGTCCGCACGGCGATGTACTATGACACGGTGGTGGTGGTGGTCGCTGACCGCCATCCATCGGCCATAGCGACTCAACGCGACTCCGTCTGGTATCTCCACTTCCGCCTGTGCGACGACCGTGCCGTCACTCGTTTCGATTGCTCCTTGCTGCAATTGATAGCCATGTACTGTCACAGTGTTCGAATTGTTGCAGCATACAAACAACTGTTGGTCGCGCACCCGGACTGATCCAGGGCCGCAGCGTATCGTTCGTTCTCCGAGCACGCGGGTTGCGCCCTTGCGCCCAAACCATACGGATTCCATCTCATGGATGGGTTCAACGTTCATGCGTTCTTCCCAGGCATTCACGCTTGGGATGCGATAGAACGTCACCCAGCCCGAACGATTAGCGACCACGACTACGTCCTCGCTCAAAAAATCGATGCCGTGCGGAGCAGACAGGCTGGTCGAACGCAGTTCTGTGCAACGGTCTATCCGGATGGGACGGGAACACGTGTCGACGGCAAACAAGAATATACTTCCATTTGTCGCTACCACGGCCAACAGACGGCCCGTCGGCGAGAATTTTACGTCCTCGGTGCGAGCAGCTTTAAGCGATGGACCGTTCAAAACAACGTGGGGCACTGATTTCAGCATGCCGGCGTTCCCAACAAGGATTGCCTAGGAGAGCGCCATTAAGGCACTCAAGCAACCGATTAAATCCTGATAAGAATCTGCCCTTTCGACCCCCGCGACGCTAGCACTAAGTCGGTCAAGGCGGCAGTTATGGCGCAGCAAATTGCCGCCCGGGCAGGCTCAGCACGAGCTTGCCGCGTCGTACCTACAGCGGCGTCTTCGGCAGCACGCCGCTTTGCCCCGCGATGAGGATATAGGCGACCCGCATGGCGGCGCCCAGCACGCGGGCGTGGTCGAGCATGCGCGTTGAGGCGAGCTCGCGCAGGGCCGCGTCGTGACGGTGGATAAAATCTAGGCCACCGCTAGCGCACGATCGGCTGGCTGAGCTGGTTGTCGATCATCATCGGCTGCACGCTGGGCTCCATCGGCGCGCCCGCGGCCTTCGCCGACAGAACGGGCGTCATCGGCATGTGCTCCGCCGCCCAGTTGCGCCATCCGACCTGAAGCTGGAGCGAGAAATCGAGCGAGTGCTTGCCGGCATTCTTGCCGCAACTCGTCGCGGTCGGCGGATCGCCGAAGGCGTCGGCCGGCGACAGATCGCGGAACCAGCACTTCGCCGTGTCCCACTTGTCGTTGTTGCCGGGTGTAAGATTTGCCGAATTCGGCATTTGCGCGGTTTGGTGGCAGCTCATGCAGGAGGAGATCGGGTTGTCCAGCGGCCCGTTCATGCGGCCGCCGCGGCCGAAGTCGCGGGTGAACTGGAATTTGTTAAGCACGATGCTCTCGACCGGCTTCTGCCCGCCCGCCGCCTGATCGTCCGACAGGTCCGGATCGTTGCCTCGGGTCACGCCGACCGGCACAAGCTTTTTCCAGGGGCTGCTGCCGGGCGCTTCGCGGCGCCAGGCAAAGGTGCCGAACACCCAGTTGGTCTTCGGCGCGTGCATCTTGTCTTTCACGGCGAAGTCCACCTGCACGAGACGCACCGTCCCCTTGGCGCGGCGTGTTTCGCCGAGCGACACACAAGCCGTGCCACCGCCGCCGGCCGGCGTCGCGACATTGGCGGTCAAGCTCGGCGAGCCCTTCAAGTAGGGAACCTCTTTCGGGTCCGCCTGGCTAAACAGCAGCTTCACCACCACCGTTCCCTCCGGCATAGTCGCAGCGGAAAAATCTGGATTGCTATTGCCGTCGCTCCAGATCTTCCAGAGCTGATAGCCCGCGGTAGGATTGAAAAAGCCGATCGACCAGGTCTGCGGACATTTCTTTTGCGTCGGCGCGAGTGTGCCGGGAACGGCGTTACGTTCGCGCGTCAGCCCGTGGATGACCTCGCGGCCGAGCGTGCCCGCGTGCATCCACGGCATGTGATACCACTTGCGCACAGGATTATCCTGCACGCGCCAGGTCTTGGTGTTCTGCCCTTCCATGAAATAGGCGAGCACCGCATTGGCGTAGTCGGCCGGCTTCTGCATCGGATCGATGGCGAGCCACGGCTTTGGATCGCTCGCCGGCGGCGGCGCCTGCGGAAATTTAAAGCTCGGCTGCCAGACGGGCTGGCCGGGCACCGGCTTGTCATTGCTGGCGACGAAGTTCTGCGCCAGCGTCGGCGTGGCGATCACCAACGCCGCAAAAGCGACCGTGGCGAGCGAACGCGCGTACCCGAATGTCGGCATGACCACCGCCCATATGCGTGCAGGCAACTCTCTAGTATAGGTTGCGTGCCGGCTTGAGCGCAAGTGTCAGCAGCGCTGACCGTGGAGAAGTGCAAGGTGGTGACGGTGGAAAAGCGCTAGTTCCTAGCGAGCCCGGACCCCATAGACACGCGATACTCCCTAGGCCTCAATTGCTCCCTCGCGCCCGATCAGCCGCGCCAGCGCCCGCACCCGGTTGGCGAGGCGCTCGTGCGCGAGCTTTCCGAAGCGCCCGGGCAGGCTCAGCACCAGCTTGCCGCGCCGTACCTGCAGCGGCGTCTTCGGCAGCACGCCGCTCTGCCCGGCGGTGAGGATATAGGCGACCCGCATGGCGGCGCCGAGCACGCGGGCATGGTCGAGCATGCGCGTTGAGGCGAGCTCGCGCAGGCGCGGCGACAGCTCCTCCTCGCTCAACCCGGCGTGGCGGAAATAGATCGCCAGCGCGAGATAGGCGCGGCCGGGATGGTCGACGGCGATGAAAGCGCCGTTGGCGACGATGTTCATCGACTGCTCGCCGCGATAGTCCGGATGCGCGCGCCAGCCAATGTCGCCGAGCAGGCAGGCGGCATGGCGCAGGCGGCGCTCGTCGTTCGTTTCCTCGATGCCGGTCGAGGCCATGAAGCGGTCGGTCCAGGCGATCAGTTCCTCGCCATGGTGCGGCGAGCGCGAGCGCAGAACGTTGAGCTCGGCAGCAGCCTGGATCAGCGGATCGCGCGCGCGCTCGTTCTCCTTGAGCAGCGAATAGAGCAAGCCTTCGCGCACGCCGAGCACGGAGATCACCACCTCCTTCGGCTTGATCACGCGCACCAGGTTTTCCATCACCAGCGCGGCGTAAGCGAGCAGCGGCCGGCGGGCGGCGTTGACGACATCGATCTTGGACAGCGTCTCGGTGTCGACGCGGTGCACCAGGCGCGAGAACTCGAGCGCCTCGCGCGCGGAGATCCGGTAGTTGTGCATGACGTGAAACGGATAGCCGGTCTGCCACATGTGCAGCCTTGCGAGCGCGCGCCAAGTGCCGCCGACCGCGTAGAAGGTGCGGCCCTCGCCTTCGCCGAGCATGTCAAGCTCAGCGAAGGTGTCCTCGACGAACTTCTCGGCCTTCTTGATCGACTTGCCGGCGATATCCTGCAGGGCAAGGCCACCGAGCGGCAACGTCAGCCCCGAGCGCACGCGCGTGCCATGCACGTCGACCAGTTCGAGCGAGCCGCCGCCGAGATCGCCGACGATGCCGTCCGGCTTGTACATGCCGGAAATCACGCCGAGCGCGGTGAGATTGGCCTCGCGCTTGCCCGAGAGGATATTGATCGGGGTGCGGCAAATGCGCTCGGCCTGCGCGATGAAGGCGTCGCCGTTGCGCGCGTCGCGGCAGGCGGCGGTGGCGATCGCCCAGATCTTGCGCACATGCAAAATGTCGCAGAGCGCGCGGAAGCGCCCGAGCGC